>Ga0210410_10002519_pt1 | contig 16402 bp, 17 predicted proteins | sample IncBWC4MmetaG_FD_161058 | JGI IMG/M metagenome (GOLD analysis project Ga0210410, IMG submission 161058) | Forest soil microbial communities from Barre Woods Harvard Forest LTER site, Petersham, Massachusetts, United States - Inc-BW-C-4-M | ecosystem: Environmental > Terrestrial > Soil >... | reverse complement strand
TCATCTCCTCCTTTAAAAGCTTCGCAAGTCCATAGCATCACGCGCGAAATGCTGCGCGCAGCTGCGTCGGTTGTTCGCGAATCAGGTCACATCGAGTCCAAGCTGGAGTTTGACGGCCGCCGCTCCGGGCAAGTCGATCACATTCGCGTCACCGTGACGGCGGGCACATCGGAGTCTCAAAATGAGTTGCTGGCTCGGCTCATACAATCGTTGGACCGAGTTGCGACCTCCAACGCGTTGACGCGCGATGCCGCGAGTGGCGCTGAACCAGCCACTCATTTGGAGTACCGGCACGGAGGGGTGCCGACCCAGATCATAGAGATAGCAACACGAACTTCATCTACGCCGGCGCCTCCAGCGGAAACGGGTTCTCCGCGATTGGCGATAATTCTCGATGATTTGGGCAACGACCGCGCCGCTGCGCAGGCCATTTTCGCATTGCCGTATCCACTGACGATCTCCGTTCTGCCGAACCATCCGCATTCGGTGGACATTGCGCAAGAGGCGCGCCGGCGCGGTTTTCAGGTGATGCTGCACCTTCCGATGGAGTCCCTGCGCAACGAACAGCCAGAAGCGCAGGAGTTGCGGCCAGGGATGTCTGCGGCTGACGTGAACGGTTTAGTGGCTGATTTACTACAAGCAGTGCCAGACGTTGCCGGAGTTAACAACCACCAGGGCTCGCAATCCACCGCGGACGCAGCGCTAATGGATGAATTGATGCCGGTGTTACGCGAACACGATCTTTTTTATGTCGATAGCAGGACCACGACCGCCACTGTTGCGTTTGACACCGCGCAGCGATTCGGCGTGCGCTGCGGGTTCCGCAACGTTCCGTTTCTCGATGATGTTGCGGAAGTGAGCGCGGTGCGCAAGCAGCTGCTGCTTGCGCTGCGTGGTGCGCAGAGGAAAGGCGATGCGATTGCTATCGGTCACCCGCATGCCGCGACCTTGCAAGCGTTGCGAGATGTTTTACCGGAGGCAAAATCGCAAGGAGTGCGGCTGGTCTTTGCGTCGGAAGTCGTGCACTGAGGGTACGCGACGCCAGGTAAGAGCTGAAAAAAGTGCGCGCCGGCTAGAAGCCTGTGCTACGGGCGCAACAAGCTCAATTGTCTTTCTCTGCTTCTTTCTCTCTCTTCTTCTCGGCCTTGGATTTCTTTACGCCCACTTGGGAGGAGCGCTTGTCTAGAGCAGCTTTCGTGAAGAAATCTTCGGCAAAACCAGGATTGTACTTGCAGGATTGAAAGAAAACCTGGTTGATGCGACGCCCGTTGCGGTCGAGCGTGATCTGCAAAGGCGTCCACACGCCGTCCATCAGCTGATAATTCGTGTAGATGTGCGTTTCCACGCTGCGGTCTGGCGCGGTATCGTCCGTGAGGGTGACGACACTGCGCACCAAATAATGCGTACTCTTGTCCACCGCGAGCCGAAAATCCCGCTGTTCCGTATCAGTGATTTCGACCCAATCCACAGCCCTGAGATCCACAACATCTGTTCCGCCAAAACGAATTGTCATGCCCGGCTCTTTTAGCCGCACGCGCAACAAATTGTTGATATCGCGTTTGGCCTGCTCCTGAAAATCCGCGACGGCCGCTGTGCTCAGCTCGGTGACACCGCCGCGATCAAGTGTCCAGCCGCGGTCGCCGTTGTAGACGTTAACGATCACGCCCTTTTTCGAGAAGTCAGTGCGATTCTTGTCCGGATAACGCCAGTACACCTTGAAATTCGTGTAACCGGTCAGTTCACCGTTGTGGCCAAACTGCGCCAGGCGGCCATCGCAATCGCTCTCGCGAACATCGAGATAGGTAGGGCCGCCAAGAGCGGTGATCAACTGCTCCAGAACCTGCTTGCCTTTGGCTGTACGCTCCTCCGGCATCATGTTGTCCGGGTTTTGCGCGTGCACACGTGGCACCGGCTGCGCCGCCGATAGTACGGCAAGCGCCAGAACCGACCAGAGATTGACGAACTTCAGCCGCACAGTACCGCCCCTCCGTTTACATTGATGACTTCGCCAGTCATGAAGTTGGCCAAATCGGAAGCGAGGAACAAAATCGGTCCTGCAATTTCCTCGGCTGTGCCCGCTCGTCGCAAGGGAATGGAGGCGGCAATGGCTTTGCCGCCGGTCTTAGAGTTGATTACCGGGTTGGACATGTCCGTTGCCACCCAGCCCGGCGCCACGCAGTTCACCAGGATGTTGTGGCGCGCGAGCTCGGTCGCGAGCCCCTTGGCGAAGCTAATGATACCTCCCTTGGAGGCGCCGTAATGGGTGTGAAGGGATTCTCCGCGCTGCCCGGCGGTAGAGCTAATCGGAATGATCTTGCCGGACTTTTGCTTGATCATCTGGGGCACAGAGAAATGAATGATGGAGTAGACGCTTGTTAAGTTGACGCGGATCATCTCGTCCCATTGCTTCTCGGTCATTTTTTCAATGGGCAGGTCTTCCAGGTTCCACACCCCGGCGTTGGCGACCACAATATCCAGTCGACCCAAGCGAGAAACCGCAAAGTCTACAAGTTTTTTGTTGTCCGCGTGGCGTCCCACATCGGCTTTGAAGGCTTCGACCCGCGTGCCGTGTTTGCCTGCTTCCTGCTGCACTAACTCCGCAGCGTCCTTCGCTTTGTTGTAGTTGAAGACCACGTCCGCGCCGGCCTGCGCGAACAGCTTGACGGCCGCAGCGCCAATTCCCCGCGAACCTCCGGTGATCAGCGCCGCCTTGCCAGCCAGTGAAATCATCATCCCCCCAGAAGTATCCAGCACGAAAATTGTAAGGACAGGTGCTGCGGCTCAGACCTTTTCCGCCACGGAATTGCGGGCCTTGCGACCGGCATCCACTAAGTTCTCAAACAATCGCTCGGCAGCTGCATCGCCGAACATCCGTTCCGGATGCCATTGCACGCCCACCACCCAGTTCGCGTCACCAGTCCACTCGACGGCCTCCACGGTGCCGTCATCCGCACGCGCGGTAACTCGCAGGCCCTTGCCCGGTGCGGCAACCGCCTGATGATGTGAACTGTTGACTTCGCCGCTCCTGCCGCCTGTGATTGCTGCAAGGTGGCTGCCCTCTTCGAACGTCGCACCGTGGCGCGGATCGTCTTTCGGTTCAGGCGTGAGATCCTTTTTCCGGTGTGGCGTGGTCGTGCCGGTCTCGGTCCGCAAGTCTTGTATCAATGTACCGCCCTGATAGACGTTCAGGAGTTGGCAACCGTAGCAGATGGCCAGAACCGGCTTTTGTTCGCCGAAAGCGTGTTTCAGGATCATCCGGTCAGCGGCTTCTCGAGCCAAGTCCGCGGGTGCCGAGAGGCCCTTGTTTATGGCGCCATATTCCGCAGGCTCCACATCGGCAGGACTGCCCGGCAGGACAAAGCCGTGCAAGGTTGGAAGTGCACGATCAAGCTCAATTGGGTCCGCCAGGGTTAGCAGGACAGGCTCTCCGCCCGCGCGACGGACGGCATCCTCGTAATTCTTGATTTTGGGGTAGTTCGCCTCGGCTTCTTCCTGGGAGGTGCGCCACGGAATGCCCACCCGCGGGCGGAGGGAGGGTCCAGATGTCGTGGCGGGGAGCATGGAACCTTGCATCGTAGCACTCGCGGAGGAGAAGCGGCAACACGGCTGACACTAGCGTCGAGCGGAAGCGGAGTGGCGTAGGACAGCGTCGAGACCGAATTCAGGGCGATGAAAGTATGTGGGAAGCTCGCCGAGGCGGGAGGCAAGCTGCTCCGGCGACGAGGCGCGCAGGGTTACATGGCCGAGTTTGCGGCCGGCACGCGCAGATTTACCGTAAAGGTGCAAGTGCGCGTCGCGTACGGCAAGGACTTCGGCGGAGTCGGGCACGTCGCCAATCAGGTTGAGCATGGCGGAGCAGCCGATCGCGCTAATCGAGCCGAGGGGAAGACCGACGACGGCGCGCAAATGATTCTCGAACTGGCTCGTGACCGCGCCTTCGATGGTCCAATGGCCGGAATTGTGAACGCGGGGCGCCATTTCGTTGGCCAGCAAGCGTCCTTCGTGCTCGAAAAACTCAATGGCCAGCACGCCGACATATTGCAGCGCGTCCAAGACGCGGCGGGCGGCGTCCTCCGCAGCGTGCTGCACAGCGCGGTCGAGCTGCGGAGCTGGCGCCAGGGACAAACGCAAGATTCCCCCGCGATGGTGATTTTCCACCAGTGGGTACGCCGCAGTCTCGCCGTCGCGTCCGCGAACGGCCAGCACGCTCAGTTCGCGAGTAAAAGGGACGAGGCGCTCGAGCAAGAACGGCGCAGTTTCCTGAGGCGGCTCAGCGTCGGTACGTTTCCCCGGCGCCGAGCTTGCCGCCGGTAGTTCGCTCTTGGCTCTCGCGACGTCTTCCGCGCTACGCAAAATCCATTGTCCCTTGCCGTCGTAGCCCATCCGGCACGTTTTCAGAATCGCGGGCAAGCCAATCTGCTTTGTTGCAACCTCGAGCGAGTCCTGGTCGGCAACTGCGGCAAATTCGGTTGTGGCGATGCCCAGCTTTTGAAACAGGCGCTTTTCGTTCAGGCGGTCCTGCGCCGCTTCGAGCGCCGCGGGAGGCGGCAGCACCGGCACGCGCTCGGCAAGAAAGCGCGCCGCTTCTACCGGTACATTTTCAAATTCGTAGGTCACGAGCTCCAAGCCGGCGGCAAATTTCTTCAGCGCGGCATGATCGTCGTATTGCCCGGTGATACGCGTGGCGATGCGACCAACTGGCGCTTCCGGCGAAGGGTCGAGAAAGCGGAAGTGGAGGCCCAGCGGATAACCGGCTAGCGCCAGCATGTACCCGAGTTGGCCGCCGCCGAGGATCCCGATGGTCACGCGCGTGTTCCTTTTTTCCCGGCGGTGGGCGTCATGATTCCCAATGCACGGGCTGCGGCCTTCGGGTCGGGGTTTGCGAGGACGCGCGCCGTCTGCGCATTGCGGAATTTTCGGTAGGCTTCGCGCACTTCCGGATGTTTCGCGCCAAGGATGGCGGCTGCGAGCAATGCCGCATTAATTGCGCCCGCTTTGCCGACCGCCAGCGTGCCGACGGGGATGCCGCCAGGCATCTGCGCGATGGAAAGAAGAGAATCCAAACCCCTTAGCGCTTTTGACTCCACCGGCACGCCCAGCACCGGCAAAACCGTTTTCGATGCCGTCATCCCGGGCAGATGCGCTGCCCCGCCTGCGCCGGCGATGATCACTTCGATGCCGCGTTTTTCGGCGGACGCGGCGTACTGAAACAGAAGGTCCGGCGTGCGATGCGCGGACACTACGCGTGTTTCATGCGGAACGCCCAGTTCTTGCAGAGTGTTTGCGGCGTGTTCCAGCGTTTCCCAGTCGGAAGAAGAGCCCATGATAATTCCGACCAGAGGTGTCTTCCCCAGCGTAGAGTCTTTTGCCATTCTCGCTTTCACCGAAGAGGCGAACATTTTACGGTGTTTTTCAGCGCGCCGCGACCTGCGCGCGCTGTTTCCAGTGGTGGCGTAGCTGTCCGACCAGGTAGAGAGAGCCGGTTACGAAAATAGCATCGTCAGGGGCAGCTCTGGAAACAAGATAGTCGAGCGCCTGCTCTGCGTCGGGGATCACCGAGCTTTGAAGTGCGTGGTGGGCTGCGATTGCGCTGAGTTGCGAAGCGGAAATGGCGCGCGGGGTGCGCGGCTCGGTAAAGACGACCTCCGCTGCTTGCGGGAAAAGTAAGCCGGCGACCTCGTCGACCGCTTTGTCGCGCAGTGCCCCGTAAAGGACTAAAATTTTGCGGCCTCTGAAGTTTTCTTGCCAGAAGGCGGCCAGCTCGCGCGCGGCACCGGGGTTGTGGGCGCCGTCAGCATAGATATCCGGCCTGGATTGCAATTTTTCCAGGCGCCCTGGCCATTTGGCCGCCGCGATGCCTCGCTCAATCGCGATCAAAGGGATGCGATAGCCGCGTGCGCTTAGGGTGCGGGCCGCCGCCACGGCGTTCATCGCATTCTGCAATTGGAAGCGCCCGGGCAACTGTGGAGCGAGCCTTGCCGACCAGGCTGACGCGCTTTCCGTGATTTGCGCGCGGACGCAGCCATTCTCCATTGCCTGGCTATCCACGCGAAACGCTTGAGGCGTTTCGATAATCGGACATCCCAGCTTGCGAGCGCGCGCCAAAATGACTTCGCGCGCTTCCGGCCTTTGCGCGGCGATAACAACTGGAACGCCTTTTTTCAGAATGCCGGCTTTTTCCGATGCGATTTCTTGCAACGAATGGCCCAGAAAATTTTCGTGATCAAAGTCGACGCTCGTGATCACGGAAATCACGGGAGTCAGAATATTTGTAGCATCGAGCCGTCCGCCCAAGCCAACCTCGAAGACGCCGAAATCCACGCGAGCTTTGGCGAAGTATTGAAAGGCCATCGCGGTGACGCATTCAAAATACGTAGGATGTGCGCGAAGCTTGCCGGCCGCGAGCAATTCTTCGATAACCTGCTGAATGCGCGTGAGTACTTCCGCAAAATCGTTGTCGCTGACTTCTTCGCCATTGAGGCGTATGCGCTCGTTGATTTTTTCCAGGTGCGGCGATGTGTTCAGCCCGGTGCGAAATCCGGCCTGCCCCAGAATCGATTCGAGAAAAGCGGCGGTCGAGCCCTTGCCGTTGGTTCCAGCGATATGCGCCGAGGGATACGCGCGATCGGGGCGCCCCAGGCGCTCGGACAAAATCGCAATGTTCTCAAGATCAAATTTTGCGGCCGCCGCCTGCGTCGGAGCGGCTAATTCCCTGCCAAGGGAAAGCAAGAACCGGACCGCAGAGTCGTAATTCATCTCAGCTCAGCAGGAGGTCGAAGGAAGTGGCGAGGAAGTTTTTCATCTCTTTGCGGGGAACGACAGCGTCGAGAAAGCCGTGCTCCAGCAAAAATTCCGAGCGCTGAAAGCCTTCCGGCAGCTTCTGGCGGATGGTCTGCTCGATGACGCGCGGCCCGGCAAAACCGATCAACGCACCGGGCTCCGCGATATTGAGATCTCCCAGCATGGCAAAACTCGCGGTGACGCCGCCGGTCGTAGGATCGGTCATTATCGAGATGTACGGGACTTTGGCTTCGTCGAGCTTGGCAAGCGCTGCGGAAACCTTGGCGAGCTGCATCAGGCTGATGGTGCCTTCCATCATACGAGCGCCGCCGGAGCAGGAGACGATCACCAATGGCTGGCGCGTGTCGAGCGCGAGTTCGATGCCTCGCGTAACTTTTTCTCCGACCACCGCGCCCATGGAGCCACCTATAAAGCCAAACTCCATGGCGCAGCATACGACCGGGCGGCCGTTAAGCTGGCCTTCTGCCGTAATGATCGCGTCGCACATACCCAATTTCTTGCGCGCTTCGCGCAGGCGCGAGGCGTAAGGCTTCGTATCGACAAAATGCAACGGATCGGTCGAGGTCATGCGCGCGTCGTGCTCGGTCCACCGCCCATCCAGCAGCATGTCCAAGCGCTGTTTCGCGCCCATTTTGAAGTGAAATTGGCACTTCGGGCAGACCAGGAGGTTGGCTTCCAAGTCTTTGCGGAAGACGATGGTGCGACAGGATTCGCATTTGACCCACAGGCCTTCCGTGCGCACGCGGCGCTCTTCGGGAGGCGTGGGCTGATCGATCGATTTTTTGTCGCGCTTAAACCAGGTCATTTTTTAGAGAGTCAAGACTGACCGTTGAAGTCAGAAGGAAACCAACGGTTTCAGTAGTCGATTCCTCGCTGTGCCAGTATACCCTTCGTGTATGGGTGTTTCACCTCGCGCATCTCGGTTACCAGGTCGGCCAGTTCCACCAGCTTCGGATGCGCATTCCTGCCCGTGCAAATGACGTGCACTCGTTCCGGTCGGTTGCGTAGGGCTTCGACTACTTCGTCCGGATCCAACATTTTGTAGCTGATCGTGTAGTTGATCTCATCGAGTACGACCAAATCATATTTTCCGCTGTAAATGGCCTCGCGACCGGCCTGCCAGCAGTTGTACGCCATCTTGATGTCCTCGGGGTCGGTCTCGGCGCCGCCAACTTTCACGAAGCCGCGGCCCATGGGTCGAATCTCAAACTTGTCATCGCCCAGCATCTTGGCGGCGTCGAGTTCACCATAGTGCCAGGATCCCTTGATGAACTGCACCATGAGCACTCGCAGCCCTTGGCCGACCGCGCGAAACGCCGTTCCCAGTGCGCAAGTAGTCTTACCCTTGCCCGGTCCGGTGTAAACGATTAGGAGTCCCTTTTCTTCCGGCATCTCGTGGCCCTTAGTTGAGTTGGAGCCGCTTGGCCAATTCGCTCGCGATCGCGGCGATACGCTCCCGGGTTGCGGCGGGCAGCGCCGTCTTGGGCTTCCCGTGCGGATCCTGCAGCACAATCCATAGGCCGGGCCTGTACACCTCGTCGTTCCCAGGACAAATCGCCCCTGTTAGCTGCGCAAGTACAAGAGGGGGATCGTTGGAAAGATCGAACCCGGGATGATGCGGGTGGTGCTGGGCCAGAAGGTCCATCAAAATGCCGCGCGTGTCGTCGACAAGATCGCGGAAGCCCTGAGAAACCAAAATGGCGTCCACGTGGCGCGGCGTGGGCTGCTCCACTTCTTCAAGGTCGTAATCGGGCAAGGATTTTTCCAACGCGATCTCAATAGAAGCGGAAGGTTGGTCTTCGTCCGGCACAATACGTATAGACATGGTGTGTATGTTTGTACACCAGCAAGCGCCGGTTGGCATAGGCCTCCCAACTCAGGTTGCACATAGCCTGCGATGGTGACAACGAAACAACACCTGGCTCGGCAGGCCCAGCGGTTGCGTGAATGTGCTATTTTGTTGGAACCGAGTGGGGTCGGAAACGGGGTTCAAGTGCCGGTAACGGAAGCGCCGCCGAGCCTAGTCCGCATCAGCGGATCGACGTTCAGTCTGCGGGTGATCGCTGCGGCGATCATCCTTCTCTTCTGCTATTACGCGCAGGGCGTGGTGATCACGCTACTGCTCTCAATTTTGCTGGCGTATTTTCTTGATCCGGCGGTGGAACTGCTGGAGCGCGTACACATACCGCGCACCGTGGGTGCCATGACCATGGTGCTGATCTTAATCGCGGTGCTAGTCGCGGTCGGCTACGGACTCGGCGAACGCACTGCGGACTTTGCGGCGAATTGGCCGAAATATGGCGGCCTGCTGAAGCAGGCGGCGAGCACTATCGAAGGCAAAATCAGCGGATTCGAAGGCCACGTCTCCGAGATCGGGCAAGAAACGAGCGCCGTGCGCGCCGAAGTGCGTCCCGAGCCGGGCATAGTGCGCACGCTGATTGTGCGAAGCATCGGATCTCTATATGCGTTGTTCTTGGAAGTGACGTTCGTGCCCTTCCTCGTGTTTTTTATGCTGGCGGCGAAACGTGAAGTGTGGCACGGCACGCTACAACTGTTTCCAGTCTCCCAACGAACTCGCGTAAAGGAGACGTTGGAAGATTTGCGGGACGTTCTACGCGATTATTTGGCTGGAATGACCCTGGTCACGATGATTGTAATCGCAGCCAGCAGCGTTCTCTTCTGGTGGATGGACTTGGATTATCCCATCCTTACCGGTATCGCGTCCGGTCTGTTGAACATGGTGCCGTACATTGGCGCGGTGATGGCTTGGCTGCCAGCCTTCTTAATCGGTTTGGCGAAGTGGAAGGCCATTGGTAACTTTGTGCTGATTGCCGTGGGGTTGACGACCATTCACGTTGTGGCGCTCAACTTTGTCGCTCCTCAATTGGTTGGTCGCCGGGTTCGTCTCAACGCCGTGGCGATCACCGTCTCGCTCCTTTTTTGGGGCTGGGTATGGGGCGGCATGGGGCTGCTTCTAGCGATACCGATTACAGCGACGCTGCGAGTGATTTGCGATCACACAGACTCGTTGCGCCCGATCGGCCGCTGGCTGAGCGCGTAGAGAGGATCCATTCCATGAAACGCTATCTAGTGTATGTGTGTGTCGCGCTGTGCTTGGTGTGTCTTGAAGGCGCGCCGGAGGCAGAGGCGTGGGGCTGCCGAGGTCATCAAGCGGTCGCTGCGTTGGCGGAAAAGCACCTCGCTCCGCAGGCGAAGCAGGCATTGCTTGCCTTGCTAACGTCAAACCCGATCGATCCCCAACTGAAGCGGTATTGCGGACAAACCGGACTCGACCCTTTTGTGGATGCCTCCACCTGGGCCGACGATGAGCGCGGCCGCGACGCAAGCACCGCGCCCTGGCACTTCATCGACATTCCCATCGGCGTGACGCACGGCCCGGCACAGGATTATTGCGGCGCAGGTGGTTGCGTGTTGTCGGCCATCACGGCCCAACTTGCCATCCTGAAGGATAAAAACGCGCCCGGAGCCAAGCGTGCCGACGCGCTGCGCTTCATCATTCACTTTGTAGGTGATTTGCACCAGCCGCTCCACGGATCGACCAACAGCGACCGCGGCGGAAATTGCGTTCCGGTGAAATACTTCACACGAAATCCGCATGCGCGGAACAATTCGTATGCTCCGAATCTCCATCACGTCTGGGACACGGAAATTCCAGAAAGCCAGATGCAGGGAGCGGACGCCGCCGAATTTGCCGACACACTCGATGCCGCGTTCGAGAGTTCGTTCGCGGCCTGGCAGCAAGGCGGTATGCAACTGGATGCGTGGGCTTGGGAAAGCCACGACCATGCTGTGGAAACAGCCTACGGAGCTTTCAGCAAACCAATCCCCGCTGAGCCGGACGTTCCGGTGAACTCCTGCGCGGACGATAACAACATCGGCCAGCGTATGCTGCACAAGCATCTCGTGATCGGTGTCCCGTACCGCGATCAGGCAGGATCAGTAGTTGAGGAACGGCTGGCGCAAGCAGGAATACGGCTGGCAATGATTCTCAACGAAGCCGCCAAATCCAGTCTATAGCAAACTTTTTGGGGGATATCCGGAGCCGCCTCCTACGGCTTTTTCGGAGCGCTGTCCGCTGTTTCCGAAGGAACGATCCCAAGCGATTTGATGTAGGTCACCAATTGCCAGCGTTGCGGCTCAGGCAGCTTAGACCAGACGGGCATGCCTCGCCGAACTACTCCATTAGTCAGAATCCAAAAAATGGCTCCCGGGTTAGCACCCTGGACCTCCACCGCACGCAAACTAGGCGCCTTCTTTCCGCCGAGTGCTGTTTCGCCGTGACATTCAGCACAGTGCTGCTCGAATAGGATTTTCCCGGCAGAAACAGCATCCGCATTTTGCTCGAAGGGGTTGCGTTTCGCGCGGGCCTTCTCGGGTGCGTTTTCAATCTCGCTATATACGGAGTTTTTCGCTCGCTTGCTGGCGTCCCGATTGTCTTGGCCGCTCACGGCGGACCACGCGACGAGGGCCCCTGATATGCAGAGGGCTACGACGCAAACTTTCATCGTGCACGTCCAAACAGGCGGCCCACCATCTCGCCGAAGCCGCTAATTTCGTAGGAAAGTCCCCAGCGTAGAAGGAAGCCGTGGCTGTTGTCGTTGAGCCCGAATCCCGGCGAGACGCGCAAGGTCCAACCGGAAGGTAAATTCCAAGCGGCCACCGGAGCCAAATATTGCGATGTGTCCCTCAGACCAAAACTATGACGATCACCCAAGCCTCCGTACATCTCCAACCCGGCGACAAAGTTCTGCAGGCACAAATTGCAGCGTTTGGAGGAGGCTGCCAGTTGCAGCGGCCGGCTTGCACCGAGTGCGTATCCGAACTCCCAGGGTTGGTTCGACAAATTCTTAGCGGCAAGAGTATTTTCGGCGAAGTTCCACCCCTTATAGGTGCTTGAGAGCAGAAGCTTAAATTCTAGTTCGTGTTTTGTCTCCCGCCGAAGAAGCGAGTTAGGCTCAGCGAAATCAGAAGCAACATCGTGGCCCTCCACTTCTTTCATGATTTTATCTGCGCCGTTGAGCTTTGCATATTCGACATAAATCACCGGATTGATGAAATGTTCGCGTTTGAGAGGACGAAACCGATTTTCCCAGCGGAACCCGGTAAGAAGAGTGCTGTCGTTGAAGGTGGTTTGGCCGTCGAGATAAAACTCGGTTGTCCACCATGCCGTTGCGCCGTATTCCAACTCAATCCAAAAAGCATGGAAGTCATTGCCGCCGTGTTGCGCGCCGAAAGTAGAAAAGTACTCAATCTCTAGATTCCCCGGCTCTTCAAGATAATGGTCATACGTGACAAAGTAAGCGCTCTCCTGGCCCCTGGCGCCCGTAGGAACAAATAGCGCGAGCAGAGAAAAGACTAAACCGAGGAGCAATCGAGAGTGACCAGGGAACATGCAAATTCTCCTGCAAATGAGTTGCAATAAGAATATAAGACTAACTTAGTCCGATTTAGGTCGCAACGATTGCCTGCGAAGCCGGAAGATATCGGCCACTCTGCTTACCCTGTTGGCTTCGTCACGAATCATGCCTATTGCATTGCGCAGCGCGTGGAGAACGGGCGGGAAGAGCCGCCGCTGAGCGTCAGCATTGGTATCAGTGTATTTCCAGAGGACGGCCGCACAGCGCCAGAACTGCTGGAAGCCGCGGATCGCCACCTCTATAAGCGTAAGAAAGCCGCACCCCGTCAGGGCGTGAGCGCCGGTTAAACTCCACCTCTCCAGATTGGTTTGACAGAAACGCGGCCAGAGCGCGATTCTGGCAGTGTTCCTGCATTCATTTCCTGGGAGAACCCGCCGTGGATTCCGTTGCCCTCGTTCTTGCCTTGCTCGATGAAGCCTATGAAAAACGCACTTGGCATGGTCCGAATCTGAAACAGGCTCTGCGCGGAGTAACAGCGAAGCAAGCAGCCTGGCGCCCCGGACGCAATCGGCACAACATCTGGGAAGTTGCGTTGCACGCCGCATATTGGAAATACGTGGTGCGGAGAAAAATTGAACAAGGCAAGCGTGGCTCCTTTACGCTAAAAGGCAGCAATTTCTTTGCGCGGCCGGAACCAGGGGCGAACACTGAAGCGGCATGGGACGCCGATAAACAATTGCTTGAGCGCGAGCACCGCGCTCTTCGACTCGCAATAGAAAAGCTGCGCGGAACACCCCGATGGGAGAAACTGCTGCCACAATTGTGGGGAATCGCATTTCACGATATTTATCACGCCGGTCAGATACGTCTTCTGCGGAGGTTGCATGGCAGAAAATAGAGGTGGGGTCAGCAAAACCCAGTTGTAGCGGCTCTCGACTTCATTGACTTACACGGCAGCGCATCCTAAACTGCGCATCATCTGCAGGACAGGGCGCACACGGTGCCCCGTCCTTCCTGGCTGATTCTGCGTGGTCCCCGGCGGTGTACGGTGCCAAGCTCCGTAGTGTCGCATTACCGTCTACTTAATCCGCTGGGCAGCGGCGGAATGGGTGTCGTCTACAGAGCGGAAGACACCGCATTGGGCCGGACCGTAGCGCTGAAATTTTTGTCTTCGCAAATTGCACAGGATCCCAAGCGTGTGGAGCGCTTTCGCGACGAAGCGCGCACCGCATCTTCCCTGAATCATCCCAACATTTGCACCATCTACGAAGTCGGCGAGCAGGAAGGCGAGCTGTTTATCGCCATGGAGTACGTGGAGGGCCGGCCGCTTTCGGAGTATTTGCGCGACGGTGGCATGGCCGTTGAAGCGGTTCTGCGTTACGGGCGGCAGATCTCCGGCGCGCTGGAACACGCGCACGAACGCGGAATCGTGCATCGCGACCTGAAACCAGCGAACGTCGTGGTGACACCGAACGGGACGGCGAAAATCCTGGATTTTGGCCTGGCCAAGCGCAGCGATCCCGAGGAACTCCAGCGCAAGACGACGCAAGGTGTGGCGACCGAGACGAGTGTGGGGCTGACGGGAACGCTCCCGTATATGTCGCCAGAACAGTTGCAGGGAGGTGAGACCGGACCGCAGAGCGATATATGGTCGCTGGGCGTCATATTGTATGAAATGGCGTGCGGTACGCGGCCCTTTCGAGGGGAAAACCTGTACCGGCTGTGCACGGCGATCATTCAAGAGCCGATGCCAACGCTGCCGGGAAACGTCCCGGCGGGCTTTGCCGCGGTTATCAGGCGCTGCTTGGAGAAGGAGCCGGCGCGGCGCTATCAGCGGGCCAGCGAGCTGCGCGCCGCGCTGGAGGCGTTGGAGATCAGCGGTACGAGCGTCGCACCTCCAGCGGCCGCTCCAAAAGGCCAAGCTGATCGGAAATCTGCGTTGTGGATTGTCGTTGGCGTGGCGCTCGTTCTGTTGGGCTTTGGCGGAGCCTTGTTGTGGCGCAACAGCGGCAGCCTGAAGACCCCTAATACCGCGACGATCAGCGTTCCCCAGAGGGTGCAGCTTGCAGTTCTGCCCCTTGACAGTGCAGCCGGCTCCGAAGACAGCGCGTTCAACGACGGTTTGGTAGAGACCCTAACTTCGCGGCTGACCGTGTTGACGCAGAAGCATCCGCTGGCGGTCATTCCGGCGAGCGAAATTCGCGCGCGCAAAGTAGCCACGGTGGACGCGGCGCGTGCGGAATTCGGGGTCAACCTTGGATTGGTTATCACGGTTCAGCACGCGGCGGAGCAGGAACGCGTAAATTTTTCGCTCGTTGACGCTAATTCGCATCAGCAATTACGCGGAGGGACAATCACGGCCCCGCGCGGCGATCCCTTTGCCCTGCAAGACCAGGTGTCCGAGAGCGTCACACAAGCGCTCGAGCTGCAACTTCAACCTCAAGAGAAACAGGCGATGCAGGCGCACGGCACGACCGAGCCCGCTGCCTATGATTTTTATCTGCAAGGCCGTGGCTACCTGCAAGATTACGTCAAGTCCGAAAATGTAGAGAATGCCATCAACGTTTTCAACTCTGCGCTCAAGAAGGACCCGGCGTTTGCGGCCGCCAATGCGGGGCTGGGAGAAGCCTACTGGCGCAAATACCGATTGACGCATGACAACAAATGGGCGAACGCGGCGGTAAAGAATTGCCAGAGAGGCGCAGAACGTGACTCCTCGCTGGCCGCCGCGCATATCTGTCTCGGCTGGGTATTTGGTGGCACCGGCCGGTACGATCAGGCACTCGTTGAATACCGGAAGGGGCTCGATTTGGAGCCTACGAACGACACTGCGTACGCGGGTCTCGGGTATGTGTACGAGCAGCTCGACCAGCTTGATGCCGCCGAGAAGACCTTCAAGCAGGCGATTGCAATGCGCCCCAACTATTGGGCGACATACAACTGGCTTGGTCTTTTTTACATGCGTCATGCGCGGTACGATGAGGCCGCGGCGATGTACTCCCAAGTTGTCTCTCTGGCGCCGGATAGCTTTACCGGCTACTACAACCTAGGGGGCGTCCGCATCTTGCAAGGCAAATACACGGAAGCTATTCCGTTGCTGCAGCGCTCGCTCGGAATCCGCAAAACTGCGGATGCGACGTCCAATCTGGGTACGGCCTATTTCCAGTTGCACCGTTATGCGGACTCAGCGGCCGCATTCGAGCAGGCCACACAGCTCGATCCTCCCAATTATGTGTTTTGGGGCAATCTGGGCGACGCTTACTACTGGACTCCAGGGCGGCGCGGGGAAGCGGCGGCGGCTTATGGCAAGGGCATCGCGCTCGGCGAAGAACAACTCCGTATCAATTCGCGCGACGCCGAAGCACTGAGCAGCGTGGCCATGTACCACGCCATGCGTGGAGAACGGAAGGCGGCGCTGGACAGTGTGGACGCGGCGCTGCGCATAAAGCCCAAGAGCCCAGATCTGCTTTTCAATGCCGGCATTGCCTATGTGCAAGTCGGCGAGACGCAGCGCGCGCTGGAAGTGCTGGAGAAAGCTGTCGCGGCGGGCATCTCGCCAGCCACGTTGCGTGACACGCCGAACTTCGATGGTTTACGGGCCAATCCCAGGTTTCTCAAGCTGATTCAAAAATAGACACGGAGTGAAGGAGAACGATATGCATGCAATTGCTGCGCGTAAGGGCGCCGCTCTGCGGTTCGCAGTAGTTCTGCTGGTGCTATTGGGGGCAACCGGCTGCAACAAGGAGAAGCAAGGAGAAAAGATGAAAGTTGTGTTCTCTTTTGACTGCGGGAATAAGACGGTCACGGTGGACGTTGCCCCGAACTTCGTATCACCGGACCCAGTCTATGTTTGCGAAGGGGATGTTGTCACCTGGGAGCCAGCGGATGATGTGAGAGTGAAAACATTTGAGGTGGAATTCAAGAACGATTTTCCCTTCGACGGACCCGCAAAGAAATTTCACAAGGACGACCGCAAATCGGAAAAAACAAAGAAACAGAAACCAGGTCTTACATATTACCCATACAAGATCACCGTCAACGGCCAGGTTTACGATCCGCAGGTAGTTGGCGGGGGAAACTGACTGCCTGACGAAGGCGCCGCATGGCTAGGACGGGATCAACGGGGTCCTGGAAGAGGCGAATTGCTGCGATACCGGTGGCACCAGCTGCGATGCAGGAGTTCGCATTCTCGAGCGTAATTCCGCCAATCGCTAATACCGGAA
>Ga0210410_10002518_pt1 | contig 16403 bp, 8 predicted proteins | sample IncBWC4MmetaG_FD_161058 | JGI IMG/M metagenome (GOLD analysis project Ga0210410, IMG submission 161058) | Forest soil microbial communities from Barre Woods Harvard Forest LTER site, Petersham, Massachusetts, United States - Inc-BW-C-4-M | ecosystem: Environmental > Terrestrial > Soil >... | reverse complement strand
TGGACAAACAAAAGAACATTGCAAGCAGCTCGGCGCAGCCGGTTATTTCGAGAAACCGATCGATTTCGAGGGGCTGCGGACATGCCTCCAGCAAATCACAAAGAATAGCCGGTATACCCCCCGAGCCGAAGTGCAAGTACGGTTGCACGTCGCCCTGAAGCTGCAAGGTGTCGACAGTAAGGGAAAGAAGTTTGAAGAGATCGCGACTACTGAGAACGTGAGCTTGAGCGGCTTCGTTTGCGGCTGCACTGCGGATATCCTGGTCAATTCCATTCTAGAGGTCTATCTCACGAGCTCAGGTGAAAACTACGTGGGCAAAGCCAAAGTTGTTCGTTCGAGCTCGAAGGGTCCGTCCCTTCGGCACTATGGATGCCAGTTCATTGAGAAGACTGGGCCCTGGGTACTGCAATAAAAAGTCAGGCAAACCTTCAGATGACAAATGCCGATTAAGCTCTTAAGGGAGGAACGGAAGGGAGTGTGACGGAGCTTTCACCGGCCTGCCAGCCTCCTGCACGCGTTCTTGTCGTTGACGACGAATCTGCTGCTTGCAAACTGATGGCCAGGCTCCATTCTCACGATCTCGTTTTGGCTGCTGCCGAAAGGTTAATCAAAAGGACATTTCTCGCGAATTGCGTTGACGCACGATAACCCTGGCTCTAAATTCGTACTGTTCGACCCCTTCGCTGCAATATCCTTCGAACAAGCCCTTACGGCCCAGCACGCGGCCACAAAAAGCTGGAATCCCGATCCGGCGATTCGTGCGGCTGCATACCGGCCGCCGACAACCGCAAGCCGCACGTGAACCCCTGAACGGCACACTGCGTCCCGCATTTGTTCCCTCTTTGTTCGGAAGTTCCAAACTCGCCCAAGCAGAGGAGTCGACGAGATCATGTTCGAAAAGCGTTCGCATCATCGTCCACCCCCATCGAAATTTCGCGTATTGGACAAGAGAAACTAGTGCGCAAATTCAGGATTTGGAAAATATCATTGGCGGTGCTCGTATCGGCGGGTCTTCTTGCCGGGTGTGGTCGAGAACAAATACCCAGTCCAGCATTTCCTGCTGTGATCGCCACGTTCCCCGCAGATGGCGCTAACGGTGTGGTCACCAATACCACCGTGAGCGCAGATTTCAGTTCGGTAATGAACCCCAGCACGATTAATGCAACAACCTTTTTGTTGAAGGGGCCCGGAGGGACTCCCGTAGCAGGAGCGGTAAGTTACGCGGGAACAATCGCGAGCTTCACACCGACTGTCCCGTTGGCAACCAATACTCGTTACGTCGCGACGATCACGACCGGAGCGCAAGACCCGCGTGGCACTGCCTTGGCGGCGAATTTTGTCTGGAACTTCACAACGGCGCCCCCAGCCACGGTGATTTCCACGGTTCCGGCAAATGGGGCCACCGCCGTTGCCGTCAATACAGAAATCTCCGCCACGTTCAGCGAAGCCATGAACCCGGCGACGATTAATACGGCGACGTTTACTTTGACCGGGCCGGGAGCAACGCCAGTGGCTGGCGCTATAACTTACTCAGGGACTTCAGCCACTTTTACGCCGACAGCCGCTCTCGCGACTGGCACCTTATATATGGCTACGATCACCACCGGAGCGAAAGATCCCACAGGTGCCGCACTGGCTGCCAACTTCGTTTGGACCTTTACCACGGCTGCCTCACCGACGGTGATTACGGAAGTTCCTCTTAACGGCGCCCTCGCTGCACCCGCAAACACGGCAATATCCGCTACGTTCAGCCGGGCGATGAACCCCGCGACGATTAACGCGACGTCGTTCACTTTGACCGGACCGGGATCCGCGCCCGTGACCGGTACGGTCACCTACGCAGGGGTCACCGCCACGTTTATGCCATCGGCCGTTCTTGCCACCGGCGCCTCATACACGGCTACGATCACGACCGGAGCTAAGGATCTCATGGGCGCCTCGCTGGCAGTCAATTTTGTGTGGACCTTTACGGCGGCCGTGCCACCCACGGTCGTTTCCACAGTTCCGGCCAATGGAACTACGGCGGTGGCCGTCAACACCGCAATCTCCGCCACGTTCAGCAGGGCCATGAATCCGGCGACGATTAACGCGGCCACGTTCACTTTGACCGGACCGGGAGCCACGCCCGTGGCCGGCGCCGTCGCCTACTCCGGGAGCATCGCGACCTTTATTCCGACAGCCGCTCTCGCGACTGGCACCCTATACATGGCTACGATCACCACTGGAGCGAAAGACCCCGCGGGTGCCCCTCTGGCCACCAACTTTGTGTGGACATTCACAACGGTTACCGCTCCTACTGTGGTTTCCACAGTTCCGCTCAACGGTGCCACGGCGGTGGCCGTCAACACCGCAATCTCCGCTACCTTCAGCAGAGCCATGAACCCGGCGACGATTAACGCGACAACCTTCACTGTAACCGGACCGGGAGCCACTCCAGTGGCCGGTACTGTGACCTACGCGGGGAACACCGCTGCGTTTACCCCGACTGCCGTTCTCTCAAGCAGCGTCCTATATACGGCCACGATTAACAGCGGCGCGAGAGATGTCGCAGGTAACGCGCTCGCAGCCGACTTTGCGTGGAACTTTACGACGGGTGTGCCTCCCACCGTCGTTTCCATGATTCCAGTCAATGGATCCACCGCGGTTGCCGTCAACACCGCAGTCTCCGCTACGTTCAGCAGGGCCATGAACCCGGCGACGATTAACGCGACAACCTTCACTGTAACCGGACCGGGAGCCACGCCTGTGGCCGGCACGGTAACTTACACAGGGACCACCACGACGTTTACGCCGTCCACCGCTCTTACAACGAGTACCTCGTATACAGCTACGATCACTACCGGCGCGAAAGATTCCGCAGGCGCCCGCATGGCAGCCAACGTCGTATGGTCGTTCACAACCGCTCCGCCAGCGACCGTGGTTTCCACAGTTCCTTCTAATGGCGCAACAGCAGTGGCCGTCAACACGGCAGTCTCCGCTACATTCAGCGAGGCCATGAACCCGGCGACGATTAACGCGGCCACATTCACTTTGACCGGACCGGGAGCAACGCCCGTGGCGGGTACCGTGGCCTACGCAGGGACCACCGCCACGTTCACGCCGACGGCTGTTCTTACAACAAGCACCTTATACACGGCCACGATTACGACCGGTGCGAGAGATCCCGGAGGTAATGCGCTGGCAGCCAACTTTGTGTGGACCTTTAGCACGGCTGCGCCAGCCACCGTGGTCAGTACCGCTCCGGCAAACGGGGCCGTGGCAGTGTCCGCTAATACTGCCGTTTCCGCTACGTTCAGCGAGGCCATGAACCCCGCGACGATCAATGCGGCCACGTTCACTTTAACAGGACCGGGAGCCACGCCCGTAGCCGGCAACGTAACTTACACTGGGACAACCGCCACGTTTACGCCGACGGCCGCTCTCGCGGCCGGCACCTTGTATACGGCTACCATTACGACCGGCGCGAAGGATCCCGGTGGTTTTGGATTAGCCGCCAACTATGTGTGGACCTTTGCAACGGTTCCGTCACCGACAATCGTTTCAACCGTTCCGGTCAATGGGGCTACGGCGGTGGCTGTCAACACGGCGATTTCTGCCACGTTCAGCGAAGTCATGAACCCGGCGACGATTAGCGCGGCTACGTTTACTTTAACCGGGCCGGGCGCAACACCCGTTTCCGGCACTGTGACTTACGCCGGGATCACCGCGACGTTTACGCCGACGGCCGTTCTTACAACAAGCACCTTATACACGGCCACGATTACGACTGGCGCGAAAAATCCTACGGGCGTTGCGCTGGCTGCGAACTCTGTGTGGACCTTCACAACGGCGCCCGCAGCCACGGTTATTTCCACGAATCCGGCAAATGGGGCCACCGCCGTTGCCGTCAACACGGCAATTTCCGCCACGTTCAGCGAAGCCATGAACCCGGCGACGATCAATGCGGCGACGTTCACTTTGACCGGACCTGGAGCAACGCCCGTCGCGGGAGTAGTCACTTACTCCGGTACCATCGCCACGTTCACACCGTCAGCCCTTCTCGCTACAGCCACTTTACTTACGGCCACGATTACGACGGGCGCCAAAGATCCCGGTGGCGCTGCGTTGGCATCGAATTTTGCGTGGACCTTTACGACCGCCGTACCGCCCACGGTCGTTTCTACACTTCCAGCCAATGGAGCTGCAGCGGTGGCCGTCAACGCGCCGATCTCCGCCAGCTTCAGCCGCGCTATGGATCCGGCTACGATTACTTCGGCTACGTTCACTTTGACCGGACCAGGGACAACGCCCGTTGCCGGCACCGTCGCTTATACAGGAACTACCGCCACGTTTACGCCTGCGGCCGTTCTTACAACGAGCACCTTATATACAGCCACGATCACCACCGGCGCGAAAGACACCACGGATGCGGCACTGGCAGCCAACTTTGTTTGGACGTTCACGACAACTGCGCCACCCACGGTAGTTTCCACAATTCCAGTCGACGGGGCCACCACCGCGGCGGTAAACACGGCGATCTCCGCGACATTCAGTCGAGCCATGAACCCTGCGACGATTAACGCGACAACGTTTACGTTAACCGGTCCGGGCGCAACGCCAGTTGGAGGAACAGTCAGCTACTCCGGTAACACCGCCACGTTTACACCGTCAGCCCTTCTCGCCACAGGCACTCTATTTACGGCCACAATTACGACCGGTGCCAAGGACCCTACGGGTGCCCCGCTCGCAGCCAATTTTGCGTGGACCTTTACGACCACCGTACCACCCACGGTCGTTTCCACACTTCCGGCCAACGCAGCTCCAGGGGTAGCCGTCAACACGCCGATCTCCGCTACCTTCAGCCACGCCATGAACCCGGCCACGATTACTTCGGCTACGTTCACTGTCACCGGGCCGGGGGCAACGCCAGTGTCCGGTACTGTCACTTACGCAGGGACCACTGCCACGTTTACGCCAACCGCCGTTCTTACAACGAGCACCTTTTATATGGCCACGATCACGACCGGTGCCAAGGACCTTACGGGTGCTGCGCTGGCAGCCAACTTTGTGTGGACATTCACAACAGCGCCGCCTCCCACAGTCGTTTCTGCGTTTCCGGCCAATGGGGCTTCAGCGGTGGCTGTCAACACGGCAATCTCCGCTACCTTTAGCGAGGCGATGGATCCGGCGACGATTACCGCGACAACGTTTACTTTGACTGGGCCAGGAGCAGCGTCCGTCGGGGGAACACTCAGTTATTCTGGTAGCACCGCCACATTTACGCCGACGGCCGTTCTTGCGACCGGTGTCTTATTTACGGCCACGATTACCACTGGTGCGAAGGATCCATCTGGAGTAGGTTTGACCGCCAATTATGTGTGGACGTTTACCACCGCGTTGGCTCCGAAGGTTTCCTCCACAACTCCTGCCAGTGGAGGCACAAATGTCCCCCTCAATCAGAAAATCGCCGCAACTTTCAACACCTCGATGAACTCTTCCACGATCACTGCGACAGGAACGCTTACGCTGAAGGTCACAAGCGGCGGCGCTGCCGTACCGGGTGTCGTCACCTATGACGCGGCAAGCAATACGGCCATTTTTGCGCCCACAGGCACTCTCGCGGCAAGTACTCAATATACGGCTGCTGTTACGACCGCCGCGCAGAGTGCTCCGGGAACCGCACTGGCCACCAACTATATTTGGAGTTTCACAACAGGCATCGACGTCAACGCCGGCGCACCACGAGTGACCTCGACGAATCCTGCCAGCGCCGCGGTGAACGTTCCCCTCAATCAGAAAATCGCCGCAACTTTCAGCGATGCCATGGATCCTGCAACGATCTCTGCGCCAGGTACATTCACAATGGCCGAAACGATCAGCGGAACTCCCGTGCCAGGTGCAATCGTCTATGATGCGGCGAGCAACACGGCTGTCTTCAGCCCAGCTTCGGCCCTTTCCGTGAAAACTGAATTCACCGCAACGATTACAACCGGCGCTGCCGACCTGACCGGCATCGCCATGGGCGCTAATTTCGTCTGGAGCTTCACGACAGGCGCGGCTGTAGACGCCGTCGCCCCGACCATAACTGGAACGAACCCAGCCAGCGCGGTCTTGTCTGTGCCTCTGAACAAGACCATCAACGCGACATTCAGCAAGCCCATGAATCCTGTAACGATCACCTCCGCCACCTTTTCATTGGCCGTGGCAGGAGTTGGCGGAGTTCCCGTGGACGGAACTGTTACATACGATCCGACTAGCCAGATCGCAACCTTTAGACCCGCCGCGAACCTCATTGCGGGAACGCAATACACGGCCACGATTTCAAATCTGGTTGCGGATCTATTCGGTAATGCATTAGCGGGGGGTGCTGCACCGAATCCGTGGACCTTCACCGCTGGCTCCTCCATCGGCCCGATGGTCCCTGATTTAGGAGCTGCCGCAGCTTTTGGAGCTTTTGGGGGCGGTGCCGGCATAACGAACACGGGGACCAACACGGTGATAAATGGAGATATAGGCACCACGGGCGTTTCTACCTCGATGACTGGATTTCACGATGCGGGGGCAGGATGTACATACACGGAGACGCCGAGTAATGCCGGATTTGTTAATGGAACCATTGACACAGCTCCGCCCCCGCCTACCGGCGCGTGTCCTTCTGAAGGCACGGTCGTGACACTCGCGATCGCAACGCAGGCTGTAGGCGATGCGCTGGCCGCATACAACGATCTCGCTGGGCGCTCCGGGGGTGGGGATCCAGGTGCGGGCCAACTCGGTGGACTTACCCTCGCTTCTGGTACCTATAAAGCCGCGGGCGGTGCGTTCTTGATCACCGGATCGGATCTCACTTTGGATGGCCAAGGCGATGCTAACGCTACCTGGGTGTTCCAGATGGCAAGCTCGCTTACTGTTGGCGCTCCCGGATTTCCTCGCAGCGTCATTCTGATCAACGGAGCACGGGCCAAGAATGTATTTTGGCAGGTAGGCAGTGCTGCGACGATCAATGGAGCCGGTGGCGGCACTATGGTGGGTACCATCATCGCTCCGGCTGGTGTCACGTTCTCTACCGCCGGAAATGCAGCGATAACCACCCTCGATGGCAGAGCTTTGGGGCTTAATGCGTCGGTGACCATGGTGAACGTCGTGATCAATAAACCCGCTCCATAAGCAAAGAAGTCAGTTGGGAAGGAATTCCAGACCGGCTGGCCTGCGACTGGATCGACAGGTGGGGGAAGAAAGGCGAGAAAGCTCTTGCAAGGCAAATGCGCGGAAGTGAATCCTGCTGCGAGGATCTGTTCCGCATTGATACTGCTCTGTGAACCTAGAAAATTCTAACCTCATAAGTCGTTCAATCTGCGTCAGAAATCAACTCACTCTCCAAAGAAGATGGCGTGCGCCGTGCACGTATTCTTCCCGGACTTCTGTCTGCCCGTGTAGAAACACGTCAGCAGAGCCAGGTCGATGAAGGAGACGGCGCTCCAATGACGCGAACAGCGAAACAGTCCGGCGGATTGAAACTTCCACGTTTCGCGTGGGCCATGCTGGCGCTGGGGCTGACTACTGGAATGATTCCTTGGCGAACCGATTGCCGGGCGACCTCGGATGCGGACCGGGCCGAAGCCGTCTACCTGAAGAAGATTTTGAGTTTTGTGGAGTGGCCGTCCGGGCCGGGAATTCCCGACACGCCCTTTCGGGTGTGTGTGGCCGCAGACTACCAGATCGCCGTTCCGCTTTCCGAGGAGTTGCGGGGAATCAACGTGAACGGCAGAACCGTCGACGTAGAGACGGTCCGGAAGGAAGAGGGCCTGAAAAATTGCCAGTTGCTCTTTATCGGCTCCCCGGAGCCGAGGCTGCGCGCAAGGCTTCTGGAGTCCGTAAAGGGCGCGCAAATGCTCACCGTCGGAGACGACCCCGGCTTCGTGGAAGCCGGCGGAATTCTGGAGTTCACCTTGGTGGGTAACACCATGCAATTTGCCGTCAACCTGACGGCGGCAAAGCGAGCGGGGCTGAAAATTGGTGCCCGATTGCTTTCTCTCGCGCAAAGAGTGTTGACGGAAAAAGGGACGACAGGAACCTGAAATGTTGCGGTGGAGAAACATTTCGTTGCACTGGCGGCTGATGTTGCTGACGATGGCCAGCAGCTTCGTCGGCATGGTCCTGGCCATGATTCTCCTTTTCGTTTACAACGATCGCCGCATCCGCAAAGACAAAATAGAACAACTCCAGTCCACGGCCGACCTGATCGGCACAAATAGCGTAGCGGCGCTGGTTTTTGAGGATCAGGCGGAGGCAGCGCGGATTCTCCAGGCGCTTAAGACCCAGCGACACATCGTGCAGGGCGTGCTCAGCCGCACAGATGGAATGCTCGTGGCGCGCTATCAGCGGGCAGGATTCCACGGTGAGCCGCCTGTGGTAAACAACCCGGGGAGCGAAGTGGTGCGGGTGACCAAAGACCACCTGGAACTCTCCCGGCCCCTGTATCTCGACGATCGAAAGATAGGCACGTTATATCTTGAAGCTTCCCTTGAAGACTTATATCGGGCAAGACGCGATTTCTTCCTCTCGAGAATTCCTGGCTTTGTGCTGTCGCTGCTGGTTGTGTACCTGTTGACCTTCCTGTTCAGGGGTTCTCTCACCGGACCGATTCAGCAACTCGCGGGCGTGGCGCGGGAAGTGGCGGATCGAAAAAACTACGCCCTTCGCGCGCCGGACCTTGGGGGAGCCGAACTCGGGCAGTTCGGGGAAGACTTCAATCACATGCTTAGGGTGATTGAGGAAGGGAACCAGGAACTGGAAAAGGCCCGAAGCTCGCTGGAGGAACGCGTAGCCGAGAGAACCCGCGATCTGGAAAAAGAGATCGCGGAGCGCCAGCGGGCGGAGGTGATGCTGAAGGACCGCGAGGAATTATTCCGGGCGCTCAACGATGCATCGCCCGTCGGGATCGTTTCCGAATCACAGGATGGAAAGATCCGCATGAGCAATCCGGCGTTCCGGAAAATGTTCGGCTACTCGGAAAAAGACCAGGCGGGAAAGTCGATTGATGAGCTCCTGACCGACGGAGAATCGTACGCGGACGCCGCGGCGATGAGCGTGCAGGTGATATCCGGAGGAGTGCTTCGGAAGACGGCCAAGAGAAAGATGAAAAACGGCGAGTTGCTGGACGTGGAAATATTCGGGGCGCCACTGCACCTGGGAGGCGAAACCCTCGGCCAGTTGGCCGTCTATATGGACATCTCGCGGCGAGTGCAGGCGGAAAAATCTATCCGCGAGAGCGAAGAACTGTTCCGTTTGCTGAGTTCGGCAGCGCCGATTGGCATCGTGCGTTACGACCGCGAAGGGCGAATCGTCTACGCGAACCAGCGATGGGGCGAAATGACGGGCCGCGATCCCGAGCGCGCGCTGGGATTTGGATGGATGGAGGCGATTCATCCGGAAGACCGTGAACATGTGGAGAGAGTGTGGAAGGCCGCGGTGGAAGTGGGCACGGAACTCAAGGATGAAACGCGGTTCCTCACTCCCGATGGAACCGTTGTGTGGATCCAGTGGCAATCACGCGTGCTGCGCGCACCTGATGGCATGCCGATCGGCTTTGTGGCGGTTCTCGAGGACGTCACCGCGCGCCGGGCCGGAGAAGCAAAGTTGCTCGAAGCAAAACAAGCCGCGGAAGCGGCGAATGAAGCCAAGAGCCAGTTCCTGGCGAATGTCAGCCACGAAATCCGCACCCCGATGAACGGCATCCTGGGAATGACGGAACTTGCGCTGGAGACTCCGCTGAACGCGGAGCAGCGCGAATACCTGGACATGGTACAGAGCTGCACGGTTTCGCTGCTGGAGATTATCGACGACGTGCTGGATTTTTCGAAAATCGAAAATGCAAAGATAGAGCTGGAGCAGGTTCCATTTTCAATTCTGGACTGCGCGGAGAATGCCCTCCAGCCGGTGGCGGTGCGGGCGCAGCAAAAGGGCCTGGGACTCGAATGGTATGTCCGGGGCGAATTGCCCGAGTGGGTGCAGGGCGATCCGACTCGTCTGCGGCAAGTGCTGATCAATCTGCTGGGCAACGCCGCCAAGTTTACCGAGGAAGGCGAAGTAACCCTCGGAATCGAGTATTTGCAAGGCGACGCGGAGAACGCTTCCGCGAAGTTCAGCGTCGCGGATACGGGAATCGGCATTCCACCGGAACATCGCGCGAAGATTTTCGAAGCATTTCAGCAATCGGACAACAGCGTTACCCGGCAGTACGGCGGAACCGGGCTTGGCCTCTCCATCTCCGCGAGGCTCATCGAGCTGATGGGCGGAAAGCTCCAACTGGAAAGCGAAGTCGGCAAGGGAAGCACATTTTTCTTTGAGCTTCACTGGAAGCGCGCAAAAGAAGCGGAAGCGAAGCGCCGGCGGGAATTGGAGCAGAAAAAATTGCCGGCTGCGCGAATTCTCGTGGCTGATGACAGGGAGGCCGGGCGCGAACTCGTTTGCTGGCTGACGAGCCGCTGGGGACTTGAGAGCGACGCCGCGAGCTCGGTGCAGGAAGCGGTTTCGCTGTATGCAAAATCGGTCAAGGAAGGCAGGCCCTACGCAGCGGCGCTGATCGATCTGAATCTTGCTGGAAGAGACGGCCATGAGGTGGCCAAAGAGATCCGGCGGCGCGCGCCCGCCGATACGACGGCGCTCCTGATGATGTCGCCGGCGCACCCGTTCGTGGAGGATGCCCGTACAAATTGCTACGGGATTTTCCAGCGGCTGACCAAACCGTTGCGCCGCAGGGTGTTGTGGGAAAGCCTGCGATCCGCGCTGCGCGGGGATGCCCGGGGCATCTTCGCAGGAAAGAAGAAGCAGGAAGAGAATTCAGGGCCGAGCCACCGCATTCTGGTGGTCGAAGATAACCCGGTGAACCGGAAACTCGCGCAAAAACTCCTTGAAAAAAGCGGACACCAGGTCCATCTGGCGGCAAACGGCGAGGAAGCCTGTGAAGCGATCCGGCTTCACGAATTTGAGCTGGTGCTGATGGATTTGCAGATGCCGGTCATGGGTGGGCTGGAAGCCACTCGAAAAATTCGGGCAAGCGAACTGGGAACCGGACGGCACACACCGATTGTGGCGATGACCGCCCATGCCGCCGCGCAGGATCAGAGGCAATGCGAGGAAGCGGGCATGGACGGCTATGTCAGCAAGCCAATCCGGGCTGAGTTCTTGCGAAGTGAAATCGAACGGGTAACTGGAGGAGACATGGGGAAGCAACCCGCGGAAGCCGCGGCCGAACAACCGCGGCAATTTGACTGGGACCTGAAGGAATTGATGGAGCGGCTCGGCGGCGACCAGGAATTCCTCCGGGAACTGCTGGTGATGTTCCGGGAAGATGTACGCATGAATCTGGAAAAATCCCGGAAAGCGATGGAAGAGTGCGATTTTGAATTGCTCACGCGCACGGCCCACACGATGAAAGGGATGCTGAGAAATCTTTCGATGGGCGCTGCGGCGGAAAAGGCGGCCGCACTCGAGAAAACTTCTGGAGAGAACTTGCAGCGGGAATCACAGGAATTGCTCGAAGGATTGACGAAGAAACTGGAGGGAATTCTGCCGGAAGTGGAAGCACAGCTGGCGGAGGTGAAGCCATGAGGATAATTGTTGCCGAAGACGACGCCATCTCGCGAACACTTCTTGAGAGAACTTTGCAGCGCGCCGGATATGAAGTGATCGCCGTGGAAAACGGAGCGCAGGCCATCGCCGAACTGGTCAAGGAGGATGCGCCGCGGCTGGCCCTGCTGGACTGGATCATGCCTGAGAAGGATGGAATCGAAGTGTGCCGCGAAATGCGGCGCCGCAGAGAGCATGCCTACACGTATCTGATCCTGCTGTCGTCCAAGGAGTCGAAGGAGGACATCGTGGCCGGCCTCGAGTCTGGCGCCGACGATTACCTGACGAAGCCCTTTGATGTGGACGAACTGAAAGCCAGGCTGCGTACCGGGCACCGCATCCTGGAGCTGGAAGACCACCTGGTAGAGGCCCGGGAAAGCATGAGGTTCCAGGCCACACATGATTTGCTCACTTCACTCTGGAACCACGGCATGATCGTGGAGCTGATGTCGCACGAAATCAAGCGTTCGCGCAGGGAACGAAGTTGCACCGCCGTGATGATGTGCGACATCGATCATTTCAAGACCGTCAACGACCAGTACGGGCATGCCGTCGGGGACGAAGTTCTGCGAGAGGTTGCCTGGCGATTGCACAATTCGGTCCGCTCTTACGACATGGTGGGAAGGTACGGCGGCGAGGAGTTTCTGGTTGCGCTGAACAAATGCGACCCAGGCAGCGCGGTGGCTCGAGCCGAAAATCTGCGGACGAAGATTGCGTCCCGGCCGATCAAGACGACGAACATGCCGGTGCCGGTTACCATCAGCATCGGTCTGGCACTCTCGACGGAGTTTACCGAGTGCACCGTCGAGGAACTCATGCACTATGCGGATATGGCGCTCTATGCGGCGAAAGCGGCGGGCCGCAATTGCGTGAGAGTGGCGCACAATTCCGGTGTGGGCAACCCAGTGGAAGAGCAGCCGAAGGAAACGCCGGCGCTGCTGCCGTGATGTAAATCGCGGTGTGGGGGTTTTGTGGGTGGCCCGGAGCTACTTCGTCTTGCCGCGTGAGAGTTCCATCATTTGGCGCATCGCCACGGAGGAGCCGGGAGCGCGGCGCTCTCGCCATGCCTCCAGCCGCTTGCAGGTTTCTTCGATTCCGGAAAATAGCGTGGGATTCTTGAAGGCGGCGCGCCAGGTGGGGACGATCGTTCGCATCCGGTCCCACACCACCCAGACCTCCCCATTGCTCTCAAAAAATAGCTCGTCGTTGATCAGGCCGCGGTTCACGATGCTGGCCACCATTTCCCAATAACTGATCACCATCCGGATGTAGGTATTCTCCTGGCTGCCCTGCGGGTATTTCTGCATCAGCTCCTCGGGAGAGCCGGCGGTGAAGTGGTCCACGAACCACGCGCGGGCTTCCCGCAGGCGGGGTTCCCGCCGGAGGTCGTAAAGCCGGAGCATAAGATTAACTTCTTCGTAACTGGTCTGAGACATGCCTGACACTCCTTTTCATATTCATGCGGAAGATCATGTCGAGGGAGGCTGGACAGCGTCACCCTGAAACGCGGCAGTGGGTGTGAACTCCACGCGTTGCACACCGCTGACGGGAATGTCGCGGCGCTGGAACTCTAATTGGATGCGGCGGCGCAATTCGCGCGCTACATCGTCCTGGCGGGAGGGAGCGGTGCGCACCTGCAGGCGAACGGTGGAGGAGTTCTGATCAAAATTCTGCAGTCCCAGGATGCGCGGGCCGTCCACAATCGCTTGCGACCAGGACGCATCGCCGCGCAGCTCGGCGGCGGCGGCTTCCAAGGCCTGCAACGCTTTTTCCTGCGAGAGCTGCGGAGAGAGAGCAACGTCCACGAAGGCTTGCGACCAGTCGCGGCTGAGATTCGCGACGGTGCGGATGTCGCCGTTCGAAAGTGTGACCAGCGCCCCGCGCGAGTCGCGAACCACCGTGCGCCGCAGCGTGACGTGCTCGACGCGGCCGATCGTGTCGCCGACCTGGATGGTATCCCCGACGACGAATTGATCTTCGAGGATGATGTAGAAGCCGGTGATGACGTCGCGCACCAGATTTTGCGCTCCGAAGCCCAGCGCCAGGCTGGCCAGGCCGGCGAGCGTGGCCACGGGCAATACGTTGATTCCAAACTGTCCCGCGGCGGTCAGTAGCGCCACGGCCCAGACGATTTTGCTTCCCGCGCTGTACAGGACTACGGCGACCGTCCGCGTCTGCTGCTCCCGAGCCTTTGCCGCCCGGGCCTCGGAGCCCGCCGGCCTAATCACCAGATTGGTAATCACACGCAGCAGGCGATTGACCGCCAGCACCACGACGAGTATGGCCACGAGACGGAAGAGGATCGCCACGCTGGCGTCCGGGAAATAGGAGAGGAGATTGGGCATAGAAATGGTTGAGGGGCGAGTATAACATTGGTGGCGGCGCGGTGCAGCGTTCCGGGTATCAAGCGAGTGGCGAAGGAGGGGTTGCGGTGAAGAACAGGCGAACATTCCTGAGCGGGCTTCTGACCGCCGGACTGGCCACCCGATTTACCGGGGAACTGGCACAGGGGCAGAACCCGAGAAACCCGGATCAGAGAACCACGCCGGAGACCACGCCCGAAAATCCCCTGGCGCCTCCAGCGGAAAAACGGATGCTGGAAGAGAACGAGAAGGACATCAAGAAAAAAGTGGAAAAGCTTTACGACCTCGCGACAGAGTTGAAGGCGGAAGTGGATAAGACGGATTCAAGCAAGGTGCTCAGCCTCAACCTGGTGCGCAAGGCGGAGGAGATCGAAAAGCTCGCCCGCGACATCAAGAACCGCTCCAAGGGCTGAGTCTAAGCCCGCCCGCCGCGACGGGCGGCCCGCAGAAACTGTAGCGGCCACTTTCAAGTGGCCCAGCTGAATATCAAAGCGCCCGCCTGCCTCCTGCCGCGGAGCCGGAGCGACCCAACAACCACCCTAGCGGCGAAGTGAAGGACAGGATAAACTATGGAAGTTGTCTGCTCCTACTTTGTGCGCCCGTAGCTCAGCTGGATAGAGCGCTTGCCTCCGAAGCAAGAGGTCGCGTGTTCGAATCACGCCGGGCGCACCACTCTTTTCACGAAAAGAAAAAACTACCCCAAGATGCACCTTGCAAATCGAAGGAGGGGACGCCCTCCAACTCTCTACCCTTTTCCGCCACTTGCCGCAGTGTTAGCCTCGCAGCGATTCGCATGCCAACCGGAATTTCTTTTTCGACACCGGGCCACCCTTCATGGTGGCGTCGGCGTCATCAAGAGACGCCGAGATTGTGCGGGCCGCCAGGCGCTGGCTTTGCGTAAACTGCAGGACTTTTTCCGCATTTCGACCAAGGCTCGCTTTGTGAATCAAGGGTGGACGCTGTTCCACCGAACACCTACTCGATCTAGCTACTTCCGAAAGGGCAGAGAAGTTCCCTGCAAAGCCGACCAAATTCTTGAGTATCAAAAGGTTAGACGACCAGGCCGGTACGCGAGGCTGGCCGGTAAGACCGAAGCGATGCTCTGTTATTTCGCGTCCCCAATAGCTAAAATACGCAACGCTGCGGCGTAGGTCTGGTTGGAAGGAGAAGTACTTTGGGCGGAGCCAAAATTTAGAATCGAGTTTCCCGCACCTGCGTCTAAGCGGGGGGCGGCGAGTCACGCATGGTTTTTTGTCAAGGGATGAAAATTGTCTACTCGAAAGAAACAGTTTGCATGGACAACTGTCAGCGTTAGCCATGCTTGTGGTGTAGCCGTGATGTTTCTGGCCATAGCAGCGCCTTCGCTCGCTCAAGTTGCCGGCAGCGGAGCGCAAGAAACCATCGGACCGGGAGGGGTTGGCACGCTGGTCGTGACGGTACGGGGTGAGCGCGGGGCGACCCTTCCAAGCATGGTAACGGTGAATGTGTATACGCAGAGCCATCAGCATGCCGGAACCGCGACAATCAATAACAGTAGCGCGCGCTTTCCGGACCTCTTGCTGGGCACCTACATTGTCGAAGCCATATGCCCGGATTACGAGACGGCTCGCGAGGAAGTAGAGCTCCGGCTGAAGAACGACCAGCAGCAAGTCCTCCTCACGCTGCGACCTGTTTCCGGAATCAGCCCCATTAAAGTGATGAACGGGCCGCCACTGCTGGCGCCCAAGGTGCAAAAGGAGCTGAGCAAAGCCTTGGAAGAGATTCGCCTCAAGCGTTATGACGAAGCGCGCAAGAATCTGCTTGCGGCACAAAAATCGGCGCCAAATCATCCGGACGTCAATTATCTGCTGGGTCTCCTGGCGTCGCTCACGGGGAATCCAGCGGAAGCGCAAAGCTACTGGCAGAAGGCCCTCAGTTTCGACCCGCACAACTACTTCTCACTCATGGCACTTGGCGAAGCGGCCTTCGGCAAGGGTGACATCCAGCAGGCAATTGTGATGTTGGACCGGGCGGTTTCCGCAAATCCGGGTGCCTGGCGTCCCCACGAACTCCTTGCACACATCTACCTGCGACAAGGACAGTTTGCAGCAGCCCAGAAGAACGCCGAGCAGGCCATTGATCTTGGCAAGGAGGAGGCCAACGGCGTCCGGCTGGTGCTCGCGAAAGCATTTATTGGCGAACATGAAAAAGCCCATGCGATCTCCACTCTGCAGGTATTTCTTCAGGGCAAGAGCACGGATGCCCAAGCCGATTCTGCGAGGAGACTCCTTGAGGCAGTGAATAAGCAGCCAGCCGAAGAGCCGGCGGCGGGAAGTCCGAGTGGTGTGCCGGCTACGGTTTCCGAGGCCGCTTTCGAGGCGCCAGCGCTGCCGTCCACATCGCTACTTCCGCCGCCAACGAAATGGATGCCACCGAGCATTGTTGATTACGTCC
>Ga0210410_10002516_pt1 | contig 16410 bp, 15 predicted proteins | sample IncBWC4MmetaG_FD_161058 | JGI IMG/M metagenome (GOLD analysis project Ga0210410, IMG submission 161058) | Forest soil microbial communities from Barre Woods Harvard Forest LTER site, Petersham, Massachusetts, United States - Inc-BW-C-4-M | ecosystem: Environmental > Terrestrial > Soil >... | reverse complement strand
CACGGATCGCGCACAACCGTGACAGTCCGGAAACACGCCCGTGAACTAGTACGCCTATAGCGACCACAACTACACGGACGTAAATCCGGAGTGAGAAAACGCCTCCGGAGGAGCGCAAGCCGGACCACCAACTGCGACGAAAGACCGGCGAACGCCGGAAACGCAACCACTCCCTCCCCCTCGATGCCCACAGCGAACACCAACGCACACCGGCCACGCGTGAACGGAGCGCAGTGCAGGCGGCGGGCGCCGCCAGGACGCGGCCAATGGACGACCAGGCGAGGGCGCAGCGCCGGCGGCGAAAGGGGACAGACGGCGCGCGAGGCGGACGGCCTCCCGCGTCGAACGTCAGGCGATCTCGTTCAGCCGCGCGAAGATCGCGCCGGCGTGGCGGGTGTAGTGCGTGTAGTCGAAGATCTGATCGAGGTCGAGGCCGACGGCTTGGACCTCGGGCTCGACGGCGAGCAACGAGCGCAACGGCGTCCGCGTGTCCCACGCCTCCTGGGCCGTGCGCTGGACGATCCGGTACGCGTCGTCGCGGACCATCCCGCCCTGCTCGATCAGCGCGAGCAGCACGCGCTGGGAGAACAGGGCGCCGCAGGTCAGATCGAGGTTCTCCTGCATGCGCGCTCTGTGCACGACCATGCCCTCGACCAGCGCCGTCGCGCGCGCCTGCATGTAGTCGATCAGGATCGTCGAGTCGGGCAGGATCACGCGCTCGACCGACGAGTGCGAGATGTCGCGCTCGTGCCACAGCGCGACGTCCTCGACGGCCGCCTGCGCGTTGCCGCGCAGCACGCGCGCGAGCCCGGAGATCTGCTCGGACTTGATCGGGTTTCTCTTGTGCGGCATCGCGCTCGAGCCCTTCTGCCCGGCGCGGAACGGCTCCTCCGCCTCGCGCACCTCCGTGCGCTGGAGGTGGCGCAGCTCGGTCGCGAAGCGCTCCAGGCCCGCGCCGGCCAACGCGATCGTCTGCAACAGCTCGGCGTGGCGATCGCGCGCGACGACCTGCGTCGAGACCGGCTCGCGCTCCAACCCGAGCGCACCCAAGACGCGCTCCTCGAACGCCGGCGAGGTTGCCGAGTAGGTGCCGACCGCGCCCGAGATCGCGCCGACCGACGCCTGCGCGAACGCGCGCTCCAAGCGCTGCGCGTTGCGGTGCGCCTCGAACGCGAAGCCGGCGAGCTTGATGCCGAACGACGTCGGCTCGGCGTGCACGCCGTGCGTGCGCCCGACGCACAGCGTCTCGCGCTGCTCGCGGGCGCGCGCGGCGAACGCCTCGACGAGCCGGTGCGCGCCCGGCAGGATCAGCTCACCGGCCCGCTTGAGCTGGAGCGCCAGCGCGGTGTCGAGCACGTCGGAGGACGTCAGGCCATAGTGGATCCAGCGCCCGGCCGGTCCGGCCGACGCCGACAGCACGTCGACGAACGCAGCCACGTCGTGGTCAGTCGTCTTCTCACGCTCGTTCACCGCCTCGACGGTGAACGTCGCGGCGCGGATCGCCTCCAGCTCCTCGGCCGTCGGCCCTTCCATCGCCTCGCACGCCGCGACCTCGACGTCGCGCCAGGCGCTCATGCGCGCCTCGTCGCTCCAGAGGGCGGCCAGCTCGGGACGGGAGTAGCGGGCGATCACGGGCGCACACGCACCTTCGCCGTCGCGAAGACGTAGCCGTCCTTCGTCGCTCTCGCCGCGAGCGTCGCGCGGTGGGCGAACGGACCGACGGCCAGCGTCGCGGTCCCGCCTCTGCCGGTGGTCGCGCTCACGCCGGCGAGCGTCACCTTCGCGCCCGCGACGGGCACGCCCGCGTCGGTCGCCTTCAGCGTGACCGCCTGCTTGCCTCTCCCGCCGACCGCCAGTCTCGCCGGCGCGGCGGTGAGCGTGAGCCCCGGCCGCAGCTGCGTGGCCCACGTCTGCACGCCCGGGCCGCCGCCCTCGAACGCCCCGAGCACGTCGAGCACGCCGGCCTGCGCGTTCGCGGCGAGCTTGAAGATCGTGCCGGTGCCCTTGCGTGCCGGCACGGACACGACCGCGCCCCACGACGAGAGCTGCGGGTTCGAGCGGCGCGCGTAGACGTGCGTCCCGCCCGACCACACGACCCACAGCCGGCCCGCCGGGTCGGACGCGAGCGTCACGTTCGAGACGCCCCCGGCGCGTCTGCCGAGCACCGAGGAAGCTCTCGCGCCGAAGCGCCACACGAGCACCTTCGTCGTCGTCGGGTAGCCGCCCGCGTACGCCAGGTAGACGCCGGCTCTGCCGGGTCGCGAGACGACGGGCGTACGTGCGAGCGAGGCGCTGCTGTTGTCCGACCCCGCGTACCTCGTGACGGTCCCCGGCATCCGCTGCGGAGCGCCGACCGGGTTGCCCGTCGCCTGGTCGACGGCCTGCGCGAAGACGCCCTCGTGGTTCGTCGCATTCGAGTACCAGCCGACGACGAGCTGGCCGCCGGCGCCGTCGAGCACGATCCCCGGGTCGTAGCCGCAACAGCCGAAGCCGGCGGCCGTCTGGAAGTTGCCGGTCGCCGGCGTCGCGGCGAACCCCCGGTGGACGAGGAGGCCGAACGTCGTGCCCCAGCCGAAGAACGGCGTCAGCCCGTCGCTGCCGAAGGCGAGCCCCGGTGTGTCGGCGAAGCCGCCGCCCGTCGCCGCGTCGCCCGGCAGCTGCGCCCATGTCGCGCCGCCGTCGGTCGAGCGCCAGGCGCCGAAGTCCGTGATCGCGCCCGGGTCGGGCGAGCTGGTCGCGCCGGCGACGATCAGCAGGCTGCCGTCGCGCGCGCGCGCGACGGCGGGCGAGCCCACGCCGACCCAGTCGGAGGCGATCGCCCTCGGCGCGCCGACCTTGCCGTTCGCATCGATCAGCGTCTGGACGAGGTCGGCGTTCACGTCGTGTCCCGGCGTCTTGCGCTTCCAGACGACGTGCAGCTTCCCGTCCGGCGTGCGCGCGAGGCCGACCTGGTCGATGTTCGCGCCGTCAGCGGAGGTCACGGCGTTCCACGTGCCGGGTCTCATGGCCCCGGCGGCGACCGGGACGACGGCGAGCAGCAGAACGACGAGCAACGCGACTGACAGGCGCCGACGCAAGGGGAACCTCCGTGCCGGGGACGTGAGAGGGAGAGGCGGCGAAGCTTACGCGCCGCGTCTCCTGCGAAGCTGCCGGCGTGCCCGAGCCGCTCCGCAGCGTCGCCGCCACGCGGTACGTGTGCGCGCTGCGCGAGGGCGGGTCGCTGCCCGGGCTCGTGGAGGCGGACGACGACGGGCTCTACGTGACGAAGCTGCGCGGCGCGGGCCAGGGCGAGCGCGCGCTCGTCGCCGAGGTGCTCGCGGGCGAGCTGGCGCGAGCGCTCGGGCTGCCGGTGCCGGAGCTGGTCGTGGTCGAGATCGCGCCGGAGCTGGCGGCGGCCGAGCCGGACCCGGAGATCCAGGAGCTGATCTCCGCGAGCGCCGGGACGAACGCCGGGATGGACTTCCTGCCCGGCGCGCTGCCGTTCCTGCCGGCGGCGGGGGTGCCGCCCGATCCCGCGTTCGCCGCCGACGTGGTGTGGTTCGACGCGCTCGTGACGAACGTCGACCGCACGCACCGGAATCCGAACCTGCTCGTGTGGCACGGACGCACCTGGCTGATCGACCACGGCGCCGCGTTCTTCCGCCAGCACGGCACGCGGCCGCTGCGCGAGACGGCGGGGGAGGCGGTCCCGCAGCTCGCCGACCACGTGCTGCTGCCGTTCGCCGCCCCGCTCGCGGAGGCCGACGAGCGGCTGGCCACGCGCGCCACCGCGGCGGTCGACGGCGCGGCCGCGCTCGTCCCGGACGTATGGCTCGGCGAGGACCCCGCGGCGCGGCGCGACGACCTCGCGACGTTCCTGCACGCGCGGCTGAGCGCGCCGCGAGACTTCGTGGAGGAGGCCGACCGTGCCCGCGGCTGAGTCGCGCCCGTTCGCCTACGCGCTGCTGCGCGTGGTCCCGCACGTCGAGCGCGGCGAGCAGCTCAACGTCGGCGTCGTGCTGTTCTGCCGCCAGCTCGACTTCCTCGCCGTGCGCGCACACGTCGACGAGCCGCGCCTGCGCGCGCTCGCGCCCCAGCTCGACCTTGCCGACCTCGGCGAGCGCGTCGACGTGCTCGCGCGCGTGGCGGCGGGCGACCCGACGGCCGGTGCGCTCGCGCGGCTGGACCGCTCCGAGCGCTTCGGCTGGCTCGTCGCCCCCTCCTCGACCGTGATCCAGCCGTCGCAGGTCCACACCGGCATCACCGCCGACCCGGCGGCGACGCTGGAGCGGCTGTTCGAGACGCTGGTCTAGATGGTTGATTCCACGAGATTCGTGGATGCGAGGGGTGCGATGGGCGGATGCTGGACGACGCGCGGTGTCGAATGCGATGCCGGTGGCATCGGCAAGACGCCGCGTGGCACCCAGCGCCGCCCAACGTGACCCTCGCGCCGCGAGATCGTGAAATCAACCATCTAAGCCGCGAGGATGCGCGCCGCCAGCACCGCGGCGTTCTTCGCGTTGTCGACGCCGACGCACGCGACCGGCACGCCGGGCGGCATCTGGGCGATCGACAGCAGCGCATCGAGCCCGCCGCCGACCGACATGCGACTCGTGAGCGGGACGCCGATCACGGGCAGGTCGGTGTGCGCGGCGACGACGCCGGGCAGCGCGGCGGACAGGCCGGCGCCCGCGATGATGACCTTGAGGCCACGCGAGCGCGCGTTCTTCGCGTAGGCGGCGACCGTGTCGGGGTCGCGGTGGGCGGACATCACGTTGACCTCGTGCGCGATGCCGCGCGCCGCCAGCTCCTTCGCGGCCTTCTCCATCTCGCCCATGTCGCTCTGCGAGCCCATCACGATGCCGACGAGCACGCCGGCGGCTTCAAGCTCCTGCTCGAGCGCGGCGACGGTCGGGTCAGTCGTCGGTGCGGGCGCTGCCGGCGCTGCGGACAGCTGGTCGTCGGTCATGGGGCCTCCCCGGTCGTCGTCGCCGCAACCGCCCGGAGCGCGATGTCCTGGCGCATCTGTCGTCCGTCGAACTCGATCACGTCGGCGGCAGCATAGGCGGCCGCGCGCGCGGCCGCAGGGTCGGCGGCGAGCGCCGTGACGTTCAGCACGCGGCCGCCTGAGGTCACGATCGTTCCGCCCTCGCCGTGCTTCGTCCCGGCATGCGTGACCTCGATGCCCACCGGCACGCGGTCGAGCCCGCTGATCGCGTCGCCGGTGCGCGGCGCGTCCGGGTAGCCGGCGCTCGCGAGCACGAGCGTGACCGCCGTCTGCGGCGCCCATCGCAGCGAGACGTCCGCGAGCCCGCCGGGCTCGCACGCGCGCGTCAGCAGGTCGAGCAGGTCCGAGCGCAGCCGCGGAAGCACCGCCTGCGTCTCGGGGTCGCCGAAGCGCACGTTGAACTCCAGCACGCGCACGCCGCCGGCCGTCAGCATCAGGCCGGCGTAGAGGATCCCGTGGAAGGGCGTGCCGCGGCGGCGCAGCTCGTCGACGACCGGCTGGTGGACCTGCGCGCACAGCTCCCGCACGCGCGGGGCGTCGAAGCCGGGCACCGGGGAGTAGGAGCCCATGCCGCCGGTGTTCGGCCCCTCGTCGCCGTCGAAGATGCGCTTGTAGTCCTGCGCGGGCGCCATCGGGACCGCGCGCTCGCCGTCGCACAGCGCGAGCAGCGACAGCTCCTCGCCGTCGAGGAACTCCTCCACGACGACCTGCTCGGTCCCGTGCAACCGCTGGACCAGGAACGCCTCCAGCGCCGCGCGCGCCTCCCGCTCGTCGGCGGCGATCACGACGCCCTTGCCGGCGGCGAGCCCGTCGGCCTTCACGACGACCGGGTAGCGCTCGATCGCCGCCATGCCCTGCTCGACGGTCGTGACGACCTCATAGGCGGCGGTCGGCACGCCGGCCGCCTCCATCACCGACTTCGAGAAGGCCTTCGAGCCCTCAAGCTCGGCCACCGCGGCATGCGGGCCGAAGCAGCGCAGGCCGGCCGCCTCGAACGCGTCCACCACGCCCGCCACCAGCGGGACCTCCGGCCCCACGACCGTCAGCGTCACGCCCTCGGCGCGCGCCGCGGCGACCAGGCCCTCGACGTCGTCGACGGCGACGTCGAGGATCCGCGCGTCCGCCGCGATGCCCGCGTTGCCGGGCGCGCACAGCAGCTCCGGCGCCTGCGGCGAGCGGCGCAGCGCCCGCACGATCGCGTGCTCGCGCCCGCCGGCGCCGATGACCAGGACCTTGTCGTCGGTGGGCACGAGCTGCGGTTCTACAGCGAGGAGATGAAGTCGTCGATCGGGATCGCGGTCAGCGTCTCGTACTGGACGGTTCCGCGCGAGCCGAGCTCGAGCGAGACGCGCGCGATCGTCGTCTCGTCGGGCGCCTCGACGACGTTCACGAAGTCGAAGCGGCCGAGCACGGCCCACTGCGCCTTCACGGTCGCGCCGAGCTGCTCGATCTCTCTGTTCACCTCGCGAATGCGCTGCGGGTTCGTCTTGATCGTCTGCGTGCCCTCTGGAGTGAGCTTGGAGAGCATGATGTACGTCGGCATGGTGCTCCCTTCGTCGAGGTCGTGGAATCAGTCATCCAGCACTGGGTTCTATCCCACCGGCGGGGATGGTGCACCCCGGTCGGTGGACATCCGAGCGGCCCGGCGGCGCATCGACCGCGCCGCTCGACTGTTCAGGGAGCGATGATGCCCCGCGTGTGGTCGCGCCATCCGCCCGTCCGTCGAGCCGCGATCGGCGTCGCGCTCACCTGCCTGCTCGCGCTCGCCGCCGCAGCGGGCGCAGCCGCCGCGCGGGCGGCGACGCTCACGACCGACGCGCACTGCTACCTGCAAGGCGCCCCGCTGCGGATGACCGCCGGAGGCTTGGCGCCGAAGGCGCCGCTGACGGTCGCGCTCGACGGGCGGGCGCTCAGATACCGCAACGGCTCGACGCCGACCGCCGACGACGCCGGCACGTTCGGCAGCTCGTTCGCGACGCCGGCGCTCGCGCCGGGCGTCGCGCAGCAGCGCCACGTGCTCGCCGTGGGCGACGGGACGCACCGGCCGCAGGCGCGCTTCACCGTCACGCGCAGAGCGGGCGCAAGCTTCCAGCCGTCGAGCGGCAACCCGAGAACGCTGCGCGCCCGCTTCACGGTGTGGGGCTTCGCGCTCGGCGGCGGCGTCACCACCGCACAGGTGTGGCTGCACTGGGTGGACCCGACCGGGAAGGTGCGCACGAGCGCCGCGATCGGCACGACCGGCGGCGATTGCGGCGCGCTCACGACGGCGCCGCGGCGGGTCTTCCCGTTCGACCCCGAGGCGGGCCGCTGGGTGCTCGTGCTCGACACGCATCGCCGTTACCGCGTGCAAACCAGCGGCCCGCGCGCGAAGATTCCCGTGCACGTCCGCCCGCTCTCGCTCTGACCGCCGATGCGCCGACCGCCCGTCACCACGCTCCTCGCCGCCGCCGCACTCGCAGCCGCGCTCGTCTCCGGCACGGCCGGCGCCGCCGCGACGAGCGCCGCGAGGGCGAAGGTCGTGCTCGACCCCGGCTGCTACCTGAGCGGCGGGACAGGCCTGCTGACCGGCACCGGCTTCCAACCGAACGCCGCCTGGACGGCCAAGCTCGCCGGCACGCAGCAGATCGGCACGGGCAGGATCGACGCGCGAGGCGGCATCCGCGCGCGCTTCACGGCACCGCGCTATCACGGCACCGTCGGCACGCGCACGCTGACGCTGTCGGTCACCGACGGGCCGCACGTCGCCTCGACGACGTTCACGATGACGCCGCTCACCGCCGGCTTCAGCCCGCGCACCGGCGACCCGGCGACGTTGCGCGTGAGCTGGCGCGTGCTCGGGCTCGGACTGCACCACGGCATCTACGTCCACTACCTCCAGCCGAACGGGAAGCTGAAGCGGACGCTGCGGATCGGCACGACGCGCGGCCCTTGCGGCTCGCTGAAGACGGGCCCGATCGCGCTCTTCCCGTTCAGATACGTCTACGGCACGTGGACCTTCCAGGTCGACGCGAGCAGCCACTTCAGCAAGGCGACGCTGCCGCGCCTGCTGATCGGCTTCGACATCAGAAGACCGTCGAGAGCGAGAGGCAGACCGAGAGGCGGGACGACGGGGTAGCGGGCGGTCGTCGTGCGGCCGCCGCTCAGGCCGCCGCCGCCACCCGCGCCGCCTTCGTGAACACCAGCTCGCCCTCGACCGCGTCGACCTCGACGAGATCGCCGGCCTGGAACTTGCCCTCGAGGATCGCGAGCGCGAGCTTGTCGACGAGCCGCTTCTGGATCACGCGCTTGAGCGGGCGCGCGCCGTAGGTCGGGTCGTAGCCGAGGTTGCCGAGCAGCGTGCGCGCGGCGTCCGACAGCTGGACCTCGATCTCGCGCTCCTGCACGCGCTTGATCAGCCGCGCGACCTGCAGGTCGACGATCGCGCCGATCTGCTCACGGGACAACGGCTCGAACTCGACGATGTCGTCCAAGCGGTTGATGAACTCGGGTCGGAAGTGCTGCTCGGCCCCCGCCTTCCCGCCCGGGATGTTCGAGGTCATGATCAGCACGACGTTCTTGAAGTCGACCGTGCGGCCCTGGCCGTCGGTCAGGCGCCCGTCGTCCATCACCTGCAGCAGCACGTTGAAGACGTCGGAGTGGGCCTTCTCGACCTCGTCGAGCAGCACGACGGAGTAGGGCCGGCGGCGGACCGCCTCCGTCAGCTGACCGCCCTCCTCGTAGCCGACGTAGCCGGGAGGCGCGCCGACGAGTCGCGATACGGAGTGTCTCTCCATGTACTCCGACATGTCGATGCGGATCATCGCGTCCTGCGAGTCGAACATGAACTCGGCGAGCGCACGGGCCAGCTCGGTCTTGCCGACGCCGGTCGGGCCGAGGAACAGGAACGTGCCGATCGGCCGGTCGGGATCCTGCAGGCCGGCGCGCGAGCGCCGCAGCGCGTTCGCGACCGCCTCGACCGCCTCGTGCTGGCCGATCACCCGCTGGTGCAGCCGCTCCTCCATGTGGACGAGCTTCTCGACCTCGCCCTCCAACAGGCGCGAGACGGGGATGCCCGTCCACTTGCCCACGACCTCGGCGACGTCCTCGGCGTCGACCTTCTCCTTCAGGAACTGCACCTGCCCGTCCTGCGCGCCGCCCGCCTCCTCCGCCTCGGCGAGCTGCTTCTCCAGCGCCGGGATCTCGCCGTAGCGCAGCTCGGCGGCGCGCTGCAGATCGGCCTCGCGCTCGGCGCGCTCGGCCTCGACCCGCGCCTGCTCCAGCCGCTCGCGCACCACGGTGACCGCGGAGATCGCGTCCTTCTCGCGCTGCCACTGGGCCTTCATCCCGTCCGAGCGCTCCTGCAGCTCGGCGATCTCGCGCTCGATCGCGTCGCGCCGCGCGACCGACGCCTCGTCGGACTCCTTCGCGAGCGCCTCGCGCTCGATCTCGAGCTGCATGATGCGGCGGTCGATCTCGTCGATCTCGGTCGGCTTCGAGTCGATCTCGATGCGCAGCTTCGAGGCCGCCTCGTCGATCAGGTCGATCGCCTTGTCGGGCAGGAAGCGGTCGGCGATGTAGCGGTGCGAGAGCGTCGCCGCGGCGATGATCGCCGAGTCCTGGATGTCGACGCCGTGGTGGACCTCGTAGCGCTCCTTCAGCCCGCGCAGGATCGCGATCGTGTCCTCGACCGACGGCTCGCCGACGAGCACCGGCTGGAAGCGCCGCTCCAAGGCCGCGTCCTTCTCGATGTGCTTGCGGTACTCGTCGAGCGTCGTGGCGCCGACGGCGCGCAGCTCGCCGCGCGCGAGCATCGGCTTGAGCAGGTTGGCGGCGTCGACCGAGCCCTCGCCGGCGCCCGCGCCGACGATCGTGTGCAGCTCGTCGATGAAGAGGATGATCGTGCCGTCGGCGTCGGCGATCTCCTTCAGGACGGCCTTCAGCCGGTCCTCGAACTCGCCGCGGTACTTCGCGCCGGCGATCAGCGCGCCGACGTCGAGCGAGACGACGCGGCGGTCGCGCAGGCCCTCCGGCACGTCGCCGGTGACGACCCGCTGGGCGAGCCCCTCGGCGATCGCGGTCTTGCCGACGCCGGGCTCGCCGATCAGGACCGGGTTGTTCTTCGTGCGGCGCGAGAGGACCTGGATCACGCGGCGGATCTCGTCGTCGCGGCCGATGACCGGGTCGAGCTTGCCGTCGCGCGCGGCCGCGGTCAGGTCGCGGCCGTACTTCTCCAAAGCCTGGAACTTGTCCTCGGGGTTCATGTCGGTGACGCGGTGCGGGCCGCGCACCTCGGAGATCGCCTGCAAGAGCGTCTCGTGCCGCGCGCCCGCGTCGCGCAGGACCTCGCCGGCCTTCGAGTTGTGGCCGGCGAGCGACAGCAGCAGGTGCTCTGTCGAGACGTACTCGTCGCCGAGCTGGCGCATCTCGTGCTCGGCCGCGCGCAGCACCTGGATCAGCTCCTGCGAGGGGCCGCTGCCGCCGCTCGGGCCGGACATCGTCGGCAGCGCGTCGAGCGCGCCGTTGACCGCGGTGCGGATCGCCGCCGGATCGACGCCGACCTTGCGCAGCACCGGGACGACGATGCCGTCCTGCTGCTCCAGCAGGACGGCGAGCAGATGCTCGGGCGTCGCCTGCGGGTTCGAGCGGTCCTCGGCCAGCCGCAGCGCTGCCTGAATCGCCTCCTGGGACTTGATCGTGAAGCGGTCGAGCTGCATCAGACGCCTCCTCCGTCGATCGGATCCCGCCCACCACGCTGTACCGGGATCTTGAAGCGGGGTTGGCTGTGTGGGGTGCGTCTCACCGGCACGATCGCGCCACCGCGCACGTACGGGACGATCTCCGCGCGCAGCGAGCGCCGCAGCTCCTCGAGCCGCTCGACCTCGGCCGCCAGCTCGGTGGCGCGCTTCTCGAGGCGCCGCACCTTCGTCGTCATCGCCGAGAGCTGCTGCTCCAGCTCGAAGACGCGCTCGACGCCGGCAAGGTTCATGCCGAGGTCGGCCGTCATCTGCTGGATGCGCTTGAGCCGCTCGACGTCGGCATGCGAGTAGAGGCGCGTGCCCTTCGGCGAGCGCTGCGGCTCGATCAGGCCGCGCTGCTCGTACATCCGCAGCGTCTGCGGGTGCATCTCGGCCAGCTCGGCGGCGACGGAGATCATGAAGACGCCGCGGTCGTCGCTCAGCGCTATGCGCGTGGTCGCGCGCACGCGCCGGCCGCCGCCCCCGCCGGTCACGCGGTCGCCTCCGTGCGCCCGCCGTTGAAGAGCCGCTCGCGCGGATTGCCGTTCATCACCTGCGCGAGGCGCTCGACGGCCTCGCGCTGCTCGGCCGTGAGCGTTCTCGGCAGCTCGATCGTGAAGCGGTAGTGGATGTCGCCGCGGCCCTTGCCGCCGAGCCGCGGAGCGCCCTCGCCTCTCAGCCGCTGGACGGTGCCGTGCTTCGTGCCGGGGGCGACGCGCAGGCGCTTGGAGCCATGCAGCGTCGGGACCTCGACGGTCGCGCCCTGGAGCGCCTCGACGACGGTGAGCGGCACCTCGACCTCGAGCTGGTCGCCGCTCCGTCTGAAGACGGGCGAGGGCGAGACGCGCGTGATGACGTACAGGTCGCCGGGCGGGCCGCCGTTCGCGCCCGGCTCGCCCTTGCCGGCGATCCGCACGCGGCTGCCCTCCTTGACCCCGGCGGGGATGTTCACGCGCAGGCGCTTGATCGTGCGGCGCGCGCCGGAGCCGTTGCACGTCGGGCACGGCGTCTCGACGACGGTGCCGCTGCCGCCGCAGCGCGAGCACGGCTGCGTGATCGAGAAGAAGCCCTGCCCCTGCGACTCGACGCCGCGCCCCTGGCAGACGGGGCAGACGGTCGGCGAGGTGCCTGGCTTCGCGCCCGTGCCGTGGCACGTCTCGCACGGCGTCGAGGTGGGGATCGCGAGCGACGACTGCGCACCGTCGATCGCCTCCTGGAAGGACAGCGAGACCTCCGTCTCGAGGTCGCGGCCGCGTTGCGCGCGCGGCCGTCCGCCCGCCCCCGCGCCGCCGCGGCCGCCGCGCCCCGCACCGGCGCCGGCGCCGCCACCCGCTCCGCCCCCGAACAGGTTGGAGAGGATGTCGCTGAAGCTGCCGAACGAGTTCGGATCGAAGCCCGCGCCGCCGGCCGCGAACGGGCCGGTGCCCTGGTCGTACGCCTTGCGCTTGTCCGGGTCGGACAGCACGTCGTGCGCCGCCGAGATCTCCTTGAAGCGCTCCTCGGCCTTCGCGTCACCCTGGTTCGTGTCCGGGTGGTACTGGCGCGCGAGCTTGCGGTACGCCTTCTTGATCTCCTCGTCGGAGGCGTTTCTGCCGACGCCGAGGACCTTGTAGAGGTCGGGCTTCGTGGCGGCCATGGCGGTCGGTCGCCCCCTATGCCGCTACGACGACGCGGGCAGGACGCAGGACGCTTCCCTCGTGGCGGAAGCCCTGCTGGTAGACCTCGACGACCGTCCCCGCCTCGGCGCCTTCGACCGGCTGCTGCGAGATCGCCTCGTGCTCGTTCGGGTCGAAGCGCTCGCCCGCGGGCGAGAACGGCTCGATCCCGACGCGGGCGAGCGCGGCAAGCAGCTCGTCGTGGACGAGCTTGATGCCGGACGTGAGGTGGTGCTCCGGCGTGCCGTGCTCACCGCCGGCCTCCGCCGCCGCGAGCGCGCGCCCGAGGTTGTCGAGCGCGGGCAGCAGCTCGCGCGCGAGCCGGCCGACGCCGCGCGCCTCCGCGGCGGCGACGTCGCGCGTCATCCGCTTGCGGAAGTTCTCGAAGTCGGCCTGCGTGCGCTGCGCGAGCGCGAGGTACTCGTCGGCCTTGTCGGCGCGCACGAGCAGCTCGTCGAGGTCGTGCTCGACCTCGGCGGCGCCATCGTCCGGCGCGAGCGCGTCAGCCGTCGCGTGGACGCCGTCGACCTGCTCGACGGGCTCTGGCGCCGCCGCGCCGGTGGCGCCGGCCTCCTCGGCCGGCGCCGCCTGCGAATCGTGCTTCGCGGTCATCGTCATCTGCCCTCGTCCACGACCTCGGCGTCGACGACGTCCTCCTCCGCGGAGGCGCCGCCGGTGCCCGCGCCGTTCGCGCCGGCGCCGGCGCCGTCCGTGCCGCTCTCGGCGGCCTGCTGCTGCTGGGCGCGCTCGTACATCGCCTCGGAGACCTTGTGGAAGGCGGATTGCAGCGCCTCGGCCTTCGCGTTGATCTCGTTCGGGTCCTCGGACGTGAGCGACTCGCGCACGGCCTTGACCGCAGCCTCGATCTCCTCTCTCGAGGAGGCGTCGACGCCGTCGCCCAGCTCCTTGAGCTGACGCTCGGCCTGGTAGGCGGCGTTCTCGGCGTTGTTGCGCGCCTCGGCCAGCTCGCGCGCCTTGCGGTCCTCCTCGGCGTGCGTCTCGGCGTCGCCGACCATCTGCTTGATCTCGTCCTCGGACAGCCCGGAGCCGGCCTTGATCTCGATCTTCTGCTCCTTGCCGGTGCCGAGGTCTCTTGCCGACACCGACAGGATGCCGTTCGCGTCGATGTCGAACGCGACCTCGATCTGCGGGATGCCGCGCGGCGCCGGCGGGATGCCGGTGAGCTGGAACTTGCCGAGCGACTTGTTGTACTGCGCCATCTCGCGCTCGCCCTGCAGCACGTGGATCTCGACGGACGGCTGGTTGTCGTCGGCCGTCGAGAAGACCTCGCCCTTGCGCGTCGGGATCGTCGTGTTGCGCTCGATCAGCTTCGTCATCACGCCGCCCTTCGTCTCGATCCCGAGCGTCAGGGGCGTCACGTCGAGCAGCAGGACGTCCTTCACGTCGCCGGCGAGCACGCCCGCCTGGATCGCCGCGCCGACGGCGACGACCTCGTCCGGGTTGACGCCGCGGTGCGGGTCCTTGCCGGTCAGCTCCTTGACCTTCTCCTGCACGGCCGGCATGCGCGTCATGCCGCCGACCATCACGACGTGGTCGATCGTCTTCGCGCCCTTGTCTCTCGCGTCGTCGAGCGCCTGGCGGACCGGCGCGACGGTGCGCGCGAGCAGGTCCGCGGTCAGCTCGTTGAGCTTCGCCCGCGACAGGCGCGTGTCGAGGTGCTTGGGGCCGGACTGGTCGGCCGTGATGAAGGGCAGGTTGATCTGCGTCTCCTGCGTGGTGGAGAGCTCGATCTTCGCCTTCTCGGCCGCCTCGTAGAGGCGCTGGAGCGCCATCGCGTCGGCGGACAGGTCGATGCCCTGCGACTTCTTGAAGTCGGCCACGAGCCAGTCGACGACCGCCTTGTCGAAGTTGTCGCCGCCGAGGTGGTTGTCGCCGGCGGTCGACTTGACCTCGAACACGCCGTCGCCGATCTCCAGCACCGACACGTCGAACGTGCCGCCGCCGAGGTCGAACACGAGGATCGTCTGGTCGGCCTCCTTGTCGAGCCCGTACGCGAGCGAGGCCGCGGTCGGCTCGTTGATGATGCGCTTGACGTCGAGGCCGGCGACCTTGCCGGCGTCCTTCGTGGCCTGGCGCTGGTCGTCGTTGAAGTACGCGGGGACGGTGATGACGGCGCTGTCGACCGTCTCGCCGAGGTAGGCCTCGGCGTCCGCCTTCAGCTTCGCGAGGATCATCGCGCTGATCTCCGGCGGGCTGTACTGCTTGCCGCCTGCCTCGATGCGCGCGTCGCCGCCCGGGCCGGCGACGACCTTGTAGGGGACGATCGCCTCCTCCTCGCGCACCTCCGCCTCCTTGCGGCCCATGAAGCGCTTGACGGAGAAGACGGTGTTCGTCGGGTTCGTGACGGCCTGCCGCTTGGCGACGGTGCCGACGAGCCGCTCGCCGGACTGCGTGAACGCGACCACCGACGGCGTCGTGCGACCGCCCTCGGCGTTCTCGATCACGGTGGGCTCACCGCCCTCGAGGACGGCCATGCAGCTGTTCGTGGTGCCGAGGTCGATGCCGATCGTCTTGCCCATGGGCGTTGTCTCCTTGCAGCTTCCAGTTCAGGGGGGAAAGAAATCTAAGCGCGAGTGTAGTAGATCTCAGGCACGACGCGAAGGGCACATGCGCCGCAGCGCACAGGCAGGGCAGTCCGGTCTGCGGGCATGGCAGGTGCGGCGGCCGTGGCGCAGCAGGTTCACGTGCAGCTCCAGCTCCTCGCCCGGCGGCGTCAGCGCGAGCATCGCATCGTGCAGCTCCTCGAACGGCGCGCCGGGGCGCAGCAGGTGCAGACGCATGCCGACGCGCGAGACGTGCGTGTCGACCGGCACGTCGTGCAAGCCGTAGGCGAACAGCAGCACGCACGCCGCCGTCTTGCGCCCGACGCCCGGGAGCGAGCAGAGGTACGCCTGACCTTCCGGCACCGGGACGTCGCGCAGCCAGGCGACGTCCATCGGGCCGTGGGCGGTCGGGGCCGGATGGTTGCGCTCGTCCCCGTCGATCGCCGCGAGGATCGCCTGGATCCGCTGCGACTTGACCTTCGAGATGCCGCCCGGGCGGATCGCCTCCTCCACCTCGGCGTTCGGCGCGTGCAGGACGGCCTCCCACGACGCGAAGCGCTCGCGCAGCCGCTCGTAGGCGACGTCGCGGTTGCGATCGTTCGTCGACTGCGAGAGGACGGTGAGGATCAGCTCGTCGAGCGGCTGCTCGTGCGGCGCCATGATCGGCACGCCGTAGACCTCGCGCAGGCGGTCGCGGATCGCGGTGACGCGCCGCCGCGTCGGACGGCGCCACTCGGCCTGCGGGATCGTGGCGCCGGGTGACACGCCGCCGGACGTTATCCTCGCGCCGGCGTGGACGTCGCCGAGCACACCGCGGAGATCGACGGCCAGCCCGTGCGCTGGCGCTCGGCCCCGGGGCGGGCGGGATCCGATTCCGCGCCGGTCCTCTACGTCCACGGCGTGCCGACGAGCAGCGACGACTGGGTCCCGTTCCTGGAGCGCACGGGCGGCTTGGCGCCCGACCTGCTCGGCTTCGGGCGCTCGGGCAAGGGCGGACACCTCGACTACTCGCTGGAGGGGATCGCGACGTTCGTCGAGCGCTTCCTCGACGAGGTCGTGGAGGTCGAGCGGATCCGGCTGGTCGTGCACGACTGGGGCGCGGCGGCGCTCGCGCTCGCCCAGCGCAGACCGGAGCGGATCGAGCGACTCGTGGTCGTGAACGCGGTGCCGCTGCTGCCGAGCTACCGCTGGCACCGCGTCGCGCGCCTGTGGCGCACGCCCGTCGTCGGCGAGCTGGCGATGGGGCTGACGAGCCGCCGGACGCTCGCGCGGGCCGTGCGGCCGGCGTTCGCGGGGCCGGTCCCAGATCGCTTCGTCGAAGCGACGATGCGCCATTTCGACCAGGGCACGCAGCGGGCGATCCTCCGGCTCTACCGCAGCGCACCGGAAAGCACGCTGGCCGCCGCCGGCAGCAACCTCTCACACCTGACCGCTCCGGCCTTGGTAGTTTGGGGCGCGCGCGATCCGTACATCTCGTCGCGCTTCGGGGA
>Ga0210410_10002515_pt1 | contig 16413 bp, 14 predicted proteins | sample IncBWC4MmetaG_FD_161058 | JGI IMG/M metagenome (GOLD analysis project Ga0210410, IMG submission 161058) | Forest soil microbial communities from Barre Woods Harvard Forest LTER site, Petersham, Massachusetts, United States - Inc-BW-C-4-M | ecosystem: Environmental > Terrestrial > Soil >... | reverse complement strand
AACTTGCAAGCCGTGAGTGGTGAGAACGTGCGCGGCCATCCCGCCCGCGGCGCCAGACCCTATGACGATCGCATCGTAGGTTTTCGTCAAATTTACTTCAGACTCCGCCATGAAAGAATTCTCCTTGCACCCAACCGATTGGAATCGCTAGCTGCCGCTTCGCCCTGAGCGAATCGTCGATTATGCCAAAGGCAGGCCGCGAGAGCCGCAAAAAATGAACAGGCGCGACGGCATTCAACAATGGACAGCGTTCTTTGTCCAGCAGAACCTGACGGCCTGCACTCTTGATCGTTAGTGGCAAGATTCCTATTCACGGTTGCCGCAGTCAAGGCGCGAGGGTGCGAGTGGTTGACTATACTGAAGCTCCTACGGATCCACGTTTTTGTGATAGCGTCTGTCCGTTATGCGAATAGTTGATACCTTTTCACGTCGCTCGTTCCTCGCTTTTCTCACTGCGACGCCGCTGTGGGCCACTCTAGCCGCCAACAAACATATACCCGTCGGGCTCGAACTCTATTCAGTTCGCAACGACCTGAAAAACGATCTGACGGGAACGGTACGGACAGTCGCGAAGATGGGCTATGAGTGCGTCGAATTCTACGCGCCTTATTATGACTGGACGCTCGATTACGCGAAAAATGTCCGCAAGGAACTGGACGCTCTCGGCGTTCGCTGCTACTCCACGCACAATTCCGCCCAATCGTTCACGCCGGATGGGATCGGCAAGGCTATCGAGCTGAACCAAGCACTTGGCGCAAGCTATGTCGTGCTGGCCCATCCCGGCGACGTTAAGGAAATTGCCGGCTGGAAGCGGATTGCGGACATGCTGAACAACGCGAACACGACACTGGTTGGCCACGGACTGCACGCCGGATATCACAATCACGATCTCGAGTGGAAGCCAGTTGAGGGGCAGAAACCGATCGAACTGCTTGCTGTCAACACGGACAAAAGCATCATGCTGCAACTGGATGTTGGCACTTGCCTGGAAACCGGCAATGATCCCGTCGATTGGATCGAGAGAAACCCGGGGCGTATCCGCTCTATGCATTGCAAGGATTGGTCTCCCGAGAAAGGATATCGCGTGTTGTTTGGCGAAGGAGTGGCACCCTGGAAAAAGCTGTTCACCGCGGCCGAGAGTACAGGCGGGATCGAATACTATCTGATCGAACAAGAAGGCAGCGACTACTCGGAGATCGAAACCGCCGAGCGCTGTCTCTCAACATATCGGAAGCTGCACGCCTGATGAGCATATTCTGTTTTGACCAGACAGAGGAGTGGCGCGCCGTAGGAATTCTCATCCGGGTTGCCAAAGCGAACGCGAACGTTTGGCAAGGAGGCCAAAGGCGATTATTCGTGACGCAGCGCGCAAATGGGGCTTACTCGTGCAGCCCTGGTGGCGGGCAGAAGCGCGAAACACAAGTTCATTACCGCGGCCGAGACGACAGCCAATCGCGCGTTCCCCCAGTCAAACTCAAATGGCAAGCTAGCACGTCTTGCTGCCAGTAAGATCCTTGCCAACCAAGGAACAACCCCAGCGCACACCCCGCTACGCTCAAGAGCACGGCTTCTAGCAAGATTTGCGCGAACACGTCCATGACCTTAGCTCCGAGCGCGCGGCGCGTGCCAATCTCCACGGTTCTGCCTTTCACCGCAATCCACGAAATGGCGAGTCCACCCAGCCCCGAAATCGCCAGCCCTCCGATTCCGATTATCCGCACATAAAATCCCAACTGCCGCCCGGATGCCATTTGCGTGTCGATCAAAGTCTTCTGGTTGCGCACCTGGAAATCATCAGGAAGGTTTGCGAGACGATGATGACGCGCGCCGAGCAAGCTCTCAATACTCGAAGCTGCGTCGTCCATCTCTTCCAGGCGGTTCACCTCCAGCAAGAGGCCGCCGTAATAGTCCACGTTCATCACGCGATGCATCGCCGTTTGCAGAGGGACATATACCTGGTCATCCTCGGACACGGCATCGAGCCCTTGGCCACGCTCCTCCAGAATACCAACGACGCGGAACGGCGTGCGGTCGACAAGCATCGTTCGGCTCAAAGGTGATTCACTGCCAAAAATGTCTCGCGCCACTCGATAACCAAGAACTGCAACGCGCGCCGCTCGTCGATCGTCTTCTTCGGAAAACCAATCGCCCTCCGCGAGGTTCCAGTTTTTTATCTGTACGTAATCTGGCTGGCACCCAACGATTTGCGTCGACTTTGATAGATCGCCGGCTTTGATGCGGAACTCGCCAGAGGCGATAGCGGAAGCGCGTAGGATGGCCGGCACTTGTTGAAGAATCTCTCGGTAATCCGCAGGCACCAGCGTGTGCGAAATTCCGCCCGTGCGCGCTCGTCCCGCCGCCCCACGGTCTTGTTGCGGGACTACCGTAAGCGCGTTGACGCCCATACGGGCAATCTGGTTCAACGCTTCACGTCGCCCCCCCGCTGCAAAGTTGACCGAGACAATCACACCGCCAATCCCCAAGGCGGAGGCCAGCAAGATGAGCGCGGAGCGAAAACCAAAGCGGCGGACCACCCGCAAGCAATCCACGCCGATATAGAAGAACTTGAGATTCATGAAGTTAATCGGCCAGCAGAAATTGCGCGCGCCTGGAAAACGGGATTTTGGAGATGCTACGCACGCAGTGCCGCAATGGGATCAACGTGAGCCGCTTTCCAAGCAGGATAAAGCCCGAAAAAGAGACCGGTGGCGATCGATAGGGCGAGGGAAACGAGCAGCACGTCCAGGTTCAATTGCAGCGGCAGCCTGGCTACACGTGCCGCAGCATTCATGCCGACAAGCGCGAGCACCACGCCCAACACTCCCCCCGCGCAAGAAATCAACATGGCTTCCGTGGCGAACTGCCACAAAACGTCCCCGCGACTTGCTCCGACGCCACGACGCACCCCGATTTCCTTCCGCCGTTCAGAAACTCCGATCAGCATCAGAGCCATAATGACAACTCCGCCCAGCAACGTCGCCAAAGTCGCGACGCCTTTCAGGGTCTTTGCAAGTGTCGAATTCATTTTCGAAACCTGCGCGGCGATCGCCCGTGGGTTGGTGATCGTGAAATCATCGAGGGCCGTTGCCGGCAGGTGATGCCGGTCCCGCAGAAGACTGGTGATCGCTTGTACGCTCGCGTCTCCGCTATTGGCAGCTTCCAGTTGCACAATCATCATCGTCAGATAATCGCGGTTGAATAGCCGTTTGGATGCCGTCTCGATAGGAATCAAAATGAGGTCATCCAGGCTGCCGCCGCCGGGCCCTGCGCCGCGCGACTTCAGCACTCCTTGCACTTGAAAGGGAGCGTCGCCGATGCGAATTGTCTTCCCAATAGAGTCTTCGCCGGCAAAGAGCCGTGATTCAGCATCTGCTCCCAGCACCGCCACACGCGCCAACTCGCGATTATCCTGTTCGCTGAATAGGGCGCCCTTCGCCGGGTCATCGCCGCGTAGTGCAAACCAGTTGGCGCTTACTCCAAAGACGGCAGTGCTGTCCGCGTGATCGCGGTACTTGATATCGATGTCGAACGCGTTTTGCAGTCTGGCCACCTGCTTCACTCCGGCGAGGCTCACCTCGATGGCGTCAGCGTCCCCAAACTTCAGAGTTCCGGGTACATTCGTTAGGGAGACCATGCCGCGCGTCCGGCCCGCGCCCGGACGGATAATAATGGTGTCGAACGTGCCGATCATATTCTTGAAGCGCTTCATCGACTCCGTTTTGGACGCCTCACCCACCGCATTCAACAGCGTCAGTGACCCGATTCCCACGGTCACTCCGAGCATCATCAGGAGCGTGCGTAGCCGCCGCCTCGAAATGCTGCGAAATGCAAGCCCCACTCCTCCTGCTAATTTCATGAGACTGCCTCCCAATTCGACTGCGTAACGCCATTCCGGGGGATTCGCACGTCCGAGCGGATTTTCCCGTCGTGTAGAGTCATTTCTCGGTCCGCGTAACTCGCAACGGCATCGTCGTGCGAAACCAGCACAATCGTGCGGCCTTCCTTATGAAGTTGCGTCAAGATTTCCATCACCTCGGCGCTTGAGGCGCTATCGAGATTTCCCGTCGGCTCGTCCGCGAGGATCAAGGGCGGATCATTCACCAGCGCACGGGCGATAGCTACACGCTGCTGTTGGCCGCCCGATAGCTCGCTGGCAAAATGGTTCGCTCGATCCTGCAGCCCCACGCGCTCTAGTAGATCCAACGCTTTCCTGCGGCTCACACGGCCCTTCGCGTAAATCATAGGAAGTTCCACGTTTTCGCGGGCCGTCGTACCTGGCAGCAAATTAAAGGATTGAAAGATGAACCCAATTCGTTCGGCGCGAACGCGCGACAGCTCTCGGTCCGAATGGTGGGAAACATATTCGTTTGCCAGGAGGTAAGTTCCAGAGCTTGGCACATCCAGGCAGCCCAAAATGTTCAATAAGGTCGACTTTCCGGACCCCGAGGCTCCGCGGATGGCAATGAACTCCCGGTCGTGCACCGCGAAAGAGATTTCGCACAATGCATGAACTACCGAACCTCCGCGTCGCGTGTACGTCTTACAAACCTTCGAGACTTGGATCATGGCGCCTCTCACTTTTGCTTGTCTTCTGGCATTCCGCTGACAATTACCTCGTCAGAGGCCGCAATTCCCTTCCGAATCTCGATGAGGGCCCCCTCGCGCGTTCCCGTGCTCACTTCCTTCCGCAATGGACCTTTCGAAGTCAGTACATAGAGGTACTTCGGATCGCCGCCGCCCCGCAGAGCCGATATCGGAATCAGAAGCGCATTTCGCTTTGCGGTATGAATTGAAACGTTGGCCGTCATATCCGGCTTCAAAAAATTCGAATCGCCGGCAATAGCAATCACTACCTCATAGTTGACCACTCCCGACACGATCGTCGCGGTTGGATTGATGCGCTGCACCTTGCCTTGCAAGTCGCGCGACGGATACGCTTCCACAGTAAACGTCACGTTCTGCGCGGGTCTCACCGACGCGATGTCCGCTTCGTCCACCATGGCGATCAGCTCCACCGCATGGTTGTCGATGATGGTCACGAATGTCGGGGTTGCGAAAGCTGAGGCGACGGTTTCACCTTCTTGCGTGGCGACCGACGCGATGGTTCCGGAAATCGGAGCCGTGATCCGGCAATAGGTTCGCGTGACTTCCGCCGCGCTCAGGTCCGACCGGGTTTTTTCGAGTTTGGCGCGCGCCGCGTTCGCTGCCCATTGCAGGTCTTCCTGCTGCTGCTGAGGCAGCAAACCCGCAACCAGCATGTCGCGTCCGCGCGCCAGGTCTCGCCCCGCCTTACGCACGCCAACTTCGTCCTCGGCTATTTGGGCACGCTCCTGCGCAATCAGCGCATCCACCTGGCGCGTATCGATCTCCGCGATCACATATCCCTTTTCCACGTGCGTGCCCACGCTTACATTGAGCTTCCGCACAATTCCGGAAACCTGCGCTCCCACCCGCACTTGCGCTCCTACGCGCAGACGCACGATTCCCGTAGCGAGTACATTCGAGCTGATCTGCAGCGCTTCTGGTCGAACGGACTGGATTGGGTCCGCGCGGCTCGCGCGCGTGGCGCGCTCCGCGAGAACCCAATACAAAAATCCCGCCGTTATCCCCAGCAATACGAGCGAGACTAAGGCAATGCGTTTCATCGTGAGCTTCTCGTCGGACAGCGGCGGTTATTGCTTCTCGAATACGATAATCATCGGCGGATTGCTGCCGCGAACATATTGGTCGCTCATGGATTTTCCGCCGTCGGAAAGCCACCGGCTTTCCGTGCGCACTACCTTGGTTCCTGCGACCGCTCCGTCTTGCGTCCAGGTGGTTTCCAGCGTGTTCCCTGCCCACTTCGTGATTGTCTCGTTCGGGTCGCCCATCGGTCCTTTGTTTGCCGCGACCTTGCCGCTTAGGTCGTAGTGCAGCTCTCGCGTTTGCTCTTGCCCGTTGAACTTGGAGATTTCGAGCACCTTCATTGAGTTCTGGTTCTGCTCGATTTTCAAAGTGATTTGCATGGTGGACATCATTCCTAAATTCTGGCTTTTGGAAGCGTTCATTATCCAGGTGCCGGAAAAATCCGGCGCGGCTAGACCACTGACACCACTAAGTCCAAGCAGCGCTCCGATAACCATTGACCGCAACAGAACTGTGCTTTTCATGATTCGCATCTCCTCTGTCCGTTCGTGCTGTATCTCGTGTGGAACGGTTTCAGTGAAGTCTCAAGCCTTCACCTAAGTGCAGAGTCAAGTGAAATTAGAGGTGGGAATATTCGATGCTTGAAAGCGCCGGAGGCCAAATGGGATTTGCAGCTCAGCGATTTCGTTTACTTGGGGACGAAGGGTTTGCGGGTTGCGAACGGGCACACCGTGCCGGCGGCCGAGCGCAGTGCTTTCAGGATCTGAATTACATCGCGCCGCATGCGTCGTATCGACCGCACCTTGTGGTCCAGCGTGCGCAATTTATCTTCAGTCATCACGATCGCCTGCCGCATCCCGGTGCGGTCCACCACCGGGTCCGACAAACGCGACGCCGTGCGATGGAGATCGAGAAGTTCTTTTATTTCTTTGAGCGTAAAGCCCAGCTCTTGCGTCAACCGTATACCCTTCACGGCGTGGACGTCCTGCTGCGTGTAGGTGCGGTATCCGGACGCGGTACGCAAAGCCGGCTTGAGCAGTTTTCTCCGCTCATAAAATCGGATTGTCCCGATTTTGACGCCCGTAGCCTTCGACAGTTCTCCAATCTTCACGCCGTAAGTATAAACTCTGCACCAAGGTATAGACTCAAGAAAGAAAATGAGCAGGGGCTGGGAAGTTCAACGACCGGCGCGAATCGGGTGGTTCGTGTCTACACGTGGAAATGCCAATGGCGGTTACCTGAAAACGGATGAAAAAGTGGTGCGCCGCGTAGGAATCGAACCTACAACCTATGGATTAAGAGTCCATTGCTCTGCCAATTGAGCTAGCGGCGCCAAGACAACCTTAGAATTTTACATGCCATCCGCATCTTTGTCGAACATGCGGATACACGCGATTTTTACCTGCGCCGCTCCGAAAAACAGACTTTAAGCTCGGAGGACGGCAGTGATCTCTCGCGCGACTTCGCGAGCACGCGGAATATCGCCCGGCTCAAACGATATGGCAGCTACGCGCGGATGGCCGCCGCCGCCAAACTTCTCGGCCATCGACGCCAGATTCTTGTCGGCGCTGGCTTGATTCCACGGATTTGTTCCCAGGCTGACCTTTGCGCGCATGGCCGACGCGCTCACGCTGACCGAATAGACGCAATCCGGATGTAGAAGGTACGGAATGAACTTGTTGTAACCCTCCAGGTCCAGATCGCTCACGTCAAAAAAGATCACATTGTCGCGCGCTTCCGCACGTTGGCGAAGAATGTCAATGGAACGACGATGACGCTCAAGCAAAGGGCCCAAATGTTTGGCCACGAGCGGCAACTGGATCATTTCCTCAAGCGGCCGATAGGCGAGCTCCGGAATGATGCGCGCGGGCAAACCATCTTCCGGCGCGGCTTCAATCACCAGCGCGAGCTGCGTGGCAGGCTCGGCGATCTCCACGGCAGACTCTGGAGTGGGATATTGAGCGCCATCAATGATGTCGCCCCAATGGATCAAGTTCTCCAGCGGCCGCGTGTCAAATCCGAATTTCTCTTTCCCCACCGTTGCAATCAGCTTGGTGCACGAGCGGTAGTCCGGCTCATAAAACATGTGCGGCCCAGGATGTTCTCGAAAATGCCGTGCATCTTCCGGAGTAAGAAACGCGCTCTGGTGATGATCAAACCACCAAGTTAGCTTCGGCGAATTCGAGTACTTGAAGTCCACAATGACATTCTCATCGCCGTCGAATATGCCGCCCTCCCAGGGATGTGTTGCGCGGTGCGTCATACCACTGAAATGAAATTCGGCGGAAGAGTTGAAACGTTCGCGATAAAAGCGATAGAAGAGGGCGGCAGATGCAGTGCCATCAAAGCAGCGATCGTGGAAACAGAGCCGTACGCGAGTCATGTCGAGCGGGAATGCGCCTTTCTCTCCCTCGGCGCGGATTTTTCGAGGGACAAAGCTCTTAACAATGCAAGTAGGTCATTCGGAAGTCAAGCAGAAATCCGCGCACCGCAAAATTACAAAAAGTGATTTTCCCGGATTGTGCCTGTGAAGACGAATCGAGTCAATTCGCGAATATTCAGCTAGAATCCCGCGAAATGCCTGACACTCTCCCCCCGCCCAAAGCGCGGCTTGCAGCGCCGGCCAAACCGCCACGAATCTTTGAGTTGCCGCGCGACATCACTCCCGCAGAACGCAAATCGCTGCTCGCCGGCGGGTTCGGCTGGATGCTGGATGCCATGGACGTGATGCTGTACTCCCTCGTGCTCACGTACCTGATCCGCGAATTTTCGATGGACACGCGCACGGCCGGCTTTCTCAACTCCCTCACGCTAGTGGCCTCGGCGATTGGTGGGCTGCTGTTCGGAGTTGTGGCGGACCGCATCGGACGCACGCGTTCCTTGATGATCTCCATCTTGGTCTATTCGCTGGCCAGCGCTGCTTGCGCCTTTTCGCACTCGGTCACGCAACTGGCGGTGTTTCGCTTCGTGCTTGGCCTGGGCATGGGCGGTGAATGGACCGCTGCGGCAGCGCTGATCGCCGAGACGTGGCGGCCGGAACATCGCGGCAAAGCGCTCGGCATGATGCAATCCGCCTATGCCATCGGCGAAGCCATCGCTGCCCTTGTGGTTCGGCTGGTGCTTCCAAACTTCGGTTGGCGCGCGGTTTTTCTCGTCGGCGTGCTGCCCGCGCTCCTCGTGTTCTGGATTCAATCCAGCGTCCCTGAATCAAGTCTGTGGAAGACACGCCACTCCCTCAAAGCGCAAAGACCGCCCCTTCGCCGATTGATCTCCGGCGCAGTCCTGCGCACCGGCGTGCTCGCCACCACGATGAATACGTGCGCCCTTTTCGGATACTGGGGCCTGTTCACTTGGATTCCGGCGTATTTGTCGCTTCCGCCGGCACAAGGCGGACGCGGGCTCAGCCTGGTGAAGACAACGACATTCTTCCTTGTACTTTGCGCGGGAAAATTCGCCGGATACTCAGCTTTCGGCTTTTTCGCCGACGCCTTCGGGCGTAGAAAGCCGTATTTCGCATACCTGCTAATTGCCGCGGCGCTGGTGCCAATCTACGGTATGACCAGCAGCCCGACCTTGCTACTGCTCTTGGGGCCGCTAGTAGCTTTCTTTGGAACGGGATTCTTTTCGGGGTATGCAGCGATCGCCAGTGAAATCTTTCCCGGTGAAATCCGCGCCGCCGCCATGGGTTTCAGTTACAACGTTGGTCGCGGAATTTCAGCGGTTGCGCCATTCGCGGTCGGCGCTCTGGCCATTAAGCACGGAATTGGCCCAGCGTTTTTGCTGCAGGCCGGCGCCTTCTTCGTTGCCGCTCTGCTCTCCTTACTGTTGCCGGAAACTCGTGGCAGCCAGTTGACCTAAGCTAAGCCACGGCAAAACGCGCTGCCGACAAAGCACCGCCGGCGCGTAGCGTAAATGTCAGCGCGGTATAGGGCGCGCGCGCAAGGGTCTTCTGGAAATCGAGACTATCCGTATACATGCGCTTAAGAACCCGCCTGGTGAGAATACTCACCGTCAACGGTTCCCTGCGGAATGGGTAAGGGCCCAACGAAATCGCATTCGGTCCGTTCTGGCGCAGATCCCAATCGACTTCGCTCCCATGATCATCCACCGGCACGTTCTCGATCGTCGCGTCGTGGGGTGTAACGCTCATGCAAAAGTATAGTGAGAGCCGGTCCAAGGCTTCGAGCCGCCGCGCATTCCTATCCAGCACTTTCTCCTGAACAAGGTCCTTGCCGGCCGGATCAGCGCGGAGGTCCACTTTCAATCTCAACTGCTGAAGCTTCAGCGCTTGCAGAAAGCCGCTGACCAGTTCCGCCTCCGCGGATTTCACGTACTTCGCGGAATACCCAGGAATGGTGGCGCGCGCGCGGTCGTACAGTCCTGATGCGTGCATGCTGACCAGCAGGCCGGCATAGTGATCGCTCTTGACCACCCGCTCGATTCCCCGTTGATAAAGCTCCATATGCGCGTCCGTAGGAAGCGACATGAAGCTGTAGGGCAGACGCGTTTTCGGATCGATTCGCGGCTCTAGCTCCCATTCTCGCCAGCCGTTGTCATGCTCGCTGGCTGCCAGCGCCAGCGATTCGAAAGGCTGGGGCCGTTGGAAAAGCTCATTGCCCCACTCGCGCGCAAAAAAGCCAGACAGCACCGCATGATCCGTTTGCCGGATTAGAATTAGTTCATCGCCTTGTTCTTGAACGATCATTCTGCTGCCCTCGTGCGCAGCTCCACGCGTAACTTCTGCTTTTTTGGATGCCACCCGACGCCCCTCTGGGCGGGCCGCAACCTTGTAACGATTGCCTACTAGTATGCTCCGCGAACGGCTGGTAATCCAGCTAGTAAAATCACGCCAAAGAGCCACGGCGGGACACTCTTGCGCAGGCTACCAAAGAAAAACTCCACGTTTTGCCGTCGAAACATGTACTATATCGCAAATGTCCCGGTGAGATTTTGCAGATCGAGGCGCACGGGAACAAGCACTACCTTGGGTGATCTGAGATCGTTTCGGTAAGCCATTTAGGCAGGCTTTTGAGGAGTTCATGGCGATGCGCTCGAAGCAAATAGGTTTTTCCCTAATCGAGTTGTTGGTCGTCGTCTCGGTTATCCTGATTGTCGCGGCTATTGCCATTCCCAATCTTCTGCGTTCTCGCTCGGCCGCGAATGAAGCCTCCGCAGTGGCCTCCGTGCGTTCCATCAATACTTCTCAAGTTGTCTATCAATCCACTTATGCGGGCTTCGCCCCAACGCTCACCGCGCTCAGCGACGGTGGTGCGGCCGCCAACTGCGTGCCCCCGACACCGGCTAATGCCACTTCCGCTTGTCTGCTCGATTCGGCACTGGCCACCGGGACGAAAAGCGGTTACACCTTCACGTACGTGCCAGCCGCCGGCGGCTCGATAACTACTTATACGGTCAATGCGGACCCGATTGCTTCCAGCGGCTCTGCTCAACGCCATTTTTTCAGCGACCAAAGTCTTGCCATCCGGTTCAATCCTGCCGCCCCGGCCGGAAATAACGATCCCCTCATATAATCGCGGCCCCTGGTAATCGCGGCCCACAGCTCATCGCTGATACATGCCCGCGTCACAGGGCCCATCGCACGTAGGACGCACCGTCTGTATAATAGGTACGCTGTCCACCCTGCGGGAGTGGCGGAACTGGCAGACGCGCAAGACTTAGGATCTTGTGGCCGAAAGGTCGTGGAGGTTCAAGTCCTCTCTCCCGCACCAGACTTATGATGTGGCCGCAACAGGTGGACATCGGCGTTCCAACTCGCACTGGGGACAACGTTTACGGCTGGCACCTTGCTCGTGCGTACCTTAGTCGCGGTCTTTGACTTCGTGCGCTGTATGGCGAACGCGACCTGCAATTTGACGCCTCCGCTACCCTCCCCTATACTCAAATACCGAATCGCAGTGTGATTCTCACCTGTTGGCCTTTTCTCGAGCCGCTTACCTCGAGACCACCAGCGAATTTTCAAATTCTTCTGCCTGTCCCTGAAGAAAGGCCCTTATGAAAGGATTGTTGCATGGCTGAAGCTACCTGTCGCCGCGAACTCGACCTTGAGATTCCCGCGGATGAAGTCACCAAAGCGATGGAGCGCGTCGCCAAGGAATTCGCCCGCGTAGCCCGCGTTCCCGGGTTTCGCCCCGGCAAAGCCCCGGTGTCCTTGATCCGCCGCCGCTTCGCGGACGACATCAAAGGCGAAGTTGTGCAATCGCTGGTCCCCGAACGTGTCGAAAAGGCCGTCTCCGAACAAAAATTAACGCCCGTATCGCAACCGCAAGTCGATAAGCTGGATTTCGCCGAAGGCCAGCCCCTCAAGTTCCGTGCCGTCTTCGAGGTCCTCCCCGAATTCGAGTTGGGTAATTACAAGGACCTCGAGCTTGAAATGCCCGTGATGGACGTTACGGACGAGGACGTGAACAAAGCCCTGCAAGAAATGACCGAGCGCGCCGCCGCTTTTGCGCCCATCGAGGGCCGCGCTGTGGAAAACGGCGACTTCGTACAATTAAAGCTCGTGGGCACGCCCGAAGGCGGCGGCGAGCCGCTCCGCGCAGACAGCGTCCTTTGCCATATCGGCGCGGAAGAGACGATGGAGCCGTTCAACGAAAATCTCCGCGGCGCCAATATTGGCGACACCAAGAATTTTGACGTTGTTTACCCTGCGGATTATCCCGATGCCAAGCTCGCCGGGAAAACCTATCATTACGCCGTCGAAGTCCTGGGGCTCAAAACCAAGAAACTGCCCGAGCTGAACGACGAATTCGCCAAAGACGTCAGTGACGCAGGCTCCCTGGACGAACTGAAAACCAAGCTCCGCCAGAGCCTGGAAGCCGCCCGTGACCAGCGCCACAAAGAGCTGCTGCGCGAGAAAGTCCTCGCCGCCATCGTGAAACTTCACGATTTTCCCGTACCCGAATCCCTCGTGGAACATCAAATGGATGTGCGCCTCGAACGCGTGGTTCGCTCGCTGGCCGCGCAAGGTGTTGACCCCCGCGCCGTAAACGTCGATTGGGTCACGCTGCGCCGCCGCCAGCAAGAGCGCGCTACCGACGATGTGAAAGCGGAACTGATCGTCGACCGCATCGCTTCCACCGAGAACATCGATGTGACCGACGAAGAGCTGAATCACGAGCTGGAACATGTCGCTTCGCACAGCGGCGAATCCGCCGAAGCAATTCGCGCTCGTTTGACAAAGCAAGGTACGCTAGATAGGATGAAAGCTAAGCTGCGGAGTGATAAAACTCTGGATTGGCTCGCGCAGAACTCCCGAATTCGCACGGCGGCCGCGGCAGCAGAAGCAAAGTGATAAAGCAGTCCGGCAGTTCGGGCCTGACCGCACAAAAAATCTCATGAAAAATTTTGACGACCCGGCTTATCTGAACACAACGCTTGTACCCATGGTGGTCGAACAGACCAGCCGTGGCGAGCGTGCTTATGACATTTACTCGCGGCTCCTCAAAGAGCACATCATCTTCATCGGCACACCGATCGACGATCACGTCGCGAATCTCGCTACTGCACAGATGCTATTTCTCCAGGCCGAAGATCCCGAGCGCGATATCCAGCTCTATATCAATTCTCCCGGCGGCTCCATCACAGCCGGATTTGCCATATATGACACAATGCAATTCGTGAAACCCGACGTGGTCACCACTTGCGTGGGGCAGGCTGCCTCCATCGCCGCCGTGTTGCTCGCCGGTGGCACACCGAAAAAGCGCTTTGCGCTGCCTAATGCGCGCATCCTTATTCATCAACCCTGGCTCTCCGGTCTCGGTGGCCAGGCCACGGACATCGATCTGCATGCCAAGGAAATTATTCGCATGCGTACCATGATCAATAAACTGCTTGCCCAACATAGCGGCCAACCCGTTGAGCGCATCGAAAAAGACGTCGAGCGGGATTTCATCATGAATCCCGAGCAAGCCAAGGAATATGGCATGATCGACGAAATTATTTACAAGCATCGTTAAACGCGTACGGGTGAAGCGCGTTTTGTCGGAGCGATCGCTTGGTTCCTAAAAGTTAGTAACCCGTTTAGTTTTTCTTTCACTCAGGGGATTTTTCAGCCTAGAATATCGGTAGGGTTCCGTCCGCAAACCGGCGGAGCCGAGGGCCTTCACACCTGTGAAAAAATTTAATCCAGACGAGCCATTGCGCTGCTCCTTCTGCCACAAAACTCAGGAGCAAGTTGAGAAGCTGATCAGTTCGCCTTCCGACTATCCGCGCGCTTACATCTGCAACGAATGTGTCAGTGTCTGCCAGACCATTCTAGAGGATGAAAAGCGCGAGCAGGCAGCGGCACCCGCTCGCCGCCTTCCCCGCCCGCCGGAGATCAAGCAGTTCCTCGATGGCTATGTAATTGGCCAGGACCGCACGAAGAAAAAGCTCGCGGTCGCCGTGTACAACCACTACAAACGAATTTTTCTGAACAAGCAGCCCGGCGATGTGGAACTGAGCAAGTCCAATATTCTACTGATTGGCCCTACGGGAACAGGCAAGACGCTTCTCGCGCAAACGCTATCGCGCATGCTGGACGTTCCTTTCGCAATCGTCGATGCCACCACACTCACCGAAGCCGGCTACGTTGGCGAAGACGTCGAAAACATCATTTTGAAGCTGCTGCAAGCCGCCGATGGCGACGTGCAGAAAGCCCAGCAGGGCATCATCTATATAGACGAAATCGACAAAATCGCCAAGAAAGACGAGAACCCCTCCATCACCCGCGATGTTTCCGGCGAGGGCGTGCAACAAGCGTTGCTGAAGATTTTGGAAGGCACCGTAGCCAATGTGCCTCCTCAGGGCGGCCGTAAGCATCCGCATCAGGAATTTACGCCCGTTGATACGACCAACATTTTGTTCGTCTGTGGCGGCGCGTTCGTAGGCCTCGAGAAAATTATCGAGAAGCGCGCCGGCCGCCGCTCGCTCGGCTTCCACACCGACGCTGCCGCGACAACGCCGCAAAAGCGCAATACCGAATTGCTTGAGCAGGTACAGCCCGGCGATCTCATCCGCTACGGCTTGATTCCGGAATTTGTCGGCCGTCTACCAGTCGCAGGCGTCATGAACGACCTCGACAAGAACGCGCTCGTTCGTATTCTCACCGAACCGAAAAATGCTCTTCTCAAGCAATATCAGCGCCTCTTCGAATTCGAAAACGTCCGCCTCCGCTTTACCGACGACGGTCTCGAGACCGTGGCGGAGTTGGCTCTTCAGCGCAAGGTTGGCGCGCGCGGCTTGCGCATGATTCTGGAAGACCTCATGCTGGAGCTGATGTATCACTTGCCCATGCAGCGCAAGGTTCGCGATTTTGTAGTCAGTGCAGAGATGGTGCGCACTCGCGAGATCAATTGGAGTTTGCTGGAAAAGGCTGGCTGAGCCCTTCCAATTTAGCGGCCGCGTGGGGTGGCCGCGGAAATAAAGTTCAGGGGTCCGAATGTTCACTCGAGAAAAACAGGAAATGAAGCGCGTACCTATGATGCCGGTGCGCGACATGGTTATCTTCCCGCAGCAGATGACGCCCTTTATCGTCGGCCGCGAAGCCAGCGTCCGTGCGCTCGAAGAAGCCCTTGCCGGCGATAAAAAGATTTTCCTGTCCACGCAGCACGATGCTTCGGTCGACGATCCGAAGCCGGAAGAAATCTACGCGGTCGGCACGCTCGCGAATATCGTTCAAAGCGTCAAACTGCCCGACGGCAATATCAAAGTTTTGGTCGAAGGTGTCGAGCGAGCCCGCGCCATCTCCATTGCCAGCGAAGAAGGCTTTTTCCGCGCCACCGTTCGCCTGCTGAGCGCCCGCGTCGAACCTTCGCCGCAAGTAGAGCAGACCGTCCAAAAGATTACCGGACTCTACGAACAGTTCATCAAGCTCTCGCAAAGCCTCAATTACGACACTATGATCGCGGCCGCGCGCGTTGACGATCCCGCACGCCTCTCCGATACCATCGCCGCCAATCTTCAGCTCCCCGTCGACGAAAAGCAGGATCTTCTAGAGACGGTGGACCCGCTCGAGCGCCTCAATCGCATCGGCGACATTCTCGAAATCGAGCTCGAAAAGCTGAACGTTGACCGCAACATCAACACTCGCGTCAAGCGCCAGATGGAGCGCGCGCAAAAAGAGTACTACCTTAACGAAAAGCTCAAAGCTATCCAGAAAGAGCTTGGCCGCGGCGAAAAAAGCGAAATCGACGAGCTAAAAAAGAAGATCGACACTGCGGGGATGAGCAAGGAAGTCCACGAGAAGGCCATTCAGGAGCTTAAGCGCCTCGAGCTGATGCCGCCGATGTCTGCGGAATCCACGGTGAGCCGCAACTATCTTGACTGGCTGCTCGCTGTGCCCTGGAAGAAGCGTTCCAAAGAAATCCGCGACATCAAAGCCGCTGAAAAGATTCTCAACGACGAGCATTATGGCCTCGAGAAGGTCAAAGAGCGCATCCTGGAGTTCCTTGCCGTACGCCAGCTCGTAAAAAATCCTAAAGGCTCCATTCTGTGCTTCGTCGGGCCTCCGGGCGTGGGCAAGACCTCCCTCGCCATGTCCATCGGCCACGCCACCGGCCGCAAATTCGTTCGCGTGTCTCTCGGCGGCGTGCGCGATGAAGCCGAAATTCGCGGTCACCGCCGTACCTATATCGGCGCGCTGCCCGGTCAAATCATCCAGATGATGAAAAAGGCCGGCACGGTAAACCCGATTTTCGTTCTCGATGAAGTTGACAAAATGTCCACCGACTTCCGTGGCGATCCGTCCGCCGCCTTGATGGAAGTCCTCGACCCCGAGCTAAATCACGC
>Ga0210410_10002514_pt1 | contig 16413 bp, 10 predicted proteins | sample IncBWC4MmetaG_FD_161058 | JGI IMG/M metagenome (GOLD analysis project Ga0210410, IMG submission 161058) | Forest soil microbial communities from Barre Woods Harvard Forest LTER site, Petersham, Massachusetts, United States - Inc-BW-C-4-M | ecosystem: Environmental > Terrestrial > Soil >... | reverse complement strand
CCATGGTCATCAGTTGGCCCGTGATCGAGACGCGCACATTCGATTTCGCCACATTCTCGCGAAAGGAAAAGCCATTCACCGAAGCCAAACAGGACTACGAAAAACAAGTGAACGAACTGACAGATTATCTCGAGGGCGCCCGGCATTACGCCCAGGCCATGGGCCACGGCGGTCCCTCCGATTTTCAGCGTGACTTAAGGCTGGAAGCGCTTGCCCCGGTCGTCCGCGGACAGTTGCCTGTGCTGGTGTTTGCAAATCGCGCCCGCGACATCCGCAACGCCGTCGAATTCTGCGACAAGCAAAAGCTGAAGATGATTCTCGCGGGTGGCGAGGAAGCATACAAGGTGAAGGACCTGCTGCGCTCCAAGGGCATTCCCGTGATCTTACGGCCCACACTAAGCCTGCCGATTGATGAAGACGATGCCTATGACCGGCTGCTCTCTCAACCCGCGGAACTCGCTGCCGCCGGTGTGAGGTTCGCATTCGGCAGCTTTGACAATTCGTTCGCGCGCCGCCTCGGCCAGCAAGCCGCGAACGCGGTTGCCTATGGCCTGCCCTATGACGAAGCATTGAAGGCGGTCACGGTCTATCCGGCGGAGATTTTTGGCGTTGCCGATCAAGTCGGCACGCTCGAGACCGGCAAAATCGCTAACCTCATCGTTACGAACGGCGACCCTCTCGAATTATCAACCGAAGTCAAGTTCCTCTTCATCAAGGGGCAGCGCACCTCCCTGGACAACAGGCACCAGCGGCTATACGAGAAGTACTTGAACCGGCCGAAAGTCGCGAACTGATGCGTACATCGCGCGCCGTCCAGCATCCTGCGTTGGCATGACACGCGCAGAAAAACTCGTCCTTTGCTGCCCGCTCCAGCGGGCTTCGGCGGCTCTTCGCGTTCTTTATGTGGACAGATCGCAACCTCTTCCCCTCTTGGTAACCATTGCGAGAAGTGTCCGTCTGAGCGTGTAGGATAGATTTGCGTCCGGGGGTGTCGATGCTCAATCTGTTCCAGGATGTTCGCTATGCTTTCCGGCTGCTTGCCAAAAGCCCCATGTTCACGGCCATTGCGGTCCTCACCTTGGCGCTTGGCATCGGTGCGAATACTGCCATCTTCAGCGTCGTCAATGCCGTTCTCTTGCGTCCGCTGCCGTTTAAGGACCCCTCCCGGCTGGTTTTGGTGACCGAAAAAAGCAAATATCCCACGATCACCGTCTCGTATCAGAACTACCTCGATTGGCGCGACCAGAGCCGTGCCTTTGACTCCATGGAAGCCATCTACGGCACCAACATGACTCTCACGGGGAAGGGTGAACCTGACCGCCTGGTCGCGCGCATGGTCACTGCCGGCTTTTTCCCTTTGCTCGGCGTCTCCCCCCGAATTGGCCGGAACTTCACACTGGAGGAAGACCGAGCGGGCGGCACCCCGGTGGCGATTCTGAGTTACGCCCTCTGGCAGAGACGGTTTGGAGGGTCCAAGGATGTGCTGGGCCAGACCATGGATGTGGATGCTCAGCCGTACACCGTCGTGGGCGTCCTGCCACCCGGCTTCCAGTTCTTCCAGCTCGCGGACGTGTATCTGCCCTTCCATCCATGGGCTAAGACGCTGCCGGATGATCGCAACTGGCATCCAGGAATTCTCCCGGTCGCGCGGCTGAAACCTGGGGTGACCATGGAACAGGCGCGCACCGAGATGCACACGATTTCCAAGCGGCTCGAGGAGCAATACCCGGTTTATAACACTGGCTGCAGCTCGGACGTGATTCTCGCGCACGACCAGCTCGTGCAGAGCTCGCGGCCCGCGCTACTACTCCTGCTCGGCGCTGTGAGTTTCGTGCTTCTGATTGCCTGCGTGAACGTGGCCAACCTTCTGCTCGCCCGAGCCGCTTCCCGCACCCGGGAAATCGCAATCCGCACAGCCATGGGAGCCGGCGGCATGCGCATGCTGCGGCAACTGATGACAGAAAGCGTTCTTCTTTCGCTGCTGGGCGGAGGACTCGGTTTGCTCTTGGCCTGGAGCGCCCTCGGGCCACTCCTGAAAATTTCCGCAAGCAGCCTTCCGCAATCCGCGGCGGTAGGTTTGGACGGCTGGGTACTCGCCTTCACCGCGGGAATTGCGATTTTCACCGGACTTCTCTTTGGTATTTTCCCGGCGCTGCGCGCGGCAAAGCTGGATCTGCGGGAGTCCTTGAATGAGGGCTCGCGCGGATCCACGGCCGGGCCGAGACATCACCGGCTGGGCAACGCCCTGGTCTCCTTGGAAATTGGCTTAGCCATGCTGCTCCTTGTCGGCGCCGGACTGCTATTGCGCAGCTTCTCGCGGTTGCAAGATGTAGCGCCCGGATTCCAGGCTGATCATTTGCTCGTTGCCGATATTCCCGTCTCCCAAGCTGTTTATGCCAAACCAGAGCAGCGCTTTGAGTTCTACGACCGCCTGGTCGAACAAGCCAGGACGCTGCCCGGGGTCCGCCGGGCGGGAGCGGCGTCGTTTTTGCCCGTGAGCGGCGGTGGCTCGGTTATCCATTTCAACATCAGCGGGCGCCCTCCAAAATCGGCGAACGATTTCACTGCCGCAGGTTACCGCGCTGTTACCCCGAGCTATTTCGAAACTCTGGGGGTCCCCCTGCTCCAGGGCCGCTTGATCGCCGCTGCGGATACCGAAAGAGCTCCAGGAGTTGTCGTGATCAATCTGAGCATGGCCCGCCTCTATTTCGCTAACGAAAATCCGCTTGGCAAGCGCATGCAGCTTGGCGCGACACCCGAGAAAGACATCCCCACGATGGAAATCGTCGGAGTGGTCGGCGATGTCCGCCCCGGACTTGGCATCGATCCGCAGGCGGAGATGTACCTTCCGTACCGGCAGGCGGATGAGCTCCTGCCGGTCTTTCAGCTTTCTATTGTGATGCGCACGGCAGGCGATCCCTTGCTCCAGACCGTGGCGCTGCGCAGCGCGCTTGCGCAAATCGATCCCAATGAACCGCTGGTGAAAGTCCGCACCATGGAAGAAAACATGGCCACTACGGTGGCGGAGCCGCGTTTTCGTGCATGGCTTATCGGAATCTTTGCCCTGCTCGCCTTGGTGCTCGCCGCTGTGGGCGTTTATGGCGTAATGTCCTACACGGTGACACAGCGCACCAGCGAAATCGGCGTCCGCGTTACCATGGGCGCGCAACCGCAAGACGTATTTCGCGTCATCGTTGGCGAAGGGTTGCGGCTCGCGCTTCTTGGCGTGGGAATCGGTCTCGTAACGGCTCTGGCCCTGACGCGACTGCTCCGAAGCTTTCTATTCGGCATCAGCGCCTACGATCCGCTCACATTTATTGGGGTTTCGGTGCTCCTGACGACCGTTGCGGTCGCGGCATCCTATTTCCCGGCGCGTCGCGCAACCCTCGTCGATCCTTTGGTCGCACTGCGCTACGAATAAATCACGCTGAAAATGGAGGGGTTACCGCTTCTTTCTAAGGAATGGAGCGCTGCTTTTTCTAAGCCTGCTCCTGCTTTTCACAAGTGATGGTCAGGGATTCGATAGCCACTTCGTTGCTCATGGCGTTTAGCGTGGGGCCATCCCATTTGCTGGGCCACGCATGGGTAAAATTCCATCTCACGGCTTCCGTTCCGTCCGCGGCCAGCAAAACGACCGAGCCGGATTTTCTCTGCAACTGACCGTTTATGACGGCGAGGTGCCAGTTGTACAGGTCTCGCGACGTAGTCACTCCCCATTTCAGGACGATATCGGGGTAAGAGACCTTACCTGGGATTTTCCGCACCGTTACTGGTTCCGAGCCTTCGCGATAATCCACAACCTCGATATGTGACCCCAGTCCGGTGCATTCCATGAATGCCGCCTGCTGAATTCCATCGATCTCCACGAGAAACCGGAAATTTGTCAGTGGATCCACTCGTTGCGAGCCAGCCATTGGTCCTCCCTCTCCTATTGCCGATTGGAGCTTGCTGGGCTGAGAATACCGCACTTTCGCTCCTAACTCCCAGCAGTCGCCGCGCCCCCCGGAATTTCGAATTTCTTCCATTTTGGTGTAATTCCTGGCGCCGAACCGCGTCTAGGGATTAGAGAGATCCCAATGCGACGACTAACACACGCAAGCCTGCTGGCGCTATCCCTCACCCCGTCTGCTTTTGCTCAGGCACCGGAGCCTAGAAAGATCGCCGATCAATACGTAAAAGCGGCCGGAGGAAGCAAAGCCCTGTCCAAGATTCAAACCATGACGCTGGAGGGCTCGTTCACCAGCGCAGCTGACGGAAAATCGGGCACTTACACGTTCGATACCAAGGTACCGAACCGCTACTACTCGGAATTGGTGGTTGGCGACAAAAACGTAATCGAGGCTTACAACGGCAAATCGGCGTGGCACCAGACCGTGGCCGGAGAACTCGGTACACTTCTGGGGCAGGAAGGCCTGCAACTCGAAGCCGCTTCGAGCTATTACAACTCGCATTTCTTGAATCTCAAAAAAAACAAATTGGCGCTGGCGTTGGTAGGCCACGCCCAAGTGGGCGGAAAAGATGCGCTGCAAGTCGAAGTAACCGCTCCGACGGGCATGAAACGGGAGGTGTTCTTCGATCCCGAGACGCACCTGATCGTGAAGGAAGCAGGGCCACTCGATGGCGTGAATGAAGAAGTCTTCTACGATGACTACCGCGCGGTCGACGGCGTTAAGTTGCCCTACAAGATCGAGCTGCATCGCGGAAGCGACGTCTACGTCGTCACTATTACGCGCGCGGCGATCAACGCGACAGTCGGCGAGCGGGTCTTTGACTTCCCTATAAAATCGCAGGTGAAGCTCCCGGACTTGAAGGCCTTGTTCACAGAGATCGACGACAACCAAAAAACCATCGACAAACTGAAAGAAAACTACGCCGGCACGCGCGTAGAAGAAGAAACGGACTTTGAAAAAGACGGCAAGGTCAAAAAGACGGAAGTGAAGGAATTCACGTTTTTCTATTTGAACGGCCAAGAGATTTCCACTCTGGTCAAGAAAGATAATAAAGCGCTTAGCGGCGAGGAACAAAAGAAAGAAAACGAGAAAACGCAGAAAGAAATTCAGGACATCCAGAAGCGCGAATCCAAGAAAGAAGCCAAAGACGACAAAGCCAAAGAAGAAGGAAAGAAAGAAAAGAACGATGACGACGTCGGCGTCGAATCTTTCTTGCGCACATGCCAGTTCGTGAATCCCCGGCGCGAGCGCTTCCGTGGCCAAGACGTGCTGGTTTTCGATTTCGAGCCCAACCCGGAGTATAAGGCGCGCAACATAGTGGAAAAGATCGTCCAAAAACTAGCCGGAGTGATTTGGATCGACGAAAAAGCCCACGATGTGGCACGTCTCGAAGCCTACTTCGTCGGCGACTTCAAATTTGCTGGCGGCTTGCTCGCCAACTTACAGAAGGGAACGAGTTTCATTTTCGAGCAGGCCTACCTCAACAACGAAGTGTGGCTGCCGACATACGAAGAAGCTCATGCGGCGGTCCGCGTGTTGCTCGTAAAAGGCTTTAAGGTCAACGCCATCACGCGATATTCCGATTACAAAAAATTCAACGTCGAGACCCTGGCCACCGTTGCAAAACCGAAGGGCACGGAAGAAATGGTGCCCACCAAGCCAAAGGAGCCGCCGCCCGCGCCTCCGCAGCTATAACTCCACTTGCCCCGGATTTGTGCCGTTCTGATTCTCGAGCGGTGCGTAGAATCTCTCTCCCCCCGCGGCATCCCAAGCTGGCGGCAGCCGCATATCTACTGGCAGCCACACGCCAGAGTGATAGGATGGCCCCGCAGTTTTGGGAGCCCCCATGCGACGAAATATCTTCAAGAGCCTTTTGTTGACACTCGCGGCCATCGTTTGTTCGCCGCAGCCTCGTGTTTCTGCCCAAACGAAACCAGCTGAAATCGCGAATTCTGCCCCGTTGCGAGTCGGCATCGCAGGGCTAGTTCACGGCCACGTCGGCGGATTTCTTCAGCAGAACCAGCGCCGCTCGGACATTCAAATCGTGGGAATCGCCGAGGAAGACAGCAAACTCGCCGCGTTCTATGAATCGAAGTTTTCCCTCGCGCACAGCATCTTCTTTCTGAACGTGGATGAGATGCTTGAGAAAACGAAGCCGCAAACCGTGCTCGTCTACACAAACACATACGACCATCGCAGCGTAGTGGAGGCCTGCGCCCGCCATGGCGTCCCCGTGATGATGGAGAAGCCGCTGGCCGTGAGTATGGAGGACGCGCGCGCGATCGAAGCCGCGGCCGAGCGGGGAAAGATCCAAGTCCTGGTGAACTACGAAACGACCTGGTACCGCAGCAATCGAGCGGCGTACGATCTCGTGCATGAAAACGCCATCGGCGCCCTACGAAAAGTCGTCGTCCATGATGGACATTCGGGCCCGAAAGAAATCGGCGTGGAGTCCTGGTTCCTCGCCTGGCTCACCGATCCGAAACTAAACGGCGCGGGCGCCCTCTTCGATTTCGGCTGCTATGGCGCTGACCTGATGACCTGGCTCATGGACAACCGCAGGCCCGACGCGGTGACCGCAGTCACGCAGCGCATCAAGCCGGAGATCTATTCCCGGGTAGATGACGAGGCCACGATCGTGCTGACCTATCCCAAAGCCCAGGCGATTCTGCAGGCTTCCTGGAACTGGCCGTTCTCTCGTAAAGATATGGAAGTCTACGGTCAAACCGGCTACGCCATCACGGTTGAGCGCGATGCGGTGCGCGTCCGTCTACCGGGGCAAGTCGAAAAACTGCACGACGCCAAGCCCCTCGATCCCCGCGAAAGCGATTCCGTGAACTACCTGAGGGCAGTCATTCAGGATGGAATGCCGCCACAAGGCCTCTCTTCGCTTGAAACAAACATGATCGTCACGGAGATTTTGGACGCCGCGCGCCAATCCGCCGCAACGGGGAAGACGGTTCACTTTCGAGAAGCACGTTGAATAAGGGAGGGATAAATCCCACTACCGGCAGCGGCTGGGAATCGTCGAATCGGTGCGGTTCTTATTTCGCGTACACGCGGCTGTCGAGCACGTCGCGCACTTTTTGTACCAGCGCGCCCGGCGTAAAAGGCTTCTGCAGGAAAGATAAACCCGCCTCCAGCACGCCGCCCTGCGCCAGCACGTTGTCGGTGTAACCAGACATGTACAGCACCCGCGTTTTCGGATGCCGCGCCGTAATCCGCCGAGCCAGCTCCCGCCCGCTCGTCCCCGGCATAATAATGTCCGTCAACAAAAGATGAATTATCCCGCTATGCTTCTCGGACAACTGCTCGGCTTCCTTGGTACTCTTGGCAGCCACTACCGAATAGCCTTTCGCGGAAAGAATCCGGCTGGCCAGCTCGCGCACAGCTTCTTCGTCTTCGACCAGCAAAATAGTTTCGCTACCCTGGCCCGCCGCGGGAATTTCCACCGCATGCGGCTTGGCCTCCACTTGTTCCGCGACGCGTGGCAAATATACTTTGAAGGTAGTTCCTTTGTTAGGTTCGCTGTACACCCAGATGTATCCCCCGCTCTGCTTCACGATGCCATAAACGGTCGACAGGCCAAGCCCCGTTCCCCGCCCACTCTCCTTCGTGGTATAAAACGGCTCGAAAATATGCGCCACGGTCTCGGGACTCATGCCGATCCCGCTGTCTGAGACGCCCAGCATGACATAAGGTCCCGGCTTGACGGCGACATGATCGCGCGCATACGCAGCGTCCAAGTCCACGTTCACGGTTTCCACCGTCAACCGTCCGCCCTTCGCCATGGCATCGCGTGCGTTCACCACAAGATTCATGATCACTTGTTCGACCTGAGCCGGATCAGCTTTCACGTGTCCTACGTCTGCCCCACACCGCGTCACCATCTCGATGTGTTCCCCCATCAACCGGCCCAAAAGCTTGTCCAGCCCCTGCACGATGGCGTTCAGATCGATAACCTTCGGCTGCAGAACTTGCCTCCGGCTGAAAGCCAGCAATTGGCGGATGAGCATCGAAGCCCGTTCCGCCGCATTCTCAATCTGCTGAACATCCGCCCGCAACTCCGGCTGAATCCCCGCGCGTTGCACCGCCAGCTCGGCATAGCCCTTGATGATCGTCAAAAGATTGTTGAAGTCGTGCGCGATCCCACCCGCGAGCCGGCCAACGGCTTCCATTCTTCGCGACTGCTGCAATTGATTCTCCAGCAGCTTCCGCTCCGTAATGTCGACGATGATCCCTTCCATCACCGGATGGCTGTAACTTCCAGAAACCACGACCGCGGTGTCGCTAATCCAGATCACCGCGCCATCTTTGCGCACAATCCGGTATTCTGCTTGAAAGCGCTCACCGCGCAAGCTCGCTGCCTCCGCCGCCTCAACAACAGAGTGATCTTCCGGTGGAATGTGACGCGTCCAGTCGCTGGAGCTGGCCAGCCATTCCTCCTGCGAGTAGCCCGTTATGGCCTCCACCTGGGGACTGACATAGTGCCACTGGCCCTGGATACCGAGTTCGGCGATATAACTGATGGCGGCGACCTGTTCGACAAGCGTGCGATATTTGTTTTCAGCGTCGACACGCGCCTGCTCCGCTTTCTTTCGCGCAGTGATATCGTGGCCTATGCATGCCGTAACCCCGTTGGCCAAAGAAGTTATCGCCATTTCCACAGGTATGGCCGTTCCGTCGCGCCGCCGCAGGCTGATTTGCCCGGACCATTTGCCCTCCGCCTCGAGGGTCTTCCTCACTTGCTCATGGATCAACTGGACATCGCGCGGGTGGTAAATCTTCTGCCAGTGAACGCCCAGCATGGACTCTGGACTTTCGTGGCCCATCATGCGGGCAAACGCCGCGTTCACATAAACGTGTTCTCCGGTCTCCCCGATGATGGAGATTCCGTCGGCCGCGGAATCCATGGCCAGCGCCTGCCGGCGCACCGTCTCGGCGGTTCTTGCCTCGCGGTATGCGCTGATGCCGACGCGTACCGCGAAGCAAAGAATGGAAACGCCCAAGAGCGAAAACCGCAGAATGCGCCATTCGGAAGGGAATTGCGCCACTTGCACCAGAACAATCAGCGGCGCCAACACGAAGAACGCGTTGGTCATGATGACTCCGCTGAAAGTTTTCCGGCCGAGGGGCCACGCGGTTTGCGTGGCTTCGGATGGTTGCCAGTGCGCCGCCCAGAACGCGCCCCAAAGAAACGGTAGCGTCCAGCACAGGTCAGCAAGCGTTCCGGTTGGCGTCGCCTTAACGGACTGAAGGTACGCAGACAAGCCGGAGCTGGTAGTGAAGATGGAAAAATAGAGTGCAAAACCCGTATACAGATTGCGAATCTGCGGAACTCGCGCCCGGGCAATTTGAATACAGGCGAGTGCAATGATGGCTATCTCTTCACCAAACTCCATCCAAAGCTGACGTGCGGAAGGGCTCTGCTGCTGGAGCTGCGGCGACGGTAGGTAGTAGAGTCCAAGAAACACAAAGAAGAAAACAATCGCGATCTGTACGAAGTCCAGGAGAAACTCGGGTTCAAAGCGCGCCGAATCCTTGTCTTGATCGAGGAACAGCACCATCGCAAAGAAAATTCCCTGCACGCTGAAAAAGAAGCGCACGGCAGAATCCGCCGCCGGTTTGGTATGCAGTACGAGTTCGTAGTACATCCACCCGAGGTTCGCCACGCCCCAAGCGGCCATCCCGCAGCCCACCAGCGCCCAGAATGGCCGAGCCATCCCGCGCGCGCGCCGCGAAGCACCAAAACACATCACCGCAGCCAGAACGCATGCCGACACTTCCAGCAGATTTGCGAGAAATGTGCCGGCGGGCGACACCCCTAAAATCAGCGCTTGCGCCAGGTGCGCGCCGACAATCGTGGCTGCAAGAATGAGGAGCTTTCTGGACATTCCTGCTAGTCCTCTCAGAGTTGAAACCGGATGATCCGGGATTCCCAGTTTAACCGAATTAATAGAGGGAAACGGCGAGGTTGCGGGGTGCGTGCCTTGGCATGCAACGGGGCCAACAAGCCCCGAAAATCGCCGGAAAGCATTGTCAGCAGTCGGGCTCCTGTAGAACCGCCGAGAAGTTCCGGCTGTCCACCCGTCGGTTCATTTTGAATCTTTTGAAAAAACGTTAGAGGTTCCGTGTCAGGAAGGAAGCAGCCTAGAGCAGGCCCCGAGCATCTAAAACACATGACCACCACTCAGCTTAATCCAAGCATTAGGCCGCGCGAGATTTTGAGCGCTTGGGGAAAAATCTTACGCGGCAAAGCGCCCATGCTCTCCATCGAAATCACGCGCGAATGCCCGCTCAGTTGTCCGGGCTGCTACGCCTATGGCGATGGGCACCTCGGCGGCGGCAAACTTCTCACCGACCTCAATGATTTCCGCGGCGACGCCCTCGTTCATGGCGTGCTGGATTTGGTGCGCAAAAACCAGCCCATGCATGTCTCTCTAGTGGGTGGCGAGCCGCTCGTCCGGCATCGCGAACTGAGTGCCATTCTGCCCGCTCTCAGCGCCATGAATGTCTTTTCTCTGGTCGTAACCAGCGGCATAATCCCCATTCCGATGGAATGGATGGATCTGCCCCGCGTTCGAGTGGCGATCTCCGTCGACGGCCTGCCCGAACACCACGACATCCGCCGCAAACCCGCTACCTACGAGCGCCTGCTAAAAAACATCGATGGCCGCAGAGTGAACATCCACTGGGTGATCACGCGTCCGATGTTCGAGCGCCCCGGCTATCTGGAAGAATACGTCTCATTTTGGAATGCCCGCCCCGAGGTCGATCACATTTGGGTGAGCCTGTACACGCCTCAAATCGGCGAAGAAAGCGCAGAAAAGCTGACTCCCGAAGACCGCCAAAAGGTGGCCCGCACCTTACCGTCCTTGGCGCGGAAATATCCTAAATTGTTAATGAACGATGGCGTCGCCCGGGCCTTGCTCCATCCCCCGGAGAATCCCGCCGACTGCCTCTTTGCCAAAATGTCTGCAAACTATTCCGCGGATTTAGAGACGCGCGTCGAGCCTTGCGTCTTCGGCGGGTCACCCAACTGTTCAGAATGCGGATGTGCCGCCAGCAGCGGCTTGCACTGGATTCGCACCGTGAGGGTCGCCGGTCCTCTCCGGGTCGGACATTTTGTAGGTGGTTCGGTGGGCATTGGCTCGCTCGTCAACCGTCTGCGCCGCGGCGAAGGTGGGCCGTCGCGGTGGGGCTCCGGCGGTCCTCAGACTGGCAACAAGCCTGAACTGGTTCAGATCGCGACGTAGGTCGCGCTGCTAAAAATCCTCGCGGACCTGATCGAGTTCCTCGATCCCCAGAATTCCGTTGAACAAGACACTTCGCGGATTTCCGCTGGGGTTCTTGTGGTAGTACAAAACTCCGATATCCTTTTCACCACTTTCTCGAAGCCTGCCGTTACGTTCGCAACCGCAATCGCTCCGCCTTCATACTGAGGATTCATGCGCGCCGTCGAGACCCCCCCGCTTCGGATTTGGCTCGCCAGCCTAAGCAGAATTGCCAATCCTCGGAGAGCGGAACCATGTCCTCCGATGTGATTGCAATCCGTATGGAAGAAGTATTCTGCAAGCACTGCGCGTAGGCCGTGTGCATCCTGCGCTTGAGCTGCTTTTACCCGCTTCTGCCAGACGGTCGGCAGCACACGCGCCAGTTTCTTACCGGCTTTCGAATGGATAACGGTCCTGCGATTGAACCGCTGCAGCAACTCGCCGACGCAACGCGATGGTGTCGACCGGGGCACGCTTGCCGAAACGCTTCAAAACCGCCATTTGCGTCGTTAGCATATCCCCTTCGTGAACCGCCGCGATGGCGCGCTTGGCTTCGTGCTCGACGCGTTCGGCTGCGTCAGCGATAAAAACACGCGCCGCGTCGATCATGGTTTGTGTCGCGGATTCACCCTTAGCAGCGGCCGCCTTCTGCGCGCGAAGCAGGCAAGACTCCATCGCATAGACTTCCATCACCACATTCGAAAGTGCCCCGATGAGTTCCTGCTCTTCGCCGAGTTTATCGCGGAATTTCTGGACCGCGCCGCCGGCCGCCTGCAGAAACATTTTCTTGGCATTGGCCACCACGCGGGCTTCCTCCGCAAGCACGCCTTCTGGCGCTTCTTCAAAAGATGGCCCAGCGAGGATTTCGTCCGCCAGCTTCATCGCCGCGGGGATCAGCGCGAGCTGCCCGCCCATGGCACGCTTCATCAGCATCTGGATGATCAGCATGCGGTTGATTTCGTTCGTGCCCTCAAAAATTCGGTTGATGCGCGAATCGCGGTACGCGCGGCACACCGGGTAGTCTTCATGAAAGCCATACCCGCCGAACATCTGCACGCCTTCATCGACGACATAGTCCAGCATCTCGCTTCCATACACCTTGGCGATGGAGCTCTCGATGGCGTACTCTTCGAGTACTTTCATGGTGTTCTGGATTTTGTCGCCCGACCCCGAAGCCGCAACCATGGCCGCCTCGATGTTTCCGGCCGAGCGGTAGACCATCGATTCCACACCGAAAATCTGAATAGCCATCTCCGCCAGCTTTTCCTTCATCAACCCGAAATCGCCGATCTGCTTGCCGAACGCTTTCCTCTCCTTCGCATACTTGGAAGAATTCTGCAACACATGCTTTGACCCGCCAACACAGGACGCCCCGAGTGTGAACCTGCCCGCGTTCAATATGTTGAATGCCACGATGTGCCCGCGGCCGATGTCATGAAGCACGTTTTCCTTGGGCACCTTGCAATTCTCGAGGAAGATCGGCGTCGTCGAGCTGCCGTGAATGCCCATCTTGTGCTCTTCGTTCCCTGGTTTGAATCCAGGGAAGGTTCGCTCAACGATGAACGCTGTGAACTTTTCGCCGTTGACCTTCGCGAACACGATGTAAACATCTGCGAATCCGCCGTTGGTGATCCACATTTTCTGGCCGTTCAGGATGTAATGCGTACCTTCCGCATTCAACTCCGCGCGGGTCAGGGAGTTCTGTGAGTCCGACCCGGCTTGCGGCTCGGAAAGACAATAAGCGCCGATCCATTCGCCCGTCGCCAGTTTCGGCAGATACTTTTTCTTCTGCTCCTCGTTTCCGAAATACACGATGGGGAGCGTTCCGATGCCCGCGTGCGCGCCGTGGGTTACCGCGAATCCACCATAAATCGAAAGTTTCTCTGTGAGAACGGTCGCGGCGATCTTGTCGAGGCCCGCTCCGCCATACTGCTCCGGAATTCCGCCGCTCAGCAAGCCAACCTCCCCAGCCTTTTTAATCAGCTCGGGCATCAGGCCGGCCTTCTTGTTCTCCAGCTCTTTCACCAGGGGCAAAACCTCCTTGACGACAAATTCCTCCGCGGTCTGGCCGATCAGCTTCTGGTCATCGGTGAGATCTGCGGGTGTGAAAACCTCCTGCGGAAGAGGTGTCTCGAGAAGAAAACTGCCGCCCTGGGCGGCTGGTTTGGTAATCGTTAGGGTGGCCATCATGGTCTCCTTGTGGCGTTGCTCGTACTCGCGCGACTATCCTGGATTTTGGTCACACGCCCCAAACGTGGGCGCCTCGAATGCCAGTGGATGGTGGTCCGAAGCCTTGTGAGACAAGTCATTTTACTCCTCGGAACGGCTATAGGTAAACACCGTTAACCGCGCCAAGCTAAGGCGCCAGCGGCATCCGTAGGGTGCCGGTCAGGTCCGACCTTGAATAGACCACAAAATAGTTCTTGACGAAATAATTGGTCCATTCAAAACTGTGTTCGCGTTTCTCGGAGAGAGGTGCCTCGAAGCCATGCGCATCACCCGTACCGGCGATTGGAAAATCCCCAGCACCCGCCCCCCGCACCCCTCCGCGGCCAAGGGCGGCTCCAGTCTCGATCTTGTTCGCGAACCTGCCCAGGCTGCTATCTTGCTCCATCATCCACTTCGGTTGAAGATTCTCGCCGCCCTCCTCGAGCGCGATTCCGCGACGGGCGTCGCCAGACGCATGAAACTGCCCCGACAGACGGTGAACTATCATGTCCGCGAACTGGCTCGCGCTCGCCTGCTGGTGCGCGCTGGCCGCCGTCGCTGCCGGCATCTCTTCGAACAATGTTACGTGGCAACGGCCCGCGGCTACGTGCTTTCTCCGGAATTACTGGGCAAACTCGCCGCCGACCCCGCCCAAGTGGCGGACACCTTCTCAGCGAAATATCTGCTGGGGCTCGCATCCAAGCTGCAATCCGAACTTGCGCGTTCCGTGGAGCTGGCGGCCGCAGCAGGGAAGCGTCTCGCGACCCTCTCGATCAACACGGAGTTGCGATTTACGTCACCCGAGCAGCGAGCCGTGTTCACCAGAGAATTGCAGCGCACCCTTGTCGACTTGGCCGCTCGGCACAGTTCCCCCTTTGCCAAAGCCGATGGCTCGCCTGCCGAAGGCCGGCCATTTCGATTGGTCGTCGGTTGCTATCCGATTCCCCCAGCGAAGGATCAAGAACCTCAGTTGCATACCAGGAACGATCAAGGGAGCGCGTCATGACGGACAAACCGGGAAAAAACCCGATCGAGCACCTTGGACGGATTATACGAGCCGAGATCCGCACCAAAGCCACGCCGCACGAGGCCTACGATGCCTGGGCCGACCCGGAGAAAATTGCCCGCTGGTTTCCCGACCGCGCGGAAGGAAAAGCCGAACCTGGCGCGTCCATCACCTGGATCTTCGACAAGTTTAACTACCGTATTCCCTACGAAGTTCTGATCGCCCTGCCCGCCGAAAAATTCGCGATTCGCTGGAACCCTTCTCCCGGAATGAATCCCGGCATCCTCGAAGTCACCATCTCCAAAGAAGGCGGCGAGACCCTCGTCCGGCTCGTGAACTCGGGCTTCCGCGAAGGCGCGGAATGGAACGACGAGTTCGAGGGCATCGACTCCGGCTGGCGGATGTCTCTGGCTCTGCTGAAGCATTATCTCGACAAGTATTTCAGCACGTCCCGCAACTCGTTTCTCGTCATGCGGCCCGCGGAGTTTTCCTTCGAACAGCTGGTTCCCCTGCATCGCACCGAACCAGGCCTGAAGAAATGGCTGACGAAAAGCGGCGAATATGGCGAAGTGGGAGAAAGCTTTCTCTCGAACTTCAGGAAGGCGGCCAAGCCAGCGGCCACGTCCTGGCCAAATCAAATCGTGAAACAACTCTCAGTTGGGACGAAATTCACGGCGTCCTGGAGCTGAAAGCGTTTTCCATGGGGCCGCAGAAAATCCTATGTGTGCGCGGCTGCGGCTGGGGCTTGCCCGCAGAAAAGGCCAGGGAACTCGAAGGCCAGATGGGGCGAGCTGTCGAGAGGCTTCTAAGCGCTTTGGCTCCCAGCAAAGCGAGCGCGTGAAGCGCGCAAAGCTGGCATTGTCCCCCAGGGACCGCCGCGAGGAACAAGAAGACCGGAGCAGATCATGACAGAAGCAAAACACGCCGAAGAAACAAAAAAAGAACGTCGCATCGAAAGAGAACTCGAAATCAACGTTCCTAGCGACGAAGTCTGGAAAGCATTGACCGACGCAAGCAAATTAGGCAGATGGTTTCCTCTCGAAGCCCGAGTAACGCCGGGACCCGGCGGAAAAATCTTCGTCTCCTGGGGCCCCGGCTGCGAAGGCGAAGCGGAAATCGTTGCTTGGGAACCGGGAGAAAAGATTGCCTGGAAAGAGCCCATGGCGCTCATCGAATGGACTCTCGAATCCCGCGGCGGCAAAACCATCGTCCATCTCCTCGAAAGCGGTTTCCTCGGCAACGCCGAAAGGGAAAACGAGTGCTTCGATTCCACCAGCTACGGCTGGGGCTTCATGCTTCTCAGCTTGCAGGTCGCTCTAGAACGCCATCCAGGTACCGCCCGCCAAGTCGCCTGGCCGCGCCTCAAAGTCACCCTTTCGCGTGAGGAGGCCTACCAGAAACTTCTAACCGCCGGCGCGCTCTTCTCAGGAAGACATGCAATCCGCGTTGAAGCCCGGCGAACGGTACGCGCTGAAAACGACGACCGGCGATTCTTTCTCTGGACGAGTCGAATTCGTGCGCGAGCCCCGCGGCTTCTGCCTCACCGTCTCGGAATTAAACGACGCGCTCTTGTGGCTGCCCATCGAAGGCTGCCCCGGCCAAATCGAAGTCCAGGTCTGGCTCTCCGCTTTCTCGCTGGATCCATCGCTAGTGGAGGCCTTCGGCAAAGAGTGGGAGCGCCGCTTGCAAGAAATCTTTCAAAGCTGATCAGCTTGGGAAACTTTTTACAAGCAAAGGCTCGGGCACATCGTCGGATTAGGGAAATCGGCTGAATGGCGAAATCAAACGGAGGAAAAAAGTCATGCAAAAGAACCGGAAAATCGCTCTCACCGCACTACTACTGACTCTAACGACTCTGACTTGCGCCACCGCCTGGCCCGTCCGTCAGCAAAAAAGCGCAAACGCCCCCGAACCTGCAGCGAAATCTGCTCCAGAAATGGACCGCTTGAAATTTTATCTCGGTGAATGGGATTAC
>Ga0210410_10002513_pt1 | contig 16415 bp, 12 predicted proteins | sample IncBWC4MmetaG_FD_161058 | JGI IMG/M metagenome (GOLD analysis project Ga0210410, IMG submission 161058) | Forest soil microbial communities from Barre Woods Harvard Forest LTER site, Petersham, Massachusetts, United States - Inc-BW-C-4-M | ecosystem: Environmental > Terrestrial > Soil >... | reverse complement strand
GCTCCCTCCTCGGTCGCTCGCGACCGAGCGGGCGATCCTGGAGGCGGGCGAACGATCGGTGCTTCTCCACGTACGACGCACCGATTCTGTGGGGAGCGCCTATCACGGGCTCCTGCCGATGGAGTACCACCGCGAGGCTGCCGCGCTGATAGCAGCGAAAGTATCCGACCCGGTATTCTTTGTTTTCTCGGATGATCCGGAGTGGTGCAAAGCGAATTTCAAGCTGCCCTGGCCCACGACGATTGTTGAAGATTTCAATCGGACAGTCGGGAATCACCTGGGGCGCGAAGATGCCGACCTCTACCTGATGCGCTTGTGTGGGCATGCGATTATTGCAAATAGTTCGTATAGCTGGTTGGGTGCATGGTTGGGCGCCGATAGAAAGGGTGGCATGGTCATTGCGCCAAAGGCCTGGGTTGGACCGGCGTGCAAGGACGACCCGCGAGACATCGTTCCCAGTCGATGGATAAGACTGTGAGAAGATTCGACGAAGTTGCGATCAGCCAAGTGAAAACATATTGGGACCAGCGCCCCTGCAACATCCGGCATTCCCTCGCACCGATCGGCAGCAGGCAATATTTTGACGAGGTGGAGGCGCGGAAGTACTTTGTGGAGAGCCATATTCCCGGGTTTGCAGAGTTCGAGCGCTGGCACGGCAAGCGCGTGCTGGAGGTTGGGTGCGGCATTGGGACGGACACGATTAATTTCGCGCGACACGGCGCGCAGGTGACGAGCGTAGATTTGTCGGAAAGGTCGCTGGAAATCGCGCGGCAACGAGTGAGCGTCTACGGCGTGGAAAATCAGGTAAAGTTTTTTGAGGGGAATGCGGAAGAGCTGGGGAAGTTCGTGCCGGTCGAGCCGTATGACCTGATTTATTCCTTTGGCGTGATCCATCACACGCCGCACCCGGACGAGGTGCTCCAGCAGTTGCGGCAATACACGCGGCCGGGGACGACGATAGAAATCATGGTCTATCATCGCCGCTCTTATAAAGTCGGATGGATTCTGCTGAGCGAAGGCAAAGGCCGGTTTTGGAAGCTGTCCGAATTGGTGGCCAAAAACTCCGAAGCGCAGACCGGCTGCCCAGTGACCTACACCTACACGCGCAGCGAAGGGCGCAAGCTCCTCGAAGAACACGGCTTCCGCGTGCGCAAGGTGGAAGTCGAGCACATCTTTCCCTATCGCATTTCGGATTACGTCCAGTACCGTTACACGAAAGAGTGGTATTTCCGGTGGATGCCTCAGCCAGTGTTTCGCGCCCTCGAAGGACGCTTCGGCTGGCATCTTCTTCTGACCGGCGAAGCTATCTAACGATTTAATTTAAGACTCCCCAGCCGCGCCTTTCCCACGCTAAAATACCACTCTCTCTCAGGGGGCTCATGGTGAACTCTGTCTCGGTGATAGGTATCGGCAAACTCGGAGCGCCGATGGTGGCTTGTTTCGCGGCGGCTGGCTTCCGCGTCACGGCCGTCGATCTCAATCCGCAAAAAGTGGAGGCCGTCAACCGCGGCTTGCCTCCGGTGAACGAGCCCGGTCTTGCGGAACTCATGAAGGAAGCTGGCGACCGCCTGACTGCGACGCGCGATATCGCCGAAGCGGTCCGGCATTCAGAAGTCACCTTCGTTGTCGTCGCCACGCCCAGCGAATCTGGCGGCGGATTTTCTCTGCAATACGCGCTTCCCGCCTGCGAAGCCATCGGCCGCGCCCTGGCCTTCAAGAAATCATTCCACCTGGTCGTTCTCACCAGCACGGTTATGCCCGGTTCCACCGGCGGCCAAGTGCTCGCGGCCTTGGAACGCTCCAGCGGCAAACGCTGCGGCAAAGATTTCGGACTCTGCTATAACCCGGAGTTCATCGCGCTCGGCACGGTGATCCGCGATTTCTACTACCCGGACTTTCTTCTAATTGGCGAATCGGATCCGCACTCCGGCGATTTGCTCGCCGGCTTGTACAAGCAAGTCTGCAAGAACTCCCCGCCCATCGCGCGCATGAATTTTGTCAACGCCGAAATCACCAAATTGGCCGTGAATACCTACATCACGACGAAGATTAGTTATGCGAACATGCTGGCGCGGCTGTGCGAAAAATTGCCAGAAGCAGACGTGAATGTCGTCACCAATGCGCTTGGGTTGGACACCCGAATCGGGGGCAAGTATTTGAAGGGCGCGGTGAGTTACGGAGGGCCTTGCTTTCCGCGAGACAACCGCGCTCTCGCTGCACTGGCTGCAAGGGTAGGTGCTTCCTCCGGTCTCGCGGAAGCCACGGACGTTTTCAACCGCGCGCAGATCAAGTCGCTGGCGGAACTTGTGAAGAGGCAGTATTGCGGCGACGGCGCCATCGGCGTTCTCGGCCTTGCGTATAAACCCGATACCGATGTCGTAGAAGAATCGTTCGGTTTGCTGCTCGCGCAGGAGCTTTCTACGGCGAATCTGCCGGTAATCGTTTACGATCCGTCCGCCCGTGACGCGCATGTTTCGCGCGATTACAAAAACGTACGCGTTGCGCCGTCGGCGAACGGCTGCATCGCCGAATCCAGCGTTGTGGTGCTGGCCACGCCCTGGAAGGAATTCCGCGAGCTGCCTGCTTCCGCGTGGGTGCGCTCAGCGGAGGCAGCGCCGCGCGTGGTCATCGACTGCTGGCGCGTGCTGAATCATCTCGAAGGCATAGATGGGGTGCGCTACGTGCGCTTGGGATTCGGTGGCGAGGCAGGTGAGCTGTTGAAAGCCACCCTGGTGGGGAAATCAGCATAAAGGACCTGCTTGAGTTGATCCTGCCACCTTGGATTCGTTCGGTGGGCCGAACCTGTCTGCACTCCTGGCAACACTTTTACGATCGGGGCAGAGGCGAGTGGTGCAACCTTCGGGGGGAGACTTACGCGGGCTTTGGTGGGGCGCGTGGCTCGGCGCTGATCAAAGGGGCGGCATCGTCATTGCGCCAAAGGTCTGGCTTGGATCGGCGTTCAAAGACGACCCGCGAGACATCGTTCCGGATCGATGGATAAGACTGTGATGGAGCGGCCATGAGTATGAATGAGGCCATCAAACGCCGAATCCGCCCCTTAGTTCGCCCCTATATTCACGGCTGGCAATGGCTTCACGACTACAGCCGTGCCAAATTGCGGGACTACCGCGATCAGCGACGAGTCCTGCACGGAGACACACTTGTGGCGGAGGACGTTTACGGCATTCGATTCGTGCTCTATCCGTGGGATCGACCGAACCTGCTGCACCTGTACAGGCACCCTTACGATGTGGCGGAGTTTCAGGCTATACCTCGTTTGGTACAGCCGGGTGACATCGCTTTCGATGTCGGCGCAAACATCGGTATATACAGCGTCCTGTTGAGTCGCCTGTGCGGTCCCAAGGGACGTGTATGGGCGTTTGAGCCGGTTCCTGACACCTACTGGAGGCTGAGGGAAACGCTCACCCTAAATCGCTGCGAAAATGTGACCCCGCTGCAAGTAGCCATCTGCGAAAAAGACGGAGCAGCGCGAATGAACCTATTTGAGCGTCAATTCTCCGAATGGAACAGCTTGGGTAAGCCTTCGATGCGCCCTCCCAACGGGGACCTTGTATCTCCACGACAGTCGGTCGAGGTCCCGGCGCAAACTTTGGACCGGTTTTGTGTCGCCCAAGGGATCGAACGCATTAACTTCTTAAAAGTAGACGTCGAGGGGTTCGAACTGTTTGTTTTTCGCGGTGCCGAGCGCCTGTTGAGGGAGCGCCGAGTGGATTATATCTGTTTTGAAATCTCCAAGGAACCGCTGAAGGCCGCAGGCGTCAAAAGCGGCCAGGTGTACGAGGCTCTGGAAGCACACGGTTATCGGGCCTACTGTTTCAATAGCGCGATGGGCAGATTTCAGGGCCCTGTTCGAGACGAATCGGAATCCTGGACAAACTTTTTTGCTTCCTGGCGTGATTTGTCCCGTTTTGACGCGGGCCCGAAGCAGCTCTTGGGAGCAATCACAATGCCATGAGTTCTCCCACCATCTCCGTCGTGATGACCGTTTTCAATGGCGAAGAGTTCCTATCAGAAACAGTTGATAGCGTACTGAATCAGAGCTTCCGCGACTTTGAATTCATCATCGTTGATGATGGTTCAACAGATGCGACGGCTGACATTCTTTCGAAATACGCTCCCCGCGATAGCAGAATTCGAGTTTTGCGCAACGGAAAGAAAGGGCGCGCGGCATCGCTCAATCTGGGGATCAGCCTAGCTAATGGGAAGTATGTTGCGAACAACGATGCCGATGACCTGGCCACGCCCGGGCGGCTCGAAGAACAAGTCGCGTTCATGGAAAGAAACCCGGAGGTGGGAGTTTTGGGCAGCGCTTACGAAGTGATTACCGATTCCGGCGCGGTGATCGATCTCGTCCGGCATCCGCTTGAGGATTCAGAAATACGATCCGTAATACTTCGCGATAACCCGATATGCCACTCGTCAGCCATCCTGAGAAAAGACATTGCGCTCGCCGTGGGAGGCTATCGCAGTACCTTCGAGCCTTCTGAGGATTATGACCTGTGGCTGAGGATGAGCGAGCGGAGCAAGCTGGCGAACCTACATAACGTTTTGGTGCGATATCGGGTTCACGCGAATCAACTGTCTGTCCGCAAATTAGAGCATCAGAGATTGTGCGTCCTGGCAGCCAGCACCGCTGCGGCATTCAGAAAGCAGGGTAGGCCGGACCCTTTCTCGGGGGTAGAGCGGATAACTCCCGAGCTGCTGCGCAAACTTGGTGTTACAAAAGCTGATATCCGAGACTGTCTCGGGGTGGGCCAACCATTCCGTGATGCATTGCGCGTCCGGCTCTGGCATCCTCTGCTGAACTTCACGCGACCCCTTCGGCATGCTTTGGGATTGCGGCAAAAGAGTGTCAAGGCCGTCGCACGGTTCGAGAACTCCAGCCCTGGACCGCTCGTGTTCGATGTCGGTGCCAACATTGGCGCCAAGACTGAGCAATATCTCAGGAATGGGGCAAGAGTCGTATGCTTCGAACCGCAGTCAGCCTGCGTTGACGCCCTGCGAGAGCGCTTTCGCGGCAATGGCCGCGTTGTCGTTGTTCCCACCGCTCTAGGCGCCCACATCGGCGAAGCGGAAATATCGATCTGTACGCAGGAGAACGCAATTTCGACGTTTGCAGATGCGTGGAAGACGGGGCGATTCAAAGGCAAAAGATGGGATCGAGCTGAAGTCGTTCCGGTCACAACGCTTGACGCGGCGATAGGTCGGCACGGTATGCCTTTTTACTGCAAGATCGACGTCGAAGGCTTCGAGCATTCCGTCCTTTCAGGCTTGACGCGTCAGATTCCCGTGCTCTCGTTCGAGTTCTGTGCCGAAGGCCTGGATCAAACCCAGGCTTGCCTAGATTTGCTGTCTCGCCTTGGGTACACCGCCTTCAATGCGTGCTTGGGCGAGACTAGCGTTTATGTCCTGCGCGCCGCAGTCTCCTCTGCGGAGCTGATGAACCATTTGAGAAGCATGAGCGATCCACTCGCGTGGGGAGATGTTTACGCCGCGGTGGGCTCGAAAATGCCTGACTCCCGACTGCTTCCAAGGCCGCTTCTCCGCTGAAGGGTTGACCGGGAGTTCTTAAACCGTCATCTTAAATGGCGTGAGAATCCTGCACATCAGCACGGCGGACAACGGGGGCGGAGCGGCGCGGTCGGCGTACCGGCTGCACGAGGGATTGCGGCGAGCCGGCGAGGACTCGCGGATGTACGTCATTGATAAGCGCACGCAAGATCCCACGGTAGTGCGGTTTCAGTCTGCGCGGGGCCGCATGGCATGGATTTCGCGAAATGCCCGGCGATTGAGACTCACCCTTTCCCTACGCCGTTACGCCAAGACGTCTCCCGCGGAGAAAACGTTTTTTGCCGATGACCGCACGCCTTTTTATGAGGACGCGTGCCGGCAGATGCCGGAAGCCGATGTGATCAATCTCCATTGGGTCGCGGGATTTCTGGATTTGGGAGCCTTTTTCCGGCTGCTGCCGAGGAGCACGCCAGTCGTCTGGACGCTGCACGACATGGCCAGTTTCACCGGGGGATGCTGCCACGCCATGGGCTGCGGCAAGTTCACGCAGAAGTGCGGGGCTTGCCCTCAGCTGGGTTCCACGGACGAAGCGGATTTGACGCGCGATGTGTGGCGCCGCAAATGGGAGTATTACTCCTCCCTGGAGCCGAAACGATTTCATATCGTTACTCCCAGCCGGTGGCTTGGAGAGGAAGTAAAACGCAGCGCGCTCTTATCCCGTTTCCCGCATTCGGTCATACCGTATGGTTTGGATCTTGAAGTGTTCAAGGAGCGAGACCGCCGCTTTAGCCGTGAGGTTCTGGGGATACCGCCAGAGGCAAAGGTCATGCTGTTTGTCTCGAATGGGCTTCATGTGCATCTGAAGGGGCTGCACTTGCTGGTCGAGGCGCTGGAGGGCATGGATTCCGCGCGCGATTTATTCCTATTGTGTGTCGGCCCGGGACCTCCGCCGGTTCTTCAACGATTTCCACACGCGCACATTCCGATCGTCACCGAGGACGGATTGCTGTCCTTAATATACAGCGCCGCGGATGTATTTGTGCTGCCGTCACTGGCTGACAACCTGCCGAATACGATGCTGGAATCCCTGGCATGCGGAACGCCGGTGGTGGCTTTCGCCGCGGGAGGAATTCCGGAGGGCGTGCGGCCCGGAATCACCGGCTTGCTGGCGAGGGCTGCTGACCCGGCAGAACTGCGCTCTGCCATTCTGAAGCTATTGGGAGACGATTCGAAACGCGGTGAGATGTCAGCGAACTGCCGGCGGATTGCGCTCGATGAATATGAAACCAGCATTGAAACAAAGCGATACGTTGAGCTGTATGAAGAGATGCTACTCTATAAGGGCAAACGGCAAGGGACTTCTGTCTCCGCGTGAAATGAGCCATGCAACCTCCTCTTATCACGGTTTTGATTGACTCCTACAACTATGGGCGCTTCATAGAGGACGCGATTCATAGCGTGCTCACGCAGGATTTCCCGAAGGAGCAGGTGGAAATCATTGTCGTGGATGACGGGTCGACGGACGATACCGCCGAGCGCGTGAAGCAGTACGGTTCGCGGGTGCAATATTTTTACAAGCCGAATGGAGGCCAGGGTTCGGCCTTCAACCTGGGCCTGCAAAAAGCAAAGGGTGAAATCGTGGCCCTGCTGGATGCCGACGACTATTGGCTGCCGGGAAAGCTGCAGCGCATTGCGGAGGAATTCGAGAAGCATCCTGATGCGGGCATGGTCTATCACCGGCTGCGGGAATACAACACACGGTCCGGGGAGGAAACGGACGGACCTTTTGTGGCCGTTTCCGGGATGGTTTATTCCGATCGCAAGCGGCTGCTTTCCTATATTCTCTATCCGACGACGGCGCTCGCTTTTCGGCGGCGGCTCCTGGAGCCGCTCCTGCCTATTCCTGAGGACCTGAGGATCCAGGCGGATTCACATCTTTCCGGGCTGATCATCTTTCTGGCGCCCATCGTGGCGATCAGCGAACCGCTGGCGGTGTACCGCGTTCACGGTGGGAACTTGTTTTTTGCGCAAGACGCCGAAGGGTTTACGTCGGAGCGCACACAGCGGCGGATCGCTACGCGGGAGACGCTAATAAAGGATATGAAATCGTGGCTGCAGGCGCACGGCTTCAACCTAAGGGACCGGAATATCCGGGCGTTCTTTATGCAATGGTTTTTATGCCAGGAAGCCGATGGATTTGCGGGCAGGACGCCGGGACGCTTCCGCTTCTTCCGGCACCTGTGGAGATACAACTACTACCATTGGCCACGGCTCAGCTGGCGCCACCTGGTGGTGAATTATTACCATGCTTTCGGCTCGCTCGTCGTGGGCTACAAGAAGTTCTACCTGCTCGACGAGTGGCGTTTCAAGGTAGCTTCACAGTTGCGGCGATCGTCAGGGCGGGAACCGGCCAGAGCTGGTCAATGAAACGTCTCGTTCAATCCACTCTGAAGAAATTAGGTTTTCGCATTGTCCGCATCAAGGATGGTCCGAGGCCCAGCGACGGGCTTAATCCATTTTTTTCTTGCATCAAGCGGCTTGGCTTTGCCCCCCGGCACATCATGGACGTTGGTGCAAACCACGGAATCTGGACGCGCGAAGCGCTCAAGCATTTTCCGGATGCCAGTTACACGCTGGTCGAGCCTCAGGATCAGCTCAAGGCATCTGTCCAGGATCTGATTGATGCTGGTTGCAAAATTCGGTGGATCAATGCCGGTGCCGGCGATAAGTCCGGAACCCTTCCCTTCACCATTACTCCCCGTGACTACGACAGTACGTTTACTGTGACGGCGGAGGAAGCACGCGACGCCGGTCTGCGACAAATTCCCGTTGAAGTGAAAACGCTTAACGAGATTGTCTCCACTGTGAACATGCCGCTTCCGGAGATGGTGAAAATTGATGCCGAAGGCTTTGACCTCAAAGTGCTCAGAGGGGCTTCCGATCTCTTTGGCAAGACCGAAATATTTCTTGCCGAGGTTTCAACCTTCGGCACATATCAAAACCCCCTGGTGGAAGTGCTCGATTTCATGGCCGGCGCCGGATACCGCCTGTTTGATATTACCGACCTGAATCACAGCCCCAAGTGCGGCATCCTGTGGCTCTGCGAGTTGGCGTTTTTGCGGAATGCAAGTCCCCTCTTGAACGGGGTCATCTCCTACGAGTAGCCTTAAACGTCTCAAAGTTCAAACGTTAGTAGCTTCCAGGTGGGAGCCATAGTTTGCGGCAACTACGAAAATTTCGCAGCGAGAGTCATCACTTGGACGGTTCTGGCGCTGCCTGAGAAACGGCGCTCGCATCCACAAGATAAATCTTTTGGCCTTCATTCAAGGCGACAAGTCTGACCGAGTAGCCTTCCCGGACCAGACGCCTCGGCCACCAGTCGAATCGCCCCGTTTCTCCCGAATACAAAAGAAACTGAGGGTGCTCCATCACAAAATCAGAAAATTCGTACACTTGAAGCGGCAAACAAGTCCTGAGGATTAACAAGTTTTTATCGACGGAATCGGATTCTGCATAAGCAATCGATCCGGGTACATCCACTAGGCCAACAAATCGCCGGGCCCACCCCGGCGAGGCGTAGTGCGTGATCGGCAGGTATTCCAGCCCATTGGACACTACCACCGGAAGATTGTTGTAACCTGCCGAGCTCACGAGGCTCTCTACGGCTTCTGCGGGAGACGTAAGTTTTCCCAGGTGTCCGCGGTGCTGCGCAAAGAAAGATCTTTCCTGGTAGCCCACCGCGCCGATGAGAAACAGTGTAAAAACTGCCATCCCTCGGCGGCCCAGCCAGCGCAGCAGGTAGCTGGCTGCCATGCAAATACCAAGTAGCGCTGGAAGTGCGTACCGTTCGGTCAATGAGCCATGAGCCGCCTTGGTCGCAACGTACTCGATCAATGGCAATCCTAGAAAAACCAGTGCGAGCACATATTCTTCAGTGGGGGTCTCCGTTCCGCAGTCGGAGACGGCCTTGCCGAACTTCAAGAGGGCCAGCGCTCCTGTGACACCCGCTACGCACATGACCCCGATGCCGATACCGGCCGGCGCATCCACATGAAAAAACCACCCATAGACGGCAGTTAGGAACGCCCGGGAAGGTGGCGACCATTGATGCGCGCCGTAATACGCACGAAAATTCGAAAGCAATGGCCAAAAGAGGGCCAGGGGCAGAAAACTGCACGCTAGAGCAATCCACACGGTCCATCGCACGTTCCTGTTGCGCACTAGGAATGTCGCTTCGGCCGCCGCGAAAGGTACAATCGCAAAAATCGCGTAGTAGTGTAGCGTCTCCGAGAGAAACAGGCTGCATCCCAGCAGAAACACCCAACCAAGCGCTGGCGCGCGTTGGTAGCAAATAAGCGCCAAAGCGATGCAAGCTACCTCGAGGCCAAAAGGTCTCGCTTCCGCCGCAAAAGGCTGGTAAAGCATGGACAGGAACAACAGCGCGGAGCAGAGTAGGGCGATGGCCCCGTTGCTTCGCTTCCTCACGAACGCAAAGACGCACAGGAGCACTACAGCGAAACCGAGGGTACAAGGCAAGCGGAGGGCGATATGCGCGTTGGGAATAAGCGAGGCCGCGGCCCGTTCGATCAAGTAAAAGCCAGGAGGGTTTGAGTCCATCGCTTGGCGGAGGCCGTCGTACATCGCCTGTGCGCTTGGTCGTTTGACAACGGCCAAGGTACACATTTCGTCGAACCAAAAAGGCCTGCCGGCCGCCGTCAGGAGACTTCGGAAGACGGCATAAACGATTAGCAGCATTAATCCGCCGACCGCCAGTTTTTCCTCCAGTGGTCTCAGAGGGGTTGCGGCGGCATTCGATTTGTGCTCCATTGTGGATATCCGATTATCCATCGTTCCGCTTCCTCTCGCGCAACGAGGCTAGAGGATTTGGTCCGCCCCTGCAACCTTCCTTCGTGACCGGGTATGGTGTACACTTTTGGACCCAGGCCCGAGTAGGAGAAGTTGTCATGGAACCCACCGGAAAAATTCACGCATGTCCCAATTGCCAGAGCACGTCCATCCACCGATCCAGAAGGCGCGGCCTTCAGGAATACTTGTTTCACTATTTGCTCTTCACCAGCCCGTATCGCTGCAATGATTGCGATGCGCGGTTTTACCGCCGCCGCTTTTCCAAGGATGCACACAAAGCTGCCGCCAGACATTCGCCGACGACGCACGCGCCGCATAGGGCGTAGGCGTTCTTACTTTTAAGTTATAAGTTATTAGTAGAGGATGGGTGTGTTTGAATGTGGCGGGTTTAAGAGTGTAAGAGTTTAAGAGTCGAGGAGGCGGAACGGTGGTTCGCGGGATTTAGCTTGACGGATGGGCGGGGAGAGATTAAGAAAGACAGACGTAGCGTATGAGTACGGACAGGCGATTCGAGGTGCTGCAGGCGTGGCAGGTGGCGCGGGGGTTGACGAGGAGCGTGTACGAGCTGACGGGGAGAGCGAGCTTCACGGCCAAAGGGAAACTGAAGAGACAGATGCAGCGAACGTCGACGGCGCTGGTGACGAATATCGCGGAAGGATTCCAGTCGCGGTCGACGACAACGAGCCGGCAATTCCTGGGGCGGGCGGAGAGCGCGGCGGGGGAACTGCGGGACCAGCTGTTCGCGGCGCTGGACGCGGGGTACCTGACGGAGGAGGAGTTCCAGGGGCTGCAGGAGCAGTGCGCGAAATGCCGAGCGCAGATCAGCGAGTACGTGGAGTATCTGAAGAACTATAGCCGACCGAGGAGCGAGATGCGGCCGAGCTTGAGGCCGTGAGGGGGCGGGAGGTTTTCAGTTTTCAGTTATCAGTTGTCAGTAAGAGGGAGAGTGGGGAGATGGACGCCAGAATGACGGAGCGACGAACGCCCTCGCAATGAATCAAGAATGTTTGAGTTCCTGCCCCGGAGCCTGCACAGGCACGGATAATTCCCTATAAATAAACTTCTTGCATTATTAACATATCGTAATTACGATAGCGGCACTTTCTACTGCGCATTCTGACCGTGTTCCCGTCAGTTCAGGCAAGGAGGATTGCCGCATGGCGACTGTCAACCCAGCACCGTCTCCAGCGCTAAACGATTCATCGATTCGGCTCACGCCCGAATTCACGATCCAGCTCACGCCGTTCGACCGGCGGGAGTACCGCAAGCTAATCGAAGCCCGCGCCGCAACGGTGGAGCGCGTGGTGGCGAAGCTGAGGCCTGTGCTCGGACTCGTTACTGCGTTGGACGCGGGTTGCGGGGTGGGCTTTTTTTCGCAGACTCTCGCGGAGGGCGGGCTCAATGTATGCGGGTTCGACGGGCGCGCGGAAAATATCGAGGAAGCACGGAATCGCTTTCCGCAAATTCCGTTCGAACAGGCGGACATTCAGGATCGCGTGATTTTACAACTAGGACGCTTCGATTTGGTTTTGTGTTTCGGATTGCTCTACCACTTGGAGAATCCACTGCTGGCGATCCGGCATTTGCGCGGGCTGACTGAAAAATGCCTACTGGTGGAAAGCATGTGCCTCCCCGAGACGAGAGCTTCGATGATGTTGCGCGAGGAGCCGCGGCAGTCGGATCAAAGCCTGAGCGATGTGGCATGGTGCCCGAGCGAGAGCAGCCTGGTGAAAATGCTGTACCGCGCGGGCTACCGGGTCGTGTACAAGGTTACGCCGTTGCCGGACCACGACGACTTCCGCGAGACCGCGGACCACTCGCGGCGGCGCACGGTGCTGCTGGCATCTTCGGTGGCGATTGATACAGCGGGGTTCCGGCTTTTCCCGGAGCCATTCGAAACCGCGGATCCCTGGGCGAAGAAGCTGGTTGCGCGGCCGGCGTTGCCAACGCGCATTGCGCGATTTCTGAGCAGTTCGAGGCGCCGGCAATATCTGACGTTGGCGCTACGCGCGCGGCGAGTTTTTCCGGGGATGGCGATACCGCTGCGGCTACCGTTCAAGGCGTGGTGGCTGGCGGAAAAAAGCGCGCTCGATCACGAGCTGATGTACAACGACTTCGAAACGGTGGAGACAGGGTTTGTGGAGAAGCTGCTGCGGCCGGGCATGACGGTGCTGGACGTGGGCGCGCATCATGGCTTGTACACGTTACTGGCTTCAAGAAAAGTTGGCCGGAACGGAAGAGTGATCGCGTTCGAAGCATCCCCGCGGGAATGCCAGCGGCTGGAAAAACATGTGCGATTCAATCGCTGTTCCAACGTGCACATCGAGCGGTGCGCGGTGGGCAGCGAGGCGGGCGAGGCAGATCTGTTTCTCGTGGATGGTTTTCAGGATTGGTGCAACAGCCTGCGGCCCCCGGACGTACCCGATCCCACGCACACCGTGCGCGTGGCGGTGCGGCGCGCCGATACGGTTCTCGCGGAACGGCGGATTTCGAAAGTGGATTTCATCAAGCTGGACGTGGAAGGAGCCGAAAAAGCATTTCTTCAAGGCGCGACGCAGGTCTTGCAAGGCGCGTCGCGGCCTGCGATTCTGGCCGAAGTGCAGGACGTTCGAACGCGGCCCTGGGGTTATCCAGCGCGTGAAATCATTCAATATCTGGTTGGAATGGACTATCGCTGGTTCGCGATTGCGGCGAAGGGCGCCCTGCTGCCGATTACCTGCGATCAGGAATCGTACGACGCGAACCTGGTGGCACTCCCGGTGGAGCGCACCGCCGAATTCCTCGGACTACTCGGGCAAAAATAGAGCGACCGCCTCGAACTCAATCTGGGGTTTCCCAGAGCTCTAGTGAAATTCAATCGGCCGGCCCGAATCGTGGGCACGCGTTGCCCGTTTGAAATCCCGCTGATAGGTCGAACCCTGCTGTGTGCAGTATTGGTCAAAAGTGTTTTGCGCACTCGATGTCAACCGTCGGTCGCATTTTAATAGTGGAAACGGAATAGGCAGTCTATCCTAACGCCATCCTGAGGGTGCTAAAACGGATGAGACACGCCCAGATTCTCCAAAACCGAAAGCGATATATCGTCCAGTGCGCAGCTACGATCGCGGTGATCTTTCTCGTTTGCACGGCTTGCGGAGCGCAGTCCAAGCCGGAAGGCCAGGCACCGGAACTGCAATGGACTCAGGAGCTCAATAAAAAGTACCCGGGATTGCTGGCGGAATTCGGACGGTTGTACGGCAAGCTGCAGAAGAATGTTCAATTCCCGGCGGAGCGAGGCGAGAGCCGTCTCTTGCCGCTCATGCCGGAAGAGACGATGTCCTATGGGGCGTTTCCCAACTACGGCGACACCGCGAGTCAAGTCCTGAGGATTTTGCGGCAGGAGCTCGCGGAGAGCGCGGTGCTGCGGGATTGGTGGCAGCACGAGGAGATGGCCGCGACCGGGCCGAAAGTGGAGAATGCGCTGGAGAAGTTCGCGCAACTCAGCGGATACCTGGGAGAAGAAACGGTGGTGTCGGGCGTCATGCAAGGGAAAGAGCCAAGCGTGCTGCTTGTTGCGGAAGTGCGTAAGCCGGGTCTACAGAAATTCCTTCAGGAAATGCTGGGTGCGTTGGCCGACAAATCCAAGGCGGCTGTGCGCGTATTGGACCCGCAGGAACTTGCCACCGCGAAGCAAGCGAAACCTTCGGACGAACTCCTGATTCTGGTGCGCTCTGATTTTGTGGTTGGAGCAGCCGATTTGGCCACGCTGCGCAAATTCAACGCGCGGCTGGATGGAAAGAGCCGAGGATTTGCGGCAACGCCGTTTGGGAAGAGGATCGTTCAAGGATATCAAGGCGGCGTGACGGTTTTGGCGGCCGCGGACCTGCAAACGATCCTGAAGCAAGTCCCGACCGGAAGTCAGCAAGACCGGATGACGTTTCAGCGAAGTGGGTTTGCGGACATGAAGTATTTGGTTTGGGCGCATACGAACATGACCGGCCAGGGCGTGAGCCAAGCGGAACTGAGCTTTACCGGTCCACGGCATGGAGTGGCGTCCTGGATAGCGAAGCCAGCTGCGCTGGGAAGCCTGGATTTTGTTTCTCCCAAGACGATGATGGCGGGCACGTTGGTACTCACGAGCCCGGCGCAGATATTTGATGATCTCCGCGAACTCGCGACGGCCTCGAATCCAAACGCGTTCGCGACGCTCGCGCAGGCGGAACAGGCGTTGAATTTCAGTTTAAAAGAGGATTTGCTCCGACAGCTTGGGGGAGAAATCACGTTGGAGCTGGACAGTGTTGCTCCACCCAAACCTAAATGGAAAGCGATACTCAAGGCCAGCGATGCCGGGCGTTTAGAGCAATCGTTGAACAAGCTGCTGGCGGCAGTGCATTTCGAGGCGGAGCACGACGATGAGGGAGGCGTTACCTACCACGCGGTGAAAATTCCTTCCGCAAAGGAGCCTATCGAGATCGGCTATGCATTTGTGGATGGATATCTGGTCGTCGGTTCGAGCCGTGAAACCGTTGCGGATGCAGTTCGACTGCATAGAACCGGAGAATCCTTGGGAGAGTCCAAGAAGTTCCTGGCGGCACTGCCGCCAGGCCGCACACCCGAAGCTTCCGGATTGTTATACCAGGATCCGACCGCAATGATGGCGCTGCAACTGCGGCAGATAGCGCCAAAGATGGTGGAATCTATTTCGCAGTTCGCCGGAGAAAGTACGCCGGCGGTGATGTGCGCATACGGGGAGGAAACGGCAATTCGAGAAGCGAGTAAAGGCGGCGCTTTGGACGCCGGGGTGATCTTGGTGGTGGCGGCCATTGCGATTCCCAATCTGTTGCGCTCGCGAATCGCTGCCAAACAAGCGAGCGCGGTCGGCAGCGTCCGCACGGTGAACACCGCCGAAGTTATCTATGAGACGAAATATCCCAAGAGAGGTTTTGCGCCGAATCTGGCCGCCCTCGGGCCCGATCCTCGAGGACCTGATGCGGAATCGCCTGAGCACGCAAATCTCATTGACGCTAGTCTCGGGAATGCAACCTGCACCACAGGCGCCTGGTGTACGAAGTCTGGTTACAATTTCCGCCTTACCGCTGAGTGCAAGCAACAATCGTGCACGGACTATGTGACGGTTGCGACGCCCGTCGACAGCAACACAGGAACAAGAAGCTTCTGCTCGACCTCAGACGGCGTGATTCGTTTCAAGGCGGGCCCACCGTTGACGTCGCCCGTGAGCGCAGCGGAATGCCGGGCGTGGCCGCCGCTGTAATAGCTGAGTACGCGGCTACTACTTCGGAAGTCCAAGTTGGACTTCGGGATAGGGTTGAGAGAGCTTGTCGAGCGAGGCGGCAGGCGCATCCTTGAGATGGACGTCGAAGAAGGTATGCACATAGTCGGTGGTAATGGCGAGGCCCCGGCGGCCTTCCAGGCTGCCGAACCCCAATAGGCGCAGCAGCCCGATGACGAATTGGCTTTTCTGGAGCATCTGGTCACTGAAGCTAAAGTGATTTGCGCCACGAATGGTTACGAACAGGCGTCCGTTCGGAAGGCGGTTGTAAATGGATTGGATGTCCGCGCCGATCTGTCTGCTCGCCGGATCGGACAGTTCGCGACGGTGATCGCTGAGAATAAACAGGAATGGCTGTTTGAGGCCGTCCTGAACGACACTGCCGTAGGGGGCGCCGTCAATATCAATGCCCGCCTTGCAGCGAGGATCGTCGTGACAGAATTGCAACGACGTCGCGCCGCCGAAGGAATGCCCAAACATGCCAAGGCGCTGCAGATCCAGACGGCTCGTAAACTTGCCGGAGGGATCGGCAGCGTTCAGGCGCTCCAGTTGGTTCACCACAAAGGATGTGTCGCTGGTCCACAGGAGTAGAAGTTTGTTGATCAGGCGATTGGCCTGTTCGGCCGGCATGTCCTCGGGATCATTCGCGGGAGGTCTGGTGACGACACTGTTGTCCGAACGAACGAAGACGAAGGTTCTGTAAGGCGCGTCGAAGCCCAGGACGATGTAGCCGTGGCTGGCGAGATCC
>Ga0210410_10002512_pt1 | contig 16420 bp, 14 predicted proteins | sample IncBWC4MmetaG_FD_161058 | JGI IMG/M metagenome (GOLD analysis project Ga0210410, IMG submission 161058) | Forest soil microbial communities from Barre Woods Harvard Forest LTER site, Petersham, Massachusetts, United States - Inc-BW-C-4-M | ecosystem: Environmental > Terrestrial > Soil >... | reverse complement strand
ACAGATCAACCAGCAGGCCGAATTCCTGCCGCGCAACGTGCAGACCGTGGAAGAACGCGTGCACCAGGTTTTTGGCGTAAAGGTGCGCATTGACGATACGTCGCACCGCATCCGCGCTGGCATGGCCGCCGACGTCACTCTGGCGCCAGGAAGCTGAGCCGTGGCCGATCTCGACAAACCCGCCATCTCCGCCGAACATCTGGTTCGCCGCTTCGGCAGCTTCACCGCCGTGAATGACGTCAGCTTCCGCGTGGAAAAAGGCGAAATCTTCGGCTTCCTCGGCCCCAACGGCAGCGGAAAAACTACCGTCATCAAAATGCTCACCGGCCTCTTGCCGCTTTCAGGCGGTGACGCCTCGGTCCTGGGCATCGATGTACGAAAAGATCCGGAAACGGTCCGCGAAAATATCGGCTACATGTCGCAGAATTTCAGCCTATACTCGGACCTGACCGTCACCGAAAATCTCACCTTCTACGGCCGCATTTACGGCCTCTCCAACGACCGCCTGCGCAAGCGCATGGACGAAATTGTCCAGCTCAACGGCCTCGGCCCGTACCTGAATCGCCTTTCCGCGCAGCTCTCCGGCGGTTGGAAGCAGCGCCTGGCCCTCGGCTGCGCCATGTTGCACGAACCAAAATTAATTTTTCTCGACGAACCGACCGCCGGCATCGATCCCGTCGCGCGCCGCCAGTTGTGGGATCTGCTCTTCGAGCTCTCCGCCCACGGCATCACCTTCTTCGTCACCACGCACTACATGGACGAAGCCGAGCGCTGCAGTCACGTCGCCTACCTTTACTACGGCAAACTCATCGCCGACGGCACGCCCGATTCCTTGCGTGAACTCCCCGACGTGCAGCCCCCCGGCACCTATCGCGTCGAAATCACCACTCCGGAAGTAACCCGGGCCTTGCGCTTCGCCCGCACCATCCCCGGCATCCGCAGCGCCACGATCTTCGGCCAATCCGTCCACGCGCTAATCAAGGATGACCTCGATCTCGAACACCTACGCGCGCAATTACTGAAACAGGGTATTGTCGTAGCGGAAATCCGTCCGCTTGCGCCTTCGCTCGAAGACGTTTTCGTCGAGCTCCCCTACAAGCACCAAGCCGAGACCGAGGCCACCCGTGATTAATCCCTTCCGTGGTTTCAGCGCCGTTTTCTACAAGGAAGCGCTGCATGTGCGCCGCGACTTCGGCACGCTCTTTTTCTCTCTGATCATTCCGCTATTGCAGATGTTCCTGCTTGGCTTCGGGATTGACACCAACATCCGCCAGATCAACACCGTCGTCTACAACGCCGACGGCCGCCGCGAAAGCCGCGAGCTTCTCGACCGCCTGAGAAATTCCGATACGTTTAACCTCGTCCGCTATGTCAACACCGACCACGACCTCACGGACGCCATCATCTCCGGCAAATGCCGTGTTGGCATCAAAATCCCCGTGGATTATTCGGACAAACTCCTCCACCAGATGAGCGCGCAGGTGCTTGTGCTCATCGACGGCTCCGATTCTTCCGTCGCAGGCCAGGCCATCAACGTCACCACCGCCATCGGCCTCGACGAATCCCTCCGCCGCGTCCTTGGCAGCAGCACGGCTCCCTTCGCTGTGGACATGCGCCCCAAAATTCTCTTCAATCCCGATTCCCGCTCGCCCAATTTTTTCCTTCCCGGCCTGACCGCGATTCTGCTGCTCAACGTCACCACGTTCCTCACGGCGTTTTCCATCGTCCGCGAAAAGGAGCGCGGCACACTCGAACAGCTCTTCGTCACCCCGGTGCGCCCCATGGGCCTGCTGCTCGGCAAGCTGCTTCCCTACTTGATGATCGGCTTCTTCGAACTCTGCATGATTCTCACCTTCATGCGTTTCATTTTCAGCGTGCCCATTCACGGCAGCGTGCTGCTGCTCGCCCTGCTTTCCCTGCCGTACATCTTTGTGTCGCTCTCGCTCGGCATCCTGATTTCGAGCAAAGCCAATTCCCAGGCCGAAGCCATGCAACTCGCCTTTCTCACTATCCTTCCCAGCATCTTTTTCTCCGGCTACATCTTCCCGCGCGAAACCATGCCCAAATTCTTTTTCATCCTCAGCTACTTCGTCCCCGCCACCTATTTCATCGACATCACCCGCGGCATCATTCTCCGCGGCGCCGGCTGGGTCCATCTCTGGACCGATGCCGTCGCCCTCTTCTTCATGGGCACGATACTCCTCGTCATCGCCGCCCGCCGCTTCCAGAACAAAGTCATCATGGCGTGATATTCTGCTTTCGCCAGTCGTGCAACAAGTCGCACCGTATTCAAATTTGGGTGGATCTCAGCGCCGCAGGCGCGGCAGAAGTTAGCCCAGCGCGTGAGCGCTGGGTCTGGAATCAGAAAAAATAAGCGCCGTAGGTGCGGCAGATTTTTCTCGCACCGAACAATCGATGATAATTTCAGCCTACAAAATCAATAATCCGTAATTCTGTTTGACAATCCTTTTCGGGGGCTTCTCTTGTCCTGTCCGATCTGTCAAAAACGCAAGCCCGGCCGCTTCTGTCCTGCAAAAGGCGAAACGATCTGCCCCGTCTGCTGCGGCACCGAACGCGAAGTCACCCTCGACTGCCCGCCCCGACTGCGCCTACTTGGTCGCCGCCCATCGCTACGAGGAACAACACCCGCGCCAACTTCCCGCCGACACGCCGCTGCTTGACGTTCACCTCGCTCCGGATCTCGTGCGCATCCACCCGCAACTTCTCTCCGCCATCGCTTTCACCATCGCCAAATTCTCCGCCGCGCAGCCCGCCGCCACCGATCCCGACGTCCTTGCCACCCTGCAATCGCAAGCCGAATCTTACAAAACGCTTTCCGCTGGCATCGTATATGAGCAGCCACCGGTCCCACCCGTACAGCGCGGACTCTACGACGCTCTCACCGCTTTCCTTGACGAAACCGAGCAAGCCCCCACCCAAAATCCCCAAGGCCGCCCAAAAGACTCCGAAATCTTCCAGCTCCTCGTCTTCCTCTATCGCATGGGCCTGCTGCGCACCAACGGCCGCCCGCGCTCCCGCCGCTTCATCGAATTCCTCCGCGGCCAATTCCCCGGCGCCCATGAATTAAAGCGCGAAGAATCCCGCATCATCGTGCCGTAAGCTCGCCTCGCAAAGATTAAATTGCAGAACTTTGGCAATTTATCCGGCCTGGCGAGAGTGACGCGGCTTGGCGACGGTGTACCTTTCGCAGCTGTTTCCCTCGATTGACTAAGGGAAGTGCTGCAACTGGTAAAATCGAGGCAGGCAATTAACCGCTGGCCAGGGGACGTTGAACCATGAACTTCCGCCAAAGCTTGAACGCCTTTGCGCTAGTTGCTGTGCTGTTAGTTGCCCTTTGTGTTCCTGCGTTCACAGCTGGTGCTGTAGCAGACTCCTTCGACACACCACTGAAGAAGGAAATTGTCGATCTGGGCCTGTCTCCCGACTTCCCCTCGGAGGTGCGGGTTCACATTAAACTGTCCTGCTACTTCTTCCCGAGTTTCCTGGTCCAACAGTACGACTCAGGACAAAAAGGCGCAGACCGGTTGGAGATTGTTTTGAGGGTAGAGGGAGTGACTCCGGCATGCGCCAGCATTCATGCCGCAGGGGAACGGGTCATCAGAGTGGAGTGGAGCGGCTATTTCCGGGGGGCTAAAGGGAACCTGGTGTTCTTCTATGCTTCGGACGGCACGAATGGTGGAATGCCATTTATTGTGTACGATTCAAGAACCGGATCGAAGATTTTTCAAGATACGACTTTTGATTCAACTTGGCTGCACAACAAAGTCGCAGTTTCGACATTCAGCCGTCCACGGGTCAGCATTGCTCCGGATGGACAGGTTTCTCTGAAATATCTCCGCGTGGTTGAGACGGACTGTGACCTCCATTTAGAAAGAGCCTCCTGCTGGGAGCAGACTAGAAAAAAACTTGCGTTGAAAAGTGCTCAAATGCCGATTTGCAACGGCTACAAAGGCATCCCTACCCGCTGGTCCTCCGCCGTTGCTTATCCTGTCGAAGTTCTTCTTTTCCCGCAGCCAGTCAGTAGGACTATCGCTGGCCCGATCGAGTGCTGGCCTGTCGACTAACTAATTTCGGAAGTCTTGCCGTGCATCCGGTCATCACGGTCAGGCGAAATTTCAGTCTCAACCATTCGCACAAGAGCGCATGCCTTGCGCTTCTCCGCTTACGGCGCCGGCGTCCCAGCCGAGGGATAGCTGCGCTTGTGGGGCGCTTGGCCGATCGCCTTCCCAGGGGCGCGAAGCAAAACCAAACTTCTGGCGGATGCGCGCTACCCGCTCGGATGCCTTTTTGCGATACTCCTCTGGCGCATAGCCGTTTTTTGCGTACCACTCACGATACTGTTTCGCCAGCCGTGGGAATTTCTCTTCGATGAACGGCAGAAACTGTTTCGCCGACGCCGGCATCAGGAACAGCACGCCTGACCAAAACCACTCTGCTCCCGCCTCTTTCGCCGCCGCGGCCACGCCTTCCAGCTCTCCGTCCGCATCCGTAATCCCCGGCAGCAGGGGAGACGCAGAGACGCCCACATGCAACCCCGCCTCCCGCAACTCCTTCACCGCGGCCAGCCGCAAATCCGGGCGCGGAGCTCGCGGCTCCAGCAATCGCGCCAGGCGCGGCTTCAGCGTGGTCACTGTAATATTCACAGTCAGCGCCGATTTCGCCGCGATCACCTGCAAAATATCAATGTCCCGCACAATCTGGTTCGACTTGGTGATGATCGAAACGCTCAGCCCTTCCCGCTTGGCCAGTTCCTCAAGGCAAGCCCGCGTCACGCCGTATTCCCGCTCCGCCGGCTGGTACGGATCCGTCGCCGTTCCGATCGCGATGTGCTCCGCCTTTGTGTATCCCGATGCCTTCGACGCGTGAGAATACTTCCGCTCCACGTCCCGCGCCAGCACCGCCGCCGCATCCTGCTTCACGAAAATCTTCCGCTCGAATTCCCTGCCGTCAATCTCCATGTACTCGTGCGTGTACCGCGCATAGCAGTATTTGCAAGCAAACTCGCATCCGCGGTAGGGATTGATCGTCCAGTCAAACGGCACCCGTGCCGAATCGCATTTATTCAAAATCGATTTCACCGGCAGAAAAAAATACTCCGGCTTCTCCTGGGATTTCCGCTTCGTATCCGCCGCCGGGGCTTCGGCAGCTAGGCGAGCAATGCCCACCAGTGGCGCATGGGAAGTCGGAAATTCCGGCGGGGGGCAATCCGCCGTTGGGCTTTCCAGACTTGCCTTACGCCAGCCGGCCTGGCCCTGGGCAAGGGCGCCGGCCTCTGGCTTTGGTTCAGCAGGGCTAAAAGGAAGGAGTTGTGTGGCGGGGCGTCGAACGGGGCGCCGCCGCATCGCGAAACGCGGCGTCGGTTGGGGGAGAACTGGGGACATGGCTCACCTCGATGCGAAATCATTGTTTCGCTTTTTGTTCGCCATGTCAAGAATTTTCTGTTCCTACTCTCCCCGCACTCGTCCACTGCCTTTTTGTTTTGAGAAAACTCCGATTCCATTCTCCTCGCTCGCGCGTAGCACCTCTTGATACAGTAATTTCTGGGAGCCCTCCGCATGCGCGCATCGAGTTTCACTCGCATTCTATTTCTGTGCAGTCCATTACTCGTCACCAGCCTCGCTGCCGCGCAAGCTCCGGCGCCAACCCCGGCGCAAAAGCCCGCTCCAATCTCGCCGGCAAAGCCCGCGCCGGCTGCCAACGCGCCAATTCCCTCCCCCGTGTCTCGCCACTATCCCATTCTCATCCTCGCCCATGGCAGCGAGCCAGCTTGGTACTTGCGCCTTGGCATGAAAGGACCCGAGCGCCTCGACCGCGCCGGCTACCCGCCCATTGTCCTTGAACCCGCCGAAATCGCGCCTGACGAACCCGGCGTCTCCTGGATCTACCACGCCAAAGACACCGTCACCGGCGCCGACGTGGCCGTTGAACTTATCCGCGAAGCGTGTTCGGACGGCATGGGCGACACCAAATACACGTTCAAAGTCGAATTGCAGCACGCGCAGATTGGCACCCTCAATGGCTGCGGACAGAGCGCCCCCGAAAAATTTCCCGAGTTTCGCAAGAAGAACGGGCTGGATCCCGACGACAACGCGGACGACAAAGACAAAGATAAGAGTAAGGATAAAGACAAGGACAAAGATAAGGACAAAGACAAAAAGTCCGTGCTCGATCCCATCACCAATTTCCAACTGCCCACTTCCATCGCCTATCTCGACGCCGCCGGCAAAGTTATCTTCAGCCGCAGCGCAATCCGGCGAACCGTCGCGCCCGAAGGCTCCGAACTCGCCGTCTCCCACGACGGCAAGAAACTCCTCTACACCCGCGCCGATTCCAAGACCGGTCCGGAGCGCACCATCGTTCTCTACGACTGGGACACCGGCCGCTTGCGCGATCTTGCCACCACCAATGTTCGCAGCGCCTTCTGGTCGCCCGACGATTCCCGTGTGGCCTTCCTAAAGTACGACGGCAAAATCTGGCAGGTTTGGACGCTCCCCGTCAGCGCTCCCGAAACCGCCACTCAGTTTTCTCCGCAGGAGGTTGATGCGCTCCACGGCTGGATTTCGCCCACGACGATCCTCGCCAGCGATCTGCAAAACGCCTACTGGCTGAGCGACGACAAGCCGACGCAAAGCGTAGCCCTCAAGGAAATTTACGGTGATTCTTTGCAGGTAATGAGCAGCGACACACTTCGCCCCAATCCCATCAACGCCGACCTGCTGCTCGTCTCCGCCTACTATCTGAAGACACCCGCGGGCGCGCCCACGGATTCCGTCGGCCTAAACTCCACCTTTTTTCTCTATGAAGTTCTTGCGAAGCGCCGCACCATCCTCGGCCCCGCTGATTCCTACCAGCGCTCCGCCGAATGGTCCCGCGACGGCCTGCAAATCTTCTACACCAAGGGAGCCCCAGGCAAAGTGCCGCTATCGACTTGGAGCATTTTCTGGGACGCCACGAATCCCCACCGCTTCAACTCCGGCTCCTTCTTCGTCATCGGCAAATAGTCTTAAAGTGCAGCCCGCCTTACTTCAGCGAAGCCATATCAATCACAAAGCGATACTTCACGTCGCTCTTCAGCAGGCGCTCGTACGCGTCATTGACCTTTTGAATCGGGATCAACTCGATGTCCGACGTGATCCCGTGCTTCCCGCAGAAATCCAGCATCTCCTGCGTTTCGCGGATGCCGCCGATGGCCGAGCCCGCCAGCCGTCGCCGCTTCATAATCAGGTTAAATGCACTTACCGGCGCGGGCTTTTCCGGCGCGCCCACCAGCGTCATCGCGCCGTCGAGCTTCAGCAGCTGCAAATACGTGTTCAGATCGTGATCCGCGGAGGCGGTGTCCAGAATGAAATCGAAGCTCCCGGCATGCTTCTGCATTTCGTCGGCGTTTTTTGAAATCACCACTTCATCGGCGCCAAGCCGCTTCGCGTCCGCGGTTTTGTTCGGCGATGTGGTGAACAGCACCGTGTGCGCGCCGAACGCGTGCGCGAACTTTAAGCCCATGTGCCCCAGACCGCCCAGGCCCACCACGCCCACCTTTTGTCCCTTGCCAACATTCCAGTGGCGCAGCGGAGAATACGTGGTAATCCCCGCGCAAAGCAGCGGCGCCGTCCCCGCCGGATCCAACCCCTTGGGCACGCTCAGCACATATTTTTCATCCACCACGATGCCGGTCGAATATCCGCCATACGTGACGCCGCCGAGAATTTTGTCCTCCCCGTTGTACGTCAACGTCATGAAGTTTTCGCAATACTGCTCCTCGCCGGCTTTGCAAGCCGAGCACACCCGGCAGGAGTCCACCATGCATCCCACCGCCGCAATGTCGCCCGCCTTGAACTTCGTTACCGCGCTGCCCACCTTCGTCACGCGGCCCACGATCTCGTGGCCCGGCACAACGGGATACACGGTCGGCATCACTTCTTTCCATTCGTTGCGCACCTGGTGCAAATCCGAATGGCAAACGCCGCAGAAAAGAATCTCGATCTGCACGTCCTGCGGGCGAGGCTCGCGCCGCGGAATGCTGAACTTCGCCAATCCCGATGTCGGGCTCTGCGCCGCAAATGCGCCGGCGGTAAATGTCTGTAGCTTCCCCGCAGTTGCTTCTTTTGCTGTCTGACGAGCTGCTTCACTCATTTCGATCTTCCTCCAAAATTGATTTGTGCAAACGTGGACATCCCCGGCTCCCAGCCGGTTCCTGGAAGACAATCACCCTCCCGTTATACGCCATTGGATTAAATTCAGCGTGCAATGGTCACTTCCTTCTTCCGGAATGGTGGGCCGGGAGTCGACCCGCCTCCGCTGAAGCTGCGGCGGACAGGCGATTGGCGAGCAACCCTTCCTACCGCACTCAGGGCAAGAAAAGTGCGAAATATATGGGGGAAAATCAAAAATGTCGGCGCGCCGACATTTTCCACAGGGGCATGCCCCCCTGTTTTTGCGTATGTAGGGGAAACAAAAAGCTTAGAAGCGCGGCGAATTGGTATGACAAGGGAACCGGTACATCCCCCACCCCCCGGCATCCCGTATGTACGGGAATGGTTGGACTTACCAGAGAGGCGCGCAAGTGTTGGAAGTACAGGGGCTAGGGGAGAGCTTATTCGGACGAGATCATGCGTGGTATGTACCAGCCGGTAACTCCCCCTCCCCCCTGTTTTTCGTAAGTGACCGAAATAATGGAGATGAAGTCCTTTGATTTCTATCAGTTTTGAACTGATGGAAACACGGGATTTAACTGAGGAGGGTTTTCGACCGAGAAGGGGCGGGGTGTGTAGAGAAAGCAATCCCCGCGCGAACATGGATCATTCTCTCGCGTTAGTAATAACTATGCAATAGTATTCTGTAGTACTGGGACGAATTTGCGGCCAAAGAGTAACGGGAGTGGGCAAGAGTACGGAAAAAGAAACGTCAAAACCCGCACCCTCGAAAACCGCGAGGATGCGGCACCCAAACCGTTCTAACCGTCGATCTGTCGCCCACCCGCCACTTCGAGAATATTCGCCACGGCACGCATGGAGGGCGAGTGCCATCCCCGCTTCGTGCGCGGTATCAATGTTCTCGATAGTTTCCACTACTATCGTCGTGCTCGCGATGCGATCCTGACCCGAACCGATGATCGTGGTGGCGATTGTGCTTGTGATCAACGTGCTTACCTGAGAGGAAGTAGAACGGGGTGTCCACGCCACCTGCACCTTCGCAGACGCCGCCCACGACACCGTATGAGAACACCATGGCCGTGTTCGTGCCATCGTTGCTTACGCCACTCACTCCGGCGGCGGGGTTGTCCTCGCCGATAGCAGCAGCAACGGCCCACTCGGTGGTTGCGATCTGTAGCGCATTTGGATCGGTGTTTGCGCCCGTGTACAAATTAGCTGAAAATCCGTTCAGGAAGAAAGTAGTAGGAGTGCCGTTAGGATCAAAACCTTCCGCAAACATGTATTCGCCAATGCCTGTCTGGCTGGAAAGCGCGGGATTGATAGTTAGTGGGTTTACAACGCCAGACGTTGTGGCGAAGCATGGGAGACCGGTAAAAGTCGGGTTGGACGCAAGCGCCACCATGCCAGCCATCTGCCCGTTTGCAGGGGGCGCACTGAAAGTTATAGTTGCACTCACCGTCGAGTCAAATGGGGAACCATTGTCAGCACTAAAACTATCCAGAGAGCCAGAAGCCGAACCACTTGATATTGTTGGAAGAAATGTTGCCACGAAATTGCCGGGACTGCTCTGTGTAGCGAGGCTGCATGCGGAAACGTCTCCAGTGGCGTAGTATGTTCCGGAAATCGCAGGAATCGTATAAGACGTGTCACCGGGAACTGGCGTGACGGAACTGTATGCTCCCGTGTAAATAAACGAGAAGTTAGGTCCCAGTCCAAGGTTGTTAACCGTGATGGTGATCTGATAATTGCTTCCTCCCAAGGAAACCCAGGTAGGAACAACGTTGAAGCTTTCAACGTCAATCACGCAGATGGAATTGGCGACTGATCCGTAGGTGTAGCCTGTTCCATCCGCATTGAGAAAAGTGGAAAAACCACCTGGATATAACACTGTTTGAGTAGAGCTATCTCCGCTCGTGTGAACGATTTCCCAACGGCCGACCGCCGGGTCTGATTCCGTTATCGTGTTAGTGTCTAGCGTCACAGCACCCGTGATTGCAAAAATCCGCCCAGCAACGCTGCTGCCACCGGTGACCGTGTCGCTTACGTTTGCGAAAATACTACCCACAAAAATAGTGTTGACGCCAAGAGTGGTGGAGGTGCCGACCTGCCAGAACACGTCTCCTGCGGTCGCGCCATTGGCAAGGACCACAGAGGAAGCGCTCGCGGTAGTCAGCGTGGTTCCCACTTGGAAAACGTAGACGCCTTTACCGCTGAGGGTGAGGGTTCCGGTCAACTGCGCCGAGGATCCAAAACAATAGACGCCAGGAGAAAGTGTGACAGCACCGGCGCTTGTACCCAGAATCGAGCCACTCAAATTGGTCCCGCAAGTTTCGGCAGCCAGAGCGTTGTACGCTGTAAACGCGTCGGCCTGTGCCGATGTGGCGCTCGCATCATCGGAGTGGATTGTCCCTCCGATTACCGTACCCGGCGGGAAGCCGGTTACAGCGGTTCCAGGACTCACGCCCAAATCTCCCTTGATGACAGTCATGCCGGTATTAGTAACCGTTGTGGCGGCCAGGATTGCGAAGCTCTGTGCGGAGCCAAGAGGTGGCGCCGACTGCGCCCGTGCCAAGCTGCCTATACTCAGAATGCAAACAACAATCAAAAGTCTCTTCACTGCGAAACTCCTTGGCTAGATTCCACTTCAGCTTCGGTGATATTGCTTGGCCGACATCTGTGAATCGATCTCGGGCCTTCCGGCGGTTGTCCCCAAACTACGAAAGGCAATCGGAGGCCCAGATCGGAAAAGTCGTAAGTGGTTGGAACTGGAAGAAACTCGACTGGCAAGAATTTCCGTGGATGGTTCGAATTGAAACAACACTCCCTTGCGGGAACGAGGTCCGATCAGTGATGTAAACTCTCTCAGTGCTCCTGGTACAAAATCCCGGCTCGGTCAAATCCAAGCCTTGGCTGGAGAGCGCATCTCAAGTCCATTCTCCATTGGCTAGTACCCCTCTCTCGGTTCCTGATCTTTTAACAGTGGAGGTGTTGTGTACCCCCTGAGCTTGCGATAAAGGGTCGTCTTTCCAATGCCGAGCACACGTGCGGCAGCGCGCTTATCTCCTCCGGTTTCGCGGAGAGCGTGCAGAACGGCGCGACGCTCGATTTCCGCGAGAGGGACAAGTTCATTCCTATCGGGGGGACCGATAGCCGATACGACGCGGGGAACCGAGGCCAAGTCATCTATCGTCAGAACTGGGTCAGAACCTAAAGCCACTGCGCACTCGATGGCGTTTTCTAATTCGCGGACATTGCCTGGCCAATCGTAGGCCAGCAATCGCCGCAATGCGTCATCTGTGATCGCACGAATCGGTTGTACGGGTTCGGAGAATTTCTCCAGGAAATAGGCGACCAATAGGGGGATGTCGATTTTGCGCTCGCGCAGCGGGGGCAGCCTGAGTTGGATAACGTTCAATCTGAAATACAAGTCTTGACGAAATGTACCCCTCCGGACTCCCGCTTCTAGGTCTTGATGAGTAGCCGCTATGACGCGCACGTCAATTGGGATCCTCTCGGTAGACCCCACTGGCCTTATCTCCTTTTCCTGAAGCGCCCGGAGCAATTTGGCTTGTAAGCACACTGAGAGTTCACCGATCTCGTCGAGGAAGATGGTTCCCCCGTTAGCGGTCTGGAGCAGACCTCGCTTCGCGCGGTCTGCGCCCGTGAATGCTCCTTTGAGATGTCCGAACAGCTCCGACTCGACTAGTGTGGGAGTCAGGGCCGAACAATCAACGGGGACAAGCACCTTCTCGCGCCGCAACCCCGTGCTGTGAATGGCTCGCGCAACCACTTCCTTTCCTGTTCCGGTCTCGCCCAAGAGGAGAACCGGTGAATTGCTCTGACTGACTTTTCCGATCAACTCGCTGAGAAGACGCATCGGAGCGGAATTACCAATCAATTCATCCAGGACACGCTCACTGGTTAATGCAACGCGAGGGGGGGCCGCGTGCTTTTCCATTTTTCCGGCTTTCCATTCCAAATTTGGGCGTATCAGATACTCGCTGGACTGTGGAGGTCAGTGCAATACCGCAGAGTGCGTCGTGCGATCGGCTACGAGACTGCCGAAATACTAGAACTAGTACCGATAGGGAACACCCTGTATGTAAATCTTGGTATAATAACGGTCAGTCAAAATAGTTATCATGGTAGTTCGTGAAATCGTCCCCACTGCAGTGACCCGCCTTTGTGTAGCACGTGCATTATCTGGAGGAAGGCACCATGATCCAGATTGGGGCCCCTCTCGTAGGTTCCTACGATTACGGCGAGGTCGCTCGCTCGATATTAAACGCCTTCGCCGCCTCCTATGCCGCACTCGATCTTGGCGGACGTGTTACCGCTGCACGCGGCAGGGCTCGGGCAACCTGGTTGACCGGTGGCGCCATTGCGATGGGCATCGGGATCTGGGCAATGCACTTCAACGCGTTGTTGGCGTTCCGCTTGCCGGTCAAAGTGGACTACCACTGGCCCACAGTTTTGGCGTCCCTCGTGATAGGGGTCCTTGCGTCGGCGATAGCACTCTATGTGGCGACTCGGCAAATAATGGGGCCGGTTCAGGCGTGGACTGGCAGCCTCATCATGGGCGGCGGCATCGCAGCCATGCATTATGTTGGCATGGCTGCCATGCGAATGGCCGCGACAACCCTCTTTGACCCGCTACTCGTGGCCCTGTCCGTTGTGGTTGCGATCTTGTTTTCCCGTATCGCACTGATGTTCACTTTCGACTACCGCGAAGATTTCAGGGGAACCACTTTGGCCAAGGTCATCAGCGCGGGTGTGATGGGTGCCGCCATTTCCTTGATGCATTACAGCGGCATGGCCGCAGCCAGCTTTTGGCCCGCTGCTGTGTTCCCGAATCTGTCGCGCACTGTGAATATCACCCCGCTCGGCAGCTATGGAATTACTATTGTTACCTTTCTTGTCCTCGGCACAGCCATCCTGACGTCAGCGGTGGATAGGCAGACGCAGGCGGAAATCCTGCGACTCAACGAAAGCCTCGAGCAACGAGTCGTCGAGCGCACCAAACAACTTACAGCCGCCAACGAGGAGCTGCGCAAGGAAATTGCGGAACGTGTGCGGGCCGACGAGGAACTGCGACGTCTCTCCGGACAACTCTTGCGGTCGCAAGACGAAGAGCGACGGAGAATCGCGGGGGATCTGCACGACTCCACGGGCCAAGACCTCGTCGCATTGGCAACGATGCTTGGTCAACTGAGTGGTTCAATTCCTTCAATTGAGCGAAAATCACATCGGCTTCTTTTTGAATGTAAGGCGTTGGCGGACAAGTGCATCCGTGATGTCCGCACGCTTTCTTACCTGCTGCACCCGCCGGTGTTGGATCAGGCTGGTTTAGGTGATGCGATTCGTGACTATGTTGACGGCTTTACCAAGCGAAGTGGAATCCAAGTGGAATTGGAACTGTCACCGCGTCTCGGACGGATGGAACGAGATGTGGAGTTGGCCTTATTCCGAGTAGTGCAAGAGAGCCTTACCAACATCCAGCGCCATTCGGGAAGTCAGCGAGCCACCATAAGAATTCATCGCAACTCGGATCTCACGCTGGAAATTAGCGACCTCGGCCCCGCGCTCCCTGCCAGTGTACAAACAAGGAAGGATGAACCACGGTTCGAAACGGGCGTTGGTATCCCAAGCATGCAGGAGCGAATGAAGCTGATCGGAGGGCGGTTTGATTTCGCGTCTAGCAGCCACGGCACCACAGTGCGTGTGACGATACCCCTCGGAGGAGAACGACGGTGAAAAAACTTCGCATACTGATAGCTGATGATCACGGGCTCGTGCGGAGGGGTGCACGGGAGATTCTCAACTCCCGACCCGGATGGAGAGTGGTTGGCGAGGCTGTGAATGGACGTGAGGCGGTTAGAAAGGCTGTAGAACTGAAACCGGATGTGGCCGTGATCGACATCGGCATGCCCGAATTGGACGGAGTCGAGGCAGCACGTCAAATCCGAGAGGCATCTCCGAATACCAAAGTTCTGGTGCTTACGATGCACGAGTCAGACCAGATTGTACGCCGTGCGCTAGACGCTGGAGCTCGTGGATATCTTCTGAAATCCGATCTGACGGAGTGCCTTCCTAAAGCCGTAGAAGCCATTGCTGGAGGTAAGCGCTTTCTAACGCCCAAGGTATCCGAAATTGTGCTCGAAGGATTCCTCAACACCACAAGCCAGCACCAGCGAGGAGGGCGAACAACTGCACAACCGACTCCGCGCGAGATGGAAATCATCCGCCTCCTGGCGGAAGGAAAATTGAACAAGGAAATCGCGGCGCTGTTGGGAATCACTGTCAGGACCGTCGAGACTCACCGAGCTAAAATCATGCTCAAGCTTGGCCTGCATTCCCTGGCCGAACTTATTCACTACGCGATGCGTAACCAAATAATCTCAGCTAATGAGGCGAGGTAAAGTTTTGATATCTTCCCGCAGCCCTTCGGCAAGCTCAGGACCGGCGGGATGAGGGAGAAGAGGAAAGAGCGGACCTGCCCTTTGAAAAACACAAACTGAAACAGAAGGCCACCCAAGAGGTTATGGCGAATTGAATGCGCCACGCGCTCGGTGCTGATACTTTCGATGCTGGGAGAATCGCGGCTTATCGTCGTGGTGCTATACCAGGACCGTACCGCCATCCACGACAACGGTCTGCCCCGTGCTGAATCCTTCCTGCATCAGGAAAAGATAGGCTTGCGCGATCTCGGAAGCTTCGCCGACTCGGCCAACAGGGAGACTTTTGCCCACGCTCTCGAATAGACGTTCCCGCTCCGGTGCACTCATGGTCTGCCAGAGGTTCGTGCGAACAACACCGGGAGATACTGCGTTAACCCGTATTGGTGCCAACTCGACCGCTAGAGCACGTGTTAGTGCTTCGATAGTTCCGCAGACACTTGCGGCGATTACCCATCCTTTGTGCGGGCGCTGGCCGGCGATTCCGGTTGTGAGCACGATCGAACCCTCCTTGCGGATATGCGGGCTTCCGTACTTGACCGCGGCGAGTGCGGCCCAATAGCGCAGCTCAAACGCGCGTCGGGCCTGTTGGAGATCCGTAGATGCGAGGTCGTGCAAATGCAGGCTATCGCCGGCGGTGAATACCAAATGATCGAAAGCGCCAAGCTTCGCAAAGAAGGTTGCAATGGCTCCTTCGTCCGAGACGTCGACCGCCTGCCCCTGTGCTTCGCCACTGATAGACTCAACGGCCTTCTGAACTCGTTCAGCATTGCTGGAGACGATAACGACTTTGGCTCCCTGCGCTGCCGCCTGCTCGGCGACTGCCAAACCGATCCCCGAAGACCCACCCACAACGACCACCCGCTTCTGTTGCAAATCGTTTCCCCGTTGCATTGAATTCTCCTCCTGCACTGTTCTGACTTACACAGTTACAGATGACCAGACAACGACATGCGGTTCATGCATAATAGTCATGGCTGCCATGCGTTTAGAGAAACTACGACAAGTCGACTTGAACCTCCTGATTACATTTGCTGCCATCGCGGAGGAGAAGAGCGTTACGGCGGCGGCGTCCCGGCTGCTGCTGAGCCAGCCTGCGGTGAGCCGCGCGTTGCAGCGCGCCCGGGCGATGTTTAAGGATGACCTTCTGGTCCGGTCGCCGCAAGGCTTCGAACTCACGTTGCGGGGCCGCAAGGTTCTCCAGGAGCTCGAGGGATTGCTACCGAGGATGGAGAATCTGGTTACGCCGAGCCTGTTTGATCCGATGCGGGAGAAGAGCCACTTCCGCATTTCCGGCCCGGACAATGTTTGCACAGTCGTGCTTCCGCGCTTGTGTCGGCAGTATGGGGACGGTTACCAAGTACAGTTTGAATTCCTTCCCTGGCAGGCCGGTATTTCGGAACTGGTGGAACGTGGGCAACTCGATCTTATTCTTCATATCGATGACGGGCTTCTGCCGGTGCACTTTCACACGGAAAGGCTCTATCGCGAGGATTGGGTTTGCGCCGTCGCGCGTGACAGCCACTTTGGAGACCGACTCTCGCTAAAGCACTACCTGGCAGCGAGCCACATTGTTGTTGCTACTTATGGCGGCGTGCAGACAATTCCAGACAAGCAGCTCGCAGCAGTCGGTGCGAAACGCAGTTCCTCTATTCGGGTACCTTACTTCGGTGTGGCTTTGCAATGCCTGCCAGGTACAGAACTTGTGCTGACCTTAACCACTGGCATGACCTCAGCCGTCAAACGGAATCGCGACCTGCGCCTCGTAAAAGCACCTCAAGAGTTGCGTCCGTT
>Ga0210410_10002509_pt1 | contig 16431 bp, 12 predicted proteins | sample IncBWC4MmetaG_FD_161058 | JGI IMG/M metagenome (GOLD analysis project Ga0210410, IMG submission 161058) | Forest soil microbial communities from Barre Woods Harvard Forest LTER site, Petersham, Massachusetts, United States - Inc-BW-C-4-M | ecosystem: Environmental > Terrestrial > Soil >... | reverse complement strand
AATTGTCGGCTTTGCTCGTTTCGGTCAGCTGCCAGCTGTCCCAGCCCCAATCATTATGCTGGCAATCGATGATCACGTTAGATACGTTGCCAGTGGCGATGCCGGTAAAAAAGAAAGGAGTACAGCTTTCTGTCTGGCTGGTGGGCGGCAGGAAGACGTCAACGTTGTAGAGGCCGCCGTTCGTAACCGGAGTGGCGAACGTGAACGTCGTATCGCCTGTGACCAAGAGGTTGTCGCCTGCATTATTTTGCAGCTCCATCGTGTCGCCAGGGCCGGTTATGAGTCCGACCACAGAGCCGCCGATAGAGAAGCCAGGCTGAGAGCAGATAATATTGACGTTGCCCACGTTGCCGTTGATCGTGCCACTGCCATTGACCACGGAGCAGGTCTGCACCGGGGTCTTAGGTTGTGTGAGGATGGTGACGGCGTAGGCCGCGCCGCTGATAAGAGGCGTGGCGAAGGTAAAGTTTACGTTCCCCGTGCCGCTGACGACGAGATTGTCGCCGCCATTGTCCTGCAAGGTGAGTCCTGTACCGAGGAGACCGGTGACTGAGCCGGCGACAGTGAAGACTGGGGCGCAAACCACTTGAATACTCGTGACGTTGGCGGTGGCGGTGCCGGTGCCGCTGGTCACGCTACAGGTCTGGGTAGGGGTGGCCGGCTGAGTCTTGATGGTTACGTTGTAGGTGCTGTTATTGGTGATAGTCGTCTTAAAGGTGAAAGCAACGGTGCCCGTACCGGTGACCGCCAAATCGTCGCCGCCGTTATCTTCCAGAATCAGCCCACTTCCAGCGAGACCAAGGACCGTTCCGCCGATGTTGAATGGGCCGCCTGAGCCGGAGCCTGAGCCGGAACCCGAGCCGGAACCAGAACCGGAGCCTGAGCCGGAACCTGAGCCGGAGCCCGATCCCGTGCCCGACGTTTTCAAGCCGCTGCAGGAAGTCATAACGAGCGCGATCAGCGCTACACACGTAAGAAAAGAGAGTTTTGTGGCGGGCTTCATTGGCGATTACCTGCTCCTTAGCTGTTTCAGTGCTTGCTCCGACCCCGGGATGACGAAATCGCTCTGCCCTGAAGTGCCCGAACATTCACTCCGGGGCCCGTATTTCCATTACGGTGGCGAGAGCCCGGAATAGGTTTCCGCGGCAATACGCCGAAGCAATACGTCGTACTAGAACCGAGGTTACGGTGGGGATTACCGCGAATCAATCAAACAGGCAGGAGCGTGTGCTCACGTGACTATTATATTTTAGGCACGTTCCTTGCGGGGACTAACAAAGGTGTGACAACTCACCAGGGGAATTTGCGCTGCAGATTAAACGTAAAGCCGTGGACAAGGCCGCGCGCTGCGGTTTTGGTATTCGCGCTGCGGCTTTGGTATTAAGGTTGGCATCGAGTAAGACAAAAAGGGCCGCGCTGGACGTTTCCGTACGCGCGGCCCAAAGTTATCGACTATGGGGCTAGTCCTTATCGTAGCGTAGGCACTCTTCCAATTGGTGGATGGCGGCGTCGGTTGCACGGATCGCTTCGACACGGTGGCCACCGAAGTCGTGCGCCGCATGTTCCATATGCTCCTTGGCGCGCCGCAGCGACGCGACCGCTTCCTGGATCTCAGGATGCGCCTCGCGGGCCGCTGGGGGCTGCGCAGACTCCGCGCGGCTTGCCGCCGAAGGAACTGCCTTTCCGGTTGAAGCCGCAGGGCCGCCGGCCGTAAATATCAACGCGATGATGAAGACCGTTGCGACGAGCAAGCTGAAGCCTTTTGTTTTCATAAAACCAACCCTCCTCGAGCAAGTTTTGGCTGAGTCCCCAAGCCCGGCCACGCCCAAATTCTTACCGCACGCCATCGCCGCTGCTAGAGGAATTCGTGGCTCGTGTGCCGGAGAAGGCACAGGCCGTTGCGAGCACTCGCAATTATTCGCAATTAAGGGTTACGCGAAGCACTCGGACGATTGGGCCCAAGAAGTGATCTAGTGAGAGTTGGATCCAAGCAGTGAGATCAGATCGAGCGGATCGGTGCGGGCACGGTTTACCGTGGCGCCCCAGTGGAGGTGTGGGCCGGTGACGCGGCCGGTGGCGCCGACTTTACCTAGAACTGCACCGGTGTCGACGAGCTCGCCCGGCTGGACAGAAATCGACTCAAAATGGGCGTAAAGGGTGTAGAGACCGAGCCCGTGGTCGAGAATGACGGTGTTGCCAGAGAAGTAGAGCGGCTCGGCTAACACGACGCGGCCGCGCTGCGCTGCGTACACGGGCGTGCCCAATGGCGCGGGGAAATCGACGCCACTATGGGGCGAGCCGGCCTTGCCGTTGAGAATGCGGCGCTTGCCGAAGTTACCGCCGGTGGTGATCCCAGTAAGTGGGTAATGGAAGCTGCCGTCCCAGAGTCGCTCGGGCGTGATGGTCGCGAAAATGGCGCGTAGACGCTGGCGCTCAGCTTCCGCGCGGGCGAGTTGTTCGGGATTGGGTTCAACGAAATTGGGCGCGACTTTGAGGCTCTCTGTGGCGAACTGGCCCTCCTTTACGTCGATCGTTGCCGAGCAGGAGATTTCTTCCGCAGATTCGGTTTTTACGGTGAGTGCAAGCGGGTAATTTTCGGGCTTTAGGTCGAGGTCGACTCCTAGAAGGGCGCGCCGAATATCGGGCGATTTTTCGCTTGGCCGGGGCTCTTGCCAGAAGGGGATTTCGCGGTCGTCCCAGGTGGCTTTAATTTCGCTCAGGGGTTGCGTAGCGCTGCGCAGTTCCAGAAGGAGGAGGCTGCCCTGGGTGGGCTGGGGAGCGCTTAGGTGGAGGGTGATGTTTTGGCCGCAATCATGGGTGGACAGCGGCTTTGCGATAGGTGTCGCAATGCGGTGATGGGGGCGCGACTTTTGGGCAATGGCGGGCGCAATAGCGATTAGAAGCGCGCAGAACGCAAATAGTAAACGCATCCAAGAAAGGATTGCATTGAGTGGCGCAGAAAGCAAAAAAAAGAAAAATTAAATTTGTCGTAGAGTCGCAAAATGCACAGAGCACGCAGAGCAGGAAAGGGAGCGGAGCCCGAAAGGATCAGAGCTACTTTGCGGACCAGGCCATACCGTCTACTCCGGGAGTCAGGTCGATATTCGGTTTCAGCTGCCAAGTATGGAGATCGAGTACGGCAATCTTTCCCGCGGGCATGCAGGTGATGTAAGCGACGGCGGCGTCTGGGCGAATGAGGATTTCGCCAGGTTGCTGGGGAACGTCGAAGGACTTCACTACTTTAAGCGTCGTGGTGTCAATCGCGATGGCGCGATTAGCACGGGGTAGCACGGCGAGAAGAAAACGGCCGTCAGGAGTGGGCTCGGAGGCGTAGGCGGAATCGAGAATCTCGATCCAGTTGCTGATTTTGTTTGTGGCGGTGTCGATGACGGCGATGCGCGGGGCGTCTTGGTCGTGAGTGAAGACATGTGCGCCGTCCGGAGAAATGGAAATGCGCTGGACCTGTTTGGCGACCGGAATCGTGGTGATGAGTTTCCGATTCGTGACATCAAGAACGCTGACGGTGCCAGCGTGAACGTTGGAGGTATAGGCGCGGTGGCCGTCTTTGCTCAGCACGAACATGTGTGATTCGGGTTGGCCGGTGGGGACTTCCGCGACCACCTTGCGGGATGCCGGGTCGATGATATCCAGGGCCTCGGCTAGCTCCGCGCTGACGTAAAGGAGGCCGTCGGGTCCAAACATCGGTTCGTGTGGGCGCAAAGGTTTGCCCAAATCCATGGTGGCGGCGAGCTTGCGCTGCTGCAGGTCGATAATATCGATCGTTGCCCCATCGGTGCCGGGCTTCCCGACGCCGGAGTTGCCATAAATCGGAACGTATGCGAAACGGGAGTCAGGCGAGACAGCGACCTCGTGGCCGTTGACCCCGACGGAAATCTTGGCGAGTTCGTGACGACTCTCCGGATCGACGAGCAGCACCGTATGTTCTTTTTGATTGGCTACGACGAGCACGCCACTGGAGGCAGGCCTGGAGTTGCCGCGTTTGGCTACGAGAAAGGCGAGCAGCGAAAAGGAAACGACGATTAACGCACGACGAAGAGACATGCCGCACCTCTCAAGACCAGCGTGGTAGCCGGTTCATTGTGGTCCAACACACCAAAATTTGCCAGACGCGGTGGGAAGGCTCACCTGTTTTATTCCGGAATGCACACGGGTGTACGCTAAAGATCTCGGCCCTCTGAATTGAGGAGAAGAACTCATGCGCGACTTCGAAGATATCGAGGGAACCGGCAGCGGATCGGAAGAGAAGAGCGGGGGCGTCACGCGTCGGGAGTTCCTGGAGTTGGGTGTGGCCACGACCTTGTCGGTTGGTGCGGAAAAAATTGCGTGGGCGGCGGACACTAGCAGCGCAGTGCCCAGGCGGCTGCTTGGAAGCACGGGTGAAAAAGTTTCGATGGTAGGGCTCGGCGGGTATCACATCGGCCACCCGAAGGACGAGCAGGAAGGCATCCGCATCATTCGAACGGCGCTGGACAACGGAATCAATTTTATGGACAACTGCTGGGACTACAACGACGGTGAAAGCGAAGTGCGCATGGGCAAGGCCCTGCGCGACGGTTACCGGCAACGCGCGTTTTTAATGACCAAGATCGACGGCCGCACCAAGAAAGCGGCGACGCAGCAGTTGGAGGAGTCGCTGCGGCGATTGCAGACGGATCACATCGACCTGCTGCAATTCCACGAAATCATTCGCATGGAAGATCCTGAGCGCATATTTGCGGCGGGCGCTGGAATGGAAGCGGTGGTGGAGGCGCAGAAAGCGGGCAAGGTGCGCTTCATCGGATTCACCGGACACAAGAGCCCGGACATTCATTTGAAGATGCTGCAAACAGCGGATGCGCATCAGTTTCACTTCGATTCGGTGCAGATGCCGCTGAACGTGATGGACGCGCACTACAACAGCTTTCAAAAGAAGGTATTGCCGGTGCTGGTGAAAAAGGAGATCGGCGTCCTGGGCATGAAGCCGATGGGCGATGGGATTATCCTGCGCAGCAAAACTGTCGAGCCGATGGAGTGTTTGCATTATGCGATGAGTCTGCCTACCAGCGTGGTGATTACCGGCTGCGATTCCGTGCAGTTGGTGGAGCAGGCGGTTACGGCGGCGAAAACGTTTAAGCCGATGAGCGAAACACAAATAGCGGCGTTGCTGGCGAAGACAAAAGCCGCGGCGCAAAATGGCGAATTCGAGGCCTACAAGACTACGAACAATTTTGACGGTACGGCGCACAATCCGCAGTGGTTAGGCTAAGCGAAGGCGCCCCTGTAAAGCGACAGCGGGACCACGGAATTGGCCGTTCTCACCGGAGTTGCGAAGAAAGCCGGTTCCCAGACGTCGGGCATCTATTTCGGGCCCGGCGCAGTTGGTTTCAGCTCTTAAGTAGCCCCTAAGTTATTGTGTCTAAAGGCGAATACAGCGGAACCAGAGCAAGTCCTACATTCATTGCCGGATTGTCGCGTTTCGTGTCTATAGATACTGTCCATACAGCTAGCCCAGCGACATTTCAGGTTTCAGGAGAGGGACCATGAATCAGTCTTTAGCAAAGGTGCTCTATGTGGCGGGTGTGACCACTTTCTGCACATTTTTGGGATGCTGGGCTGTCCTGGCTCACCAGGAGAACACCCCGAAGGAAAGCGCGAGCACACGCCGGGGGCAGGCTGCAACTGCTAATGAAGTGTTCATCAGGAACGCGGCGGAAGGAAATATGGCCGAGGTGAAACTCGGTGAGCTGGCACAGCAAAAAGGGCAGAGCCCGGAAGTCAAAAAATTCGCCGAGCGGATGATTCAGGACCACACGAAGGCCAACGAGGAATTGAAGCAGGTTGCTGGCCGAGAGCATGTGAACCTTCCAACGGGCACCAGCCGGAAAACCGGGCAGACGTATCAGTCGCTAGAGAAGCTCTCGGGGCCGGAGTTCGACAAGGCCTATGCGCGGACGATGGTTCAAGATCATGAGAAAGACGTAAGCGAATTCAAGCACGAACTCAGCACCGCGCAAGATGAGCCGACAAAACAGTACGTCCAACAAACTTTGCCGACTCTAGAGTCGCATCTCCAGCAGGCCAAGCAAATGCAGGCAGAGGTTTCTCGGGAAGGCGCCGGGAAGGGCAAAGCGAGCGGAGGCTCTTCGCGACGGTAAGACGTTCGACAAAAGTTCTGCTTCGCGGTGCGATAGCCGCTTCCCCTTCGCGGAGGGGAGGCGGCTTTTCGTTTTTGGATCGCGTTTCGACAATTCAACTACTCACAAATGATATAGTGCCGCCGCTCGCGAATCTGCGAGGGGAGCGACCGGGATGATAGATCGGCGGCGTTTTGTTGCGACGTGCAGTGGATTGGGTCTGGGTTCTTTGTTCCCAGGAGCGCTCTGGGCTCAGGCTCAGGCACAGGGCGCGGCGAAGATCACGAAGGAAATGATTGAGGCAGCCGCGGCGCTCGCCGACATAACGATTTCCGAAGACTACAAGCAGATGATGCTCGACAATTTAAACGAACAGGCCAAGGGCTACGAGGCAATCTACGCGCTACACATGCCGAACTCTGTCGAGCCGGCGCTGCTATTTGATCCCGTAGTGAACGGGACGAAGTACGAGACGGAAAGGAAGTCAGATCGAATCTCCGCAGCGCCGAACATTGTCGTGACAAAGAATCTGGACCAGTTGGCGTTTGCAACTGTCCGGGAACTGGCTGAATTGGTGCGCACCAAGAAAGTTTCCTCGACTGCGCTCACGGAAATGTATTTGGAAAGGCTGAAGCGTTACGACTCGACGTTGAAATTTACGGTTACGCTGACGGAGGAACGGGCACGGGATCAGGCCAGGGACGCGGACCGCGAGATCGCCGCGGGCAAATATCGGGGCCCGCTGCATGGGCTGCCCTGGGGCGCAAAGGATTTGTTGGCGGTGAAGGGGTACCGCACTACTTGGGGCGCAGCCGGCTTCGAGAAACAAACGATCGATGAGGACGCGGTTGTTGTGAAGCGTCTGGACGCCGCGGGTGCGGTTTTAGTCGCGAAGCTCACCCTGGGTGCGCTGGCTGAAGGCGACGTATGGTTTGGCGGAAAAACGCGCAATCCCTGGAACCCAGCGCAGGGCTCGAGTGGATCTTCGGCGGGACCCGCATCGGCTACGGCTGCGGGCTGCGTAGCATTCAGCATTGGGTCGGAGACGCTTGGCTCGATTTCTTCGCCATCGACGCGATGCGGCTGCACGGGCTTACGGCCTACATTCGGGTTTGTGCCGCGCACAGGGGCGATGGCTTTGTCCTGGAGCATGGACAAGCTAGGCCCAATCTGCCGCTCCGTGGAAGATTGCGCGATTGTGCTGAGCGCAATTCATGGACCCGACGGAAAAGACCGGACGGTGAAGAACGCCGCGTTTAACTGGGATGCGGAACTCGATTGGAAAAAGTTGCGTGTTGGATATTTGAAGAGCGATTTTGAACGCACGCCGCAGCCGCAAGAGGATGCGCAGAAGGAAGAGCCGGCGGTATCCGACGAAGAGAAGAAAAAACGGGAAGCGCAGCAGAAAAAGCGGGCGGCATTCCAGGATCGCGCCAAGTATGACCGCCGATTCGCTGAAGCAGCACTGGCGAAGCTGGAAGAGATGGGCGTCGCCCTTATTCCTGTGGAGCTGCCGAAATTTCCGTACGACCCCATGGTAACAATGCTTACTGCGGAAGCCGCCGCGGCGTTCGATGAACTGACGCGGTCGGGGCGCGACAAAATGTTGACCGCGCAGTCCGTCGACGATTGGCCGAACACGTTTCGCTCCGCGCGCTTCATCCCCGCGGTCGAATACATTCAAGCGAGCCGCGCGAGGCGAATGGCGATGGGGGAGGTGGCGAAAGTTTTCGACACGGTGGACCTTATCGTCGCGCCCACCGGCAGCGAGCAACTGGTGGTCACCAATTTGACTGGGCATCCAGCATTGATCTTGCCGAATGGGTTTCGCGGTGACGATGCGCCAAAGCCGCCAACGGAGGATAACGGTGAAGACGATAACATCGGTGGTCCGGGAACTCCGGTCAGCCTGACGTTTCTAGGCAATTTGTATCGCGAGGCGGAGTTACTGGCATTCGCGCGCGCGTATCAGGATGCCACCGGTTTTCACCGTAAACACCCGAAGCTGAGCTGAAGCGAAGACAGGAACGCGCCGGCAAATTCCCGCGCAAGCACGCATTACTCACGGCCTACTTACTTCTTGTCTTCTCGCTGACGTTGAAGCTTGTTAGCCGTGGTGCGCAGCGTCTCCGGAATATTTTTATTAGTGCATAGGCGCTTTAGGTCTAGCGCATTGAGCATGGGGAGCATGTGCAGACTTACGTCCAGCGGAGTTTTTGGATTGTTCATTAAATTGCGGACGACGACATAATTCTTGCGGAAGTTGCGGTTTTTGGCGATAAGCCGCAGGATTTCATCCGTCAGGCTGGACATTGACGCAAATTTTTCCACCTCTTGGTCCGTCAAGCGCGGGGATTGCAGGACTGCGCGCTGCACAACTTTGTTGCTGTCACGAATGAGGGTGCGGCGCGCCTCGGAGCCGCCTTTAATGGCGAATTGCACGCGCTGCGCAACGGTCATGGTGGCCAGCCGCTGCAGCAGCGTCTGGCGCTTGCCGAGGTCGGGTTCGGCCTCGAGAGCAGCTTCGGCCAGGACACTGTTGTCGATCGCAGTGCCGCGCAGCTCGTGCAACTGCGCCTTTTGGTCGGCAGTAACCGATGAGCTGTGCTCGAGAGCCGCTGCCAGTGCAGGCGACTCGCTGACGCGGTCAAGTTCTTCCATGAGCATCTGAATGCTCTCGGTGGAAAGCGAGCGCACGAATGGGATGAGGTATTCTCCCCCACAGTTCTTGTTGCGAACCATGGCGTCCCCGATGCCGCGTTTATCGGCCAGATTCTTCGCGGCATACGCGAAGAGCGCGGGAAGAGCTATTTCGCGTGCAACGGCTTCGATGATCGATTCTATGGGTTGCGAGAGTAAGGCGTCTTGCGCGCGGTTGGCTACTACGTCATCCGCATCATGCGCCAGCACGGCAAGAATTTCCGAGCGATCGGCCGCGGATACGTGCGCACCGCCGCTGCAAACCGCGATCTTGCGCTCGCGCGTGGCGCGTCCTTGACGCAGAGCTTCGATAAGTTCAGGGCTTAGAGTTTCCACCGGGTGCCGGCCTCAAATCCTTTTGGCTGAGCACTATTGTACCGGAGCTGCCCGGCGAACCAATGGGTGGCATGGCTTGCCCGTTCAATTCCAGCAACACCGCGCTGGAGTTGGCGGCGGTCACCTGGAAGGCCGTTTGTGCGTAGAAGTGATGGTTCTGCCCGGCTGGAGTCTCAGAATCGAGCACCAGCTTGCCATCGGCCAATATGCGCAAATGCGTGGCCTTTGAAGTGGAGACGGAGAGATTAAGCGGAGCGGAATCCGCAGGTGGCGGGTCGCCCACTGCCAGGGAGACGGGCGCTGTTGCCAGCGATTGCGATGTAACCGCGGATGACGGCTTCCCGCGCCGATACGCAGCATACCGTCGCCAGCCGTAGACTCCGGCCGCAACCAGCGCGGCAATCAGCACCAGCGCGCTAAGCGCGAATGCCGCGGCAATCCATTTCGACGGCTGCGGAATGCGGTTCTCAGGACTCGACGGGGATTCCGCGGATTGATCGCCCCGCGCCAGATCGTATTCCGCAAGAAGATGTTCTTCGTCGAGCCCTAGGTAGCGGGCGATGGCGCGCACAAAGCCGCGGTTGAATACGCCGCCTGGGAGCTTGTCCCAGTCTTCATTTTCGAGGGCTTCCAGAAAACGCAGGCTGATGCGCGTGGCCACAACGACTTCGTTGGGCGAGACTTCGCGCACCTCGCGCTCGCGCTTTAGACGTTCCCCAAAATTTCCCCTGGCCATGGATCGAACCCTGTAGGGCGAAGCCGACGCGACCGAAGCGCGGTCGACGAGAAGCGACAAGGCGCAGCGGCTGGCGGCGGCGCACACTCGCGGAAGGTGTGGGCTCCCCTCGACGGCACTATAGGCGGGGTGGCGAAGCGTGTCAAACAAACGCTGCAACCGCTGAAAATGCTTATGAAATTCGGTTGGCTCACTCGAACCGGATGAGCACGATCTCCGGCCTGCTGCCTATGCGCATCGGAGGTCCCCATGTGCCCGCTCCGCTCGAAGTGTAAACGGTTAAGGCTCCGTGCCGGTTCAACCCGTAGGTGTACTGACGAAAAATTCTTGAGGTTATCCAGGTAAAGGGAAAAACTTGACCCCGATGGGTGTGGCCCGAAAGCTGCAACGACACGCCCATTTTCTCTGCAATCGATAAATGATGAGGAGCGTGAGCCAGCAGGATACTCGCGGCGTTCGTCTGCAGGCTCGCACTGGACAAAACGGACTGGAAACGTTCCGGATGGGTGAGCGTGCTGTAGGTCACGCCAACGAGTTGCAGGCCATCCACAACGACCTTCTCATTCACCAACGAATGCACCCCGCATTGCCGGAGCGCTTCAACGTACTGGTTTGGATGAGAGAACTCTTCGTGATTCCCCGTAATGAAGAACTTGCCGAGCGGCGGAGAGACATTCATCCAGGGTGCGGCCAAGTGCTTTGGCTCCACCTTGGTGCCGTCGTAAAGATCACCGGCGATGAATACGATGTCGGGCCGAAGTTGCCGCACCATGGCCACGATACGAGAGATAAAGGTGTAGCCGCGGACGTGGCCAAGGTGGGTGTCCGATACCAACGCGGCCGACCGTCCGCGCCACGATGGCGGCAATCCCGGTAGCCTGACGGTGATGCGCGCCACGCGGGTCCATGAAGCGTTCGCGATTCCATAGACGCTAACCAGGAGGGCGCCGCCGAACAGCACGAAGAGTAGAACGGAGCGCTCCACGTGCGTACCCGACAAAATGAGCCCTGCATAGAGCACCCAGCAGAGGATCGCCGCCATGAAGAGGAAATTGAACGTGCCGAGCCAAATTGCGGCTGTCGTATAGAAAAGCCGAAAAAAAGCATTGTAATAGCGTGCGGCAAGAAGCGATGCAGCGACAAAGATTACGGACAAGAGGAAAAAGGCAATTCCGAAGAATGTGATCGCTGCCCCGCTGGATGGCGGCGAGAAATACCGCCAAGTTTCATAGACGAAAAGATGCCCAAGGAAGAGAATCAACTGAACCGTACCGACAAGTACCGCGAATCGAGATCTCAACCAGGCTTCCTTTAGAAATCGATTTGATGCAGAAGAATCTGTAACGGTGCGTCCTGGTTCGTGTTTGGCCTCACGGCCCAGCAGCTACAGCGCATTGTCATAAGCCAGGACATGGAAGTGATGGCAACATAGCAACGCCTGTACTACGAGCATGTTGCGCTGTTTTTTGCCGGGAGCCTATACTTGCCTAGATTTTGCGTGTGGGTCGAGCTGCATGCGCGGCAAGCCTGTACAGGTTTGCCAGCGTAATCGGTCGAACTTCTAAGGGTCAGGTCCAATCGAACGTGGAGGAAGTCAAGCCATTTCCTGCCGTCGAACGCCGCCGCAATCCGGCGGTGCCTTCCCAACACCGTGAAGCCGGTGAAATCGCTGTCTTCCAAGAGCTCGGCAAAGCGCTCACGTCTTCCCTTCAACTTGATCAGGTTCTCCGCACCATTATGGAGAAAATCGACGAATTCCTTCGCCCGGACAACTGGTCGCTCTTGCTGCTCGATGAGGCCAAGAAGGAGCTTTACTTCGAGCTGGCCGTGGGCAAGGCTTCGCAAGCGCTGAAAGATGTTCGCATCAAGGTAGGGCAGGGCATTGCCGGCTGGGTGGCGCAGCATGGCGAAGCCGTTGTGGTGCCGGATACTTCCAAGGACACCCGGTTTTTCAGCAAGGTTGACGAAAAGACCAAGATGGAAACGCAGTCCATCGTTGCTGTTCCAGTAAAATTTCGCGACACCTGTCTCGGCGTAATCGAGTTGATCAATTGCTTCGGTCCCGAAGGATTCGACTCCCGCGATTTAAATTTGCTCGAGGCGTTGGCGGATTTTGCCGCCATCGCGCTCGAAAACGCGCGGCATGTGAAGCGCATTCACGAGCTGACCATCACCGACGATTGCACCACCCTTTACAACGCGCGGCACATGGGATTCATCCTGGAAACGGAAATTTACCGTTCGCAGCGCTATAACTACGAATTTTCCTTGGTCTTTATCGACCTCGATCACTTTAAGGAAGTAAACGACACTCACGGCCACCTCATCGGCTCGAAGCTACTGGCGGAAATCGGCAGCGCTCTAAAAACGCACTGCCGGCTTATCGATTTTGCCTTTCGTTATGGTGGCGATGAATTTGTGATCTTGTTGCCGCAGACCTCCAAGGAAAATTCACTGAACGTCGCCCGCCGCTTGCATAAGATGATCCGAGAGACACCCTGGCTCGAGCAAACCGGCTTGAAGGTACGGATAACTCCCAGCGTGGGGGTAGCATCTTATCCGGTGGACTCGAAGACAAAAGAGGGCCTGCTTCATCTCGCGGATGAAGCCATGTACCTGGTCAAGAATACCAACCGAGACAGCGTAGCCGCCGCGAATATTGGAGTCTTGCCCGACACGTTGGCCAATGCTGAATCCGCTACTTAAGCCCGGAACCTCTTCCGCTATACAGCCCCCGGGAAGTTTGCTTAACTGAATGTATGTTACGAAGTGAAGCGGCGAGGTACGCTCGTTGGTCGGCCATTGTCGCCGTGGTGCTAGCGGCAGCGACCATTCTGGCGTATGTGCGGCGCGATTGGGTGCGCCATCTGGAAAACAGAGATGCGCCTCCCGCCGCGCCCATGGATGTCTCCCGACAATCCGCGGGGCTTAATTTCAAGAAAGTCGAACAGAAGCAGACCATTTTCGAAGTGGCCGCCTCGAAATCCATCGAATTCAAAGGGCAAGACGACAGTTTGCTTGAAGACGTGCGCATCACCATCTATGGCAAGGCCGGCGACCGCCACGATGTGATTCACACGCGAACCTGCCGGTATGGGAGGGAAAATGGAGGCATTGAGTGCAGCGGTGACGTGCAAATCGACCTGATGAGCGCGCTCGATGCGCAGCGCACGGAGGCCCACCCGGAAGCCGCCAAAGCCCTCACCACGCACATTGAGACTCGCGGCGTGCAATTTGACCGCCCCAGCGGACTAGCGCGAACCGATCAGAAAGTGACGTTCGCATTTCCCAGCGGCAGCGGAGAAGCTGTCGGCCTGGAATACAAGTCCGAAGAAGGCACGGTGCGCTTGCTGCGCGATGTGCAGTTCACATTGAAGCAGAGCGCACCGAGCGCTACCACGCCAACATCGGTCAACTCGCAGGTCCGCCGTTCCGCAGAAGTTCGCGTAAAGGGCTCGAGCTTGGACTTCGGACGTGACTCGCGGTTGCTGCGCTTATTTGGGCCGGCGGAAGCGGAGACGGGTACGGAGCGGCTCAGTGCCGGCGAAATTAATTTGTCGCTCGATAAGGAGTTTCACGCGCAAACGATGGTTGCGTCCGCCGCCGCTGGCAACCGGCCGTCGGCCATGTCACAGGGCACGCGCGACCAAATTAAGCTGGAGGCGGACACGCTGACGGCGCACTTTTCACCGGAGGGCGCGGTGACGCGGCTGGACGCGGCGGGAACGGTGCGCAGCACTCGAAATAGCCCACTCGAGCAGGACCAAGCGAGCGCTGAGTCCGGCAGCTTGGAATTGTGGCCCTGGTTGGGCCGGCCCAAGGAAGTGAACCTGAATGGCAACGTGCTGCTCGAAACGCGGGGAGCGAGCAGCGAGTCGCGCATTCTGCGAACCGATGCATTTCGGATGGAATTCAGCAAAGGCGAATCGGGGGCACCTGGCAAGGTGCAAAAGGCCGAGACGCTGGCGGCGGGCACCATGGAGTGGACCGATGCGCCAGCGCAACCCAGTGCTGCTGCAAAAACGAAATTGCAAGCGGACCGGCTGATGATGGAGTTCGCTTCGTCCGGCAAGGCGCGACAGCTCCAGGCGACTGGAAATGTGCAGATGGAACGCACCCTGGCAGGACGGCCGGTGCAGACCGCAACGGCGCGCAATGGCGTGGCCGAATTGCAATCGACTGGCGGCTGGTCGCAAATGGATTTGGACGGCGATGTAAAGCTGAAGGAAGCGGACCGTAGCGGACAGGGGGCCCACGCGGTTTTTGTTCGCGCGTCGCAAACGGCCACGCTGACCGGCAATGCCCTGGCCCGCGACGCTTCGACGGAGACACGCGCGCAAAAAATCATCTTTGCGCAGGGGAGCGGCGACATTCACGCCGAAGGCGGCGTGCGCTCCACGGATTTCGCGTCGCGCTCCAGCGTTGTGCAATTGGCGCCTGTGCCCGCGAACATCACGGCCGACACACTGCAGGCCAACTCTAAAACGGGCCGCGCTTTCTACTCCGGCCACGCGCGTCTTTGGCAGGGCGACTCCGTTCTTGAAGCGGAATCTATCGAGTTGTTGCGCGAGACGCGCGTTCTGAACGCCGCAGGCAATGTCCGCGCCGTATTTCCCCAAGCCGCCGTACAGTCAGCAGAAAATCCAGGTAATCGCGCGCAGGAAAGGACAGCTGCGTTAACTCCCGCTTCCGCAACGGCCCCGCAAACCTCCGTGAAGAAGTCGCACCTTTGGCACGCGAGTTCCGGCACCTTGAGTTACAGCGATAAGGAAAGTCGCGCGCATCTGGAGGAGAACGTTGTGGTGCAATCCGCGGAGCAGCGCATGCACGCGCCGACCCTCGATCTTTATTTCACGGGCGCGGCGCAGCCCTCGCCGAACGTCGGCGCAACCAACGCCAGTCCTCCCACCGGCGCGCAACAAATCAGCCGCGCTGCCGGCACCGGCGGCGTGATCGTGGAAGAAGGCGGTCGCAAGGCTACAGCGGAACGCGGCGAATACGTCGCTACCACCGGAAAATTCATCATGAGCGGCGGAAATCCCACTCTTTATGATGGTTCCGCGGGCACAACTACCGGCCGTCAATTGACCTTCTATTTAGCGGATGATACGATCATCGTCGACTCAGAAAATGGTTCGCGCACTTTGACGAAGCACCGAGTCGAGAAATGACGAGGTATGCTGAAGCTCCAGGCTGTCGAGTTGAGCAAGTCGTATCGCGGACGCAGGGTCGTGGACGACGTCGAACTGGAGATCGGACAGGGTGAAGTTGTTGGGCTTCTCGGGCCCAATGGCGCAGGAAAGACAACAACCTTCTACATCATAGTAGGTCTTGCCCGCCCCGATTCCGGTCGGGTTCTTCTCAACGGCGATGAAATCACGGACCTCCCCATGTACCTCCGGGCCCGTAGCGGCATCAGTTACCTTCCTCAGGAACCATCGGTTTTTCGTCAGTTGACCAGCGAAGAAAATTTGCTTGCTGTGTTGGAGACTTTGCCGTTGACTCCTGAGCAACAGCGCGACCGGCTCGAAGAATTGCTCGTGCAAATGGGACTGGAGACCGTGCGACAGAATAAAGCGTACACGCTGTCCGGCGGTGAACGCAGGCGCCTCGAAATCGCCCGCTCGCTCACCCTGCAACCCTCCTTTATTTTGTTGGACGAGCCGTTTTCCGGAATCGACCCGCTCACCGTAAAGGATTTGCAAGAAATTATCCGCGAGTTGAGCCGCTCGGGAATTGGCGTGCTGATTACCGACCATAACGTGCGCGAAACACTCAACGTCACCGACCGCGCATACATCCTTAGAAGTGGGAAGATATTCAGGAAGGGCCGCCCAGCGGAGTTGAGTGAAGATCCCGAAGTGCGGCGTGTTTATCTGGGCGATCACTTCCGGTTAAACTAGGACTAGACAAGAAAAAACCATGGCGTGGCAAGGGCTCAAACTGAATCTGAAGGTGGCGCAGAAGCAGATTCTGACGCCCGGTCTGGTTCAGATGGTCAGCGTGCTCGCGCTCAACCGGCTCGAGCTTCGCGAGATGATCAACCAGGAGATGATTGCCAACCCCGTTCTCGAAGAGCAGAGCGAAGAACCCACGCAATCCGATAACTATAGCGACGAAACCTTCCTCAAGGCCGAAACCGAAAAGGTTCCAGAGAAGCCCGAAGCAAATCCCTTTGATGAGTTCGACGTCGGCACTTTTTTCAATCAATACCTCGACTCCGGCGGAGACGGCGGCCGTTCGCAGGAGCGTGAAATTTCTGAACGGCCCTCCTTCGAGAAGTTTCTTTCCTCCGCCGCCGGCCTTACCGACCATCTCGCCTGGCAATTGAGCGTGACGATTTGCTCCGATGCCGTGCGCGAGCTGGCGGAGAGCATCATCGGCAATCTCGACGAAAATGGTTATCTCACCGCGTCCGTCGAAGAGCTAATGCAGAGCGGCAAATATACGCAGGACGATCTGGACGATGCGCTCGCGGTCGTGCAGGATTTCGATCCCATCGGCGTGGGCGCCAAGGATTTGCGC
>Ga0210410_10002508_pt1 | contig 16432 bp, 12 predicted proteins | sample IncBWC4MmetaG_FD_161058 | JGI IMG/M metagenome (GOLD analysis project Ga0210410, IMG submission 161058) | Forest soil microbial communities from Barre Woods Harvard Forest LTER site, Petersham, Massachusetts, United States - Inc-BW-C-4-M | ecosystem: Environmental > Terrestrial > Soil >... | reverse complement strand
AAGGCGCTCCCGGCTTGTCGAGGCTCGGCCAAGTCACACCCGGCCGTGGCAGTGTTTGTATTTCTTGCCAGAGCCGCAAGGGCAGGGGGCGTTGCGCGGGGTGCGGGCCCAGGGTGCGGCCGGACCCGCCAGGCGCGGCCCACCACGATCGGCACCGTTTCCCCGGCGCGGAGCGCGGGGCTGCGGCGCGACCGGCCGGCCGGCCGTGCCGGTGGCGCGAACCTCCTCGGCCATCGCCTCATCGGGTTCGGCGCCTGCCATGGCGTAAGCCGGCGGCGCCGGCTGCACGCGCAATTCAACATGGCTCAATACGGAGGTGACGTGCTGGCGCAGATTGGCCAGCATCGCCTCGAACAATTCGAAGGCCTCGCGCTTGTATTCGTTCAACGGATCGCGCTGGCCATAGGCCCGCAGATTGATCCCCTGACGCAGATGGTCGAGGCTCAGGAGGTGGTCCTTCCAGGTCTGGTCCAATAGCTGCAACAGCAGGCTCTTCTCGGCCATGCGCATCAGATCGGGGCCGTAATTGGCCGATTTCTCGGCCATTTTGCGGTCGGCCCCGGCGGTGATCCGGTCGCGCACCTCGTCCCCGCCGATCCCTTCCTCCTTGGCCCACTCGGCGAGTGGCAAGTCGAGGGCGAGGAGCCGCAGGCATTCGGCGTGCAGCCCGGCGATGTCCCACTGCTCGACGAGCGAATTCTCCGGTATGGCGTCCGCGACCATCTCCGCGATCGTCTCGCCGCGCATATCGGCGACCGTCTCGGCGACATCGCGTGCGCTCATGATCTCTTTGCGCTGCTCGTAGACGACCTTGCGCTGGTCGTTCATCACGTCGTCGTATTTGAGCAGCTGCTTGCGCATGTCGTAGTTGCGCGCCTCGACCTTCTGCTGGGCCTTGGCGAGCGCCTTGTTGACCCAGGGATGGATGATCGCCTCGCCCTCCTTGAGGCCGAGCCGCTGCAGCATCGAATCCATCCGCTCGGAGCCGAAGATCCGCATCAGATCATCTTCGAGCGAGACGAAGAATTTAGAGGCGCCGGGGTCGCCCTGGCGGCCCGAGCGGCCGCGCAGTTGGTTGTCGATGCGCCGGCTCTCGTGGCGTTCGCTGCCGACGACAAAGAGCCCGCCCGCCGCGACCACTCCCTCGTGCGCTCCGGCGATTTCCGCGCGGATGTCGGCAGCCTGCGCCTCGCGCACTGCGGCGTCCTCGATCAGTGCCAAATCGGTCCTCAGGCGCATGTCCAGATTGCCGCCGAGCTGAATGTCGGTGCCGCGGCCGGCCATGTTGGTGGCAATCGTCACGGTGCCGGGCCGGCCGGCCTGGGCGATGATGTAAGCCTCCTGCTCGTGATAGCGCGCGTTCAGCACGTTATGCGGGATCTTGTGTTGCTTGAAGACCGCGGACAACGCCTCGGATTTTTCGATGCTGACCGTGCCGATCAGCATCGGCTGCTTCCTCTCCTGGCATTCCTGCACATGCTGCACGATCGCGTCGTATTTCTCGCGCGTCGTACGGTAGACCTCGTCGTCGGTATCGTCGCGGATACAGGGCTCGTTGGTCGGGATCTCGATGACCTCGAGCTTGTAGATGTCGCTGAATTCCTGCGACTCGGTCATCGCGGTGCCGGTCATGCCGGCGAGCTTCGGATAAAGCCGGAAATAATTCTGAAAAGTGATCGACGCTAATGTCTGGTTCTCGTTCTGGACGGTCACACCCTCCTTGGCTTCGAGCGCCTGGTGCAAGCCCTCCGAGTAGCGCCGTCCCTCCATCATGCGCCCGGTGAACTCGTCGATAATGATGATCTTATCGTCCCGGACGATGTACTCGGTGTCGCGGGCGAAGAGCTTGTGCGCGCGCAATGCCTGGTTGACGTGATGGACGAGCCCGACATTGTCGATGTCGTAGAGCGAGCCTGCCGTCATCAATCCGGCGTTGCTCAGCAGCTCCTCGATCCGCTCGACGCCGGGTTCGGTCAGAGCGACGGTGCGCTGCTTCTCGTCCTTCTCGAAATCGCCGTCCTCCAGCGCCGGGATCAGCTTGTCAACGCGGATGTAGAGCTCGGAATTGTCCTCGGTCGGACCGGAGATGATCAGCGGGGTGCGCGCCTCGTCGATCAGGATCGAGTCGACCTCGTCGACGATCGCGTAGTGAAACGGCCGATGGACCATGTCCTCGAGCCGGAATTTCATATTGTCGCGCAGATAATCGAAGCCGAGCTCGTTATTGGTGCCGTAGGTGACATCGCATAGATAGGCCTCTTGGCGCTGCTGGTCGTCGAGCTCGTGGACGATGCAGCCGACGGTGAGACCGAGAAAGCGATAGATCTGGCCCATCCATTCGGCGTCGCGGCGGGCGAGATAATCGTTGACCGTGACGACGTGCACGCCCTTGCCAGCCAGCGCATTGAGATAAACGGGAAGGGTCGCCACCAAAGTCTTGCCTTCGCCGGTCTTCATCTCGGCGATCATGCCGCGATGCAGCACGACCCCGCCCATCAGCTGCACATCGAAATGGCGCTGACCCAAGGTACGCTTCGCCCCTTCGCGCACGGTCGCAAAGGCCTCGATTAGGAGATTGTCGAGCTCGACGCCGTCGGCGAGCTGTTCCTTGAAACGGTGGGTTCTCGCGCGCAGCTCGTCATCGGACATTGCCTCGAGCTGCGGCTCGATCTCGTTGATCGCGGCGACGATCGGCCCCAGGCTCTTGACATAGCGATCGTTGGCGGAGCCGAACAGCCGCCGGGCTAAGGCGCCAAACATGGGACCCTCGGAAAATGGGGACAGATGGCGAGACGTGTTCGCACGGCGGCCAGTTGACAGATAGGCCGGCAGGCGTGACGTGTCAATTCGCCGGCGCCGGTTAGCAGAGTGCCCGGACAGAGCAGGCCCTTAATGCCGATCGATCGCGATCGTCGGCCTGAGGAAACCCGGAGCCTTGAGAACACCACGTACTAAAGGAATGTTGTGCAGGAGCGGGAGGCTGCAGCATCGAGGAGGTGATTGCTATATTATCGCGGGCATGCCCGATCCCGCCGTGCTCACCCGATCGCCAGCCCCGGACATCCCGTATCTCGCTGGGCTCAATGACGCGCAGCGCCGCGCCGTCGAGGCCGTCGAGGGCCCGGTGCTGGTGCTCGCTGGCGCCGGTACCGGCAAGACCCGGGTGCTGACGACCCGTCTCGCCTACATCCTCGCCACCGGTCGCGCGCTGCCGGCCGAGCTTCTCGCCGTCACCTTCACCAACAAGGCGGCGCGCGAGATGCGCGAGCGCCTCGAAGCGATGATCGGCCGCGCCGCCGAGGGGGTGTGGCTCGGCACCTTTCATGCGATCGCCTCGCGGATCCTGCGCCGTCACGCCGAGGCGGTGGGGCTCAAGTCGAGCTTCACGATTCTCGACACCGACGACCAGATTCGCCTGTTGAAGCAAATCCTCGCGGCCGAGAACATCGACGAGCGGCGCTGGCCGGCGCGGGTGCTGCTCGCAATGATCCAGCGCTGGAAGGATCGCGGTCTCGGCCCCGAGAAAGTCCCCCGCGCGGATGCCGGCGACTTCGCCCGCGGCCGGGCGATCGATCTCTACCGGCAATATCAGGAACGGCTGATGACGGTAAATGCCGTCGATTTCGGCGACCTGCTGCTCCACAACCTGACGCTTCTGACCGGAAATCCCGGCATCCTTGCCGACTACCAGCGGCGCTTCCGCTATCTGCTCGTCGACGAATATCAGGACACCAACGTCGCGCAATATTTGTGGCTGCGCCTGTTGGCCCAGCAGCGCCGCAATCTCTGCTGCGTCGGCGACGACGATCAGTCGATCTACAGCTGGCGCGGCGCCGAGATCGGCAACATCCTGCGCTTCGAGACCGATTTCCCGGGGGCGACGATCACCCGGCTCGAGCAGAATTACCGCTCGACCTCGCACATCCTCGGTGCCGCGGCGGGGATGATCGCGCAGAACCAGGGGCGGCTCGGCAAGACGCTGTGGACCGAGGCGGCCGAAGGCGACAAGGTCGTGGTGCGCGCGGTGTGGGACGCACTGGATGAAGCCCGCTGGGTCGGCGAGGAAATCGAGGCCATGCAGCGCAAGGGTCATGCGCTGAGCGAGGTGGCGATCCTGGTGCGCGCCGCTTTCCAGACGCGCGAGTTCGAAGAGCGGTTCATTTCCTTGGCACTGCCTTACCGCGTCATCGGCGGGCCGCGCTTTTATGAGCGCCAGGAGATCCGCGACGCGCTCGCATATCTCCGTTTGGTCAACCAGCCGGCCGACGACCTCGCCTTCGAGCGCATTCTGAATACACCGCGGCGCGGCATCGGCACCGCGACCGTGCAGCAGCTGCACGCGCTCGCGCGCGCCGAGCGTCTGCCGCTCGTCGAAGCGGCGCGGGTGCTGAGCGCGGGTGACCAGCTCAGGCCCGCCGCGAGAAATGCTCTCGCCGGCTTTATTGCCGTCCTCGACCGCTGGCGAGCCCAGGCGGAGAGCCTTTCTCATACCGACCTGGTGCAGATCCTTCTCGACGAGTCGGGCTACACCGCGATGTGGCAAGCCGACCGCTCGCCGGACGCGGCCGGGCGGCTCGAGAACCTCAAGGAGTTGGTCGTCGGGATGGCCGAGTTCGAGAACCTCGGTGGTTTCCTCGAACATGTCAGCCTGGTCATGGACAATGCCGCCGAATCCGGCGGCGACATGGTCAACCTGATGACGTTGCACAGCGCCAAGGGGCTCGAATTCGACACCGTGTTCCTGCCGGGCTTCGAGGAGGGGCTGTTTCCCAATCAGCGCGCTCTCGAAGAGAACGGCCCCGCCGCCCTCGAGGAGGAGCGTCGGCTTGCGTATGTCGGGCTGACCCGCGCCCGGCACCGCGCGCTGATCTCATTCGCGGCCAATCGCCGGGTCCACGGCCAATGGCTGAATTCGATCCGGTCACGCTTTGTCGACGAACTGCCGGTCGAGCATATCGAGATCACCGCCGAGCTGGGGCTTCAGCCGGGCGCCGCCGCCTGGAGCTCCGAATGGGGAAGCACAGCGGAGGTTGTGCAGCCATCGTTCCGACAACCGGGCGGTGCTCTGCGGCGCCCGCTGTTGATCGAGAACGGCCCGGTTCCGCGGCGTGGCGAGGAGATACGAATGGTCGGCGGCTTCTGGGTGGGCAATCGCGTGTTTCATCAGAAGTTTGGCTACGGCACGGTGACCGAAGTCGCCGACAACCGGCTCACGGTCCATTTCGATCTCGCCGGCGACAAAAAGGTGATGGACGCCTACGTCGAGCACGTCTGATGTCGCGCCTGAGCACCATCTGGCGCGTCCTTGCAAAAGTACGCGGTGCGGAGGCGGCGAGCGTAGTGTTTGCGCTGCTCGACGAAGCGACGCGAGCCGTATCAGCGTTCGAGATCGCACCGGAGGAGTGGCGTGTCGAGGCCTACCCTGCCTCCTCGGTACTGACCTCGGCGCTCGCGGCGCAGCTCGCACTCACCGCCGCTGCGGCCGGCGGCACGCTTGTCGAGATCCGCGAGGAGAGGCTACCGGCCCGTGACTGGCTGGCGGAGAACCAGCTCGCCTTCCCGCCGCTGCGGATCGGCCGGTTCTTTGTCTATGGCTCGCATTATCGCGGTCGTGTGCCGGCTGGGGCGATCGGCATCCAGGTCGACGCGGCGACCGCGTTCGGCACCGGCGAACATCCCTCGACCCGAGCTTGCCTGATGGCGCTCGAGAGCCTTGCGCGGCGCCGGCGCTTTCGCTGCCCGCTGGATGTCGGGACGGGCACCGCCATTCTCGCGATCGCGACGGCGAAGTTGCTGCGCCGCAAGGTGTTAGCGACCGACATCGATCGTGGTGCCGTGCGGGTCGCCCGGCACAATGTCGTCCGCAACGGCGTCATGGGGGTGGTGCGGGTCCGCGGGGCGCCGGGATACCAAGACCGCGCGCTGAGCAAATCACGCTACGACTTGGTCTTGTCGAACATCCTGGCACGCCCGCTGGCACTGCTGGCCCGCGATCTCGCCCGGGCGCTGATGCCCGGCGGGCGGGCGGTCCTGTCGGGCTTACTTCGGCGGCAGGAGGCGATCGTGCTCGCCCCGCATCGCGGCTGCGGCATCGTGCTCGAACGCCGGTTAGTTATCGACGGATGGTCGACTTTGATCCTGTGGAAGCCCCCGCGGTCAGACAGCTCTAGGCGAGGCGAATTCTCCCCGTCCGCGGACCGGCACAGGGGCCGCCGAGCGAGGGGGCACGTAAGAACCGTCGCAGAGGTCGCGGACTTGCGAGCGCTGAATGCCGATATCGGCCAGCGAGTGGTCGTCGAGCGCCATCAGCTCGGCATAGGCCCGTTCCCGCCGCTGCCAATCGGCAAACGCCTTCCGGGCTGACATCAACAAGTTCAAGACGGACATACCATATACTCCGAGGCATTTTTGATGCTGCATTGCACAAGATTTGGCGATGCAGGTCGCGGATGCCAGGAGCTCGGTTGCAATTCTGCCATGCTGAGTTGTTAGTTTAGGTGGAATGCCAAAGAGGAGCGGTTGATGACGATGAGCGGGTCCGAACAAGATCGGGGCGAGCTCGGACGGTTGCTGCAGGAGGCGGGCTCCGCTTACGACGCGCAGAGTGTCGAGGCGCTGATCGAGGGCGTGCTGGCCGCACCCGCCGAGATCGGAACGAGCTGGTACATGTTGGTTGCCGACCCGGCGACTCCGGCCTTGGCCGGCGGGCTCGAAGCGCTGCGCGCCGCCAAGGCGAAGGTGTACCGCAATGGTTTGTCGGCCGAGGATTTCAAACTTCTGCCTAGCGCAACCCGTCTCGACCGGCTGCGCCGGGAACTGGCGGCACAGGACCTCGACGGGTTCATCGTGCCCCGCGCCGACGAGCACCAAGGCGAGTACGTGCCGCCGCGCGGACAGCGGCTCGCCTGGCTTACCGGCTTCACCGGGTCGGCCGGTCTGGCGATCGTGCTGCGCGATCGCGCGGCGCTCTTCGTCGATGGGCGCTACACTTTGCAGGCAGCAGCGCAAGTCGACACCCGATCGTTCGAAATCCATCACCTGATCGAGGAGCCGCCGGCGCGCTGGGTCGGTACGGCACTCGTCCCCGGCGCGGTGCTCGGTTACGACCCCTGGCTGCACACGCCGCACGAGGTCGAGCGGTTTCGGATTGCGACCGAAAAGGCTCGCGCCTCGTTGCGCGCGGCCGCCGAAAACCCACTCGATCGGGTATGGCCGGGGCACCCGCCGCCGCCAATCGCACCGGTGGTGCCGCATCCCGAACGCTTTGCCGGCGAAAGCGCCCAGTCGAAACGTGTCCGGCTCGGACGCGGATTGGCTGACGAAGGCGCCGGCGCCGCGGTGCTGACGATGCCCGAGTCGATCGCCTGGCTCCTCAACATCCGAGGCGGGGACGTGCCGCACACCCCGCTGCCGCTGTCCTTCGCGATCCTGCGGCAGGACGGCAGCGCCACATTGTTCATCGACCGGCGCAAGCTCGCCCCCGGCCTCGAGCGCCATCTCGGCAATGCTGTGACCGTTATGCCGCCAGAGGAGCTCGGACCGGCACTCGACGCGCTCGCCGCCGACGGCGGCCGCGTTCAGGTCGATCCGGCGACCGCGGCATGCTGGATCTTCAATCGTCTCGAAGCGGCGGGAGCTAGGCTGCACCGCGCTGCCGATCCCTGCCTGCTGCCCAAGGCATGCAAGAACGAGATCGAGCTCGACGGCACCCGCGCAGCCCATCGCCGCGATGGCGCCGCCTTAACCCGGTTTCTTGCCTGGCTTGCAGAGGAGGCGCCGAAAGGGGGGGTCTGCGAGATCGCCGCCAGCGATCGGCTCGAGATGATCCGGCGCGGCGGCGAGCATTTCCGCGATCTGAGCTTTCCGACGATCTCGGGCGCCGGGTCGAACGGTGCGATCGTCCATTACCGCGCAACCCCGGAGACGGAGAAGCAGCTCGAATCGAGCACACTCTTCCTGCTCGACTCGGGCGCCCAATACCTCGACGGCACCACCGATGTGACGCGCACCGTGGCGATCGGCGAGCCGACGCAGGAAATGCGCGACCGTTTCACGCGAGTGCTGAAAGGCCACATTGCCCTGGCATTGGCGCGCTTTCCGAAGGGCACCACCGGGACGCAGCTCGACGCCTTTGCGCGCCGTGCGTTGTGGCAGAGGGGGCTCGACTACGACCATGGCACCGGGCACGGGGTCGGCAGCTATCTCGGCGTTCATGAGGGGCCGCAGCGCATTTCGAAGGCACCCAATACTCAGGCCCTCTTACCCGGGATGATCGTCTCGAACGAACCCGGCTATTACAAGACCGGCGCCTACGGCATCCGCATCGAGAACCTCGTCGTCGTGCAGCCCGCCGAGGGTGAAACCGAGCGCGAAATCCTCGAATTCGAGACCCTCACCCTGGCGCCGATCGACCGCAGCCTGATCGATAGTTCGTTATTGGATGACGAGGAGATCGCCTGGCTCGACGGCTACCACGCCAGAGTCCGCGAGACCCTGACCCCGCTCGTCGACCCCGACACCGCGCACTGGCTCGGAGAAGCGACCGCACCGATCGCCAGTAGCTAACGCCGACGCTGGTGGTCGGCCAGGACCTGCGCGATCACCACCGAGATGCGCTTGGCCGTAGGGATGTGCAGGAACTCGTTGGGGCCGTGCGCGTTCGAGTGGGGGCCGAGCACACCGGTCACGACGAACTGCGCCTGCGGAAACTTCTCGCCGAGCATCGCCATGAACGGGATGCTGCCGCCTTCGCCCATATAGGCCGGCGCCGCCCCGAACGTCGCCTCCGAGGCGTGCGCCAGCGATTGCTCGAGCCACGGCGACAAGGCCGGTGCATTCCAGCCGGCCGCACTCGGCCCGGGCTCGTATTCGACCTCTGCCCCGTAAGGCGGGTCTTTCTTCAGCAGCGCGCGAACGCGATCGCCAGCAGTCTCCGGATCCAAGGTCGGCGGCAGGCGCAGGCTGAGCTTGGCAACCGTCGAGGGCAACAGCACATTGCCGGCGTTGATGGGGTCGGGCAGGCCGTCGATGCCGATAACGGCGAGCTGCGGTCGCCAAGTGCGATTGAGCACGAGCTCGGTCAGATCATCTGACATCGGCGACATGCCGGGCATAAGCGGGAACTTGGTATACACCGTATCGCCGAGGGCCGCCGCGGCGCGCCGGGCCTGCGCCACCCGCTCGGGCGGAACCTGGGCATAGAGCTCGGCCGGGCGGACGGCCCCGGTTTCCTCGTCTTCGAGACGCGACAGCAGCCGGCGCAGAATGCGGAAGCTCGACGGGACGACACCGGAGGCGTCGCCCGAATGGACGCCCTCGTCGAGCACTTGAACTGTCAGCGTGCCCGACGCGATGCCGCGCAGCGAGGTGGTCAGCCACAGCTGATCGTAATTTCCGCATCCGGAGTCGAGACAGACGACGAGCGACGGACTGCCGATCCGCCCGGCGAGGTGATCGACGTAATAGGGGAGATCGTAGCTGCCCGATTCCTCGCAGGCTTCGATAAGGACCACGCAGCGCGCATGCGCCACCCGCTGCTCGCGCAGTGCCAGCAGCGCGCTCAGCGCGCCGAACATCGCGTAGCCGTCATCGGCACCGCCGCGGCCGTAGAGCTTGTCGCCTTCGAGCCGCGGAATCCAGGGCCCGTAGCCCTCCGTCCATCCGACCATCTCGGGTTGCTTGTCGAGATGGCCGTAGAGCAGCACGGTGTCCTCGCCCTCGCCCGGGACGTCGATGACGATGACCGGGGTGCGCTCGGGCAGCCGGACGACCTCGAGCGAGGCGCCTGGCAGTGACGAGAGCCTAGCCCGTGCCCACCGCTCAAACAGCGCCACGGCTTCGTCCATGTAGCCGTGCGCCGCCCAATCCGGGTCGAAGGACGGCGACTTGTTGGGGATCTTGATGTATTCGACGAGCGTCGGGACGATCTCGTCACCCCAACACTGGTCGACAAACTTTGTCGTTCTCGTGATATCGATCATTCGACAATCCCGATCGGAAAGAACCTCGCTTCCTCGTTATAGGACCCGGCCTTTGTCCGAAACAAGGATCGCCCGGACCGGCGCTCGCACCATCGCAACAATTAGTTGTCTCGATTGTGAACAGCTGCTGTATCTGCAGCAAATCTGCAGCAGATCCTCGTCTTCAGGTTGTAGCCAACACACCGCGATCCGCATCCCCAGCATCCATAGCCTCTGGTCCGGACGAGAAGATGCACCATCGATATGGCAATTTTTTGGTTCTTGAGGATCGCGGAACGTAGGTGAGTGCCGCGCCCACGAAAGTTGACGCGCTCGGGGGCCAACCGTACGATCTCGGTACGCCGTTAGGGCCCCTCAGCACGGGAGGATTACCGTCATGGCCAAGATCGTCCTTGGGATCGCCACCTCGCACACGCCGATGCTCAACACTCCGGCCAAGGACTGGCCGAGTTTTATTGATCGCGACGGAGTCCGCGAATTTCTCGACAAGGAGGGCGATCCCGCCACCTACGAGGAACTGCTGAGCCGCCCCGACCCGAGAGCGCTGCCGGAGTTGACGCCGGAACGCTTCCTCGCACGTCACGACGAGGCCCAGGCGGCGATCGAGCGGCTGAAGCAGAGTGTGCGCCGCGCCGAGCTCGACGCTTTGATCATTGTTGGCGACGACCAGAAGGAGCTGTTCCACGAGGATCACCTGCCGTCCATCCTCGTCTATTACGGCGACACCATCCGCAACGTGCCGCTCTCGCCCAATTTCAAAGGTCCGGAATGGTCGCGGCTCGCCACCGCGCGCTATTATGAGGAGAAGGAGCCGCGCGATTATCCTGTCGAGGCACCGCTGGCGCTGCACCTGATCGGCGAGTTGATCGACCGCGAGTTCGACATCGCCTCGTCGAACGGGCTGCGGCCCGGGCACGGCGAAGGCCACGCCCACGCCTTTGTGCGCAAACGGCTGATGGAGGACCCCGACCTGCCGGTCGTTCCGGTGTTTCTCAACACCTATTACCCGCCGAACCAGCCGACCCCGCGGCGCTGCTGGAAGCTCGGCCAGGCGATCCGCGAGGCGGTCGAGAGCTATCCGGGTGATGCGCGCATCGGCATCGTCGGCTCGGGCGGGCTCAGCCATTTTGTCGTCGACGAAGAGCTCGACCGCGGGATCATCGACGCACTCAAGCAAAAGGACGGCGAGGCGTTGCAGTCCTTGCCGCGCAAAAAGCTCAATTCCGGCAGCTCGGAGATCCGGATGTGGATCGCGGTCGGCGGCGCTGTCGAGCACCTCGATATGGCGTGGTCGCATTACGTTCCGGGCTACCGCACCCCGGCGGGCTCCGGCACCGGGCTCGGCTTCGCCCTTTTCCAGTGAGAACGGCTTTGCCGTCGAGATTGCTTCGTCGCTCCACTCCTCGCAATGACACCGTAAGCTGTCATTGCGAGCGAAGCGAAGCAATCTCGGGCCACTGGGGCATCCCGAAATGACGACCTGAATGAGGTCAGCAATGAGCAAGCAGAAGGACAGCGACGATCTGGTCCGCGTCGGCCCCGGCACGGCGATGGGCGAGATGATGCGGCAGTACTGGATTCCGGCGGTGATGTCGTCGGAGCTCGAGCGCGACGGCGCGCCGCTGCGGCTGATGCTGCTCGGCGAAAAGCTGATCGCGTTCCGCGACAGCTCGGGCCGGGTCGGGGTCATGGATCACCGCTGCCCGCATCGCTGCGCGTCTCTCTTCCTCGGTCGCAACGAGGAGAACGGCATCCGCTGCGTCTATCACGGCTGGAAATATGATGCGGCGGGCAATTGCGTCGACATGCCCAACGCTCCGCCGCACCAGGACTTCAAGGACAAGGTCAAAGCCAAGGCCTACAAGGTCGCCGAGCGCAACGGTCTCGTCTGGGTCTATATGGGTGCCCGCAACGAGGCGCCGCCATTGCCGGCGATCGAGGCGGCGCTATTGCCCGAGGCCGAATTGCAGATCTCGTTCGTGCAGCGCGAATGCAACTGGCTGCAGGCGCTCGAGGGCGATATCGACACCTCGCATTTCGGGTTTCTGCATACCGGCAGTGTCCAGCCCGAGGAGGTGGCGCCGGACAGCCTGCTGCGCTGGACAGTGACCAACCGCGCGCCGGAATATCACGTGACCGACACCAACTACGGCACGATGTACTGCGCCTATCGCCCGGCTGAGAAGAGCCAGACCTATTGGCGGTTCGCCAATTTCCTGTTTCCGTTCTGGACGCAGACGCCGCAGGGCCCGTTCGATCGGGTCAACACCCGCGCCTGGGTCCCGATGGACGACACCCATACGATGTTTGTCAGCCTCAGCTGGCGCGGCTCGCCGCCATCGATGCGCCCGCTGAAGAACGGTCAGATGGTGCCGGGCGGGCGACTGGGCTTCGACTACCTGCCGAACACCACCGACTGGTACGGCCGCTGGCGGCTGACCCAGAACCCGTCAAACGACTGGATGATCGACCGCGTGGCGCAGAAGGCCGAGAGCTTTACCGGCATCGCCAGCATCCATGGCCAGGACCAGGCGGTGACCGAGAGCATGGGTGGGATCACCGACCACGACTTCGAGAACCTGGCGCCGAGCGATTTGATGATCGCGCGCACCCGGCGGCGCCTGTTGCGCGCCGCCCGCGCCTTTGCCAAGGATGGCACCGTTCCGCCCTGCGTCGACGAACCGGGGATCTATACCGCGGTGCGCAGCGGCGATTTCCTCGCCGACACAAAGATCGCCTGGCGCGACGCCTACGAAATGCAGATGCGCGCCGCGGTGCGCCCGCTGCAGCAGGCGGCAGAGTGAGGCTGAGCCCCTCTCCGCCCTTCAGGGGGGAGAGGGAGGGGCCCGCATAGCGGGAGGGTGAGGTGGGCGCCTTCATATAAAAACTGCTCGTTGGTCCCCTCACCCTGCCCTCTCCCCCCGGCCGGCGGAGGGAGAGGGTAAGTAACCGTCGTCCGCGGGAAACTTCGATACTCGCTTCATTTCGGGCCAATCTCAGAGGGCTACTCTCGTCTCGATCCTAAACGTCTCGTAATCGGCGTGCAGACCCTGCTCGTCCCGGTCCAGCAGGCCTGCTTGCGCCAGCGCTTCGACATCCTCATGCACGCGCCGATAATCCCGGCCGAGAGCGATGGCGAGAGCACGGATGCTTCGAGCGGGCTGCCGGTGCACATGGCGCGGGAGCTCGAGGCGCCTGGGGGTCAAAATCCGCGAGAACGTCTCAAGGGTCTCGAAGCCCACATGCCGTTCGGCATTCTCCTGCGTTAGCTCTCCGCGCCCCGCGCGATGCCACGCATCCACAAAGCGACGACCCATGTCATCGAGCGTGTCGCCGATATGCACCTGCAGCTCGCGTTTGTTCCCCGTCTTCATCGTCCTGCCTTCCTTGCCTCACGGACAGCGGCTTTGAAATCCTCGATCAGCCGCTCGGGGCTTGCGAAGCGGTAGGCATCTTCGACTTGCCCGATAGATTATGGCATCGATAGACATATGTCGTTTCCCGTCATATTACGATCCCAAGCAAGCATCTGTATTATCGGAAATGCGGGCCCTGCGCAGCGGCGATTTCCTCGCCGACGCGAAGATCGCCTGGCGCGACGCCTACGAAATGCAAATGCGCGCCGCGGTCCGTCCGCTGCACCCGCTCGGCGACATTGCCTTAACAGCGCGGGCCGTAGCGCCCTCGCCGACAGCGGTATTCACGCGTCTGTTGCTGCTCGACCTTGCGAACGCGGCCGTGATGCCCTCAGGTTCTGTTCCAGATCAGGGCAGCAACCTTCTCGGAGTAGCCCGGGCCGATCCTGTCAGCCAGTTGCAGATAGCGCTCGGCGAGACCGCTCGTCGATAGAACCTCCGGGATGCGGGTGTGGACGGCACCATCGGGGCCCCACGCCGCTTCGAACATAAGCGCGCGGTCGGCGGATCGTCTCCGGGCCGCTGGATGCCGAGCCGATCGGAGATATCGATCATGGTTCCGTCTCGGGTGTCGCCGATGCCGTCGCCGGGCCAGACTCGCGCGTCGCTGAGGGGCTACCAACGCAACAGAGCCTCTGTCATGGCGTCACGGTGATGCAATAGGTGATATCCTGCGTAAAAGTCCCGCCGAGGTAGATGGCGGCCCCTCCGAATTTCAGCATGTAATCGCCCTGCGCAAGAGTCCCTGGGATAAGGGAGTAAAAGCCATCCCCGACGGCGGGCGCGACCGGGCCGCGGATGTTGAGATCCCCGTACAGGTTGTCAGGCGGCGGTGGCAGTGTGTACGGGAAGGGGTGAGATGGCAAACGAGTGTAGCCCACGTTGACGGAAGTTCCAGTTTGGCTGCAACTCTGATCGGCTGGCGACAGCATGGAATAGAGCCCCGTTGCACTATCCATCGTAGCGGTGGCGAAGGCCTGCAATTTCGGGACGCCCAGGTTCTGCGGGTACTTCGACTTCGGCGTACCGAAGGGGCAGTTCCCTCCGAGATTGGGCCTACCACATTCATTGTCCCACTCGATGTTAACGAGCGGGAAAAAGAGGGCAGTGCCCTGCTTCACGCTAATGTTGCGCGTTACCGTCCCGGAGGCGCTGCCGGCCAGGAAGAGCAGATCCGAATAAGGCTGCCCGTTATAGGCGTCGGCTCCTGTGTCATCGAGGAGCGGGTTTTCGGACGCGGGAATGCTGTACAGCCACTGCCACCACACCACCGTCAGCTCGGCCTGAGTCAGTTTCTGCCAGCCGGGGGCTGCATAGGCTTTGTGGGATGGCGGCGCAATCACCGTTGACACCGCAACCGCTAATGCTGCCACCACCGCCCAGCGCATCGGGCGGCGAGAACGATAAAAGGCCGCAAGGGTCATAGAAGCCTCCCTGTTAAATCAGCCGACTCCCGGTATGGGTTAGCGCGTCGGTCAGCGCTTGGAGGTAGAGTAACGGAACGTAACTAATCTGCAACAAAAAATTAACTAAGCTATGGAGCCGGCCTGTTTCCGCGGTAAGAGGGCCTCCGGCGGACGTTTGCGGTCTGCGGAGTACCCCGACCGCCGAAACCGCCGAAGGCGGACGCCTCGTCTATGTTGCTGGTCGGCGGCCCCAGGCGAGGAAGCCGTCGTTCTTGAAGCCGGGCTTGCCGTAGGTGAGGGGGGTGCCAGCGAAGGTTTCGACCCGGCCGCCGGCGGCTTCGAGACAGACGACCCCAGGCGAGAAAGCCGTTTTAGGGGTGTGGGTGCGCGCTCGACCGCCTTCTGCGCCTGGATTGTGAGCACCGGACCTAACCAGATCGCTCGCCCATTCTGAAGATCCCGTCGATTGTCACTCGTAGTCTCCCACAACAGGACTAGCGCCGGGCTCCGTCCGGTTTCTCCATGGTGGCCTGCTCCAGCACCTCGCGGATAAACCGGGTGTAGGGGACGCCTCGGGCCTTGGCTCTGGCCTTCACTGCATCGAGCAGCGGCACAGGCAGGCGCATGTTGAGCCGAGCCGCCTTCGCCTGAAACTCGAACTTCACCGGCTTGAATTGTGAAAAATCCAGATCGGACAAGTCCTGCTCAAGGAAGGCTTCGGCCTCCTCGTCAGTGGTCATTCTGGGGACCTTGCGCTTCATAGTTCCGGATCTCCCTTTCGTGCATGTAACGGGCGCTCACCGGTCGGATCGTCGGCTGTCCGAACCTCTCCCGGATAGTGAAGGCCACAAACAGCGGTCGTCCGCGCCCGGTGCGGCCCACGGCGATCAGCCGATCCTCAAGGTGGGCGTGTTTCGGGTCCGGGGCGATTCGCGGCTCGCCGCGCAAAAGCGCCTCGATCTCGTCAATGGAAACACCGTGCTTCTGGCAATGCGCCCGGTTGCCCCTGTCCCAATCAAAAAGCCTTGAGACGACCTCATCGACCATAGTTTAGCACTGTACGAATGTACGTACAAATCCAGGGCCGATCAGGCGCGGCGGCCCCAGGCGAGGAAGCCGTCGTTTTTGAAGCCGGGTTTGCCATAGGTGAGGGGGGTGCCAGCGAAGGTTTCGACGCGGCCGCCGGCGGCTTCGAGAATAGCTTGGCCGGCCGCGGTGTCCCACTCCATCGTCGTGCCGAAGCGCGGGTAGAGGTCGGCTTCGCCGGCGGCGATGACACCGAATTTGAGGGCGCTGCCGCAGCTCTTGCGTTCGCGCACCGGATCGTAGGCGAGAAATTCGGCAAGCCGCCGGCTGTTTTCGTGCGAGCGGCTATGGATCACGACGAGCCCATCACCCGGGCTGCGGGCATGAATCGGCTCGGGCCTGCCACCGTTCCGCCGGCGCATCGCGGTGCCGGGCCCGTAAGCGGTGTAAGTGAGACCGACCGCCGGCCCGTGCACGACGCCGAGCACCGGCCGCCCCTCCTCGACGAGTGCTATCAGCACCGAAAACTCGCCGTTCCGGGCGACGAACTCGCGCGTGCCGTCGAGCGGGTCGATCGCCCAGAAACGGTCACAGCAAGGCGGCA
>Ga0210410_10002507_pt1 | contig 16432 bp, 15 predicted proteins | sample IncBWC4MmetaG_FD_161058 | JGI IMG/M metagenome (GOLD analysis project Ga0210410, IMG submission 161058) | Forest soil microbial communities from Barre Woods Harvard Forest LTER site, Petersham, Massachusetts, United States - Inc-BW-C-4-M | ecosystem: Environmental > Terrestrial > Soil >... | reverse complement strand
GTCGGCGGCCTTTGCCAGCGTCGCTTCATCCTGAGCTTCGCCGTGATAGCCCGGCACCAGCGGCACGCCGGCCTGCTCCATCAGGAATTTCGATCCCGACTTCGAGCCCATCGCCGTCATCATGGCTGCGGTCGGACCGACGAATACCAGTCCGGCATCGAGACAGGCATGCGCGAATTTGGCGTTCTCCGACAGGAAGCCGTAGCCGGGATGCACGGCTTCGGCGCCGCTCTTGCGTGCCGCCTCGATCACGCGTTCCATGTTGAGATAGCTGTCGCGCGCCCGCGCCGGCCCGAGCAGCACGGCCTCATCGGCTGCAGCGACATGCAGGGCATCGCGGTCGGCCTCGGAATAAACCGCGACCGTGCGCAGCCCCATCGCCCTTGCAGTCCGGATCACGCGGACGGCGATCTCGCCGCGATTGGCGATCAGGAGGGTACGAAATCCCCGGTATAGTTTGGTGCGATCCATCATCACATCCTGAACAGGCCGAATTTGGTCGGCTCGATCGGCGCGTTCGCCGCCGCCGAGAGCCCGAGACCCAGCACCAGCCTGGTATCGGCAGGATCGATCACACCGTCGTCCCACAGCCGGGCGGTGGCGTAGTAAGGACTGCCCTGACTTTCATATTGGGCACGGATGGGCGCGCGGAATTTCTCTTCCTCCTCGAGCGACCAGGTCTCGCCCTTGGCCTCGATGTTGTCGCGACGGACCTGGCTGAGCACCATGGAAGCCTGTTCGCCACCCATCACCGAGATCCGCGCATTCGGCCACATCCACAGGAAGCGCGGGCTGTAGGCACGCCCGGCCATGCCGTAATTGCCGGCGCCATAGGAGCCGCCGATCACCACGGTGAATTTCGGCACCGCCGCGGTCGCCACCGCCGTCACCAGCTTGGCGCCGTCGCGCGCGATGCCGCCGGCTTCATATTTCCTGCCGACCATGAAGCCGGTGATGTTCTGCAGGAAAACCAGCGGGATATTGCGCTGGCAGCATAATTCGATGAAATGCGCGCCCTTCAGTGAGCTCTCGCTGAACAGGATGCCGTTGTTGGCGATAATGCCGACCGGATAGCCCCAGATATGGGCAAATCCGCAAACCAGGGTTTGGCCGTATAGCTTCTTGAATTCGTCGAATTCGGAACCGTCGACCAGCCGCGCGATGATGTCGTGGACGTCGAACGGCTTGCGCCCGTCGGCGGGGACCACGCCATAGATCTCATCGCGCGCAAACAGCGGCTCGCGCGGTTCGCGCATGTTCAACGCGGCGCGGGCCGGCTGCTTCAGCGTGGCGACGATGCGCCGCGCAATGCCGATCGCATGCGCGTCGTTTTGCGCGTAATGATCAGTGACGCCGGATTGCCGGGAGTGCACGTCGGCGCCACCGAGTTCTTCCGCCGTGACCACTTCGCCGGTCGCGGCCTTCACGAGCGGCGGCCCGCCGAGGAAGATCGTACCCTGATTGCGCACAATGATGCTTTCGTCGGACATCGCCGGGACATAAGCGCCGCCGGCGGTGCAGGAGCCCATCACGATGGCAATCTGCGGAATGCCTAGCGCCGACATCTGCGCCTGATTGTAGAAGATGCGGCCGAAATGCCGTTCGTCCGGAAAAATCTCGTCCTGCTGCGGCAGGAAGGCGCCGCCGGAATCGACCATGTAGACGCAGGGCAGATTGTTCTGCCGGGCGATGTCCTGGGCGCGCAGATGCTTCTTCACCGTCATCGGATAATAGGTGCCGCCCTTGATGGTCGCGTCATTGGCGACGACGACGCATTCGCGCCCCGATATCCGGCCCACCCCGGTGATGATGCTGGCGGAGTGCACATCGCCGCCATAGAGGCCGTAGGCCGCCAGCGGCGACAGTTCGAGAAACGCCGTGCCGGGGTCGATCAGCAGGTCGACGCGCTGCCGCGCCAGCATCTTGCCGCGCGAGGTATGCCGGGCCCGCGACGTCTTGCCGCCGCCGCCGGCGACCGCATCGAGCTTCTGGCGAAGTTCAACGACCAGCGCGCGCATCGCCTCGGCATTGCGGGCAAAATCGGACGAGGTGGGGTCAGTGGAGGAATGCAGCGGCATGGCTTTCAGCTTTTATTGTGCGCCGCGATTTGCGCATCGGGCTCGCATCATGGTGTCACTGCGCCGCCGCCTTAGGCAACCCGGAACTTTGCGACCCATTCGGAAATGCCGGGGTACGGCTTGCCGTGCGCGACCCTCAACGGACACTTGCACTAGCGTCCTGCCCCCCTTTGTCCAGGCATCGCGCCAGGGCTGCGAGCAGGAAGTCGGTTTGGGCGTTCGTTCCCACGGTGATTCTCAAATAGTCGGAAATCCGCGGCATGGCGAAGTGCCGTACCAATATCGACTGGGCGCGGAGGTCCGCGGTCAGTTCGGCGCCGTCTCGGGCTGGGTGGCGCGCGAAAACGAAGTTCGCCGCCGATGGCAATACCTCGAAGCCGAGCCGGGTCAGCCCTCGGGTCAGCCGATCCCGTTCCTCGATCACCATCGCCCGGCTTCGCTGAAAGTGCGTTTCATCCTCCAGTGCCGCAACCGCTCCGGCCTGGGCAGGTCGGCCAAGCGGGTAAGAGTTGAAGCTGTCCTTCACCCGCGCCAACGCCTCGATCAAGCCGGAGTCACCGATGGCGTAGCCCACGCGCAGGCCTGCCAGGGCCCGTGACTTCGACATCGTGCCCACCACCAGAAGGTTCGGATAAGAAGCAACCAGCGGGATGACGGTCTCCGCTCCGAAATCAACATAGGCTTCATCCACCACCACCGGCTGCTCGGGATGGGTCTGCAGCAGCGCCGAGATCTCCGCCCGGCTCAGCGCGATGCCGGTGGGAGCGTTCGGGTTTGCGATGATGATGGCCCCGGCCGGGCGCGCATAATCCGCAATGCGGATCCGCAACGCAGAATCGAGCGGCACCGTTTCCGCCCGGATACCGAACAGTCGGCAGTAGGTGAGGTAGAAGCCGTAGGTGATGTCAGGAAGCAGCAGCGGCGCGTCATGCTTGAGCAGTGCGACGAAGGCGTGCGCGAGGACCTCGTCCGAGCCGTTGCCGACAAAGACCTGCTCAGGCCGAACCCCGTGATAGGCAGCCAGTGCCCGCCGTAAGGCCGTCGCCTCCGGGTCCGGGTAGAGGCGCAACGTCTCGGCAGCCTCGGCACGGATCGCCTCCAGAACACGCGGGGACGGACCGTAAGGGCTCTCATTCGTGTTCAGCTTGACCACGTTCGAGATGCGGGGCTGCTCGCCCGGCACATAGGGGTGCAACTCGTGCACCAAGCGGCTCCAGAACCGGTTCACTGGTATTGCCCTACGCTCATGAACAGCCCTCGACCGTTATTAGCAGCTCCGGGCGTTTCCGTCGCACCCAAGCCGGCCTGCTGCGGCTGGGGTATCAGGCGTCAGATTTTTTTCACTAGTGGGTCCAGGGCTCGGCTCGCCGGAACGCGAAATTGTCGGCATACGCGGCTGGCCGGCGCGCCGGCTCCTTCGGCTCGAGCACCTGATAGGGAATGCCCTCGCGCTCACAATAGGCGACCGCCTCTTCCTTGGTGTCGAAGCGAATGGAGAGTTCCTGCTTCATGTCCCTGGAAGAGGTCCAGCCCATCAACGGCTCGATCTCACGGGGCTGTTCGGGTTCAAAATCGAGCTGCCACTCCTTGGTCTTGGCGGTCCCGGATTGCATCGCGTTTTTGGCCGGCTTAAAGATGCGTGCGGTCATGGATGTGAGAGCCCCGTGAAAAATGCGGCATTGAAGCGCGTGGAGGAAACGGCCATGATGGGATAGAGACACCTTTCAGGAATTTGATCGGTGATTCCCAAGCTTGGATGTACCCTTTTCCGGAACGGTATAGTCATTATGCCGCGGTGTGACAATGTCAGCCCGCGGGTGGCTGAGCCCCTCCCCGGCAATTCCCCGATAAGCGTCACCTTCGAAGCGACAGGCCATGAAAATCAACGCAATCCTCCCCGAAAAAGGACGCGATCTCCGGCTCGATCTGTTTCGCGGGGTCGCGAACTGGGCGATTTTCCTGGATCATATTCCCGACAACGTCGTGAACTGGATCACCACGCGGAATTATGGTTTTAGCGACGCCGCCGACCTCTTTGTCTTCATTTCAGGCTATACGGCGTCTTTCGTCTACGCCCGGATGATGATCGAACGCGGCTTCCTCGTCGGCGCCACCCGCCTGACCAAGCGGGTCTGGCAGCTCTATGTCGCCCACATCATCCTGTTCGTGATTTACATCGTCTCGATCAGCTATCTCGCGCTGAAGTTCGGCGATTCCGAGATGATCAACGAGTTCAACGTCGCCGGCCTCGTCGACCACGCGACCGAGACGCTGCGGCAGGGCCTGTTCCTGAGATTCAAACCGGTCAATCTCGACGTGCTTCCGCTCTACATCGTCCTGATGGGGCTGTTTCCGCCGGTACTGTGGATCATGCTGCGTCAGCCCAACTGGACGATGCTGGCATCGATCGCGTTATGGCTCACCGCGCGGCAGTTCGGCTGGAATTTCACCGCCTATCCCGCCGGCGTCTGGTATTTCAATCCGTTCTGCTGGCAGGTGCTGTTCGTGTTCGGCTCGTGGTGCGCGCTCGGCGGGGCGCGGAAATCGATGGCGGTCATCTCTTCGCCATACACGCTTTATTTCTGTATCGCCTACCTCATCTTCGCCTTGATCATGACCATGGCGGGCAAGTTCCCGGATTTCGGGGCGATGTTCCCGGACTGGCTCTATTCGACCTTCAATCCCAACGACAAGTCCAACCTCGCGCCTTATCGTTTCATCCATTTCGTGGTGATCGTGATTCTCGTGATCCGGTTCGTGCCCAAGGACTGGCCGGGCCTTGAATGGAAGATGTTCGATCCGGTCATCGTCTGCGGTCAACAGTCGCTCGCGGTTTTCTGCGTCGGTGTCTTCCTGTCCTTCGTCGGGCATTTCGAGTTGATGCTGAGTTCAGGCTCGCTGTTCGCACAACTGTTTGTCAGTGTCGCCGGCATAGCGATCATGACCATCGTCGCCTACTACATCTCCTGGTCGAAGCGGCAGGACAAGCCCCCTCCGAAACCGGCGGTGGCCGCGGCTGCCAAGGCCGCCTGATTTCCGCTTCGACGTGGCCGGCGCGATTGACGCCGGCCAAGCCGACCTGATCAGGGTTGGAATCCCGGTGCGCCGAGCCCGAAGTCCGCTTTAGCGGCGGGGCTTGCTGACCACTCTGCCTCGCGATGTAATCCCTCCCCATTCGGCGGACCAGGTGAGCTCCGTCGCTGACATTTGGTCGAGATCGCGCCGGCTCCGTGGTCCCTGCAATGCGAACATGGCGCCCTGAGGGTCGATGCATCGGGCGATCCAGCTGCCGTCCTGCAATTCGACCGGACCCTGGGCGACGCAGCCGCCACTGCTCTTCACGCGCTCGGCTGCCACGTCGATATCGTCGACATTGAAATAATAGAGCCAGAACGGCAATGGCACCGTCGGAAGTTTGGTGAAGATGCCGCCAATGGTCTGTCCGCCGGCGGAGATCAACTGGTACGAATCCATCGGACCGATTTCAGGCACTGGCTGCTGCCAGTCGAACACTTCACGGTAGAAGGCGAACGCCGTCTGCCAATTGGCGGCAAGCAACTCATGCCAGCCCACTCGTCCTAATTCGCCCAATTCGACGGGCTGGCGGCCTGGTTTCAGTCCCTTTACCACGGCGAGCGTTGCCGATTGCGGATCCGCGACCACGGAAATACGACCGATATTGCTGTCAGTGGGCGGGACATAAACGGCGCCACCAAGACGCTTGATCCGCTCGGTGGTTTGATCCACGTCATCGACGCCGACATACCCTACCCATCTCGGCGTCGCGCCCAGTTTTCTCGCGTCGTCCGGCAGTTCCATGAGCCCGCTCACCGGAGCGTTTCCCGCGCTAAACAAGGCGTAGGCCAGATTCGGCGTCGATGCGTCTTGCGCGCCCCAACCGATGACCGCGCCGTAGAAGGCCTTGGCGGCCGCGACGTCCGTCGTCAGCAGTTCGTACCAGACGAAACCTCCTTGATGATCGACCACGCCGATTTCTCCATTCAAGTCGAGAGCCCGTTGCCACACCGCACAGCGCAGCGCTCGTTGCGGTGCTCCGGACAAACATGATCATGGACATAGTCACTCGATAGAAACGCGCCGCTATCGTTCACAAACATGAATGAAAGCTGAATGCGCTGCGTTGCATTATTATCGGTCGCATGATCGTGTGTGTCACCAGTCTTGCACGGTGCATTTGCCGAGCGTAGGATGCGGCCTCTCTGAATTCGAAACTCTCTTACAGGTATGGAGGATGCGACGATGCCGAGGTTGAAACAAGCTTCGAAGCGGAAGCGTGTTACCAAAGCTGCCGTACCGGCGTTGGGAGCCGCCGGATTGACTTTCTCGCTGGTGGGGGGCGCATCAGCATCGGCCGTTCCAACGGACGTGCAGCAGACCAATAATTTTTCACCGACTCAGTCAATCACTCTCGGCGAAGAAGAGATCGCCGACGTCAGCCTGGCGACGTTCTACCTCTTCGACAAGGAGAGCACAGGATCGCTTCGGGGTATGGTACAGCAAGCCCGCGGCTGCGGCTGCGGCGGCGGTAGAGGCTGCGGCGGTAGAGGCTGCAGGGGCTGCAGAGGTTGTGGTGGCAGAGGTTGCGGCTGCGCAGGTTGCGGGGGTTGCGGGGGCTGCTGCCTGTCATGGGGATACTGCCGCCTGTGCTAGGTCGCGGCGCCTGCTTGCCGACACGATTGACAGAAATTATCGAGATGGCCGGGTCCGACGAGGTCGACCCGGCCGTTGCATGTCTGCTTTCCGCAAGGATCATTCGCGCACCAACAGGCGCGGCGATGATGGTTTGGCAGGTTTCCAATCCATTCAAAAAATGCTAGCGCGCGAGCTGCACATGAACCTTCCCGCGGCCATGTGCTTGCGCCGGAGCTTCGGAGTGATTCGTAAAATGCGCGTGCTGACGTCATGACCAGCCAACGCAACAAGACCAGGAAGAGCCGCGCGACGCTGCGCCCGGACACGGACCTTCTGCGGTTCGCGCCGAATTTTACCGCCTATGTGCTGCCTCCCGATGTCGTGTGTCTCTATTCCGAGGACCGGAAATTCTTCCTTCACGGCGAGCTTTACTGCGCGCTCGCCGAGGCCATTGGCGAACGTGGCAAGCGCGCGTCGGAGCTGGTTCGCGAACTGGCACGGAAATTTCCGGCCGACAAAATCGACGAAGCCATCAAACGGCTGATCGAGCGGCGCTATGTTGTGCCGGCCTTGCAGAATTCCGGAGGCACGGTAGCCGGCTATTGGGCGAGCCTCGGCTTACCTGCTGATGTCGCGGAGCAGAATCTTGGGAAATGTCGCGTCCGCGTCGAATCGATTGATGTGGCCGGCGCTAAAGAGCTTGCCGCCGCGCTGCGTGGACTCGGCGTTCACGTCGTCGATCGTTCGCCTGACCTGACCATTACCCTGGTGAACGACTACCTGGAGCGGCAGCTGGCCGAGCTGAACCAGACGCGGGTGTCGCAAAAAACGCCGTGGTTACTGGTCCAGCCGTCCGGCATTTTTCCGCTGGTGGGACCGGTGTTCAAGCCGGACCAGACCGCCTGCTGGACCTGCCTGTTCGACCGCATGATCCGCAATCGCGAGATCAAGGGATTTCTCGAGCGAGCACCGGCGCGGCCCGTCGCGGTTTCGCCTCTCGTCCGCAAGACTTTCGGACAAAGCGCGATCCAGTTTGCCGCCGTCGAAATCGCCAAGGCGATCGCCTCCGGCTTTCGTACCGATTTGCGCGATCATATTGCAAGCCTCGACCTGTTGGGTGCCAGCATTGCAAAGCACTACGTGGCGCGCCGCCCGCAATGCCCGACCTGCGGAAGCAAGAAACTGCAGAATCCGCGCCGGGCGCCGCAGCCGGTCGAGCCAGGGCCCGGCGCGACGCTGATCATGACCAGCGGCGGCTACCGCACGGTGTCGTCGCGAACCACGGTGGCGCGCTTCCGAAAGCATGTCAGCCCCCTTACCGGTGTCGTCAAGAAGCTCGAGCGGATCGAGGCCGATCTGCCGATGAACACCAATTTTTTCGCCCAGCACAATTTCTCCGCGCCGGCGCATAGCGTCGATCAGTTGAGATCCGGACTGAGCGGCGGCAGCTTCGGCAAGGGTTCCACCGCCGAGCAGGGCGAAGCCAGCGCGCTGATGGAGGCCATCGAGCGCTATTCGGGAATTTTCCAGGGCGACGAGATCAGGGTCACGCGGCGTTTTACCGATTTTGCGGAAGGCGAAGCGCTGCTTCCCAATGACGTCCAGCTCTTCAGCGAAACCCAGTTTCAGACAAGGCACGATCCCCAGCAGGAGGATTCACATCCGGTTCCCGATCCGCTCGATCCATCCGCGAAGGTCGAGTGGTCGCCGGTCTGGTCGCTGCGCGACCGGCGCTTCAAATATCTTCCGACCGGCCTGCTGTATTTCTTCTATCGCGACTTCCATACGGATTCGAACGGCTGCGCGGCCGGCAACACCCGCGAGGAAGCCATCGTCCAGGGATTCCTCGAACTGGTCGAACGCGATGCCTACGCGATCTGGTGGTACAACCGGCTTCGGCGCGCCGAAGTCGATCTGGGACAATTCGACGATTCCTATGTCCGGGACCTCCAGACCCAGTTTGCCGATGCCGGACGCAAGGTCTGGGCGCTCGACGTCACCAGCGACCTCGGTATTCCCACCTATGTCGCGATCATGCACTGGATGCAAAACGGCCAGGAGAATATCGAGTTCGGCTCCGGCGCGCATTTCGATCGCCGCATCGCCCTGCTGCGTTCCCTTACCGAACTGACGCAGTTTCTGTCGATCGGCATGATGGACGGCGCCAGCGGCGAGAAGCCGACCCTGGACGGCGTCACGCCGTTGCGACTGGAGCAATATCCGTTCCTGATTCCGAGCGACAATCCCGTTGTGCCGCCCGCGCCGGGCCTGAAGGTTCACGACAACACCCGCGATCAGGTCAATGCCTGCGTCGAGATCGCCACCAAAGCGGGTTATGATTTCATGGTGCTCGACCAGACCCGGCCCGACGTCGAAGTCCCCGTCGTTCGCGTGATCGTTCCCGGCTTGCGGCATTTTTATCGCCGCTATGGGCCGGGCCGGCTCTATGACGTTCCGGTAAAACTCGGATTGCTGGATCGCCCGTTGCCGGAAAGCGAACTCACGCCGTTCCTGCCCCACACCTGAGGAGCAACCGGCTTGGGCGCTCCCGGAAAAAAACGAGGGCGAAAAATCGCATCATCAGCCATTTCGGCGCGGCTGAATCCTCGGATCACACTCGAAGCCCAGCCGGACGGAAGCATCGCCGCCTGCTTCGATGGTTACTCGGACGGCCTGGGAAAGTTCAGCACCGGCACCATGGATCGCGCGCAGGCCCTGCGCCGCGGCCTGCCTCTCGATTTCGTATCCGGCGGGCGCGATCCCGACCGGGAAATCGAACTGCTAGTCCAGCGACTGGCCCGGCGCGGTCTTCTGGAATACCGGCTGGGAGACGCGACGGGCAAGAAGGACCAGGTCGTGATCGAGCCGCAGGTTGCGGATTATTGGCCGCGAACGCCCAAACTCAGCGCCGCCGACATGGTCGCACTGTCCCGGTTTTCATATCTGCGACGGCGCGGCAATGAAATGGTGCTGGAATCGCCGCGCGCCGGCGCGTTGTTTCGGATTTGCGATCCAAAGATCGCAGCCGCCCTCGCGCTCTTGTCCACACCGCAAAGAATCAGCCGGCTGCGGCGGCAGCAAGGCTTCCCCGGGGCGGAGCTAATCGCCTTGCTGCTGGATTGCGGAATCCTCTTCAAGGTCGATGCCGCCGGCGATGGCCTCCGGGCGACCGAGGGCGACGCCGACCTCGTAATGTGGGACTTTCACGATCTGCTGTTCCACGCCCGCAGCACCGAAGGCCGGCAGGCCAATGCGCTCGGCGGGCTTTATCCTTTCGTGGGTGTCATATCCCCACTGCCGGGGGTGCGGTCGCCCTGGCCCGGGAAGCGAATCGAACTTGGCGAGCTTTCGACAGCGACCGCGGAAGCCATCTCGCCCCTGGCTCGGCTGCTGCACGAACGTCATTCGACGCGCGACTTCGACGACGCACGACCGATCACGCTTGCCGAGCTTTCGCGCTTTCTCGACAGAACGGCGCGGGTACAGTCGAATTGGACCAGCAAGCCGGATTTTGGCGAAGAAGGTCCTGATATCGAATACACCACCAGGCCGTATCCGTCGGGAGGCAGCGCCTACGAGCTTGAGCTCTATCTGGCCGTCGCCAACTGCGAGGGTCTTGCACGCGGCTTCTATCATTACGATGCCGGCGGTCACGCGCTGGTTATGATCGAAACATCGGTCCACGAACTCGAGGCGATGTTGGCAGCGGCTGAATTTGCCATTGGCGCTTCGGGCACGCCCCAGATCCTGATCACAATCGCCGCGCGTTTTGGCCGGATTTCCTGGAAGTATTCTTCAATCGCGTATTCGCTCATCCTGAAGGACGTCGGTGTCCTGATCCAGACGTTCTATCTGATGGCGACCGATATGGGGTTGGACGGATGTGCGATCGGGACCAACGATATCGACCGGTTTTCCAAAATGACAGGCATCGAATTCCACATCGAGGGGCCGGTCGGGCAATTTGCGCTCGGCCGCGGCAGCAGGACCGAGACCCAGGACTAGAAGCCAAAATCGGACCCAGACTCGACTCAAGACCGTGGGGATCACGGACAGTCTGCATTGAAAGGACAACAGGCTTTACCTTTGGCGCAATGCTGCGCTCGCGTCGGAACGCGTCCTACTACGAAGAACCAATTGATCAGGTTTATGCGGACGATCAAGCTCGGTCAGTCAAACATTTCCGGGACTCGATCATCAACGCAATCCCGAGGTGCTGATTCTCACTTGCATTCCATGGTGGCGCCCGCTGGCTGCGGGGGAACCACGGGCGCCGAAACAAGGTTCTCCCAGGCCACGGAGAAGCGCCATGACGACGATCGACATCGCCGCTCATCCCTTGTCGGAAACCGATCACCAGGCACAGTTGCGCCGCGCTGTTATCGCCAGCACGGTGGGCACGACGATCGAATGGTACGATTTCCTGCTCTACAGCACGGTTACGGGCCTCGTCTTCGGCAAGCTGTTCTTCCCGAAATCCGATCCCCTTGTCGGCGTGCTGGAGGCGTTCGCCGTCTACACCGTCGGCTTCATCGCCCGCCCGATCGGAGCCATGATCTTCGGCCACTACGGCGACCGCATCGGTCGCAAGGGGGCGCTGATCGCGACCCTGCTGCTCACCGGGCTCGCAACCTTTGCCGTCGGCTTTGTTCCGACCTATGAAACAGTCGGCATTTGGGGCGCCGTCATCCTGACTGTCTCGCTTCATCCAGGGCATAGGAGTCGGCGGCGAATGGGGTGGCTCGGTGCTGCTGTCAATGGAATGGGCGCGTACCAACAAGCATCGCGGTTTCATTACCTCGTGGCCGCAGCTGGGTGGTCCGGCCGGGTTGCTGCTGGCGAACATCGCGGTGCTCGTGTTCAGCCGCATCTCGGGTGACCAATTCCTGGTGTGGGGCTGGCGGATCCCGTTCATGCTCAGCATCGCTATGGTTGCGGTCGGACTCTATATCCGTCTCGGGATTCTCGAGACCCCCGCCTTCCGGCGTCTGGTCGCCGAAAACCGCATCGAACGGGTTCCCGTCGCCGAAGTGATCAAGCGCCAGCCGAGGTTGATCATCCTCACCGCGCTGGCGCGGATGGCGGAGCAGGCGCCCGCCTACATCTATCTCGCATTCGTGTTCGCCTACGGGACCCAGGTTCTGCATGCCTCACGCGATTTCCTGCTCACGTCGTTGATCTGCGCCGGCATTGTGTCATTTGCAACGATTCCGCTCGCCGGACATTTGTCGGACCGCATCGGTCGCAAGCGCATGTATATCATCGGCGCAATCGCAACCGGGATATTCGGCTTCATCTACTTCGCGATGTTGAACACGACCGTGCCGGCCTTGATCTTCTTCGGCATCGTGCTCTCGTTCGTGCCGCACGACCTGATGTACGGTCCGCAGGCCGCCCTGATCGCCGAATGCTTTACTCCGCGCTTGCGCTATAGCGGCGCCTCGATCGGCTACCAGCTGTCCTCGGTCATTTCCGGCGGTCCGGCCCCGTTGATCGCGACGGCGCTGCTCGCGGCGTACGGATCGGGCTACGTGATTGCAGGGTATATCCTGTTCTGCGCGATCGTCAGCATCGTTTCGACCGCGATGTTGCCGGACTACACCAACCGCGACATTTCCGAGGAGCACGCTTGATCGACCACGGCGTTCCGATCGCCTGAACGCTGCAGGCTTGGGGGTGCTTGCGGGTAGATTTTTCAAAAGACACCGAAACCATATCTGCGTCCATCGGTTGACCCCGACGCCACGGAGAGCAGCCCGCTGAGGAAATCGATATGGCCACCCACTTCCATGCCATTGTTTGGATCGACCATTCGCAGGCCAAGGTATTCCACATCGGCCTGACCGGCGAGGACGAGATGGTCCTGCACCCGCACCTGCCGACGCGCCATCTGCACCACAAGGCCAATTCGATCGGCAGCGGCCATGCCGCGTTCGACAAGGAGTTTTTTGCGCAAGCGATGAATGCCGTCAGCGACGCCGGCGAAATCCTGATCATCGGCCCGGCCAGCGCAAAGACCGAATTCGCCAAATATCTGCGCGAGCAGCACCCGCAAATTGCCGAGCGCGTCGTCGCGGTGGAAGCCGCCGATCATCCCACCGACCCCGAGATCGTGGCCTATGCCAAGCGGCATTTCAGGATCGAAACCGCGAGGGTCACCGCGCCGGGCGGAGCCGCTGAACGGTAGCCGCTGCTGCAACTCCGCCGCCTTCATTTCTTGATCTGGTCGGGGCAGCTGGATTCGAACCAACGACCTGCAGTACCCAAAACTGCCGCGCTACCAGGCTGCGCTATACCCCGTTTATCCCTTCGGGAAGCCACGTCGATACACGCTTCAAGCACGGCCAGCAAGGCTGGCGGAGCGCCCGCTCAGCGGCCGTTGAAGAGCGGGTGGCCGACCCGGTCGCCCGGCTCGATGCCGTATTTCTTCGCCGTCCCCGCGATCACCTCCAGCACCCCCTTGGCCAGTCCCCGCGACGGGATGATCCTGGTGGACAGCGGCTCGGTGTTTTCGGCGATCCGCAGGATCCGGCCGTCGGCGCGGATAAAAATCATGTCGAGCGGGATGTAGGTGTTCTTCATCCACATCGACACTTCCTGCTCCGGCGAGAAATCGAACAGCATCCCCTTCCCGTCCGCGAGTTCCTTGCGGTACATCAGGCCGGTTTCCTTTTCCTGTTCGGTCGTCGCCATCTCGACCGAGAAAACCTGCACCCCCTTCTTGGTGACGATCTCCAGCGGCTCGACGGTCGTAGCCTGTGCGCCGGCGAGCGAGACGGCGCCAAGCGCGACGATGGCAACCAAATAAAACAACAGCCGCGCGGGCAGCCGGCCGGCACCTCGATCAAAATTCATGGACAACGCATATCCGAGCTAAGGAGGGACTTTGTCGGGCGCGACCCTAGCCCGAGGATCGTGGCAAATACCAGACCGCCCGCCATCTCGGCGCCGTCGTTTTCGACCCGAGGCGGGCGGTTTTGCTCGGCGGCGCGGCCGGCCGGCCGAAAATCAATGGGATGACAGTCCGGGCGAGCCGTTTTCGGGCTGGATTTCGGCGGCCATCATGCCCTTGGATCCGGGCCCGAATCGCACCAGCACGTACTGGCCGGGGCGCAACTCGGTCATCCCGAAACGGCGCAGGGTTTCCATGTGGATAAAAATGTCCGGCGTCCCCTCCCCGCAGGTCAGGAAGCCGAATCCGCGCAACCGGTTGAACCACTTGACCTGCGCCCGCTCCAGCCCCGAGGTCGGGGTGACGCTGACATGGGTCCGCGGCGGCAGCATCTGCGCCGGATGGATGGCGGTCGATTCGTCCATCGAAAGAATCCGGAACGCCTGGTATCCCTTGGCGCGCTGCACACACTCGCACACCAGCCGCGCGCCCTCATAGGCGGTCTGGTAGCCGTCGCGCCTAAGTACGGTAACGTGCAGAAGCACGTCTGGCCATCCATTGTCGGGCACGATGAAGCCGTAGCCCTTTGATGCGTCGAACCATTTGATGACGCCCGAGATTTCGACGAGGTTGGCGGCCGCATCGCCCAAACCCGAGATCGCATCGATCGAAGGATCGCGCTCGGCGCCGCCCGCAAACTCGCCAGGCGCAATCCTGCTGGGCCCCGCCCCGCCGGGCGGGCCCTTCTTGGACTCAAATCCGTCCGACCCCATTATTCCGGACCCCACACATCATCATCGGCCCGTCATCTGAAGCGACGGCGCCGGGAACAACGCGCCCATCCCATGATGTTTCATGACGACGCCACGCGAATCTCTCGAATCAAAAGATAACACTCCCGCTTGCGGCGCATAGATAAAAAACAAATTTGCGGGAACCTATGAACAGTCTTGCACAGCCGCGAATCAAATAGGCATCAGTTGCCAACGAACGGCCCGAGCGCCTCCCCGATATCGTGCCTGATGACGAGATCGGCCATGTCGTCCTGGTCGGTCGGCTCGTTGTTGATAATCACCAGGCGAGCACCGCACTGCTTCGCCATCAGCGGAAAACCCGCGGCCGGCCAGACCACTAGCGAGGATCCGATCGCCAGGAACAGGTCGCAGTGCTGCGCCAGTTCCGTGGCCCGCCGCATCGCGTCCTCCGGCATCGCCTGCCCGAACGAGATGGTGGCGGTCTTGACCGGCTCGTCACAGATCGTGCAATCCGGCGCGCCGCCGCTTTGCTCGAAACTCTGCCTGACCCAGCCGAGCTCGTAATCCCGGCCGCAGCCGATGCAGCGGGCGTAAGTGGTATTGCCATGCAGCTCGATGACGTGCTCGGCGGCAAACCCCGATGTCTGATGCAGGTTGTCGATGTTCTGGGTGATGATGGCCGGGATCTTGCCGGCCTTATAGAGCGAGGCGAGCGCGCGGTGGCCGCGCCCCGGCCTGGCCGCCGCGAAGGTCGGTTCCATCGCGAAGCGCCGCCGCCAGGCTTCCGCTCTCGCCTCCGGACTGGCGACGAATTCATCGAACGGAATCGGACGGTTGCGGGTCCACAATCCGCCGGGCGAGCGGAAATCGGGAATCCCGCACTCGGTCGAGATGCCGGCGCCGGTAAAGGGAACGATCGTCGACGCCGCGGCGATCATATCGCCGAGCTGTTCGACGCCGCTGTTAAGACTGGAAGCGATCATTGACGGGGATCCGAAGGGTTGGCCGTGCCGATTATAGCACGGCCCGTCGGATTGCCAGATCAACCTCCGCAGAGCCAATCCCCACAGAGCCGAACTCCCCGCAGCTTCCGATTTCCCCTCCCGATCTACGCCGCTTCCGCAACCGGCTCCGTCCCGTCGGTCGCCCCGGTCGCCTCGTGCTTCTTCTCTTCTCTCTTCGCTTCGTTCTTCTTGGGCTTTGCGACCGGACCTGAAGCCGATGCTTTTTTCGCAGACTTGCCGTATTGCGAGAGCCTTTCGATTTCGGCCTCCAGCTCGACCTGTCGCGCCGCGACCTTCTCCGCCAATTTCTCTATCGCCCGGTCGCGCAACGCGGCGAGCTCTTCGATGTTCAGTGCATCCAGATCGATCCTCCTGTTTTTTTACGTAACCGCGAAGCCGCGCAGGCCGCAAGCTGGCGACGAGTCTTTCCCACTGTCGCCGATGTTATCCACCGCGAACGTCGAACAAACTTGCGAGTCACAATCCTGCAACGCCTCGTCCCCATTCGCGCCCCAATCGCGCTCGCCTATGGACACGGGACACGACTCACAAAGGATGGGCATGACGGATCAGCCGGACAACGCCGCTTCGGAACGGGAAGAAATCATCGCGCGCGTCGCGCACTTCAAGGCCACGCAGCAGAAATTCGAACGCGAACGCGAGGAATATTTTGTCGCGACGCTGGAAGGCGCGCGGCATCCGCACGGCCCGCGCCGCACCGTCAAGGACATGCCGATCTGGTCGTGAGGCGGCGGTTGCAAAGCCGGCAGACCACAAGAACCGTCATTGCCGGGCTTGACCCGGCAATCCATCTTCTTCGAAAAGACTTCGTTGTGAAGGATGATGGATGCCCGGATCAAGTCCGGGCATGACGAGTGTGCTTGTGCGCTCCTAACCGCGATTTTCAAACAGTAAGTAGCTTGCTGACACACTCTCGCGATCTCGCCGCGGGTTTTCGCGCGAGGTTTGTTCCAAATTCCTTACCCTCTCAAAACAGAGGGCGCGGGGAATACCGGGCGCTCGATGCGCCCGCAGCCTCGTATGCAAGTA
>Ga0210410_10002506_pt1 | contig 16436 bp, 15 predicted proteins | sample IncBWC4MmetaG_FD_161058 | JGI IMG/M metagenome (GOLD analysis project Ga0210410, IMG submission 161058) | Forest soil microbial communities from Barre Woods Harvard Forest LTER site, Petersham, Massachusetts, United States - Inc-BW-C-4-M | ecosystem: Environmental > Terrestrial > Soil >... | reverse complement strand
ACCATCATTTTTCCAGCATCATGCCACGAATCGCCCATCTCGCCGCCACCACGAATGTGCGCATACGCGATCACCACACCCCGGTCCAGCAGAGACAATCGCGACGGACTAAACCCGATAGGCAAGGGATACCCATATGATCCATATCCATAGATATAAAGCGGATTCTTCGAGTTGTCCTTGAAAGAATCGCGGCGATAAACCACCGACACCGGAACCCTCACTCCATCGGTAGCCTCCGCCCACACCCGCTCCGACCCATAGAGCGCTGGATCAAACCCACCCGGCACTTCCTGCTGCTTCAAAAGCGTCGAAGCCCCAGTCCGGACGTCAACCTCATACACCGAAGCCGGAGAGACCAGCGACTGATAGCTATAGCGAAATGCCTCCGTATCAAACTCAGGATTGGTATGCGTTCCAGCCGAATAAACCGGCTCCGGAAATCGAATCTCCCTCGACTCCCCAAGCGCGTCGCCGGCAAACTCCGTCAACGTCAATGTAGGAAGTCCCATCCGCCGTCTCGAGCTGACACAGAACGAGGCAAACAGATCGAAGCCCTCAAGCGGCGCCTCCGGATCAAGCGCAATCAGTTCCTTCCACGACGCACGTCCCGGACTCTCCACCGGCGCCGTCACCACGCGAAAGTTCTTCCCCGCATCGTTCGTCCGGATGTAGAACATGCCGTGGCGGTGGTCCACCACATACTCCTGCTCTTCCACGCGCGGCGCAATCACGCGAAACTCGCCCTCAGGAGTATAGGCAGAGAGAAACCGCCATTCGCTCGTAGTGTGGCTGCCGCACTCCATCAGGAGATACTTGCAGTCCTTTGTCTTGTCCACGCCCACGTTGAAGCGTTCATCCTTCTCTTCGTAGACGACCACATCCTGCGCAGCGCTATCGCCCAGCCGATGCCGAAACACATGATCGTGCCGCTTGGTCACCTCATCCTCGGTCGTATAGAACAGCGTCGTCGAATCGGCAGCCCAGGCAATCGACCCGACCCTCTCCGCCATGTCGACCAGATCTTTTCCTGTCCTCAAATCACGAATATGCATCGTGTACTGTCGAAAGCCGGTGTTATCGGTCGAGTAAGCCAGCTTGAACCCATCCGGGCTCACTGTCATCCAACCCACGGCCATAAACGGCTGACCCTCAGCCAGCTGATTGACATCCAGCACAATCTCTTCCGGCTGCGACTCGTCGAACTTCACCCCCGTAGCGACTCTGCGGCAATGGATCGGATACTGGCTTCCTTCCAACGTCCGCACATAATAAAACCAGCCCCGGTCGCGGTAGGGAACCGACACATCGGTCTCCTTGATGTGCGACAGCATCTCCGCATACAGCTTCGCCTGCAGCTGCTCCGTCGGAGCCATTACGGACTGTGTGTAAGCGTTCTCCGCCTCAAGGTACGCGATCAGTTCGGGCGAGGATTTATCCCTCATCCAGCGATAGGCATCCTCGAGCGTCTGGCCGTGCAATGTGGTCGGTGTCGGTTCCTGGCGTGCATGGGGAGGGCTGATGGTACTTTGCGTCATGAATCGAAGCTCCAACTGACAGAATACAGTGTCAGACTGTAGTCGAGAGGCAACCATACCGTATCCCCGCACACCAAACTGGTGTATGACCAAAGGCAAGCGCGAGTTGTGTATACTTGCCCGCTACAGGAGCGACCCTATGAAGTGCAATCACGTACGTTCGATTCTTCTCGGCACAGCGATTCTGTCGCCTGGTCTGCTCTTCGCTCAATTCGACCCCACGGCGACTCCTGCGTCCCCGACCCAGCCTGGCCGGCCTCAACCGCAGTCTTCCCCCGCACAGCGGGACTCAGGTCCCAACAACGGAGACGTCGGCCAGATCATGCAGGACAAGATATTTCTCCGCAAGGCCGCGGAAGGCGGCATCGCCGAGGTCAAGCTGGGACAGCTGGCCGCGCAGAAGGCAAGCAGCGACGACGTAAAAGACTTCGGTCAAAAGATGGTAGACGACCATACCAAGTTGAATCTCGAGATCGCTCAGGTCGCCGACTCTATGGGAGTCATGCTGCCGAAGTCGATGAACAAGGAAGATCAGGCCGAATACGACAAACTCAACGCCCTGTCCGGCAATGACTTCGACATCGAGTATTTGACCTTCATGGTGAAGGATCACCACAAAGATCTCCATGAGTTTCGCATCGAGGCCGCCAGCCCCACCGACCAGACCCTGCACGTTGAGGTAGTCAAAGCGCAGAGCATCATCCACGACCACACCGTGATGGTCGATAAACTGGCCCGGGCAAAGGGCATTCCTGTACCGTCTCACGGCGGCCATAAACCAAATCCCGCCCCCACTCTGTAGCCTTTCTTACCATCGCAGCACAGACGCGGATGGCTCCTGCATCCTCGTCTGCTTTTGCTTCGAATGCCTCCAGCCAACTCAACGTCTCCTCAGGCTCTGACGGAACTTTGTTAACACACCAAGCGTAGAATGACCATCGATGACCTACCTTTCGCGATGGCTGGCAGTCGTTCTCCTGATCTTCGCACCGTCGGTCGTCTTAACGGCCGAATCGGTCAGTTCTCTTCCGGCGCCCACCGGCTACGTCAACGACTTCGCCGGCGTCCTGTCTCCCTCAACCAAACTCAACCTCGAAAATCTCTGCACTCAGGTCGACCGTCGTGCCCACGCACAGATCGCCGTTGTCACCATAAAAACCCTCGACAACGACCAGCCGATAGACGACTTTGCCGTTGCTCTCCAGGAGAAATGGAAGGTAGGCAAGAAGGGAACCGACCGCGGTCTTCTGATGCTCGTCGTGATGAACCCGCGGAAATATCGAATCGAAGTCGGCTACGGGTTGGAGGGCATCCTCAACGACGCCAAGGTCGGCGACATCGGCCGCGCGATGGTTCCGTCGCTCAGCCAGGGTGACTACAACACGGGAATCCCGCTCGGCGTGCAACAGATCGCCCGCATCATCGCCGCAGATGCGGGAGTCACTCTGTATCAGTCTCAGCCGGTCCACCAATACCACCGCGAGCCGGCTCCGGTTCAGATCAGTTTCATGGAACTTCTCCTCGGCGGCGGCGTCATCCTGCTCATCCTCTTCTTCCTCATCAAGACCGGCAACACCGGCCTCATCTTCTTCCTCCTCGGAAATCTGATGGGAGGCGGCTTCGGTGGTGGACGCGGCGGACGTGGTGGAGGAGGCGGCCGTGATGGCGATGGCGGCGGCGGTTTCGGCGGCTTCGGCGGCGGAAGCTCCGGCGGCGGCGGCGCCAGCGGTGACTATTGAGGAGAACGAATGTAACAGAGAGTTGTTGCAAAGAAGGGTGCGCGCGATTCGGCTCCAGATGATAAAGTACAGCCGAACAGGGCCCGCCAGAGACAACATCGAAACTCTAACCGAGAGGAAATAGAGAAACATGAAACCTTTATGGATTGTGCTTGGACTAGTGGCTCTTCTCATCGTCGTTCTTCTTTTTGTCGGCGGCGGCTATGTCGGCTCCAAGAATCAGATGGTCGCCAAGGACCAGAACGTGCAGGCCGCCTTCTCCGAGATTGACGTCAACCTCCAGCGCCGCGCCGACCTGATCCCCAACCTGGTCGCAATCGTGAAGGGCTACGCCAACGTCGAAGAGACCGTTCTGAACAACATCGCACAGGCGCGGTCCGGCCTCTTGCAAGCCAAGTCTCCAGATGAGAAACTAGCCGCGAACGACCGGTTGAACGTCGCTCTCTTGCCTTTGATGCGGCTGCAGGAAAACTACCCTCAGCTCAAGAGCAACGATCAGTTCATGCGCCTGCAGGACGAACTGGCAGGCACGGAAAACCGGATTGCCGTAGCCCGCCGGAGGTACAATGAATCGATTCGGGAATACAATACTTTCATTCAGCAGTTCCCGAACAGTATCTGGGCGAATTTTGCGGGGTTCCATCCGAAGAACGAGTACTACACGGCGGAACCCGGATCGAAAGTGGCGCCGAAGGTCGACTTCTCGAAGTAGTGAAGCGAACTGAACTTTGGCCCAATAAAAAGCCGTCGCATTAGCGGCGGCTTTTTATTGGGCCAAAGCATTGCCCGAAACGTATGACCCGAAACGCTTACTTGGTGAAGGATGAAATTGCGGTTGCCTCGTCATCCTTCACGTCGAAGACGGTGTAGAGTTTCGTGATCTGTAGCAGGTCGTGAACCTTCTTGGTCAGGTTCAGCAGTTTCAGTTCGCCGCCGCTGTTCTTGACCGTGGTGAAGGCGCTGACCAGCTCGCCGATCCCCGAGCTGTCGATATAGCTGATGTCGCCAAGGTTCAGCAGAATTTTGTTCGAACCCTTCGCCAGCACATCACGAACGGCATCGCGAATCGTTACGCTGCCTTCGCCGAGAGTGATGCGGCCGCTGAGATCCAGAATGGTGACGCCGTCGACCTGGCGAGTTTGTACTTTCATGCTCATGTCTTGTCTTCTCCTTGAGGTCCCCGGTGCTCTTGATCCCAGTCCCTTAGGTTCCAGGCTGCGCCGGTGTTCTATGTTTTATCAGTGTCAGTTCCGTGCCCGGATGTAGCTGCCGAAAGTTTACCTCATCCATGAAGGCCTTGATCAGAAAGATGCCCCGGCCCGACCCGCGAAGGATGTTTTCCGGAGCCAGAGGGTCAGGAATCGTATCCGGATCGAGTCCCGGCCCCTGGTCGGCAATCCGGATAATCAGTGAGTCCGACGTCGTCTCAAACGAGGCCACGATATGCTTGCTCGTGTCGTACGAATTGCCGTGCAGCACCGCGTTCACGGCTGCCTCGCGCACGGCCATGGCGATATGCGGAATCGTATCTTCGTCGAACCCGGCCCGCTGCGCGACCTGCTCGGCGGTCAGTTCAATCTTGTTAACGCTGTCCAGAGACGAGTCAAGTGTAAAGCTGACACGGCTTGAGTTTGAGTCGGCCAAAGATGTCCTTGCGTACCTATATGACCGTTGTCAACTTCAAATAACGGTATTGATGGCAGTGTGCTTGTGGATTTCTTGAATGTCAAGGTTGCCTCGTCGATCTTTCCCGATTCCCCTATTTTTTACCCTGTTCGTCTTACGGCCTGACGCCGACAGTGGTATTGACCCCGTATGGATTAAGGCCGTATTGATTGATCAAGATCGTATTGCTTTAAGGCCGGTCCCCAGCGGGAGCCGGTTACCGGCAAGTTGGGCTAACATGCGGGGTAACAGGTAAAGTGGGTAGAGCGGCGGCCAATCGATGACAAAACATGCCAATCACAGGACAAGCGTCTCTGCTCTCATGGGGTCCCCGGTAGTCGACGCCCAGGGCGGCCCCTTCGGCCACGTGCGCGAGTTCGCTGTAGCGCCTTCGGTTGACGCCGCTCACATTCACGGCATCGTCATCAAACGCACCTCGGCCAAACGCGGCGACCGCCCCTCCCTTGTCCCGGTCACCCATCTCCAGCTCACCCCCAGCGGAGCCATGCAGCTCCGCGCGACCGCCAATCCCACGCCCCTGCCCGACGATGAGAGCTATCTGCTGCTCGAGCGCGATCTGCTCGACCAGCAGATCATCGACGTCCACGGCCACAAGGTCGTTCGCGTCAACGACGTCGATCTGATCTGGGAGAACTGCGAGGAAGACGGTCCCGACCTCTCCCTCCGTATCGCCGAAGTCGAGGTCGGCATGCGCGGAGCCGTCCGCCGCCTCCTCAAAGGCCTGCCCAGGGAGCCCGTTCACCGGATCTCAGCACGCTTCGGCGCCAGCGTCATCCCATGGGACTTCGTCGACCTCATCGACCGCGACCCCGCCCGCCGCGTCCGCCTCAAGATCGAGCAGGACCGCCTCTCGAAGATGCACCCCTCTGACCTCGCCGACATCCTAGAGGAGCTCGCCCCCGCCGAGCGCAACGCTCTCTTCATCTCGCTTGACGAAGAGGTCGCCGCCGAGGCCCTCGAAGAGATCAAACCGAAGATGCAGCAGTCCCTCATCGAGTCTCTCGACTCCGAGCAGATCGCCGGCATCGTCGAAGAGATGGACCCCGGCGCTGCCGCCGACCTCCTCTCCGAGCTCCCCGACGAACGCTCCGAAGCCATCCTCGAGGAGATGGACCCCGAGGAGCGCCAGGACGTCGAAGACCTCCTCGAATTCTCCGGCAACTCCGCCGCCGGTCGCATGACCACCGAATACGTCGCCCTTCCCGCCACTGGCATCGTCGATCAGGCCATCAACGCGCTGCGCGACTTCGAAGGCGACATCGAAACCATCACCGACATCTATCTCCTCGACGAAGAGGAGCGAATCACCGGTCTCATCCCCATCGTCCGAATCCTGCTCGCCAAGGCCGAGATGCCGTTGTCCGGCTTGCCGCAGGGTCACCTCGTTACCTGCACCGTCGATGCCAACGGCCGCAAAGTGGCAGAGCTCTTCGACAAATACAACCTCCGCTCCCTCCCCGTCGTCGATCGCGACAAAAAACTCGTCGGAGTCATTCACGCCGAACAGGTCATCGCCCTCCTGCGAGCCACCCATTGATGCATTTCATCCAGGAGTTGTCATTCTGACCCTGAGCGAGCAGAGCGAGTCGAAGGGGAAGAACTCCTGTATTTTGTCCGCAGCGCCATGGTCGCTATCATCAGGGCAGCCAAAAAGGAAACGCAGTATTCCATGAAGATTCTGTACGCCGCCGGCCTCTCCCCCAAGGAATCCTCCCTCTATCGCCTCTGGGCTCTTGAGCGTCTCGGCCACCAAGTAGTCCCCTTCAACACCTTCGACTATCTCCCGCGCAACCCCCTCGTCCGCAAAGTAGCCCATCGCCTCTCCGCTGGCCCTTCTATCAACCGCCTCAACCGCGATCTGCTCCGCATCGCCGAAGCCGAAAAGCCCGACCTCTTCTGGTCCGACAAGCTGCTCTCCATGCGCCCCGGAACCCTCGACCGCATGCGCGCCATGGGCCTCGCCACCGTCAGTTACATGATCGACAATCCCTTCGGCCCGCGCCGTGACCCCGGCTGGCGTCTCTACATGAAGAACATTCCGCACTACGATCTTCACGTCGTCCAGCGCGACAAGAACATCCTCGACTACACCTCCCGAGGCGCGCGCGACGTCATTAAAATCCAAACCGCCTACGAGCCGACCCTGCACTACCCGCCGCCCGCGGGTTGGTCCGACGCCGACCGCGACCGCGAGGTCTCCTTCGTCGGCACACCCTACGACGATCGCGCCCAGACCCTAGGCCGCCTCTGGCGCGACTGCGGCTTCTCCGTAGCCGTCTCAGGCTCTGCGAAGCTTTGGGGCCGAGCCATGCAGCCCGACGTCTTCAAAGCCACCTTCCGTGACGGAGAGCTCTACCGCGACGACTATCGCAACGCCATCTGGCGCTCGCGCATCAACCTCAGCTTCCTCACCCACTCCAATCAGGACGAGTTCGTTCACAAGAGCTTCGAGATCGCTGGCTGCGGAGGCTTCCTCCTCGCCGAGCGTTCCGCAGGCCACCTGCAGCGCTTCAAGGAAGACGAAGAGGCCGTCTTCTTCTCTACCTTCGACGAACTCGCCGAAAAAATCCGCCGCTACCTGCCCGACGAGGCCGCCCGCCTGCGCATAGCCACTGCCGGAAACCTACGCGCCGCCCGCGACGGCTACCATAACGACCGACAGGTCGGACTCATCATCGAGCGTATCCAGTCCCTCAGGACAAGCCATCATCTGGAAGTGAGTAGAATAAGCTCCATCCTCCGACCAACGGGAGGACCATAACCGATCATCGCCCAAGACAAGGTACACACGTCACGAAGTGACCGCGCGCCGCGCAGGCGGTCCGTCCGGCAGGACAAAGGTTCTTCCAACCCAAAGTGATTCACGACCTCCTCCACGACATCCCGCCCGCAAACTTCCTCGCAGACATCTGCATCGTCGGCGCCGGAGCCGCCGGCATCACGCTAGCCGTCGAGCTCGCCCGCAAGGGAAAAAAAGTGCTGTTCCTCGAAGGCGGCGGCGCGATCCGCGAAGACTCCTCGCAAGCCCTCTACGACAGCGAGATCGCCGGCCTCCCCCATCGCGGCATCCACACCGGCCGCATCCGCGTGAAAGGCGGAACCACCGTCCGCTGGGGAGGCCAGATCCTCGAACTCGACGCCCGCGACTTCACCCCGCGCCCCGGCGTCCCCGAAAGCGGCTGGCCCTTCCCCAAGACCGAACTGACCCCGTTCTACGAGCGAGCCCTTCACCTCGAAGGCCTCGCCAAAGTCCAGCGCAACGATGCCGCCGTCTGGCGTGATCTAGGCCTCGCCTTCACCCAGTTCCCCGACCTCGACGCCTATCTCTCTCGCTGGTGCCCCGAGCCAAACTTCGCCCGTCTCCACAACAATACCCTCACTACCCACCCCAACCTCCACCTCTGGCTCCACGCCAACGCCGTCGAACTCCTCACCGAAGGCGGCACCGCGACCGGCCTCCGTTGCCGCACCCTCACCGGCATCGAAACCATCTTCCACGCCAGCCGCTACATCTTCTGTCTCGGCGGCATCGAAAGCTCCCGCTTCTTCCTCCAGCCCCGCCCCGGCGGCCTGCCCTGGAACCGCTCCGGCCTCCTCGGCCAACACTTTCAGGACCATATCGACTGCAACGCCGCGCAGGTCATCCCCTACAACCTCGCCAGCTTCCACGACACCTTCGACCCGATCTTCTCGCGCGGCTTCAAATACCTCCCCAAGCTCCGCCTACCTCCTCATCTCCAGTCTCAGCTTGGAACCCTCAGCGTCGGCTCCACCATGGGCTTCGAAGACACCGGCAAAGCCCGCATGCAGGCCAAGCACACGATTCGCAACCTCATGCGCGGACGCTTCAACGAAGTCACCCGCGGCAACCTCACCCACACCGCAAAACACGTCCCCATGCTCTTCCACCAGGTATGGCGATACAAGATCCAGCGCCGCGCCTACGCTCCACCCGAAGTACGCATCTTCCTCCGCATCCACTGCGAACAGGAGCCCACCTCCCGCAGCAGCATCACCCTCACTGACCAGCGCGACCCCCTAGGCCTCCTCCGCGTCCGCTTCGACTGGCAGATCTCCGAAAGGGAACTGGAGACGATCCGCCAGTACGTCCTCATCGCCCAGCGCTCCCTCTCGGGCATCGCCCGCATCATCCCCGACGAAGACCTCATGTCCGGCAGCCCAACCTTCCTCACCCGCTGCGACGACAGCAACCACCACATGGGCGGCATGCGCATGTCCCCATCAGATTCGACCGGCGTAGTCGACACCAACCTCCGCCTCCACGGCCTCACCAACACCTACATCTGCTCCAGCGCCGTCTTCCCCTGCTCCGGCTTCTCCAACCCCACCCACACCGTCCTCGCGCTGGCCGTCCGGCTGAGCGATCATCTGGATCAGGCGGAATAAGGTCATGGAGCAGATCGCACTAGGAACCACCGGCCGACACACCACCCGCCTCGGCTTTGGCTGCGCGAACCTGATGGGTGCGACCGGCCGCCGCGACTCCCTGAAGCTCCTCGAGGCAGCCTACGACGCCGGCATCCGCCACTTCGACGTCGCCGCCAGATATGGCTACGGTGCAGCCGAAAGCTGCCTCGGCGAATTCCTCCAGCGCCATCGCGGCCAAGTCACCGTCACCACAAAATATGGCACCCTCCCCGTAAAAAGAACGGCTCTCATCAGCCTTGGCCGCCGCATAGTCGGCCCCGTGGTCAAAAAGCTCCCTGGTCTCAAACAGCGCCTGGCTCCGGCAGCAAACAAAGCTACCCGCAACCCCGAGCGCCCCTCCTACACCGCCGCCCAGGCTAAAACTTTCCTCGACCGCAGCCTCGCCGCACTCCGCACCGACCACATCGACCTCTGGCTCCTCCACGAAGCCAGCGCCAGCGATCTGCAGGACGACGCCCTCCTCCGCCTCCTCGAAGACCTCGTTCAGCAGGGCATTATCGGCTCCTTCGGCGTCGGCAGCAGCGCCGACAAGGTCCCCGCCCTCCTCGCTGAGCGCCCCGCCTACTGCCGCAGCCTGCAATACGAGTGGTCGGTGCTCGACGCCCCCATCCAGACCACCGAACTCTTCCGCATCCACCATCGCGCCCTGACGAGCAACTTCCTCTCCATCCATACGGCTCTTATCAACAACAAATCCCTGTGCAAGCGCTGGTCCGCCTCAACCAACAGCGACCTAAGCAACCCAGAAGCCCTCGCCGCCCTGATGCTGAAGGCCTCTCTCGTGATGAACCCCGGAAGCGTCATCCTCTTCTCCTCCAAAAATCCCCAGCACATCCAGGCCAACGTCCGCACTGCCGCGGACCCGGCCCTCGAACTCCCCGCCCGCCAACTTCACCATCTGGTCCAGTCAGAAAGCGACCAGCTTCCAATCCCACTGCATCCACCGCAGCAGTAGTCCCCGCATCAAAAGATGAGTTAGCCTGATAGAGGCGAGCCCACGCGTTCTCCCAACCAGAAAAAGGAAACAAGCAATGACTCCCTGGCGCATCTGGAGAACTCGGCTCATCCTCGTCTTCGCCGTCCTCGGCCCGGGTTTCATCACCGCCAACGTCGACAACGACGCCGGCGGCATCCTCACCTACTCTGCCGCGGGAGCCCAATACGGCTACACGCTCCTTTGGACGATGCTCCCCATCACCCTCGCCCTCATCGTCGTGCAGGAGATGTGCGCCCGCATGGGCGTCGTCACCGGCAAAGGCCTCAGCGACCTCATCCGCGAAGAGTTCGGCCTCCGCATCACCTTCGTGATCATGATCCTGCTCGTCTTCGTCAACTTCACCAACGTCGTGACGGAGTTCTCCGGCATCGCCGGCAGCATGCAGCTCTTCCATGTCACCAAATACCTCAGCGTCCCCATCTGCGCTCTCATCGTCTGGGCCATCGTCGTCAAGGGCGACTACAAGAGCGTCGAAAAGATCTTCCTCATCGCCAGCGTCTTCTACATCGCCTACATCATCGCCGGCGTGCTCAGCCGCCCCGACTGGCACCTCGCCCTGGTCGAAACCGTCAAGCTTCCTCCGCGCAGCGTCTGGTCCGACAAGGCCTACATCTACATGACCGTCGGCGTCATCGGTACTACCATCGCCCCCTGGATGCAGTTCTACCTGCAGTCCTCCATCGTCGACAAGGGGGTCACCGTCAAGCAGTACAAGGCCTCGCGCCTCGACGTCATCGTCGGTTCCTTCTTCACCGACATCGTCGCCTGGTTCATCATCGTCGCCTGCGCCGCCACCCTCTACACCCACGGCATGCGCAACATCGTAGACCCCTCCGACGCCGCCCAGGCCATGAAGCCCCTCGCCGGCGACTACGCCTTCATCCTCTTCGCCGCCGGCCTCTTCAACGCCTCGCTCTTCGCCGCATCGATCCTCCCGCTCTCCACCGCCTACACCGTCTGCGAGGGCCTCGGCTTCGAGAGCGGCCTCGACAAGGGCTTCCGCGAAGCGAAGTTCTTCTACTGGCTCTACAGCCTGCTGCTCTTCGCCGGCGCAGCCGTTGTCTTGATCCCCAACTTCCCGCTGGTCAAATTCAGCATTCTCTCGCAGGTCCTGAACGGCATCCTGCTCCCCCTGGTCCTGGTCTTCATGCTGAAGCTGATCAACAAGCACGACCTGATGGGCAAATACACCAACACCCGCTGGTTTAACGTAATCGCCTGGACCACCGCGACCATCGTCACCGCCCTCTCCCTCATCCTGGTCTGGAACACCCTTCACGGCTAGTATCCGGAAATTATCCGCCGAGCAACGCGAGGCCCCAAGCTGCTAATCCTACCCAGACCGGTATACACGCCACGAAGTGGCCGCCCTCCACGCAGGAGGCCCGTCCGGCAGGACTAAAGCAGCTTTCCCTCCGACAAATCCCGAATCAGCCCCAGATCCGCCGCCAGAAAGTCATACCCCGGCAACTCCGTCAGCGGAGCCCACCGCACATCGTTAAAAATCCTGTTCTCCAGCACCCCATCGAACTCCCGCACCAGAAAGAACTGCAGGTCGATCGTCCCGCCATTCCGGTACTTATGCCGGATGCGCGCCACCCGCCGGCCAATCACCGCCTTGATCCCCAGCTCCTCGTCCAGCTCGCGCGCCAACGCGTCCTCAGAGCTCTCCCCAGCCTCGATCTTCCCCCCGGGAAACTCCCACTTCAAACTCATCGGCTGGTCCGCCTTCCGCTGGCAGATCAACACTTCCACCCCCGACGCCCCATTGCCCGCCGCTCCTTCGCTCATAGCCCCACGCAGAATCAGCGCCGCCACCACAAGCCGCAGCGGCTTCTGTACCGTCATCTCAACGCGGTCCTCGAGCTTGCGAATGGGCTCTCTCATCTGCCTGTAGATTAGACGATGCCCACCGCCAAAAGCCTCAATTGGCTTTACTTAGGCTCGACCGACACCGGATAGTAAACCGGCCAGCCCTCCTGCGCACTGCGCTCCACCAGCCCCGGCGACGGATTGACCGGAAACGCCCGCCGCGCCATCCCGAGCATCGCCGCATCGTGCACCGAATTGCCAAACACCGCATCCGGCGCCGTCACGCCCACTCGCCGCAGCGCCGTCACCTTACCCTCATCCGTCGGCACATCGAGCAACACATCCGTCACCACGCCATCCTTCACCTCAACCCGCGCCGCCAGCACCCGGTCGGCAGGAATCCCGAACCGCCGCACGCCCTCTTCGATCACCCAGTTGTTGGTCGAACTCACCGCCCAGATGTCCACTCCACGTCCGTGAAGCTCCTCCACCAGCGCCAGCATCTCGGGAAAGATATTCCGTTCAACCTGCTTCTCAAAGAAAACCTTCGCTGCCCGCCGCATCTCCTCCTCGCGGAGCCTCTGGTACATCTGCACCATCTCCCCGCAGATCGCCACCTCGGACACCTCGCCCTTCAAATATCCGCGGTACCGCCCATCGATCCAGTCGGTCGCCTCCCGCGAAACCAGCCCCGTCTCGATCGTCCAGTTCATAAACCCCGAGCCTGCATCCCCCGACCACAGCGTCCCGTCGCAATCGAAGACCGCCACCTTAGGCGACAACGCATGTACCGCCTCACGAAACTCCGACGTACTCAAACGGCTGACTGCAACAACTTCGCTCACAAACCAAACCCAGCTTTTCTACGCGCCAACCCTCACGCGTCCGTGTCTGTTTCCTGGCTTCAAAGCCACTGGTCTTATGGTACGCGCTATACAGCGACCTGTTCCGGCTCCGGCCTGCTCCAAAGTCGAGCCACGGAGGTCGCCAGGAAGCGGCCCGTATGCCAGTTAAGCGGAAATTCAAGAAAAACATGTAACATGCTCAAAAAATTCACGAGATAAAAACCCACCATGAAGCTCCGCAGATAACACCCCACCGAAACCGAGTACAGCACCGCGATCCACACCCAGCTTCGCCGCGAAACCCGGTGCCACTGCAACAGCTCTGTCTTCGCAAACCAGTTCAGGTAGTGGAACAGATAGATAAACGCGAGAAACCGCAGTACTCCAGCCGCCGCGGGATCGGCCAGAATCGACGCATCCGGATGCAGGTTACGCCCCAGCAGCCTCGCCAGGTAGCCGTGCAGGGAAGAGAACCCCGCCTCTGCGTTGATCCAGTAACTGCCCGGCGTCGGATAGCGCCATCGCGCCATCAGCAGCACCACCGGCAGCCCCAGCAGCAGAAGCGGATTGATCCATCTAGTCCACCCGCCCCATGCCAAACCCGGCTTCTTTCGCTCCCGCACCAGTCCGCTCACCATAAACAGCATCGTGAAGACGTACACATGAACGATGGTCGGCAAAATCGCAGAGACAAACATCACCAGCCCATGCACAAAAAACTTGGCCACATACCCGGCCACCAGCGCCGAAGTCAAAATGTAAGGATTCTTCACCAGCGCCCCGAGCGAAAGCACCATCAGGATTCCGATCGCGTAGCCGGTCAACCCGCGATGGATATAAAAATCAACGCTCACCGCAACGCAAAGCACCGCCGCAATGGCGACATACGCTCGTTCGGAGACAACTCCGCCGCCGAAGTAAAAATCCTTCTTTTTCAGCCACGCAATTTCGGTCAGGTAGTGCAGCGGCCCCACAAACGCGTACACAAAAATAAACACCTGCAACGGCGCCAGGCTCGCCGCCACCGCACTCACCACCAGGGCAAGAAAGTTGCTCACATGCTGATCCCGCAGCAGCCGCACTCTCGCCCTCCGATTACCACACTAGAAAATTAAGCTTCTCAGTATGCCGATTCTAGTGCATCTGAACTCCACCACATCCGGCTCAGCTAAATCGGAGGCAGTCCCTCGACCACGGTCACCCCAGCCGGCGGAACAAAACCAAAATCCGAGTCCTTCACCGGCACATTCTCCTTCAGGTCAGAGAACACAAACTCCGTCACCGCCCCATCCACCTCTTCGAGCCGCATCCGCTCAATCACCCCCGCCGCCGTAACCCCCAGCGACAGCAACTTCACCCGCTGCTCCATCCCCTTCGGCACACCCGAGATCCGATACCCCGAGCCATCCGGCGCCACCGTCAGGTTTTCCAACTCCTTCCGCAACTGCGTATGCCCCAGCAGAAACCGCAGCGGAGACCGCAGATCGTCCAGCTGCTTCGCCGGCACCCGCGTCGCCTGCGCATCCCCCGGCGTATAGAACCACGCAAACTTGCCATCCAGCACAAATACCTTGCCCACCGGAGCCGCATAGCTCCACCGCATCCGCCCCGGCTTCTTCAGCAGCAGCGTACCCTCTTCCGTGCGGTCCATTCCCATGCCGGAGTAGTGCTCCGTATAGTGCGCCCGCAAAGAGCCCAGATGGTTGTAATGGTCATCCACCCTGCGCACCAGAGCATCGTTCTCCTGCGCGTCCAGCAGCAAAGGGAAGGCAAACGGGGGAAAGCCCAGCAAGCCCGCCAGCAGAGCAACCCTGGCCGCCCTCTTAGCCCGCATTACTGAATCGGCTGCGTGCAGTTGGTGCCACCAGCCGGATCGAAGCGAATCGCATTGTTCTCGTCCGAGCAGAACCCGCGATCCCCCGTCCGCCCAATCGAGTTCGGCACTGCCGTTATTTCATACCCCGTGATCATGTCATGGTTATTGACGTTCACCTTGGTGCAGTTCGTGATCGCAAACGTGTAACCCGCCTTCTGCCCGCTCGCCAGATCCGGCGAGAGCAGCTGCGAAGACTCTGCCGATGGAGCACCCGACTTGGGATCGCCGCCCAGCACCGCGAGCGAGCAGGCAAACCCACTCTGCGGATATGCCGAACTGTACTGCAGTTGCGCCTGCCCAATCGTCCGCACCGACTGAACCGCAGACGTCTCATGCGCCTGCTTGGTCAGCTTCAACATCTGCGGCACCGCAAGTGTCATCAGGATCAGCATCACCGACATGACGATCAGCAGTTCGATCAGCGTAAATCCATCTTCAGCCCGTAGTTCGTCTGCCACCTGCTCTGCGCGTACCCGATCCAATGCGTCCATGGTCTTCATTATTCCCCGGCCTTCATCATTCCTCAGCGATCCCGTTTCCATCCGAACAAAACTCTATCAGCATCGCCCTAGCAGACCAAATCCCCGCGCTCGATCTTCATCGATCCAAGATTCCCCAGCAGCGTCAATGCCATCAGCTCCGGCTGAAACAGCTCCTGCGCCAGCTCCTGCACATCGGCCGTCGTCACTGCCTCAATCTCTTCCATCATCTCGTCTACGCCGAAGAATCGCCCGAAGTACATCTGCTGCCTGGCCAGATTCGCCATCCGGCTGCCCGAGCTCTCGAGCCCAATCACCATATTGCTCTTCACCTGGTCCTTGGCCCGCTTCAGCTCTACGTCACTCACCGTCTCTTCCTTGAGACGCCGCAGCTCCTGCAGCGTAAGCTGCAATACCTTCCGGGTCTTATCGACAGAGGTTCCCGCATACACGCACAGCGACCCCGTATCCCGAAACGGATTCATCTCCGAATAAATCGCATATGCCAATCCCTGGTCCTCGCGAATCGTCTGGAACAGCCGCGAGCTCATCCCCCCGCCCAGCATCGTATTCAGCAGATAAACCCCATACCGCCGCCGGTCGTTCACCGGAGGAGCGGGCACCCCGAGGCAAAACTGCACCTGCTCCAGCGCTTTCTTCCGCTTCAAGGTAATGTGCGGAGTCGCCTTGGGCGCGGCTATCTTCTGAACCGCTGATTCACTGCTGGCTGCCAGCGAATCGAACTCCTTCTCCACCTGCGCGACGAAAGCGTCATGCTCCAGATTTCCCGCAGCCGAAAAGACCATATTGCGCGGAGTAAACCGGCCGGCATAAAAATCGAACACCACCTGCTGATTGAAGTTCGAAACCGTCTTCGCCGTCCCCAGAATCGGCCGCCCCAGCGCATCGCCCTTCCAGAAGTTCTGCGTCCAAACCTCATTCACCAGATAGTCGGGGTTATCCTCATCCATCTTGATCTCTTCCAGAATCACGCCCTGCTCGCGAGCGAGCTCCT
>Ga0210410_10002505_pt1 | contig 16438 bp, 19 predicted proteins | sample IncBWC4MmetaG_FD_161058 | JGI IMG/M metagenome (GOLD analysis project Ga0210410, IMG submission 161058) | Forest soil microbial communities from Barre Woods Harvard Forest LTER site, Petersham, Massachusetts, United States - Inc-BW-C-4-M | ecosystem: Environmental > Terrestrial > Soil >... | reverse complement strand
GTTCGCCGGCCACTATCTCGCCGACGCCGGCCAGGGCACCGACTGGCGCGTCTCGCCGTTACGCGCAAAAAATCTCGCCGGTCTCGCGCCCGCGATCGTCTGCACCGCGTGGTTCGATCCCTTGCGCGACGAGGGCAGGGCCTACGCCGACGCACTCGCCGCCGCCGGCGTCCCGACGAAATATTACGAAGGCGCGGGCCTGATCCACGGCTATTTCGGCCTCGGCGAAGCTTCGGAAACCGCCAGGCACGAAGCGCAACGCGCCCGCGCCGATTTCAAGGCGCAGCTTGGAGGCCGGGCGTAGAAGCCATTGTTATGCGCGATCCCGTCTTTACGTTCATCGCGGAAGTTCGCCCGGCTTTTTCCTCCCTGCGACGACGCCATCAGGTCGAAGCCGCGAAAATTGCGGGCTTCCGTTATCGATCCCGCGCGCGGCTGATCTTGGATTGCAGCTCCACCAGATCGAGGAGGACGTCGGCCTGGCGCCGCAGCTGGTCAGCGATCATCGGCGGCTGGCTCGAAATCGTCGAGACCACGGTAGCCTTGACGCCGCGGCGTTGCACCGCTTCGACCAATGAACGGAAGTCGCCGTCGCCGGAAAACAGCACGATCTGATCGACGTGCTCGGCGAGTTCCATCGCACCGACCGCGAGCTCGATATCCATGTTGCCCCTCACCTTGCGGCGGCCCCTTCCGTCGTCGAACTCCTTTGCTGGTTTCGTGACGACGGTAAAGCCGTTGTAGTCCAGCCAATCGACCAAAGGCCGGACCGAGGAAAATTCCTGATCCTCGATGATCACCGTGTAATAAAATGCGCGCACCAACGACCCGCGGCTCTGAAATTCCTTCAGCAGGCGGCTGTAATCGATGTCGAAGCCGAGCGTCTTGGCAGCTGCATGGAGGTTGGCGCCATCGATAAAGAGCGCAATCCTATTCTCGCCACTTGTCATTCTTTGCTCGTCGTCAAGATTGGAAACCCAAGCTTCAGTCGTGGCAGCCCCGCATTGCGGAAAGAAGCAGTTTTCACCCGACGAAGAACTTCACCAACACGGGAGTAAGGGCTGCCGCAGAAACGTTGTGAGTCTGACCTTTGAGGGTAAGGTGCTCCGCATTAGGCAGAGCTTCGGCAACTGCCCGCACCGCATGGCGGAGCCGCACATCGCTCTTCTCACCATCCATCACAAGCAACGGCATTGTCACTGAAGCGATCCGCTCGGTCGGCAGCGTGTAGTCTCCCATGACAGCGGCATCGTAGGGTAGCGTATGCGCGACGGCCTTGAGTTTCGACCAAATCGGAAACATCAACCGCATTGCGGCGGCGAACACCGCAGGCATGCCCACGACATCTTTCATGAAGAACCGCACTGCGTCACCTCGGCGACCCCCGTGGACTAACTCTCTGAGACGCGTTTCGTGGTCGGCAGGTGGTTTGCGGCCTTCGTTGGAGACCATAAACGGCGGCTCGTAGAGCGCGAGTTTCGAGATGTTGAGACCGCACGCAGCCGCCAGCAGGCAAAGAGCCGCCCCGGAAGAGTGACCTGTCACGAACGCTGATCCGCCAGCTTCCCTGATCAGGGCATCGATATCTTCGACCTCGCGTTCTTTCGAATACGGTGCGGTGTCGCCGCTATCACCCCGGCCACGACGATCATAAGTAAATACGGTGAAGTGCCTTGAGAGCAGCGGAGCTAATTTCGGAGTCGGTCCGAAAGATCGGCTGCATAGTGCACCGTCCACCAGGATGATCGCGGGTCCTTTCCCCGACCGATCAAAGGCAATTGCGGTTCCGTCTTTCGAAATTACTTTTTGCACAGCTTTTGACCCCGGACTCATGATCTCGGGCCGCGGCGGAGGGGAATAAGCGAGCGCAGCCGGCCATCGCGCAGGTAGAGTCCTGCCCAGGCGAGGACGCCGACATAGACGCCGAACAGAACCTGGCTGAAAAGCGGTTCCTCCAATCGTACTTTGCTCGCGACGGCGCCTCCCAAAAAACCCGTAAGTAGGATCGCGCCTAAAATGGACGTGCGTGGGATTGCATACAAAATGGCGCAGGCAAGACAAACGATCCCGAGTGGCCGTATCACATCCAGCGGAAATCCGATTCGTATCGTCGCATCCACCACCGGATCGATCATTATCAACTTGGTGATGCCGTCGAAGAGAAAAAACAGCACCACAATGCCGCTCATGATCCACCCTATCCAGAGCATCGATCTTGAAGCGGTTACCATCCTGGATTCTACACTCATGCAATTGCCCCTTGCGTAGTTGACGGGCCATGCCCGCAATAAGAATGACTGTCGGCGTTCGCCGCCTCACATCGTCCTGAGGTGCTCTGCAAGGCGATCCGCTCCCATGCCGATCATCTTACCGAAGCCCATTCCTGCGGAGATGTCGCGGTCGGCGATCGAATCGAAGCGCGCGACGAGTGTCCACTTCGTCTGACCGCCCTGCTCTTCCAGAGTGACCGTGTTGACCGCCGTCGGCGGAGCCGGCTTGCGATTTTCATCTTTGATGGTTTTCCAGACCAGCCGCTCTGGTTCGACGACCTCAAGAAACACACTGTTGATCGTGAACTGAGCGCCGTTGGGGGCTTGCATGACATGCCGCCAGATTCCGCCCGGCTTTACGTCCATCTCACATACCGGGCTGGTAAATCCCGGACCACCGTACCAATGCGCAACATGCTTCGGATCAGTAATGGCGTCCCAGACCAAGCTGCGCGGCGCATCGAGCATGCGGGTGACGATGACCACGGGTTCGTTGAGTGAACTGGCGTCGACTACTGATGACACTGAGATTGTCCTCCGTTGATTTCGAGTTGAGATTGTCGGCTTGCAATTGACCCGAACCTAGGACCCGGGGTCACCGGAGCCCTGCCTCTGCATGACCGCCAAATAGTCAGCCAGGCTATCGAGGCTGCTGTCCCAAAAGCGTCGGTAGCTATCGAGCCATTCGAAAACATCGCGAAGCGGCGCAGCCTCGAGGTGGCAAGGCCGCCACTGGGCCTCTCGGCCGCGCGAAATCAGGCCCGCGGTTTCGAGTACCTTGAGATGCTTCGAGATGGCCGCGAGGCTCATGTCGTAGGGCTTTGCCAACTCACTTACGGTTGTGTCGCCTGTCGCCAAACGGGCAAGGAGGCCCCGCCGTGTGGCATCGGAGAGTGCAAAGAGGGTCGCGCTGAGCGGGTCCGCGGGCATGTATTAAACCAATCAGTTGATAACCTATAGGTTTAATACAGCGCGACTTTACGTTTTGCAAGCGCAAAAATCGGAGATTTCAGCCCGACCGAGACGATTTTTCGAAATTTGACCGTTGAAGTCGTGCAGCGCCTACCCGGCCTCAATTTTCACGAACCACCGCGGCATTTACCGCTGGCGCCGCTCTCCGACGCAAACGTGCGATCAGTGCAGGGCGGGGATCAATGCGGCCAAGGAGAACCCAACCCCCAAGGCTGCTACCCCAAGGCTGCCCACTCGCGCTTCGTGACTAGCATTGTCGTCACGGCGCTCAAGCAGCCGAAGAGGCTTGGCCATCCGCCCTCGACAATGCCTGCAGCAACGAACGCGACAAACAGGTTGCCGGGCGCGTAACGCAAGAGCCTATCCGGACGACACGATCACGATGTACCTCCCAGCGGCTTCAACGCTGGCTACGCGGCACGGATCAAATAAAGCATCTTCCGGATATTGAAGTCGACTCATCCGACGATTTTGAGCTGGCGGACTCATCCACCGCTTGGCAACGCATATTCACGCTGCATTGCGGCACCCAAACTCGACCTCCCCGTGTTGCATCCGTGTTGCATGGAACAGACAGTACCCACGCAACTGCTTGTAACTACGCGGACTGGGCGGAGCAGACGGAATCAGGCAATCGGCGCCTGAATCGGCCGTCGAACAAACGGAAAAAATCGAGAAACGCTCAATTCTATTGAGCTTTACGTACTGATGCTGGCGATCCCGGCATGACTCGAACATGCGACCTACGGTTTAGGAAACCGTCGCTCTATCCGGCTGAGCTACGGGACCGCGAACCCGCCGCGAGAGGCGGGTGCCTGGGCGCTAAATAGCAGAGCGCGCGGGCAATCACCAGCCTTCAGGACCACCCGCGCCCGCGCGCCCCGCCGATTTCAACGCCTTCCCAAAACCGCCGCGGATCGCCGGCGTCGATGCCGGAAAGATGCCCGCCCAGGCACAATCGAAACTGTGCCCGAATCCCGCCGGCTCGCCGTTCATGGCCGGCCCTCAGACCCCGGGAGGATCGGGCCATGACGCCACCCGCAGATCGTTGATGAACATCGCAGGCCATTGCTGATCCTCGAACATGGCAGCGGTCAATGGTCCTCCAAAGCAGGCGCCGGTATCGAGATTGAGCCGGTTGGCCCTGAGGTCGGGCAATGTGACCGGCGTGTGCCCATGCACAATGAACGCCTCGTGCGCCTGATCGGACGACAGGAAGGGCTCGCGGATCCAGAGCAGATCCTCTTCGGTCTGGGCGTTCAGGGGAATGTCAGGACGTACGCCTGCGTGCACATACATCCGACCGGCTTCTGCGTGAGTGAGCGGAAGGGATCGGAACCAGGCGAGATGAACCGCGGGAATATCGCATGGGTCGTCGCAGCCATAGCTCGCGAGCGTCTGCCGTCCGCCATTTTCCATCCACCTCATGAGGTCCTGATCCGAACGGTCCGGATGGCTCGCTGCAAGCAGCATCTGCTCGTGATTGCCTCGAAGGCAGATGATCCCGCCGGGATTCCGGCGCTGCCGCTCAATCAGCAGATCCACGACGCCGCACGCTTCCGGACCGCGGTCAACATAGTCCCCGAGGAAGACATACTTCACCTTTCTGGACTGTGCGATCGCCCCGCAGCAACGCAGTAGCGCCAGCAGCTTTTTCCGGCATCCATGAATGTCCCCGATGGCAAACGTAACCTCGTGCCCCGCGGCTTCATCAATTCCGGTCATGGTCCAACCGATGTCATGAGTTGCGGCCCGCGAAAACAACAATATTTTTCAGAAAAATTCCATAACGTGTAAATTTCTCGGGGCCTCGTTTGAATATAGATGAATGCACAATGATTTCTCGCACAGTACCAGAATCGGAATCTTCTGGTTCTACGGCGAGGGACGGAAGGGCTCCAGGTTCCTTGGGATATCCTGCCGGTCAGATACCGCGCCTATCGTCAACCGCATTCGTTCGTTGGATATTGCTCACGATTTGGGGTGGTGCTTGCTGCATAAGAGCAGTGCTCTTATTGGATTTCGGGCGCTTTGAGGGGACGTGGTGCGAATTCGGATTCACCGGGGATCGAACGAAATTGGCGGTTCGTGTATTGAGGTTGAAAGTTCAGGGTACCGGATCCTGCTGGATCTCGGCCTGCCGCTGACCGCACCTGATTTGGCTTCGATACGTTGCCTGATGTAGCCGGCCTTACCGAAACATCCTCCAGTCTGCTCGCGATCGTGCTGTCTTACGGGCATCGGGACCATTGGGGTCTCATGCCGAAGGTTAGATCGGACGTGCCATTCGTGATGGGCAAGGTCACGTCTCAGACCCTGAAGGCGGCTTCAGATTTCGTGCCGGATACCTTCAGTCCGGAAGTTTCGACCTTCCTCGAACATCGAAAAACGCTCGAAATCGGGCCGTTCAAGCTAACGCCCTACCTCATGGACCATTCAGGGTTCGATGCATACGCGATCAGCGTTGAGGCGGACGATCAGCGACTGTTCTATTCAGGGGATTTCAGGGCACACGGCCGGAAGTCCAAATTGTTTGACGCTCTCCTCCATGCTCCGCCGCGCAATGTCGATCTGATGCTGATGGAGGGATCCAGCCTTGGACGCCTAGCTGAACATCAGCAGTTTCCGACCGAGCAGGAGCTCGAAGAGGTGTTCGTGGACCGCTTCAAGCACACTTCCGGAATGGCCCTTGTTGCATGCTCGGCGCAAAACATAGACCGGGTTGTGTCCATATATCGAGCCTGCAAGCGAACCGGGCGGGTTCTTCTGGTCGACGCCTATGCCGCTGAAATTCTCAAGGCGATCGATCACGACTCCATTCCGAAGCCAACCTCGGACTGGACCAACATCGCGGTCTATCTTCCGCAGTCGCAGCGGCGCCAGCTGGTCCGGAAAGGCATCGCGTCGATTTTCGACAGCTATCGGGGCCTCCGAATCTGGCCCGACGAGCTATCGGCCAGGTCGGGCGCTCTGACCATGCTGTTTCGCGGCTGGATGTTGGACGATCTTGAAAAAGTCGGCGCGTTGCAGGGCGCTCGCGTGATTTGGTCCCAATGGGATGGATACCTCAAAGACGGCCCCGGCAAGAAATTGGTCGAGACGTGCGCCCTGAAAAACATTCCTTTTGAGGTTGTTCATACATCGGGGCACGCCAGTCCCTCGGATTTGAAACGCCTCGCATCGGCGGTTGGAGCCAGGAAATTGGTGCCAATTCACACATTCGAGCGCGACAGGTTTCCGGCTTTGTTCGAGAACGTAAGCATTCACAACGATGGCGAATGGATAGAGGTAGCAAGTGGCCAAATTTGAGAGATATTTGTCGAAGGAACTGCTGGAGTCGCTAGGAAAGCTCACCGAGAACCGGAGAGGGCCGACGAACTGGTGGCAAGATGTGCTTGCCAGCAAAGACCTGCTTATCGCGATCCGCGCCGGCTACCTGAACATCTATGCCCAGGGACAGAGTGTTTTCAAAATTGGGTCCAGCACTTCGACCGGGGTGGATAAGGCCGGCAATCCTCTCGTCGAGCTTCATTACAAATATTTGCTGAAGCCCAGTCTGCCCGCCGGAAAAGAGTACGTTCGATTCGACGGCAACGAGTTCCATATGGGGGGAAAGGAGCTCGACCCGGCCAAAATTGTGCAAACGAAATACACGCCTGCCGAAACCGTAAGGGAGCTTGCGGCAGCGGCGCGAACGTATTCCGGCGCCGAAAAGCAGGGCGTCCATGAAATCGCGCGAAGGAACCCATCCGTCATCGATCTCGAAATCGCATTCACGAAGACTGATGCTGACGGAAAGCAAAGCGCGCCGCGCATCGACCTGGCAGCGCTACACGACTCCGGCGGCAAGATATTGGTGAGGTTCTACGAAGCAAAATTGGCCTCCGATCCGCGCCTTCGGCAGAACAGCAAGGGCAAGCCCGAGATTGTTGATCAGATGCAAAAATACGATGATTTTCTTCGGAACAACGAGAGAGACATCCGCGAAGCGTACGTCAATGTCTGCCGAAATTTGGCGGCTCTCGGAAAAGCCACGCGGTTAGTGAAGGCTGTCTGCACCTCGCCCAAGCGCCTCTCGATTGATACCTCAGTCAAGTTGCTGGTCTTTGGCTACGATCAAGATCACCTCCACCAGGATAGTCTCTTCAGAAAGCGAATCGATTTTCTGAAGAAGGACGCCAAACTGGCTGGACGTATTTTCTCGTCTGGACAGCCCAAATTCAATCTCGAAAAGCTGAAATAGCTGGCTTGGCGATTGACGAGGTCCGATGAGGCGATCCGGGCGGGAAACCGTCACTCTATCCCGCTTGAGCGACGGACCGGGAGGCCTTCGCTTCAGGAATGGAGCTTGCGCATCGTGGCGCTTTTTTCGTTGGCGCCGGGGCCGCGAAAGGTCCCGAACAGACCGTCGAGCGTGGGATTGCTGACGCCGAACCCGTGCTTCTCGCTGATGAAATGATGACGCAGGTGGTACTGCTTGATCCAGCGGCCGAGCCGCGTGCGCGGCCGGTAGGGAATATGCGCGATGTAGTGCACCCATTCGTAATGCAGGATCGCCAGCATCATCCCGAGCAGGCCGGAGGCCGCGGCATCGATCCCGAACACCAGCGCGAACAGCCCGGCGGCGACGGCGAGGTTCGGCATCAGGAACCAGAGCGGCAGGAACAGCAAATCCAGCCGGTTCGGCTCGACATGGTGGTCGTAATGCAGACGGTGCTGCAGCCGGCGCGCCGGCGGCCATGACAGCGGGGCTGCGTGAAAGGCAAAACGGTGCATGCCGTATTCGCTGAGATAGAACAGCAGCGCGCCAAGCACGATCATGACAGGTTGCAGTGCCACGGCGCCGAACAGCCAGGCCAGCGCTTCGGCGGCCACGCCCAGCAGCAGCGCCGCGACACCGCCATGACGAACGAATACGAAGAACATCCCCGCGCCCTTTTTGATACCGCCTCCACCCCTTCGGCCATTCAGGCGAACAGGTTTGGTCAACCCCAAGAACGGTTGAAGAACTGTTGAAGAACTGTTGAATACCGCTCGTTGCCTGCCATTGCTTTACCCGACACTTTTGAGCCTCGCCAGCACGACGGGTTCCATGAGTTCCGTTTTTGGCGCCGCGCCGGTTTCGGTCTGATCTCGCCCGCCGCTGAGGCTCGCGGGTCGTCCGCTTGAATTTCCGCAACAATTCCAACGGTGCGCGGCTATGTTCTATCGGTCATATCCGGGATATAAGCGCGTAACCCGCGCGGGAAAAATGCCCGGTTCCAGGGTGACAAGCCCGGCCAAAATGGCAACAATCCGCCAAATTCGTGTCTCAAGCTTCGCGTCTCGATTCGCCTCAAGCGATTCGCCTCTTGGGAACTCACTGAAGGACATTTTCACCCGTGATCGCCTCGCGACCATCTGCGCTTGTCGTTGCCGCGCTCGCCGGATGCGTCGTGCTGACGCCGCTGCGCGCGCAGGCGCAGTGGTGGCGCGGCGCGCCGGTTGATTTCGAGGAATGCGCCGACAAGGCCGAGAAGGCCGCGACCAAGCAAGACAAGACGGCGGCGCTCGCCGAATGCAACGCGAAATTCGCCGGCCGCCGCAAGCCGGGCGGCGGCTACACCTATTACGATTTCATGCAGGACCGCACCTTCGATATCGCCGGTCCCAATCCGACCCCGGAAGAGCAGAAGAAAATCGACCAGCAATACACCGTCTATCTGGAGAACCAGCGCCGCAGCACCATCACCGCGGCATTCGTAGCCAAGCAGCAGCAGCCGCAGCCGCAGCCGCAGCCGCAAAAAGTGCCGCAAAGCGTGCAGCAGGTGTCCCTGCGCTCCGAGACTGAAAAGATACCGGTGCCGGTGGCGAGCCCGGTCAAGCAGGCTGCGCGCATCAAGGCATCCAACTGCGCAAAGAACTCGTTCTCCTGCGAATGGCCGTGGCTCTCGGAGGGAATCGACGGTTTGAAGAAGCTGTTCACTTCGTCGCCGAGCAAGGGCAAGCGGGGCTGACGCCGCTCTTCGTCATTCCCCGATGTGCAATTGCACATCGTGGATGCGCCTCTTGGCGCAGGCCCGGAATCCATAACCACGATCGTGAGTATGGATTCTCGGATGTGCAATTGCACATCCCAGCTCGCGCTACGCGCGCCCCGGAATGACGACGGTGGGGTCAATCCGTGATCACCATCGCCCAGAATTTCCGGTAGGGCGATTTCGGATTGTCGACCGATGCGACGCCGACCCGGCGCATTCCCGGTAACAGCAGATTTTCGCGATGGCCGGCTGAATTTTCCCACTCCTTCAGCATTTCGGCGAAGGTCAAAAATCCTGCGCCGATATTTTCAGCGGCGCGCGACTTGCGCAACGGCGCCACGCGCGAGGAAAAAACTGCCGGCGGCGCTGTGGCTGACGGAACCGGACGCGGCCATCGCCTGTGCCGGTTTGAGCGCCACCGCGTTGAACTTGCCGTCCAGCTTCACCGACGGCAAACCCATGGGCGCGGCGATAGGCGCTGATCGGGCCGGCATAATCGGCGGCGTCGGCCGTGGCGGCGAAGCCGAGAACAAGACCGAGCGCGAGGAGAAACAGCCTCATCGGGAAGCGTATGAGCGTGGACCGGATCAGTGCGCGTGGGTGTGCTTAGCGCGGTGCCGCACCACCGGTCTGACGACCGGCGCGGCCGGCTCATGGACCGTCGCCGGCGCGGCGGCCCGTTGCTCCTGCAGCCGCGCGTCATAGCCCGGCGACGGCGTCACCGTGGGCGGCGCGGCATGGGCCGGGACCACACCAGCCCCGCCGACAAGGGCGGCAACGGCCAAAAGCGCTGCGCTTGTTCGTTTCATCTCGTCTCTCCCGTTCGCCGCATCGGGCGAAAGTTGCGCCGGATCGTCGCCATTTCAAGGCAGGCGACCAGCAATTCAGGCCCTGATCTGCTCCGGCGTCAGGCCGGGCGAGCCCTTGCCGTCCGCCTCGGCTTTGCGGATCAGCGCCACGATACGGCGCGACAGCGGCGCTTGCAGCCCGCGCCGGTCGGCGATTTCGGTGATCACGCCCTGCAGATAGTCGATCTCGGTGCGGCGGCCGCGCTGCAGATCTTCCCACATCGACGAGCGCGCCTCGGGATCGATCTTCATCGTCCGCCCCAGCAACGCTTCGAAGATGGTGTCCGGCAGACGCAGCAGCGGCGGCATCCAGCCCGCCGGGATCGGCGTCGGCGACACCGGCTTGATGCCTTGCGCCCTGATCGCCGCCAGTCCTTCGTCCATCTGGTCGGCGAACAGCCTGCGCCAGCCGCGCTGCGCCAGTTGCCGGCGCAGCGGCATGTCGGCCAGCGCGTTGAGCGCGTTGTTGAGATTGACGATCAGTTTGCCCCATTGCACGCCGTCGATGTTGTCGGTCGCGCGCATATGGAGGCCCGGCACCGAAAGTCCCTCGGCCGTACCGGCCGCATCGGCTTCGATGACGATGTCGCCCGAGGTCGACCGATGAAACCGGCCCTCGCCCATCGAAATCACGTTGAACGGCACCATGCCGCCGAGCACGCGACGGCCGGGCAGGCGGTCGCGCAATACCGCGACATTGCCGACGCCGTTCTGCAGGCTGACGACGACGACATCGGGCGAAGCATGCCTCGCAATGAGGTCGGCCATCTCGCTTGTATCCGCGCTTTTGACCGTGACCAGCACCGCGGCAACTTCGCTAAAAATGGAAGGATCATCCGACAATGCGAGCCGGCTCGATGCGATCGTTTGATCGAACCCTTCAAAGCTCGTCAGCCGCAGCCCGCCGGCCTGGATTTCCCCGATCACGCGCGGCCGCGCCAGCAAGGCTACGCTGCGCCCGGCGGCCGCCAGCATGCCGCCGACGAAACAGCCGATGCTGCCGGCCCCCGCCACGCCAATCGCCCGGTCTGCATTCATGTGGCGTTCAACCTCATACCGGCATCGGTAGCAGAGCTGGCGCCAATCGCCTATCGACGCCGCCTTTCGACGCGCAAGGCTTGGCCGACCCTGCCTTGTAACCGTCATGGGCGGGTTCTATGTTTTCCGGCGGGGCGGGTACGCGGCAGGAGACGACAATGGGTTTACTCGACGTACTCAACGGCATGCAGAACGGCCCGCGCGGTCCGAGCACCCCGAGCGCGCAATCCGGCAGCGGCGGCGGGATGTCGCCGATGACAATGGCCATCCTGGGGTTGCTGGCCTGGAAGGCCGTCAAGCATTTCACAGCCCAGCCCGGTGCGGCGCCGGCGCCAACACCTGCCCCCTCACCGGGCAATGTGACTGCCGGTCTGCCCGGCGGAACGGGCGGCGGTCTCAGCGATGTCCTCAAGGGTGGATTGGGCGGACTACTCGCCGGCGGCGCGGCCGGCAGCGTGATCAGCGGCGGCCTCGGCGATCTCCTCAATCAGCTCCAGCAGAAGGGCCACGGCGACACCGCGAGTTCCTGGGTGAGCAACGGTCCCAACAAGCCGATTTCACCGGGCGATCTCGCCAGCGCATTGGGCGCCGATCAGATCGATCAGTTGTCCTCGCAAAGCGGCATGTCGCGCGATGAATTGCTCAAGGGCCTCAGCCAGTATCTGCCCGACGCGGTCAATCATCTGACGCCGGACGGACGGCTGCCGGACGAAAACGAATTGTCAGGCCGGATTTGACCTCTCACGCCCGCGGCGTCGTTCGCGCCGCGGCGGTGATCTAGCTTTTTTGAGAAAAGGACGACCGCCATGTTGCACATCATTATTGTTGGCTTCGTCGCCGGGATTGTCGCGCGGCTGCTTTCGCCGGGCCCGAACAATCCCAGCGGCTTCATCCTGACCACTTTGCTCGGTATCGCCGGCGCGTTTCTTGCGACCTTCGTCGGCCAGCAAATCGGCCACTACGATGCGTCGGCGGGCGAGGGCGCAGGCTATATCACCTCAATTATCGGCGCGCTCGTGGTGCTGTTCATCTGGAACAGGCTGGTAGCCCGCGGCTTGATTCCCGATATGAACAAGTAAGAGCGACTTAGCCCCAACTTCGTCATGCCCGGGCTTGACCCGGGCATCCACGTCTTTGTTTCAACGCAGCAAGTAAGACGTGGATGGCCGGGTCAAGCCCGGCCATGACGTTGTGAGAGAGTCGTCCCCCTCACAACACCAGATGCATCCCCGCATCCATGCGGACGATTTCGCCGGTCATGTTGCTCGATGCCGGCGACGCCAGGAAACACACCAGCTGTGCGATATCGTCGGCCGTCGACGCCACCTTCAGCGGCACCTTCGCCACCACGGAATCACGCACCGCTTTCGCGCCCGCCTCGCCGCGCCCCTTGGTGAACCAGGGCGTATCGATATAGCCGGGGCACACCGTGTTGACGCGGATCAGCGGCGCCAGCGCGCGCGACAGCGACAGCGTGATGGTGTTGAGCGCGCCCTTGCTCGCGGCATAGGCCACCGAGGAGCCGCCGCCGGAGATGCCCGCGACCGACGACACGTTGACCACCGCGGACGGCCGTCCGGACGCTTTGGCGCCAGCTTCGAGTTGCGCACGGGCGGCGCGGATCATCTGGTACGGCCCGATGGTGTTGACGGCATAGATGCGCTGAAAATCCTCCGCCGACAGGCCGTCGAGATCGCCGTGCGGCACGTGCTTGGTGGTGCCGGCATTGTTGACCAGCACGTCGAGGCGTCCGAACGGTGCGGCCGCGGCGGCGATCTTCTTGCAATCCTCATCACGGGAGACATCGCCCTGCACGACGATGACGTCGGCGCCCGCGGTACGGCAGAGGTCGGCGGTCGCTTCCGCTTCGGCCTTGCTGTTGGAATAGTTGACGACGATGCGCGCGCCGCCCTTGGCCAGTATCGCCGCGGTCGCGGCTCCCAAGCCCGATGCCGAGCCCGTTACGATTGCGCACAAACCATCCTTCGACATCCGCATTTCCTCTTGTTGTTTTGAGCTGAATTTCGCTCGCGGTGGCATACCATATCGCGCGGCCAAGTCGCTGCAAATCCACGAAACTCCGCTATGCGGAATTTATTCATCGCCTGATGAGCCTTATGCCGCCCCCGCAAGCGGCCCTGCGGGCAGCGCTTGTCACGGCTATGGCTTTTCCGCATCATTGAGCGCAAGAAAAGACCGCATCTGGGGTCCGGCGGAACGACCGGACCTGACGCGTGCCAAATCAATATCGGGGAACGCCGTGGCGGAGAGTGAGAACATTGTTGCCGAGACCGCGGAGAAAATCTTCGCCGATCTCGCCGACCCCCAAACCATCAACAACGACAAGAAGGGCGCGTGGAAGGCGCCGCTCTGGCAGGCGCTGACGGAAGCCGGATTGCCGCTGGCATGGGTGCCGGAGGATTGCGGCGGTTCCGGCGCAAGCCTGGCCGAAGGCTTTAGCGTCCTGAGCGCCGCCGGGCGTTCCGCACTCGCCGTGCCGCTGGCCGAAACCATGCTGGCGGGGTGGCTCCTGGCGCAGGCCAAGATCTCTTCGCCCGACGGCGAAATGACGGTGATACCGGCAAGCCCGAAGGATCGCGTCACGCTCAATGCCGACGGCAGCCTGTCAGGCCGCGCCCGCGGCGTGCCCTTTGGCAAGGCTGCAAAACATATCGCGGTGCTGGCGAGCGGCAGCGGCGGCCTCTCGATCGCATTGGTCGAGGCCGGCAAATGCCGAATCGAGGCCGGGCTCAATCTCGGCGGCGATCACTCCGATACCGTGACGCTGGACAAGGTCCAGCCGGTCACCATCAAGCCGGCGCCGAAGGATTTTGACCAAAGCCAGCTGATGCTGATGGGCGGCGTCGTGCGCAGTCTGCAGATCGCTGGAGCGCTGGAATCGATGCTGGAGATCAGCGTGCGCTATTCCAACGAGCGCGTTGCGTTCGAAAAGAAGATCTCGAAATTCCAGGCCGTCCAGCACAATCTGGCGCGACTTGCCGGCGAGTCCGCGGCGGCGCTGGCCGCCGCGACTTCGGCCGCCGACGCCATCGCCAACAGCACCGCGTTCAATGACGAGGTGTTCCTCGAAGCCGTGTCCGCAAAAATCCGCTGCTCGGAGGCGGCTGAGAAGGGCGGCGCCATCGCCCATCAGGTACACGGCGCGATCGGCTTCACCATCGAGCACATCCTGCACCGCTATTCGCTGCGGGCGCTGGCGTGGCGCGACGATTTCGGCTCGGAGAGCTACTGGGCGGTCGAACTCGGCAAGCTCGTCGCCAACAGAGGCGCCGATGAATTGTGGCCGCTGGTGGCTTCGCGCTGAGATTCACGAAATTTAGAAGTCGAGACCCACAATGACCGCAGCCCTCCGTTTCGATCCGATCCGCCTGCCGCCCGAATGCGAAAAACTTCGCAAGGAAGTGCGCGCTTTCCTCGCCGAGGAGATCGCCGCCGGCACCTTCGATCCGCACAAGCCCAACCGCGAAGACACCGACGTCCCGGAATTTTCCCGCAAGGTCGGCGAGCGCGGCTGGCTCGGCATGACCTGGCCGAAGAAATACGGCGGCCATGAGCGCTCGTTCCTCGAACGCTATGTGGTGACCGAAGAGATGCGGGTTGCGAATGCGCCGACCCGGCGCTTCTTCGTCGCCGACCGGCAAAGCGGCCCGGTGCTTTTGAAATACGCGCCAGAGCACGTCAAGATGGACATCCTGCCGCGCATCTGCCGCGGTGAGGTCTGCTTTGCGATCGGCATGAGCGAACCCAATTCCGGCTCCGATCTGTTCGCTGCAAAAACCCGCGCGACTAAGACCGACGGCGGCTATCTGATCAACGGCACCAAGATCTGGACCTCGTCGGCGCATATCGCCGACTACATGATCGCGATCTTAAGGACCTCGCCACCCACCAAGGAAAATCGCCGCCACGGCCTGACCCAGTTCCTGGTCAAGATGAAGCAGCCGGGCATCCAGGTGAATCCGATCGGCCAGATCACCGGGCAATACGAATTCAACGAAGTGGTGTTTACCGACCATTTCGTTCCCGACGATCATGTGCTCGGCGAAATCGACGGCGCCTGGAAGCAGGCGACCTCTGAACTCGCCTATGAGCGCAGCGGCCCGGAGCGCTTCCTCGAAACCTATTACGTGCTGACCGAACTGGTTCGCGCCGTCGGCAAGAACCCCGATACCCGCAGCGCCGAAGGCATCGGCCGGCTGGTGGCGCAGTTGCACACCATGCGGCGGATGTCGGTCTCGGTCGCCGGCATGCTGCAGGCCGGCAAGGAGCCGGTGGTCGAAGCCTCCATCGTCAAGGACATCGGCACGGTATGGGAGCAGCAATTGCCGCATCGGGTGCGTGACCTCGCAGCCTTCGTCGATGCGGACGCGACCAACCACGAGACGCTGGAAAATCAATTGTCGTTCGCCATCAAGACCGCGCCCAAGCTGACGATCCAGGGCGGCACCACCGAAGTGCTGCGCGGCATCATCGCCCGCGGGCTTGGCTTGCGCTAGGCGCGCGGCCTTGCTTGCGCTAATTCAACGAGGAAACCTCATGACCAAATACACTGATATCGGCATCGAGAAGCACGGCCACGTCGGCCTGATCGAAATTCGCAAGCCTCCGCTGAATTTCTTCGACGTCGCGCTGATCAACCAGATTGCGGATGCGCTGGAAGAATTCGACAAGGACATCGAGATCCGCGCCTCGGTGCTCGCCGCCCAGGGCAAGGCATTCTGCGCTGGCGCCAATTTCGGCGATCCGGCGCGGCAGGAGCAGGAAGAGAAGGCCAAGACCGATCCGGCGTCGAACCTGCCGATCAACCATCTCTACGTCCAGGCCGTGCGCATCTTCCGCAACAAGAAGCCGATCGTCGCGGCCGTGCATGGCGCGGCCATCGGCGGCGGCCTCGGCCTTGCGGTGTCGGCCGACTTCCGCGTCACCTGCCCCGAAGCGCGCTTTGCCGCCAACTTCACCAAGCTCGGTTTTCATCCCGGCTTCGGGCTGACGGCGACGCTTCCCGAACTGGTCGGCAAGAACAATGCGGAACTGATTTTCTACACCAGCCGCCGCGTCACCGGCGAAGAGGCGACAAGGATGGGCCTGGCCAATGTCTGCGTGCCGCAGGATCAGGTGCGCGCCGAGGCGATGAAGCTCGCAGCCGAGATCGCCGAATGCTCGCCGCTCGGCCTGATCTCGACCCGCGCCACCATGCGCGCCGGCCTCGCCGACCGCGTGCTCGCCGCCACCAACCACGAACTCGTCGAGCAGACAAAACTGCGCGCGA
>Ga0210410_10002503_pt1 | contig 16440 bp, 15 predicted proteins | sample IncBWC4MmetaG_FD_161058 | JGI IMG/M metagenome (GOLD analysis project Ga0210410, IMG submission 161058) | Forest soil microbial communities from Barre Woods Harvard Forest LTER site, Petersham, Massachusetts, United States - Inc-BW-C-4-M | ecosystem: Environmental > Terrestrial > Soil >... | reverse complement strand
GGTGAATTGCTGTCGCAAGCCAAGGCCAACGTGCAGGCGCCCTGGCTCGGCTTCACCGGCTTCTTCTCGGTCGCGATCATGCTGTCGCTTTTGATTTTCATCGGCGAGGGCGCGCGCGACGCCTTCGATCCGCGCAAGACGTTCCGGTAACATCATGGACGCCATCAACCAGCCTCTGCTCGATATCCGCGACCTCTCGGTGGCGTTCGGCGCCTCGGTCGCGGTCGATCATGTCTCGTTCTCGATCAGGCGCGGCGGGTGCGTGGCGCTGGTCGGCGAGTCCGGTTCCGGAAAATCGGTCAGTGCGCTGTCGATCCTGAGGCTGTTGCCGTATCCGATCGCGTCGCATCCCTCCGGCAGCATCCGGTTCAAGGGTCGCGACCTGCTGGGATCGTCGGAACGCGAGATGCGCGAGATTCGCGGCAACGACGTCTCGATCATCTTCCAGGAGCCGATGACCTCGCTCAATCCGCTCCATACGATCGAGTCCCAGATTGGCGAAATCCTTCACCTTCACAATCCGATCAACGCCGCGATGGCGCGGGCGCGGACGCTCGAACTGTTGACACAGGTCGGCATTCCAGATCCGGAAACCCGGCTGCAAAGCTATCCGCACCAGTTGTCCGGCGGCCAGCGCCAGCGCGTCATGATCGCGATGGCGCTCGCCAACGAGCCGGATCTGCTGATCGCGGACGAACCGACCACGGCGCTCGACGTCACCGTGCAGGCGCAGATCCTGGCGCTGCTGGCCGAGATCCGCACCCGGCTCGGCATGAGCTTGCTGTTCATCACCCACGATCTCGGCATCGTGCGCCGCATTGCCGACGTCGTCTGCGTGATGAAGAATGGCAAGATCGTCGAGCAGGGCCCGGTCGAGCAGGTTTTCACCGCGCCGAAACATCCCTATACGCGCGACCTGCTGGCGGCGGAGCCGAAGCCCGATCCGGCGCCGCCGCGGCCGGATCAGCCGGTCGTGATGTCCGCGGATAACCTGAAAGTCTGGTTTCCGGTCAAGCGCGGCCTGCTGCGCAAGACCGTCGGACACATCAAGGCGGTCGATGGCGTCAGCCTTGCGGTGCGCAAGGGCGAGACGCTCGGCGTGGTCGGCGAATCCGGATCCGGCAAGACCACGCTCGGCCTTGCCCTGCTGCGGCTGATCTCCTCGAACGGTCCGATCGTGTTTCTCGGTAAAAACATCCAGGGGCTGCGCTTCAGGGACATGCTGCCGTTCCGCCGCGACATGCAGATCGTGTTCCAGGATCCGTTCGGCGCTTTGAGCCCGCGAATGTCGGTCGGCGACATCGTCGCCGAAGGTCTTGGCGTGCACCAGCGCGCGCTGTCGTGGGAGGAGCGCGAGACGCGCGTCATCAAGGCGCTGAACGACGTCGGTCTCGATACGGCGACGCGTTTTCGCTATCCGCATGAATTTTCCGGCGGCCAGCGCCAGCGCATCTCGATTGCGCGCGCGGTGGTGCTGGAGCCGAATTTTGTCGTGCTCGATGAGCCGACCAGCGCGCTCGACATGCTGTTCCAGGCCCAGATGGTCGATTTGCTGCGCGAGCTGCAGCGCAAGCGCGATCTGACCTACATGTTCATCTCGCACGATTTACGCGTGGTGGCCTCCTTGGCCAGCCATCTGATCGTGATGCGGCTTGGCAAGGTGGTCGAGGAAGGCCCGGCCGCCGAACTGTTCAAGAATCCGAAGAGCGATTACACCCGCGCGCTGTTTGCCGCCGCGTTCCGGATGGAAACCGATCCCGATGCGGCTGTTGGGGTTTAGAAGCGAGCCTGCTGGTTTCGCTTCCCGGAAGTGCAACGGACTCCATCGTGCCTCTCCCTCCCAACTCGGGTTTACCCGAGTTGGAGAGAGCCTCGCAAATTCAAGTGAGCCGTTTGATCGCCATCACCTCGCTGCCCGCGGCTTTGATGCGCGCGATCGCATCGCGGGTGTTTTCGACCGCGGTCGCCATATGATGCGCGTTGGCGTGGACGATGGTTGAGGCGTCGCGCGCAATCGCGACATGGTCGTTCCAGAAGATCAGGTCGCCGCGCTGCAGGTGTTTCGCTTCCGCCGGGCTCAGTTCCCGGCCAAGCCCGTCCTGCTGCATGTCGCTGTCGCGCGGACAACCGATGCCGGCGGCATTCAGTGAAATCTGCACCAGGCCGGAACAGTCGACGCCAAGACTGCTCTTGCCGCCCCACAGATAGGGCGTGCCAACGAAGCGCTCGGCAACGACCACGAAATCATCTTCCATCGCCTCAACGCCGCCGAGATGCCGGTGCGGCAGATACCAGCCTTCGCGGGTCACGGCAAACGCGCCGTCGTTCCGCGCAACCGTGACGCTTGCCCCCATCGACAGCGTCTCGACCGGCGGCAGTTTGATCGAAGCGGCCGGAAACGCAAAGGTCCGCAACGCCGTGACCTTGTGCGTCGGCGCTGTGCCAGGTTTTGTCAGCGCGGCATCGGGCAGCCAGCCGACATAGCCGTCGCTGTTGAGCTGGCCCCAGGCAAAACCTTCACCGTTGCGGTCATAGATCGTGACGCGCTCGCCCTTCAGCGCCTGCGTCAGCAGCATGGCATCCGGGGCCGGCGCCTCGCGCAGTGGCGCAAGGCCATCGGCAATTTCGAATTCCTCGCCGGCGACGAAGCGTGCGGCCCTGACCTTGCCTTCGAGATATTTCGCGGCGAGATCGGGCCGCGCCGGGGTCAGCCGCGGATCATCCATAGCGTTCGCTCAGGAGTTTGTAGATCGCGCGCGCCGCCTGGCATTCGCCACCCTCGGGTCGCGCCGGTTTGGCCGATGGCGTCCAGCTGTAGATATCGACATGCAGCCAGGGTGTGGCTTCGGTGACGAAACGCTGCAGGAACAGCGCGCAAATGATCGAGCCGGCTTGGCCGCCGGGCGGCGCGTTGTTGATGTCGGCGGTCTTCGAATCCAGCCAGGAATCGTAAGGCGGCCACAGCGGCATTCGCCACAACGGATCGTTCTCCCCTTTGGCGCAGCGCGCGACGTCCCCGGCCAGCGTCTCATCATTGGTGTAAAAGGGCGGTAAATCCGGCCCCAGCGCCACCCGCGCCGCACCCGTCAGGGTTCCCAGATCGACCAAGAGATCGGGCGTCTCCTCGCAGGCCAGCGCCAGCGCATCCGCCAGTACCAGCCGGCCTTCGGCGTCGGTATTGCCGATCTCCACCGTGACCCCCTTGCGCGACTTGAAGATGTCGAGCGGGCGGAAGGCGTTGCCGGCGACCGCGTTCTCGACCGCCGGGATCAGCACCCTAAGCCGCAGTTTCAGCTTCGCGTCCATCACCATCTGCGCCAGCGCCAGCACATTGGCGGCGCCGCCCATGTCCTTCTTCATGATCAGCATGCCGCTCGATGGCTTGAGATCGAGCCCGCCGGTATCGAAACACACGCCCTTGCCGACCAGCGTCACCTTGGGGTGCGCAGGGTCGCCCCAGCTGAAATCGATCAGGCGCGGCGCGCGCGGCGAGGCCATGCCGACCGCGTGAATCAGCGGAAAGTTCTGCCGCACCAGCTCGTCGCCGGTGATGCAATTGAAGCTGGCGCCGAAGCGCGCCGCGAGCGTCTGCGCGGCCTGCGCCAGTTCCTCGGGTCCCATATCGTTGGACGGCGTGTTGATGAGATCGCGGGCGAGCGCCGCGGCGTCCGCCATCCGCTGGATGTCGGCGGCATCAATGCCCTCCGACGGCACCAGCCTGACGTCGGGCGCGTCGGTCTTGCGGTAGCGGCCAAAGCGGTAGCTGCCCAGCGCGAAAGCGAGCGTGGCCAGCCGGAGGTCGTGCGGCGCATTGGCAAAACGATAGAGGCCGGGCGGCAGCAGGCCTGGCAACGCGCCGGGCCGGAACAGGTCGCGGGATGCAGCGCTCCCGTCCTCGAGGCCGAACAGCACCTGCGCGATCCGGCCATCGGCCGCCGGCAGCGTCAGGTATTTTCCGGGCTTTGCCGCAAACCCGTTGGCGAGCGCGAATTGCCGCCCCTCGGCGGCAAGCTCGCCGCTGATCGCCTCCCAGGTCGACTTGGTGACGAAGGTGATGGGGATGGCTGAAGCGGCAGGCGCGGTCTCGAACACGGATGGCATGCATTTCTCGGTCGTTGCAGGGGACGTCGGGAACCGATTAACCAGCCGTTAGGGTTAACAGTCTATTGCTGGCGCGTTCGGCTGATCCTTTTCGCCCGATATCGTGAGTTAAAGTGCCATGCGTCGACAGTCCAGCCATACGGGGCATCTTGCCCGGTATCTCGCCTCCGCGGCGTTGACCGCGCTATTGGCCGCGGGCCTTGGCGGCTGCCAGACCATGTCCGACGTGACGGGGGCGATCACCTCCGGGGGTGAAGCCAAATCTGACTTCAAGCCGGAAGCCGTGCCCGACGATCCGCGCCGCGCGGTCGAGGCGTATGGCGATCGCTATCGCGCCAACCCTAAGGATGCCGACGCCGCCCTTGCCTATGGCCAGGCGCTGCGCGCCACCGGACAGCGCGCCCAGGCTGCGGCGGTGCTCGAACAGGCCACCATCGCCCATCCCGGCAACAAGGCGCTGCTCGCCGGCTACGGCCGTGCGCTCGCCGACAACGGCAATTCGCAGGCCGCCTTCGACGTGCTCAGCCGCGCCCATTCGCCCGACAACCCCGACTGGCGAATCCTGTCGGTGCAGGGCACCGCGCTCGACAAGCTCGGCAAGCACGAGGAGGCACGCCGCTATTACGCGAGCGCGCTGCGGATCGTGCCGGACGAACCGTCGGTGCTGTCCAACCTCGGCCTTTCCTACATGCTGACCAGGGATCTGCCGAAGGCGGAGGAAACGCTGCGCCGCGCCTATGCCAACGCCCGGGCCGACGCGCGGGTGCGGCAAAATCTGGCGCTGGTGGTCGGCCTGCAGGGCCGCTTCGCCGAGGCCGAGACCATCGTGAAGGCCGATCTGCCGGCGGACGAGGCGGCGGCGAATGTCGGCTATCTCAAGGAAATGCTGAACCGCAAGGACAATCCGCGCACCGGTGCCCGAACAGTGCCGGTCGCCGCGCTCAGCCAGTCCGACTGATCAGGAAGGCGTCATCACCCGCCACCGGGTCGCGCGAATGCGCGCCCGATGGCAGGCTCCCGCGGGTGATCCAGTACGCCGCGGCCGTTCGGTAGATCATCAAATGTCGCTGGAATAGTGGATCGTCCGGTCCCGGCTTCGCCAACCGCCTTCGTCCGAAGGCGGACTTTGGAGGGTCAAGAGGCTTCCCTGTGCAGGCACGCCGAAGCTTTAGCGAAGGCCGCACGCCGGGCGATGACTGCGTCCCATTTAGCTCCCGCCACGCCGAAGCGCGTTAATGGATCGCCATGACCTTGATGTAGCTCGGCCCGAGAATGACGATAAACAGGCATGGCAGGAAGAACAGGATCATCGGCACCGTGAGCTTCGGCGGCAGCGCCGCGGCCTTCTTCTCGGCTTCGCTCATGCGCATATCGCGATTTTCCTGCGCCATCACGCGCAGGCTCTGTCCGAGCGGCGTGCCGTATCGTTCCGACTGCTGCAAGGCCAGACAGACCGACTTGACGCCGTCGAGGCCGGTGCGCTTCGCCAAATTCTCGTAAGCCACCTTGCGGTCCTGCAGATAGGACAGTTCGGCGGTGGTCAGCGCGAATTCCTCCGACAGCGCCACCGATTGCGTAACAATCTCGGTGGCCACCTTGCGGAAGGCGACTTCGACCGACATGCCGGACTCGATGCAGATCAACAGCAGGTCGAGCGCATCGGGAAAGGCGCGCTTGATGGAGAGCTGGCGCTTGGCGATCGCGTTTTTCAGGAACAGCATCGGCGCCTGCAGTCCGAGATAGGCCGCGCCGATGCAAATGCCGACCTTGACCGGCAGCGTTTTTTCCATATGCGTGATCACGAAGACGTACAGGATCGCGCCGAGAAACAGCACGATCGGCGCCACCGCGCGAGCGAACAGGAACGTGATGTAAGGCGCCTGGCCGCGGTAGCCCGCCATCGTCAGCTTGTCGCGCGCGGCTTCCTGCGCCAGCCATTTGGACAGGTTGAAGTCTTCCACCACCTTGGAGACGATCTGCTTCGGCGTCTGGCGCAGCGATACCTTTTCCGTCTTGGCGAGACGCTCACGCTCGCGCTGCCTGATCCGTTCGCGCTCGGAGGCTACGGCCTTCATGCGCTTGGCGAGGCCTTCGCCCGCGAACAGCGGCATCACCAGCGTGTAGGCGGTCGCGCCCGCGGCAATGGCGGCGAGCAGCATGGTCATGAACCTGGCGTCGTGAAGCTTTGTGACGAGAAAATCAATCATATTGCACCATCAGAAATCGAAGTTGATCATTTTCTTCATCACCAGGATGCCGCAGGTCATCCAGAGCAGGCAGGCCACCAGCATCAATTGTCCGGTCGGGTGGGTCCACAACAGCGCGATGTAGTCGGGGGTCGTCATCCAGACCAGCAGCATCACGATCGGCGGCAACGAGCCGATGATGCCCGCGGAGGCCTTGGCTTCCATCGACATCGCCTGAATCTTTTCCCGCATCTTCTTGCGGTCGCGCAGCACCTTGGACAGATTGCCGAGCGCCTCGGACAGGTTGCCGCCCGACTTCTGCTGGATCGCGATCACGATGCCGAAGAAATTGGCCTCCGGCAGCGGCATTCGCTCGAACAGGCGGGCGCAGGCCTCGCCAAGCGGAATGCCGATGGTCTGGGTTTCGATGATGGCCAGGAACTCGCCCTTCAGCGGTTCCGGCGCGTCGGCAGCGACCACCTTGATGGATTCAAACAGCGGCAGTCCGGCCTTGATGCCGCGAACGATCACGTCCACGGCGTCGGGCAGCGCTTTGAGAAAGGCCGTTTCCCGGCGCTTCTTCAGAAAGTTCAAAATCCAGCGCGGCAGGCCGAAGCCGGCGGCGAAAGCCAGGCCGACGGAACCGAGCGGGCCGCCCCCGGCCACGAAGGTGAGCATGAAGGCGACGGCTGCAAGGACACCGGAGATGATCCAGAATTTCTGGCTCGACCAGCTCAGCCCGGCCTGGGTGATGCGGGTGCTCAGCGCGACCTTCTTGTCCTTCTGGCGGCGCGCATCGAGTTCCTTCAGCGTGCCTTCGACCTGCTCGCGACGAGAGCGCTGGTTCTTGTCGGCCTGGCGCGCCGCGGGTTCGGGTCGCGCGACCGATGAACGGCGCGCCTCGGCCTTTTTCTCTCCCGAGAGCGACGGATAGACGAAGACCCATGCCACGCCGCCGATGGCGGTGGCGGCCAGGAAAGCCAGTGCGAGCGCTTGCGTGTTCATCGCCTGCTTCCTCAACTTTTTCCGACAACTTCGGCGGCATCGAGCGCGGCCGCGAGCCGCTTCTCTTCGCCGTAATATCGCGCGCGGTCCCAAAACCGCGGGCGTCCGATTCCGGTCGAACGGTGCTGGCCGATGATCTTGCCGTTCGCGTCCTCGCCGACCAGGTCGTACACGAACAGGTCCTGGGTGATGATGGTGTCGCCTTCCATGCCCATCACTTCGGTGATGTGGGTGATGCGCCGCGAACCGTCGCGCAGACGCGCGGCCTGGACGACGACGTCGATCGAGGCACAGATCATCTCGCGAATGGTGCGTGACGGCAGCGAAAATCCGCCCATCGTGATCATCGATTCGCAGCGCGACAGGGCTTCGCGCGGATTGTTGGCGTGCAGGGTCCCCATCGAGCCGTCGTGGCCGGTGTTCATGGCCTGCAGCAGGTCGAACGCTTCGGGTCCGCGGACTTCGCCGACGATGATGCGTTCAGGCCGCATACGCAGGCAGTTGCGGACCAGTTCGCGCATGGTGACCTGGCCTTCTCCCTCGATGTTGGGCGGACGGGTTTCCAGCCGCACCACATGCGGCTGCTGCAACTGGAGCTCGGCGGCGTCTTCGCAGGTAATGATGCGCTCGTCATTCTCGATGAACTGGGTCAGGCAGTTCAGGAGCGTGGTCTTGCCGGAGCCGGTACCGCCGGAGATCAGCACGTTGCACCGGACGCGGCCGATGATCTGCAGAATTTCGGCGCCTTCCGGCGAGATGGCGCCGAACTTGACCAGCTGATCGAGCGTCAGCTTGTCCTTCTTGAATTTGCGGATGGTGAGCGCGGGGCCGTCGATCGCCAGCGGCGGCACGATGGCGTTGACGCGGCTGCCGTCGGCGAGACGGGCGTCGCAGATCGGCGAGGATTCGTCGACGCGCCGGCCAACCTGGCTGACGATGCGCTGGCAGATATTGAGAAGCTGCTGATTGTCGCGGAAGCGGATGCCGGTCTTCTGGATCTTGCCGGCGACTTCGATGAATACCGTGCCGGCGCCGTTGACCATGATGTCCGCGATATCGTCGCGCGACAATAGCGGCTCCAGCGGGCCGTATCCGAGCACGTCGTTGCAGATGTCGTCGAGCAGCTCTTCCTGCTCGGCGATCGACATCACGATGTTCTTGATCGCGATGATCTCGTTGACGATGTCGCGAATTTCCTCGCGCGCCGACTCGCCGTCGAGCTTGGCGAGCTGGGCAAGGTCGATCGCCTCGATCAGGGCGCCGAAGATGGTCGCCTTGACCTGATAATAATTGTCGGACCGCCGGTTATCCATGGCGGGCGGCGGCGCCTTGGCCGGCGCGAGCGGCGGCGACGCGACGGCTGGCGCCGGCGCTTCGCGCGCAACGACGGGCGCGACGGAAGGGGCTTCCGGCGTCTGAATGGCGGGCCTGAGTGCCCGCGTGTCGCTTTCATTTCCGCTACGCTTACCAAACACGACGATACTCCAGGCGGGCGCGCTACTTGGCCCGCAACTTCTCGATCAGGGGCGACAGAAACGATATCCCCCGAGGCTTCTTGGTCTCGCCGCGGCCGGTCAGCCGCTGCGCAATCTGCAGGAACATTTCGGTGGTGCGATGCGTGGCGGAGATTTCCGCGATCATCTGGCCATTATTCGCCGCCGAGCCGAACATCTGCGGTTCGAACGGGATAGACGCGATCGGCTGGCTTTCGATCGCCTTGGCGAACTCGCTGGCGTTGATCTCGGGGCGTTTCGGCACGCCGACCTGATTGAGACAATACAGCGGCGCGCGATCGTTCGGCCGCGAGGCCTTCAGGAGATCGAAGATGTTCTTGGTATTGCGCAAATTGGCGAGATCGGGCGCCGCGACGATCAGAATGTCGTCGGCGGCGATCAGGGCGCGCTTGGTCCATCCCGACCATTGATGGGGAACATCGAGCACGATGCAGGGCATCGTGGTGCGAAGCGTATCGAAGATCGAGTCGAAGGCGTCGGCGCCGAAATCATAGACCCGATCGAGCGTCGCCGGTGCGGCCAGCAGGCTGAGGTGGTCGGTGCATTTCGACAGCAGGCGATCGATGAACGCGGTATCAACCCGGTCGGGCGAGAACACCGCGTCGGCGATGCCCTGCGGCGGGTCCTGATTGTAGTCGAGGCCGGCGGTGCCGAACGCGAGGTCGAGATCGGCGACCACGGAATCCAGCGCGAGGTCGCGCGCGATCGCCCAGGCGACGTTATGCGCGAGCGTCGATGCGCCGACGCCGCCCTTGGCGCCGACGACCGCGATGATGCGGCCGACGGCCTTGGCCTCCGGCGCCGAGAACAGGTTGCAGACCGAGCGCACGATGTCGATGGTGCTGACCGGCGCGATCACGTAGTCGCTGACGCCGCGGCGCACCAGCTCGCGATAAAGCGCGACATCGTTGAGGCGGCCGATCACGATCACGCGGGTTCCGGAGTCGCATACGGTCGCGAGCTGGTCGAGGCCGCTAAGGATGTCGCTGCGGCCTTCGGTCTCCAGGATGATCACGTTCGGCGTCGGCGCCGAGCGATAGGCTTCTACCGCGGCGGCCATGCCGCCCATCTGGATCTTGAGATGCGCCTTGCCGAGGCGGCGGTCTTCACCGGCCGATTGCACGGCGCCCGCCGTCTCCACGGTTTCGCAAAATGCCTGCACCGACACGCGCGGTGCCGGCGCGATATGGTCTTCGGCGGGCGGCGGCGTGCCGTCCGGCTGCTGTTCTGGGTTCTGGCGCGCGTAGCTGATCATTTGCCTGTATCGCTGAGTTTGGCCTTCTCGGCCTCTGGATAGGTCGTCGTGGTCGTTACACCCTTGCGATATTTCTCGAAGGCTTCGGCACGCCGGGCGGTATAGGCCGGCGTCTCGTCACGCGGCTGCACGAGGTCCGACGGGTTGTCGACGATCGCCGCCAGATTGCGCTGGTTGGCGCAGCCGAAATTGTAATACGACTTGTTTTCGAAGTAGTTCTTGTTGTTGATCGACGGTCCGAGGTCCTCGGGCCACAGGCCGCAGGGACCGGCCACCGCCGAGATTTTGGGATAGTTCAGCCGGATCGCCGCCATGTGGCGCGGATCTTCCGGATGATACTGGCGAACGGTGACCGCGCGCGGCGGTACGCCGGCGGCGGCGAACGTCGCCTGGATCTCCCGGAGTGACTCGGTCGCCGCCCTCGCGTTCGGCGTATCGACGGGTACATCAATGCTGATGGCGCCGGTGCCTTCGCGAAGCCAGCTCTTCGCCATCCCCATCACGTCGGCGCGCTGGGTAGCGGAAAGCCCGCCGCGGGCTTGACCGACGAAAACGATGATCGAGCGGTTAGCTTCCTGGATGGCGATCGGATGACGCTGGCGATAATCGGGGGAGTAGCTCACCGCCGCCAGATCCTCATCGGTGTGCTTGCAGGCTCCCAGCACCACGGCAAGACCGATCAGCGCGCCGGCGACGCGCAGCGCGCGGCCGCGGTCGGCGGGTACTCTGGATGTCATCTGTCGTGTCATCGTCCCGCCTCAGTCCGTGATAAAGCCGTAGGTGCCGCGATAATTCCGTGCCGGCTCGACGCGGCCCGGAACGCCGTAGATGCGATTGATGCTGCCCAGGAGATCGGCCTGCGGATCCGAGGCATTGGCAAAGCCGTCATCCGGGCGCGACAAGTCCTTCTGCGCGACCGCGCGGACCACGTAGGGCGTCACCAGAACCATTAGCTCGGTCTGGTTGTTGACGAAGTCGCGGCTGCGGAACAGCGTGCCGAGAACCGGCAATTGCGCCAGCCCCGGAAAGCCGTTGATGGCCTGCTTGGTCTGTTCCTGGATCAAGCCCGCCATCGCCATCGAGCCGCCCGAGGGAATCTCCAGCGTGGTTTCCGCGCGGCGGGTCTTGATCGAGGGAATCGTCGTTCCGCCGACACCGCCAGTCAAAGCGTTTTCGGTCGAAACCTCCGACACTTCGGTCATCACGCGCAGGCTGATCCGCCCCTCGGTCAGCACCACCGGCGTGAAGTTGAGCGAGATGCCGAATTTCTTGAAAGCAACCGTTTGGACGCAATTGCCGATCGCGCCCGTCGTCGTCGATTGGCAGGTCACGCCGGTCGGAATTGGGAATTCGCCGCCTGAGATAAATGTCGCGGACTCGCCCGAGATCGCTGTCAGATTGGGTTCGGCGAGCGTCCGCACGACACCGGCACTTTCCATTGCGCGCAGCGTGGCCGTGACCGACGGGATTGAGCCGAACGACGTGGTAAGGTTGTTGCCGGCGACGAGCGGCGCATTGCTTGCGGTGAACGGGTTGGCATTGTTGAATTTCACGACCGCGGTGCCGTAATTCAGGCTGGCGTTGAGGTCGATGCCCATCTGCTTGATGATCGAGCGCTGGACCTCGGCGACCGTGACCTTCAGCATCACCTGGTCGCGGCCGCGGACCGCGATCGAATTGACGACCTTGTCCGCGCCGCCGACGAGGTGTGCGGCGAGATCGCCGGCCTGCTGCGCCTCGATCGGGGTTGCCGCCATGCCGGTCAGCACCACGCTGTCGCCGACGCCGTCGATCTGGATGTCCGAGTTCGGCAGCGTCGCTTTCAGCATGGCGCGCACGCCGTTGAGGTCGCGCTTGACGGCGATGTCATAGGCCGCGATCTGCTCGCCCGCGGAATCGAAGAATACGATGTTGGTCTGGCCCACCGCGGCGCCGATGATATAGGCGCGCTGGGCAGAGCGGACCACGGCGTTGGCGATCTTCGGATCGGCGACCAGTACATCCTTGATGTCGCGCGGCAGGTCGATCACGATGGATTTGCCGACCCCGAGCGAGATAAAGCGCGCGTTCATCTGTCCGTCGGCGGCGACGGGCGCGGGGGCGCGGTAGTCGCTCGCCACCACTGGCGTCAAAGCCGGATTGAGCGTGAGTGCGGCGACGGCCGAAAACGACAGGGCGCGGACCATAAACGCCCGCAGCATCGGCTGACTTCCCCTGCACTTCATAACGCGCGTCCTTTCGGTCACTTCTGCATCATCTGCGGGCTCACCACGCCCGCCGTACCGGACGACGTTGATGATTTCGCAGCGTTTGTTGGCTTGATGGCTTCAGCCTGGTCGAGACCGAGGTCGGATTTCGCGGCAAGCACGTCCACCGTCTGCAGCTGCGCAGTCGGCTCCGCCGGCGCGGCCGGCCTGTTGTCGGACCCGCTGGCAGGATCTGCGGCAATGCCGCCAGCGCCGATGGCGATGGTCAGGACGACAATGCGTGCGGTATTCATACGCTTCACTTTCCACAAAACGCCGCGACGCTTCCGCCGCCGTGATGGGAGTTGACCAGTTATTCGTCAAAGCATGGTTAATGAGGCGTATCTAAATCGCCTTAACGGGAAGTTACCCGCCGCTTGTCAGCGCATCGCGAAGTGGGACAGGTCGACCGTCTTGATCCACTCGGTTTCCGGATAGACCATCAGCGCGCCGATCGCGAGCGCGATGCCATAGGGGATTCCGCTCTGCTTGTCGTGCAGCCTGAGCAGCCAGGCCTGACCCGTCAGCGGGTAGGGCAGGGGCCATTGCCGGAACTGCAGCAGCAACAGCGTGAGCGCGCCGCCGAACAGCGACGCGAAGACCAGGAACTCGAGGAGATGGTCGAAACCGAACCAGAGCGCGACTGCCGTCGCCACCTTGGCGTCGCCGCCGCCCATCCAGCCCATCGCGAAACAGGCAAAGGCCACGGCCAGGACGGCCGCACCGGCTCCGAGGTGCAAAAGCATGGCCTGCAGGCCCATGCCGCTCAGCGGCGCAAGGATCAGGAAGCCCGCCGCCAGCGCCAGCGACACCCGGTTCGAAATCGTCATGGTGAACAGGTCGCTCGCCGCCGCGAATGCCATCAGGGCCGGAAACAGCAGTAGGCGCGCGATATCGAGGATCATGGATTTACACAGCCGTGCTGCTAACGCGGGGTCCGGGCACCGCCGGAGCCTATCCCGCAGTGGTGAACAATCAGAAAACGGTCAAGAAAGCCGTCAAGGAAACGACCATGTCGGGGGCCGGCTTGAAACGACAAAGGCCCCGGATCGCCGGGGCCCTTGAAGCAATTTCGCGACGACGCTTATTTCAGCGAGGTCGAGATGGTCGTGAAGGTGCCGGTCAGCTTGGTGCCGACACCCTGAACCGCGGTGATGATCGCGATGGCGATACCGGCGGCAATCAGGCCGTACTCGATGGCGGTCGCGCCCGATTCATCCTTCATGAAACGCGAAACGAGATTCTTCATTGATAAACTCCATGTGTACACGTGGCTGGTCGAACTAACGTTTGGTCTCGCCGGCGTTCTCAGCACCGTGACCATGGACCGACCCTACGGTGCGACAATTTCAGCACAGTTAATTCGATCGCGTAAAAACGGCGGGAACCGGCTCTTCTTCAGCAGAGTAAACGTGGAATTAAGCCACTCGGTAAAACGCAATATTGCGCGGAAGCTCTTTATAGATACTGGGCGCGCAAGCGGGTTGATCGGTCCCGATTCATGGCTCCTTAAGCGCTAAGGGATACCCGTAAAGGCCTCAGATCAAACGAGGCGGCCATGTCCAATCTGCCCCTGGAAGTTGTCGAAATGGTCGGCCAGACGATGGCCAAGGTGGCGCCGGTCACGATCGGGCTGGCCCTCGTCTTCACCGTGCTATCGCATTTCTGGGCCTGCAATCCCGGCGCGCCATGGTGGCGCAAGCGCGAACTCGTGACCGACATCTGCTACTGGTTCTTCGTGCCGGTATTTGCCCGCGTGTTCAGGATCGGCCTGCTGGTGCTCGGCGCCAGCGTCTTCTTCAATATTAACGGCGCCGACGGGCTGATCGCGTTCTACGACAATGGACACGGTCTGCTGTCGCAGCTTCCGCTCTGGGTCCAGGCGGTGCTGTTCCTCGTCGCATCGGACTTCATGCTCTATTGGCTGCATCGCATGTTCCACGGCGGCGGCTTCTGGAAATATCACGCGATCCATCATTCTTCCGAAGACCTCGAATGGATTTCCGCGGCGCGATTCCATCCGGTCAACCTGTTCATCGGAACGATCCTGGTCGATGTCATTCTGCTGATGGCGGGGATTTCTCCGAACATCATGCTGTGGGTCGGGCCGTTCACGACGTTTCATTCGGCCTTCGTCCACGCCAATCTGAACTGGACGCTCGGCCCGTTCAAATATGTCCTGGCCACGCCGGTGTTCCACCGCTGGCACCACACCTCGCTGGAAGAGGGCGGCAATACCAACTTCGCTGGCACTTTTCCGATCTGGGACATCCTGTTTGGAACGTTCCGGATGCCTGAAAACAAGCTTCCCGGCGATTACGGTGTCGATGATCAGGCGGTCCCGTCCGAAATCGGGGGGCAATTGGCCTACCCATTCCGCCACTAGCGCGTTTTCGAGCGACGTGGACACCGGTTCGCATGGCAATCAAGTTTACGCAGATTGCGTAGACCTACCCGCGGTAGAAAACGCGTCAAAACAAAACGCGAGAGCCCGGTTCTGCTTCAATCAGAACCGATCAGGCTCTGGCGCACAGGCTCAGAGGTTCTGTCCGTGAGCGCTAACGTCGACACGATCCCTCGGGAGCGAACCTCCATTCTCGGTCAGTTACCGGCCTGGAGCTGGTTCGGGATCTGGGCGTACGGCATCCTGTTGATCAACGGAAGCATACTGCTCAACGATTCCGATACCTACTGGCATATCATCACCGGCAAATGGATCCTCGACCATAACGCGTTGCCGCGCGTCGATATCCATTCCTTCACCAGGGCAGGCGAGCCCTGGATTTCATCGTCCTGGCTGGCGCAGGTTCTGTATGCTGAGACTTATGAACTTGCCGGTTGGGCCGGACCTGTCATTCTCGCAACGCTATCCATCGCAACGACGTTCGCCCTCCTCACGTTCCTGCTCGGCCGCCGCATTCCCGTGACCTATGCGGTTCTGACGGCGTTTGCGGCTTTCGTCCTTTCGGTGGGCCACTTCTTGGCGCGTCCTCATGTGCTGGCGCTGCCGGTCATGCTTGCCTGGGCAAGCGGCCTTCTTTCGGCAAGCGAAAAGCGCGAAGCTCCTTCTTTCTGGTTGCTGCCGTTGCTTGCGCTTTGGGCAAACCTTCACGGCGGATTCGTCTTCGGCCTGGCGCTGGTGGCACCGTTCGCCATCGACGCGTTGTGGAACGCGGATCAATCGCAACGAAGGCCGTTGGCCCTGCGCTGGATCGTTTTCGGGCTAACCGCGCTGGCTGCGTGTTGTGCGACGCCTTACGGATGGGAATCGATCCTCGCGTCGCGCAAGATTCTCGACCTCGGCGAGTTGTTACATACCATTTACGAATGGATGCCGGTCAATTTCAGCAGCTTCAGCCCGTTCGAGGCTTGTTTGATCGTGTTGATCGGTGGCGGGCTTTTTTGCGGCGTGAAGCTTTCGCCGCCACGAATTCTTCTGGTGCTGGGCTTGCTTCACATGGCGCTGTCGCATGTCCGGAACATTGAGATATTCGCTTTGTTGATACCGCTGGTCGTGCTCGCGCCGGTGGCATCGCAGTTCGGGCTTCACGGCACGCGGCTGGCCAGGGCGGCGTTGCCGGTTGCTACGGCCGCAACGCTGGCCGCCATTCTTGGCGTCTCGACATGGGCCTACGCGGCCAATACCCGGTTTCTGCTTGCGGCCAGCCAGTCGCCTGCGGCGGCGGTCGACGTGCTGAAGGACCGAAACCCCGGGCGTGTCCTCAACGATCTTCCATTCGGGGGATATCTGATCTCGCGGGGGGTACCGGTATTCATCGACGGGCGCGCCGAATTGTACGGCGAACAGTTCGAGATGGCGTATTTCCGCGCGCTCCAGCTCAAAGACGTCAATGTGTTTCTCGATCTGCTCAAAACCTACGACATCGATGCCGTGCTGCTGACGCCGGCGACCCCGGCGGTAACTTTGCTCGATCATCTCGACGGCTGGGAGCGCGTCTACACCGATGAACACGCCGTGCTGCATCTTCGCAAGGCCAAATGACCGTCCCGCCGATTGTGCGCGCGTTCCGAATCCAGGATCTGTGAACGGGGCTTGCGCGCTGGCGGGCGGGCCGGGATTCTGGTAGGCCGGACTCAAATCCAGGGTTCGCAATCCATGGCTCCCCGGCATG
>Ga0210410_10002502_pt1 | contig 16442 bp, 12 predicted proteins | sample IncBWC4MmetaG_FD_161058 | JGI IMG/M metagenome (GOLD analysis project Ga0210410, IMG submission 161058) | Forest soil microbial communities from Barre Woods Harvard Forest LTER site, Petersham, Massachusetts, United States - Inc-BW-C-4-M | ecosystem: Environmental > Terrestrial > Soil >... | reverse complement strand
GCGCCGCGCCCGACGCATCAGCCGGCCTGATCACGCCCCAGCCAATCAATAACGGCGGCAGCCGGCCGCGCACCGGCCGCGCGAACGCGTGCGGCACCTCGGGAACGAGGTCGGGAAAGCGCGCTTTGATATCCGGCGGCGGCGCCGGATTGGTGTCGGCGCTCGGCCAGACGATCACGGCACCGCTGGCGCGAACGGCATCGGCGTTGATGCGCGATCCCGGCGCCGGATTGGTGTCGAAATAGACGTTCGGGCGGCTCGGCGCGCCGACCGCTACAAGCTCGGAGATGCGCTGATCGCCGCCGACGATCGTGAGGGGCCGGCCGGTGCGGCGCGCAAAGCTCTCGGCGAAGAACTTGCCCATGGCGGTCGCGGGCTGCGCGACTTTCAGCTCCGAGCCCGTGGCCCAAGGCAAGACCACGATCGCGATCGGCGCCAGAACAGCGGGCGCGACCAACAGCGCGGCCCAGGCCATGCCGAGAATGCGTTGGTGGTGCAGATCGATGCTATTGCCGGCAAAGACCACGACGGCGACACCGGAGAGGAGGAGAAGCGGCGCCGCGTCGGCGATCGGCAGACGAAAGCCCACGAGCACGGCGACGATCGTCGTCAGCAGGACAGGGCCGAAGGCGAAGATCTTCACAAAGTTCAGCGTCGATGGCGTCACCGGCGCCCGGGCAATCGCCGGCGCCGGTGCGGAGCCTCTGCGCGGCCATCCGAAAGCGAGCGCAACAAGCACGATCAGGCCGGCATGCGCGAGCAGAAGCAGGCCGACGAGCTTGAACCAAGCTCCCGTGTTGCCGGCGGCGGCGCCCGCGATGCGCAGCCGCTCGAGCGTCGGCTTCAAGGCGAAACCGGCACGCTCGAGAAATTCGAAGTGCACATAGACCATTCCGGCGACAATTGCCCAGGCGATCCAGGCTTCGAACGTCTGCGCCGCCGCGCGACCGCGCCGGCTCGCGATCGTGAACAGGATCAGCACGGCCATGAAAATGAGCGCGTATGCCGTGGCGATCAAAAGACCGGCCGCCGCGGCTGCGAACGCATACAAATAGGCCCGGCGCTTTTCCGTCACCGCGCGCCAATAGAACAACACAGTGGCCGCCCAAAGCGGCATGGCGATGATCGCCGGCCCGAATTCCGGTGTCGGCACGCCGAACGTGAAGATCCCGACCATCAGCAGAACGGCCATGACCGCGTGGGTCGGGCCGACCATCGCGCGGCCGAGCGCAAAGACGCACCAAAAGGCCACGACCACGCACGCCTGCGACAACAGATAGATGCCGAACATCCCGGCGGTGCGGAACGCGAAGTCCGCGAGCCAATAAGCAAGCGGCGGGCCGACATCCGGGCGAAGCGGCGGATCGTGCGCGACAGCGAGCAAATGCGCGAGATCGCCGGGCGGCGCGGCATAGAACAGCGTCGGTACCGCCACCCACAGCGCCGCCTGCGCGAGGACCGCAAGCCAGAAAACCAGCCGCGGACGCGAGCGCAACGCTTCGATGTAAAGGGGGACGTAAAACATCGAGCCTTAGGTCATTCCGCCAGAGTGTGCGTAGCGAGCGAGGGCCGCAATCCTTGAACCCCAATGCTCACACTACGAACTACCGAAGGCAAACCGCAAAACGGCGGCTACCGATTGCGGGCTCCGGCCTTCCGCCGGCGCCAGAATAACGACATGCAGCAAACGCTTAGAGCGTTGTGCATAAGTCCGGCTCACTATAGCGGCAAAACGGCAGCGGCGAGATCGTCGGGCTCGTCGTCGAGAAGGCCGAGCGCACCAGCGACCGGCGAGAACGAACGGCGGTGATGAACGGTTGGGCCGAGCCGGTCGAGTGCGGCGAAATGCTCGGGCACGCTGTAGCCCATATGGCGTTCGAAACCGTAACCCGGATGCGCGGCGCCGAGCCGCGTCATCAGACGGTCGCGCGTCACCTTGGCGACGATCGATGCGGCGGCGATCGAGGCGACCAGACCGTCGCCGCCGATGACCGCCTGACAATCGCAACCGGCATTGATGCGGTCGCGGCCGTCGACAAAGACAAGCTGCGGCTTGACCGGGAGCGAAGCGACCGCACGCGCCAGTGCCCACAGCGAAGCGCGCAAGATGTTATCGCGATCGATGCGCCACGGCGGCGCCAGCGCGACCGCCACCTGCGCGCGCGCGCAGATGCGCTCGTACAGCACCTCGCGCCGCTCCGGCGTGAGCCTCTTTGAATCGTCGAGCCCGCGCGGCACATTGTCCGGGTCGAGAATGACCGCGGCGGCAACGACCGGCCCGGCAAGCGGACCGCGGCCGGCCTCATCGCAGCCGGCGACCGGCCAGACGCCGCGCTTGAGCGCGGCGCGTTCGCGGCGGAAGGTCGGCCGCAGAATTTCCTCGTCCAGCGGCAGGCGCGCGGCTTTTGCGGTGCGACTCATGCCGCCATGTTGACCACGGCGCGGCGGCGTCCGCAACGCACACGAGATACGCCGGGAGAATTGCGGGGATTAGCCGAAAAGGCTCAGCTGTTCGGCGCTCGGCAGCGGCGGCCGGAAATGCTCGGTGGTGGTCTTGACGCTCGTTACATTGAAACCGAGGCGCTCGCAGGCAATTTCGAAGCGGCGGCCGATCATCCAGGCGATCGGGCCTTTACCGGTCATGCGCGTGCCGAACGTCGAGTCGTAATCCTTGCCTGCGCGCATATCGCGGATGAGCTTGAAGACGTGCCGATAGCGGTCCGGGAAATTCGCCACCAGCCATTCGCGAAACAGATCGCGCACTTCGAGCGGCAGGCGAAGGAGCACATAGCCCGCGTGCCGCACGCCGGTTGCCGCGACCGCATCGAGGATGCGCTCGATCTCGGCATCGTTGAGCGCGGGGATCACCGGCGCCACCAGCGTCGAAGCCGGGACTCCGGCCTTGACCAATTGCCGCAAAGCTTCGAGCCGCCGCGGCGGCGTTGAGGCGCGCGGCTCCATGGTGCGCGCGAGTTTTACATCGAGCGTCGTCACTGAAATCGCCACCTTGACCAGATCGCGCTTGGCCATGCGGGCGAGAATATCGAGGTCGCGCAGCACCAGCGCCGACTTGGTGACGATGCCGACCGGATGGCCTGAGCGTTCCAGCACTTCCAGGATGCGGCGCATGATCTGATGGCGCCGTTCGATCGGTTGATACGGATCGGTGTTGGTGCCGATGGCGATGACTTTCGGCACATAACCCGGCGCCGACAATTCGCGCTCCAACAATTCCGGAGCGCTCGGCTTCATGAACAGCTTCGATTCGAAATCGAGCCCCGGCGAGAGCCCGAGAAAGGCGTGTGTCGGCCGCGCGAAGCAATAGACGCAGCCGTGCTCGCAGCCGCGATACGGATTGATCGAGCGGTCGAACGAAATGTCGGGCGATTCGTTGCGGGTGATGATCTTGCGGGTGGCATCGACCGTCACTGTCGTCTTGAACGGCGGCAGGTCCTCGATCTTTTCCCAGCCGTCGTCGAAGACGACGCGCGCGAGCGGCTCATAGCGGCCGGACGCATTCGAATGGGCGCCGCGGCCGCGGCGGCGGTCGCGCTCGACGGCGGCTCCTGCCTCGCCCGCCGGCGCTGAGGGCAGCGGCGCCGGCGGGCGTCTCAATACGGACGATCGGGTCATGGCGGTAAGGTAGCGCCACGCTCAGAACAAAACAAGAACAACTTACCGTGAGGATGCGGAAAAGATTGGAAAGCGCCGGCAAGCGCCGTAAAGCTCGCGCTGGACTTCCCGACCAAGCACTGCCCGGGCGCGATCGGTAGCGAATGCTGAGTGTGATCATCGCGACCCGCGATTCGGAACGGCCGTTGGTGCGGACGCTCGCCGCCCTGGTGCCGGGCGCGACCTCGGGCCTCATCACGGAAGTACTGATCGCCGACGCCGGTTCGCGCGACGACACGCCGGCGGTCGCGGATATCGCCGGCTGCAAGCTTCTCGCCGGCGACGAGCCGCTCGGCCGCCGCCTGCAAGCGGCCGCGGATGCTGCGCGCGCGCCGTGGCTTCTGTTCTTGCAGCCGGGGATCGTGCTCGACACTCCCTGGATCGCGGAAATGCGCAGTTTCGTCGAGCGCCCTGTGCGCGACTTTCACGCTGCCGTGTTCCGGCAAGCACGACCGGCGCAATCGGCGTTGCGCGAAGCGATGGCGCTCCTTGCCAGCGCCGTCGGCACACGGCTTCTGCCGGAGCAAGGCCTCGTCATCGCGGCGGATTTCTATCACCAGACCGGCGGCCATTCGGAGCACGCGGCCGATCCGGAAAGCGATCTTCTCCGCCGCATCGGCCGGCGCCGCCTTGCAAGATTCTCGACCCGGGCATTCCGGACTAATACTTGACATAGTCAAGTATTAGTCCAAGGCTGCTCCGATGCCGGGAAGCACAGATCGAAGAATCATGGAGCAAAGCCGCGCAGGCGAACGCCCGCGTAACGAACGGGCCGCCGCCAAAGATCACGAGAAAGATCGGGCGGAGGATCGGGTAAGCCCCGATCGCATCGCCCGGGTGCGGCGCTTCAATCGCTTCTACACGCGCCAGCTCGGCGTGCTGCGCAAGACCTATCTCGGCAGTCCCTACTCGCTTGCCGAAGCACGCGTCCTTTACGAGATTTTCAAAGGCGGCGCGCCGACCGCAACCGATATCGGCCGCGCGCTCGATCTCGACGCCGGCTATTTGAGCCGCACGCTTCGCAGCTTCGAAAAGCGCGGGCTGATCGTGCGCAAAGCCTCGGCGAGCGACGCCCGGCAAAGCCATCTCGCGCTGACGGCGCGCGGGCGAAAAGCGTTTGTGCCGCTCGATCGGCGCTCGCAGCACGCCACCGCCGAAATGCTTGGCCGGCTGTCGCCCGCCGACGCGGCGCGGCTGATCGCGGCGATGGCAACAATCGAAGAATTATTGGACGCCGCGCCGCCGGAGAATTCGCCGCCGCTGCGCCGCTATAGGCTGCGCCCGCCGCGGCACGGCGATTTCGGCTGGATCGTCAGACGTCATGCCGAGCTCTACGCGCAGGAATATGGCTGGGCGGCGCCGTTCGAAGGCGTGTGCGCGCAAATCGTCGCCGACTTCGTCAACAAATTCGACGATAAGCGCGAACGCTGCTGGATCGCGGAGATGGACGGCGAGAATGTCGGCTCGATCATGCTGGCGAAGGATTCCGAGGCCGTCGCGCGCATCCGTCTGCTGCTGGTCGATCCGAAAGCGCGCGGGCTCGGGCTCGGCCGCCACCTCACCGACGAATGCGTCCGCTTCGCGCGCGACGCCGGCTACCGCAAGATGACGCTATGGACGCACAGCGTGCTCACCGCCGCGCGCCACATCTATCAGCAAGCCGGATTCAAATTGATGCGCTCGGAGCAGCACGAGAGCTGGGGCCGCCCGGTCGTGAGCGAGCACTGGGATTTGGAGTTGTAGGAGGCTCGTCATCCGGGGCGCACCGACGGTGCGAGCCCGGAATCCATAGTCGCAGACGTCGCAGAACGGTCGCCGGACTTCACAGTAACGTCTCTGGCAATCGTGGTTATGGATACCGAGCCCGCGGGCTTTGCCCGCGTCCCGGAATGACTGCGTCGAGCTAAACCGTCGCCCCTTTGGCCTTCTCGCGCTGCAAATGCTCGTCGAGCCGCGGCATGATCTCGACGAAGTTGCACGGCCCGTAGCGATAGTCGAGCTGATGCACCAGGATTTCGTCCCAGGCGTCGCGGCAGGCGCTGGGCGAGCCCGGCAAACAAAAAATGTAAGTGCCGCCGGCGACGCCGGCAGTGGCGCGCGACTGGACCGCCGACGTGCCGATCTTCTGAAAGCTGACCACCAGGAACAGCGCCGAGAAAGCGTCCATCTTTTTCTCAAACAGCGGCTCGACCGCTTCCGGCGTGACGTCGCGGCCGGTGAAGCCGGTGCCGCCGGTGGTGATGATCACGTCGATCGCCGGATCGGCGATCCAGGCTTTGACGCGGGCGCGAATGGCCTCGATATCGTCCGGCACGATGCTGCGCTCGGCAACGAGATGGCCCGCCGCGCCGATCCGCTGCACCAAGAGCGCGCCGGATTTGTCGTCCTTGAGGTTGCGCGAGTCGGAAACGGTCAGCACCGCGATCTTGAGCGGCACGAATTGTTTGCTGTCGTCGATCCCTGGCATGGATAAACCTTACGCGACCAGACACCCGCTCGTCCGGCGACGGCGGGACGTAAGCGTGCCTTCTGGATTCCCGCCTACGCGGGAACAATCGCAAATAATAGCACTAAAGCGGGTTCGCCGCGAAAGTGTTGCAGGCGGCGATATCGCCTTCCTTCAATCCCCGCATGAACCAGCGCTTGCGCTGTTCCGAAGTTCCATGGGTGAAAGCGTCGGGCACGACATATCCTTGCGTTTCTCTTTGCAGGCGGTCGTCGCCGATGGCGGTCGCGGTCTGCAGCGCCTGGTCGACATCGCCCGGATCGAGGAAATTGTGCTTTCGCTGCGCACGGTTCGCCCAGATGCCGGCGAGGCAATCAGCCTGGAGCTCGACGCGTACCTGCAGCGCGTTTTGCTGCGCCTTGCTGGCGGAAGCCTGCTGCTCCTGGCGCACGCGCGGCAGAATGCCGAGTTCGTCCTGCACGTGGTGGCCGACCTCGTGCGCGATCACATAGGCCTCCGAGAATTTGCAGGCGTTGCTGTTGGCACAGCCGCCGAATTTTCTCTGCAGATCGTCGAAGAACGCGGTGTCGAGATAGACGCGCTGATCGTTCGGGCAGTAGAACGGGCCCATGGCCGAGCGCGCCAGACCGCATCCGCCCTGCTCGGCGCCGCTGAATAAACGCAGCCGCGGCGGATGATAGGTGCGACCGCTGGCTGCGAAGATTTCCTTCCACGTGTCTTCGGTATCGCCGAGCACCAGCGCGACAAACTTGCCGGTCGGATCGTTGGGCGTGCCGGTGGTAACGGGCGGCGCCGTGCTGCTCTGTTGGGTGCTCGTCCCGCCGCCAGTGAGAATCTGCGCTCCATTGAGCAGCACGCTCGGATCGATACCGAAATACCAGCTGATCAGACCGACAATGACGATTGTGCCGATCCCGATGCCGCCGGCTCCGCCGGGTATGCCGCCGCGCGCTTCGCGATTGTCCTCGACATTGTCGCTGGGACGAAAATCATCGGTACGCATTGCTCATTCTCCTTCGCAAATCCATCGCCCGATGCGGCTTGTTTGTTCCATCGCAAGCCCACCGATTTGCTTAAGCCCCTGTCTCAGTCCCCGCGCGCTCGCCGCGTGCGCGCAGGAAACACGGCGTCACGCGATCATATATCTGCTGACACCTCTTTGCTTTTCCGAACTTCGCCGCGGCGACGCCACAGCATGTTACCATCATCGCGAACGTCACCAAGGCGACAGAATTAACCAAATATTTCCCGGCATTTATTGCCTAGTCAGACGACGTTTTGATTAAGTCGTTTTTTACCTTGGGACGGCATCATCCTTATTGTCGGTTGTAGGTCCCGCGTCGCCGATCTCGCGTCGCCTGTGTTCAGAGTTCTGAGTCATGGTTGTGTCGCGTCGCGGGGCGTCCCTCAGGACGCCCCGCGTGAGTTTTGACTCCGCCGCGTCGCCCAGCATCCTGGTCGGCGATTGCGTTGCCGAAATGGCAAAAATGCCGGCGGCCTCGGTCGATCTCGTTTTTGCCGATCCGCCGTACAATCTTCAGCTCCAAGGCGATCTCAAGCGTCCGGACGATTCGCGCGTCGACGCGGTCGACGACGAATGGGACAAATTCTCGAGCTTCGCCGCCTACGACGATTTCACCCGCGCCTGGGTCACCGCCTGCCGCCGGCTGATGAAGCCGAGCGCGACATTGTGGGTGATCGGTTCTTATCACAACATTTTCCGCGTCGGCACGATCCTCCAGGACCTCGGATTTTGGATCTTGAACGACATCGTCTGGCGCAAATCGAACCCGATGCCGAACTTCCGCGGCCGGCGCTTCACCAACGCGCACGAAACCCTGATCTGGGCCGCGCGCGATGCCTCGAAACGCAATTATACGTTCAATTACGAGGCGCTGAAAGCCGGCAACGACGACATCCAGATGCGCTCCGATTGGCTCTTTCCGCTCTGCACCGGGGAGGAACGGCTCAAAGGCGGCGACGGCAAGAAGCTGCACCCGACGCAAAAGCCCGAGGCACTGCTGGCGCGCATCATTCTCGCGGCGTCGCGGCCGGACGATCTGGTGCTCGACCCGTTTTCCGGCACCGGCACGACCGGCGCCGTGGCGCGGCGGCTGCGGCGGCGCTTTGTCGGCATCGAGCGTGCGGCCGAATATGCGGCCGCGGCCGAAGAGCGCATCGCCGCGGTCGAGCCGATGGCCGAGCCGGCGCTCGCCTCCTTCATGACCGCGCGCGAGGCGCCGCGGGTGCCGTTTGCGGCGCTGGTTGAGCGCGGGCTGGTGGTGCCAGGCATCACGCTCGTCGACGCCAAGAAGCGGCATCAGGCGCTGGTGCGCGCGGATGGAGCGCTCGCGCTCGGCGAAACGGTCGGCTCGATCCACCGTATCGGCGCATTGGCACAGGGTCTCGAAGCGTGCAACGGCTGGACCTTCTGGCATGTCGAGACGCCGCAGGGACTGACGGTCATCGACACCTTGCGCGCGCGCGTGCGGGCGGAGATGGGCGTGGAGTAGCTCGACGACTTGAAGCCGTGACCCGAATGCGCAAGCGACATCCGGGAGCAGCGCTTCAATCAAACTGCTCCTTCCGCAAATTGCGTTCCGCATATCGCTTTCGCTCATGCGGGCTACTCGTCGAATGCATGTGCGACCACTTTGCGCATGAGGCTTGGCAGCGCTTCGCCGCTAAGCTCTGAAATCCTCGCCCAGCGCGCGCCGTCCGGCGCCGGCGTGTCGGCGGCGACGTCCGACACATAGACTGAAAGCTCAAGCGGGAAATGCGTGAAGACATGCCGCACCACGCCGGGCATGCGCCGCCACTCGATCACCCTCTCCCCGCCGGGGCGAGGTGAAAAAACTGGCGCGCTGTCGAGCGCCTCGCTCTCATCGAAATCCGCCGACCATGCTGTGGTTGGCACCTCGGTCATGCCGCCGAGCAAACCCTTCGCCGGGCGCGTGCGCACTAGAAGGCAACCGTCCGCACGGCGCACGACGAAAGCCGCGCCGCGCCGTAAAGCGCCTTCGCGTTTCGGCGCGCGGCGCGGGAATGTTTCGGCGTCACCGCGCGCAAAAGCGGGGCAGTTGTCGTTCCAGGGACAGAGCGCGCAGGCCGGCCTCTTCGGCGAGCAAATGGTCGCACCCAGATCCATCATTGCCTGAGCAAAATCGCCGGCGCGTTTTTGCGGCGTGATCGTGCGGGCAAGCTGCCGCAGCCTCGGCTTTGCGGACGGCAGCGGCTCCTCGACGGCGAAAAGCCGAGCGACGACGCGCTCGATATTGCCGTCGACCGGGCTTGCGGGCAGGTCGAAGGCGATCGCCGCAATGGCGGCCGCCGTGTAATCGCCGATGCCGGGCAGTGCGCGCAATTCTTCCTCGTTCGCCGGGAACGCGCCGCCGTGGCGCTCGACCACCGCACGCGCACAGGCATGGAGATTGCGGGCGCGCGCGTAGTAGCCGAGCCCGGCCCAGGCTTTCAGCACATCATCGAGCGGCGCCGCCGCAAGCGCGCGCACTTCCGGCCAGCGCGCAAGGAACCGCGCGTAATAAGGTGCGACCGCCCGCACCGTTGTTTGTTGCAGCATGATTTCGGAAAGCCAGACGCAGTACGGATCGGCGCGTTCGCCTTTCTGCGCGCGCCACGGCAGCGTCCGGCGATGGCGATCGTACCAGGCGAGCAAGGCGCCTGAGTCCGCGGCTTTCTTGTTTTTGTCCCCCACGCCTGTGGAGGAAGCCTTTTTGCGCGTGGCCGTGGCTGCTACCGTCATGGTCCCTGGATGACAGTTCGCATCACCATGAACAAGCCCTCCCGCCCCGTTGCCCGGCCGTTGCGTGACCTCCTCGGCAAGGTCGTGGGCGATACCTTTACACGGCAGGGCTTCGCTTCGGCGGAGCTCGTCACGCGCTGGCCGGAGATCGCCGGCGCTGAGATCGCTGCCGTCAGCGAGCCGATCAAGATTCAATGGCCGCGCCGGGACGACACCGGGATGCGGCCTCCTGGGACTCTGGTGCTCCGCGTCGAAGGCCCCGCCGCAATCGAAATTCAGCACCTCGCCCAGGTGATCTGCGAACGGGTCAATCGTTTCCTCGGCTGGCGCGCCATCGAGCGCATCGCATTCCGGCAAGCACCGCTGCGGCGGCTGTCGCGCAAGGCAGGGCGAAAGCCGGACGCCGCGGCTGCGGCGCGGCTTGCCGCGAGCCTGCCCGAGATCACGGACGATGACTTGCGGGCGGCGCTGGCGCGGCTCGGTGCCGCGGTCAAACGCCCTTGATTGGTGGATAGCTCTTGTGCGCGAAGGCGTTGCGGCCAACTACTCCGGCGCGAACGTTAGGCCTTGGCGGAACGGCGCGCCGGTGCCACATTCCGGCTGCATCATGGGCATTAAGGATCAGGAGTTTCCCTTGACGTTCACCCGTCGCCACCTGTTTTCGGCCAGCGCAGGCCTTGTCCTCGCCGGCACCGCTGGAGCCGTTATGGCGCCGCCTTGGCGGCGCGCCAAAGCCGATGCCGGCCAGGCGGACCCGGCGGATCTCGCCAAGACCGGCCCGGACGGCGATATCGTGCTCGGTTCCGACAAGGCGCCAGTGACCATCATCGAATACGCCTCGATGACCTGCCCGCACTGCGCGCACTTTTCCGAGAATACCTTTCCCGAACTGCAGAAGCGCTACATCGATACCGGCAAGGTGCGCTTCATCTTCCGCGAATTTCCGCTCGATGCGCTGGCGGCGGCCGGCTTCATGCTGGCGCGCTGCGCCGGCAACGACAAATTCATGCCGGTAATCGAGACGCTGTTCGCCAAACAGCGCGACTGGATGGTGGAAAAGCCGATCGAGCCGCTGCGCGAGATCGCCAAGCAATTCGGCTTCACCCAGAAAACCTTCGACGAATGCCTGGCGAATCAGAAGGTGCTGGATAGCATCCAGGAAGTGCGCGATCGCGCTGCCGAGAAGCTCGGGGTTAATTCCACGCCGACCTTTTTCATCAACGGCAAGAAGTTCACCGGGGACCAGACGATCGACGCCTTGGCCAAGGAGATCGACCCCTATCTCAAGGATGGATAAGGGCTTTTCGGCTTTGCCGGCGGCCGCCCGAGCCGCCGGCCGAAAGCCGCGGCCGGGCGGCCTTGCCGGAAAGTCTGGATAACGCTGCGGCCCTGTTGCGCTCGCCGGCATGACGATTCATTCTCCGCGCCGATGCGGCACCGCTTCGGTTGAGCCCTCAAGGGCTTGAGTCGCCGATGGATTCCTTCGCCGGCCGCAGCGGGCAAGATGGACAAAACAAGCGAATGAAGCTCACGCGGCTGCGCCTGATCGGATTCAAGTCCTTCGTTGAACCGACCGATTTCGATATCGAACCCGGACTGACCGGCGTGGTCGGGCCGAATGGCTGCGGCAAATCCAATCTGGTGGAAGCCGTGCGCTGGGTCATGGGCGAGGCCTCCCACAAGGCGATGCGCGCCGCCGAGATGGACGACGTGATTTTCTCCGGCAACGGCGGACGGCCTGCGCGCAACCACGCCGAAGTCAGCGTCGTGATCGACAACGGCGACCACAAGGCGCCGGCCGCTTTCAACGAAAACGACACTTTAGAAGTCTCACGCCGGATCATGCGCGAGCAGGGCTCGACCTTCCGGGTCAACGGCCGCGAAGTGCGCGCGCGCGACGTCAACGTGCTGTTCGCCGACGCTTCGACCGGCTCGCGCTCGCCGGCGCTGGTGCATCAAGGACGCATCGGCGAGATCATTCAAGCGCGTCCGGATCAGCGCCGCCGCCTGCTCGAAGAAGCCGCCGGCATTTCCGGACTCCATGTGCGCCGGCACGAGGCAGAGCTGCGGCTGAAAGCGGCCGAGCACAATCTCGCGCGCGTCGAAGACGTGATCGGACAGCTCGCGGCCCAGGTCGCGTCGCTCAAGACCCAGGCGCGGCAGGCCGTGCGCTATCGCAATATCTCCAGCCAAGTGCGGCGCACGGAGGCGTTGCTGCTGCATTTGCGCTGGACCGCCGCCAAGCTCGAAACCGCCGAGGCCGAGCGCACCAAGGACGAAGCCATCCGCGTCGTCGCCGAGCGCACTAGCGAGCAAACAATCGCCACCACCAGACAAGCGGAAGTCGCGGCCGAGCTCCCGGCCTTGCGCGAAGCCGAAGCCAGGGCCGCGGCGGCCTTGCAGCGTCTGCTCGTCGCTCGCGACGCGCTCGAGCGTGAGGAAGCCTTGGCGAAGGAGCGGATCGCCGAGCTCGATCGTCGGCTCGCGCAATATGCCAGCGATTTGCAGCGCGAGCGCACGCTCGCCGCCGACGCCGCCGCCGCGCTGGGGCGGCTCGACACCGAGGAGGAGACGCTCAAGACCGAAGCGCAGGCGAGCGCGGTGCAATTGAGCGGCGTCAACGACCGCCTTGCCGGCGCGGAAGTGGCGCTGGCGGCTTCCGAAAAAGCGTTCGGCGAATTGACCGGCGCGCTCGCCGATCTGACGGCGCGTCGCAATCAACTGCAGACCGCCGCGCACGATCACGAGCAGCGCGCCGCGCGGCTCGAGGCGGAGCTTGCCAATATCGAGGCAGGCCTCGCCGCTTCCGACAGCGGCGCTCCGGATTTTGCGGCATTGGCTGCAGCTTTGGCGCAGGCGCAAGCGGCGCTGGGCGACGCCGAAGAAGGTGCGCGCGCCGCGGAGGCCGCACATTCGCACGCGCGCGACGAGATCGACGCTGCGCGCACGCCGCTCGCCGCCGCCGAAAGGCGCGTGCAGCGGCTCGAGACCGAAGCCAAAACCATCAGCAAGCTTCTTGCGGTCGAAAGCAAGAATCTCTGGCCGCCGGTGATGGACGCGCTCAGCGTCCAGGAGGGCTACGAAAAGGCGCTCGGCGCCGCACTCGGCGACGATCTGGACGCGCCGGTCGATCAGTCAGCACCGATGCGCTGGGCGGGCGCGGCGATCGATCCGGCAGACCCGATTTTGCCCGCAGGCGCGCAACCGCTTTCCGGCTTTGTGCGGGCGCCGGCCGAGCTGGCGCGGCGGCTTGCGCAGATCGGCGTTGTCGAGCGCGGCGACGGGCCAGGCCTGGCGGCCTTGCTCAAGCCGGGTCAGCGGCTCGTCACGCGCGAAGGCGACTACTGGCGCTGGGACGGCTTTGCCGCCGCGGCGCACGCGCCGACCGGCGCGGCGCGGCGGCTCGCCGAGCGCGGCCGGCTGGCTGCGATCGAGACCGAACTGACGACGGCGCGCACCGAAATGGAGAATAACGTGCGCGCGCTCGAAGCCGCCGAAGCGGCGCGCGCGGCGGCCGCGGCCGCCGAGATCAAGGCGCGGGCACGCTGGCGCGAGGCGCAGCAACTCGCCGATGCCGCGCGCGAAGAACACGCTGCCGCCGAGCGCGAGATCTCCCGCAACGCCGCACGCGTCTCGGCGCTGCAAGAGGCGCGGCAGCGCACCTGCGCCGGCCGCGACGAAGCAGTCGCCGCGCGCGCGGAAGCGGAGAATGCGCTCAATGCGCTGCCGCCGGCTGCCGAGATCGAGACGAGGCTCGCGCAGGTCAACGAGGACGTCGCAAAGGATCGCGCGGCGCTCGCCGAAGTGCGCGTCGAAGCACAAACGATCACGCGCAACGCCGAGCTCGCCAGCCGTCGCCTACAGGCGATCGTCGGCGAACGCGCCGAATGGAGCGAGCGCAAGAGCAAGGCTGCAGCACAGATCGAAACCATCGGCCAGCGCACCGAACAAGCAACGACCGAGCGCGCCGAGCTCGACCAAGCGCCGGAGAAATTCGCCGCTCAGCGGCAAGCGTTGATCGGTGAAATCGAGACGGCCACGGCCGGCCGCCGCGCCGCCGCCGATCGCCTGGCGGAAGGCGAAACCGCGCTCGCCGCCGCCGACAAGGCCGCGCGCGCCGCCCTCGAAGCGGTCGGCGAAGCGCGCACGGAAGCCGCCCGCGCCGAAGAACGTCGCGACGGCGCTGCCCGCCGGCTCGGCGACATCGAGCACGAAATCCGCGATTCGCTCGACGTCGAACCGGCCGCCGCCGCCGAGATCGCCGAACTGAAACCCGAAGAGCAACTGCCGGAGATCGCCGAGGTCGAAGGCAAGCTCGACCGCATCCGCCGCGAGCGCGAGCGTCTGGGCTCGGTCAATCTGTTGGCCGAGCAGGAGCTCAACGAGGTCGAGGGCCAGCACACTAAGCTGATTGCCGAACGCGACGATCTGGTCGAAGCGATCCGGCGGCTTCGGCAAGGCATCGGCAGCCTCAACAGCGAAGCGCGCGAGCGGCTGCTCGCATCCTTCGCGACCGTGAACGCCAATTTCCAGAAACTGTTCACCGAGCTGTTCGGCGGCGGCACCGCCGAACTGCAACTGATCGAAAGCGAGGATCCGCTCGAAGCCGGCCTGGAAATTCTGGCCAAGCCGCCCGGCAAGAAACCGGCGACATTGTCGCTCCTGTCCGGCGGCGAGCAGGCGCTCACCGCGCTGGCGCTGATCTTCGCCGTGTTTCTCACCAACCCGGCGCCGATCTGCGTGCTGGACGAAGTGGACGCCCCGCTCGACGACTATAACGTCGAGCGCTTCTGCGATCTGCTCGACGAGATGACGCGCTCGACCGACACGCGTTTTGTCATCATCACCCACAATCCGATCACCATGGCGCGCATGAACCGCCTCTACGGCGTCACCATGGCCGAGCGCGGCGTGTCACAACTGGTCTCGGTCGATCTCGAAGGCGCGGTGAAGCTGCGCGAAGCGAGCTGACGTCGGCGCTGTCGTTGGATCGCGGGCAAGCGCCCGGCACGGAACAACCGTCAACCAGTGAAAAACGGCAGCCGCAGAGGATCGGCTGCCGTTTCTCACACTACGCACGCAACGACAGGGGAGACGCCGGCCTCAGCGAGACCGGTTTGGGAGAATTTAGTAAGGCGCTACGCCCTCGAACACGGTACCGGCGAGGGGGTCGCGCGGCTCGGGCCGGCCGGCGGGAGCGACGCCCGCCCAATAGTCGTGGTTGTAGTAGGAATCCGCGTACGGTGCCTGCGTTTGCGCATAAGGCGCAGCGACGCGCGCCACGTGCCGTTTCGGCTGCGCGGACGCGACGCCCGCAGAGGCAATCAAAACCACTGCGGCAACGATGGCGGTGATCTTACCAGTCATGTCGATCTCCACTTCAACTTCCTGAAAATTGCCGGCCCTTTGAAGCGGCCGGAACCAACCGATGCATTTGCCTTCGGTTCAAGAGTGAATATGTGGGTGAAGCTTCGCTTTGATATCGGTAGTAATGTGAAAGACCCATTCGACAGCGCCGAACAATCAGCGCGTCATGCGCCTGATCCAGATGCAGTCTGCCTAGCTTCTCGTCTGCTTTGCGTTTTTGGAAGACGTGACAAACGCAAAACGCGCAGCAGCTTCATCGACGTGCGCCCGGAGAGTGAGGAAACCGCCGGCGTGCCTTGCCGAGCATCGGCATCACGGGCATTTGCCAGAGCTCACGGATTTGCACCATGCGGGGAACCCGATTTGCCGAGCTCAATGCCTTCGTGGCCGTCGCCGAGCAGGCAAGTTTCACAAAGGCGGCGCGGCGGCTCGGGCTCTCCACCGCCACGCTGAGCCAGACGGTGCGCGCGCTGGAAGATCATCTCGGCGTGCGCTTGTTGAATCGCACCACGCGCAGCGTCGCGCCGACCGATGCCGGCGAGCGGCTGCTCGTGCAGCTGCGCCCGCTGCTTGACGGGTTCGAGGCGGCGATCGAATCGGTCAATGCGTTTCGTGAAACGCCGACCGGCCATCTGCGGCTCACCATGCCGCCGCCGGTGGCGAGGTTCGTGCTCGCGCCCGTGCTGGCGCGTTTCCTCAAGCGCTATCCCGAGATCGTCTTGGAGACCACGGTCGAATCCGGGCTGACCGACATTGTCGCCGATCGTTTTGACGCCGGTTTCCGCCGCGGCAATCTGGTGGCACGCGACATGATCGCGGTGCGCGTCACCAGCGATCTGCACTATCGCGTGGTCGCCTCGCCGGATTATGTGGCGCGCTACGGCCGGCCGCAGACGCCGGCCGATCTGCATGCGCACAACTGTATTCGCTATCGGCTGCCCGGCGGCGGATTCATTCCCTGGCTGTTCGTCAACGACGGCAAGCTGATCGAATTCGATGTCGCCGGATCTCTGATCGTCATCAACGATCCGGAACTGGTGATTAATGCCGCACTGCAAGGCGTCGGCATTGCCTATCTCTACGAAGAATATGTTGCGCGAATGATCGCGGACGGCCGGCTGATCAGTCTGCTGGACAAATCGGTATTGCCGGTGACGGAAGGCCTTTTTCTGT
>Ga0210410_10002501_pt1 | contig 16444 bp, 15 predicted proteins | sample IncBWC4MmetaG_FD_161058 | JGI IMG/M metagenome (GOLD analysis project Ga0210410, IMG submission 161058) | Forest soil microbial communities from Barre Woods Harvard Forest LTER site, Petersham, Massachusetts, United States - Inc-BW-C-4-M | ecosystem: Environmental > Terrestrial > Soil >... | reverse complement strand
AAGACGCGTCGTTATCCTATCCTCTATTTGCTGCACGGCTTGGGCGACAACGAGGAGATGCTCGTGCATTCAGGCGGAATGAACCTCGTCGAAGACTTGTGGGAACAGCGTCAGCTGGGAGAATTCTTGATTGTGACGCCGGCTGGCGGCGCGAGTTTTTACATCAACTCGCGCGATGGAAAGCGGCGCTATGAGGATTTTTTCCTCGAAGAGTTTATGCCCGGCGTCGAGAAGCGGTATCGCGCACAAGCGCGACGCGGCACGCGCGGGATTGCTGGAATTTCAATGGGCGGATACGGCGCGCTGCATATTGCCTTCCGCCATCCGCAGCTTTTCGCAGCTGTGGGCGCGCACAGCGCGGCACTGACGGAGAAGATGCCCAACATCAGCGCGCAAAATTCTCGGCAGATCGGCCGCCTGCGCGTTCTCGGTGATGCCTTTGGCTCCCCATTCGATCCCGCGTTCTGGAAGCAAAACGATCCGGAGGAAATCGCGCGCACGGCAAACCTTGCTGGGTTGAAGATTTATTTAGATTGCGGGTCAGAAGACGACTACGGCTTCGACGCAGGCGCCGAGGCTTTGGACAAGCTGCTAACCACGCGCCACATCCCGCATGAGTTTCACTTGTATCCCGGCGGCCATAACTGGAGCTATTTCGCAGAGCATTTGCCAGCTTTGCTGAAATTTGAATTTCACGCGTTCGGTGAGGCGGTTCCCGGCAGAAGCGCGGGGCGCTGACCCCGGCAAGGAAAACCGGGGCGAGTCGTTTGGGTACCACTGGATTGACATCGAGCAGTTACTGTTGTACAAAACCGCAAGCGGCCTCTTGGAGTCCTGAGTTCTCAGAAAGGCAAAAAATATGAAGCTAATCCTACTCCCAGCCCCCCTGGTTCCTTCTGTTCAGATTGGCCGAGGAATCCATGGGGCGTTGATTTGTGGACGGTGAAACATGCCCACACCTAAATGGGAGAAATTAAGAGGCGGCACGGAGGTCCTGAAGCTCTGGGTATTGGACGGTCCCCAGGCCTACCCCCAAGTAGCCGTCCTGCGAGTGTCTAATGCAGCATATTTGGAGTTTTCCCGAGATCCCAAGAAGTTTATGAAGTTTGTCAACGTGCACCAGATTTTCCCGAAAGCCGTTATCGTCTCCGGTCCGTGGGTGTCGCTATCGTCCATAGATCAAAAAGCGGATCAGCCCGGCTGGGTACTCACTTTAGTTCACGGGAAGATGAGCTCAATAATTGTCTCGGCTCTGCCACAGTTGATGCAGGAACACGATGATCTTGAAGCGAAATGAGAAACGCGTGGAACGGAGACAAAGCTGCGATGCATGCGGTGGCTTTTTTTGGGGTCTTAGCCAGGAGCAATTAGAGATTCATACGGTCGAGAAGTTCCTGAAAGCGCGGATCCGATCGTAAAGGGTCCATTGCAGGATCAACTTTAAGCCGAACCAAGTACGAATCGTGCTCGTTGTAAGCTTTTTCCAGCCACTGAAATGCCTTGTCCCTTTCGCCCAGCGCGGCGTAGACCGTCGTCCACAGATATGCGGGAACATAGTGCATCTTTGACGTTCCATTCAGCTGCGTGATGACCTTTTTAGCCTGGACTTTCTCGCCAGATAGAGCGTAGGCGCATCCCAAGCTGGCCAGCCTCAGAGGGTCGTCGCCAGAAGCTGTGGCCAGGTTGTGAAACTCGGAGACGGCCTGATCATACGCCGCCGCTCCCAACTGGGCCGATCCCAAGCAGTCCCGGGCCGACATAGAGTGCGGATCCAAGTCCAGGACCTTGCGACATTGCTCGATAGCGCGACCGAACTGCCGGGCGTAGTAGAAGGCCCAGCCGACAGCCGCGCTGGTGGATGTCGAGAGCGGATCAAGGTCTTCAGCGGTTCTAATCTCAGCTAAGGCTTGCTCGTGGCGCCCCATTTCCGAGAGGTAATCAGAATATACGCGGTGGGCTTCCGCGTAGCTTGGGCCCAGTTCAATGGCGCGCCTGTACTCGGTCTCCGCACCCGGCCAGTCCCAGTCGCCATAGAATTTGATGGTTGCGAGTGTCGCATGAGCGTCGGCCAAACTATCATCCAGCGCCAGGGCCTTGATGGCGAATTCCTTTGCTTTTGGCATCGCCGCTCTAGGAGACAGTTCGTTCGTCAGCCAATAGTAGTCCGCCAAGCCGGCAAAAGCAGGCGCAAAGTTGGAATCCAATCTGGCTGCTTGCTCGAAGTAGGCCTTTGCTTCCCGCATCTGATCCTCGGTTCCTAGATGCAAGAGGTAACGGCCCTTGAGATAGGCGTCATGCGCCGCTGAATTGGCTGACGATGTCTTTGTCAGCCCCGCCTGTTCCTGGGGTGTCAACGTGATATCAATCTCGCGTACGATGGCGCTGGCGACGTCCGCTTGAATCACGAGGACATTTTGGAGGTCACGTTGGTAGCTCTTGGACCACAGCGGAGAATCGGTCGGCGCATAAACTAAACGAGCTGTAACCTGAGCAAGGCCGTCGGAGCGCGACACCGAGCCTTCGACGATGGCATCCACCTTCAACTGGCGTGCGATATCAGAGAGCGGCGTCCGCGGGTCCTTAAATCGCATCACGGACGTGCGGGAGATTACCCGCAGGGCATGGATGTGTGCAAGGTCGGTTATCAATGCTTCGGTCATGCCGTCAGCAAAATAGTCCTGAGCGGAATCTCCAGAAAGATTCTTAAAAGGCAGTACGGCTAGCGAGCGAATCTGCGGAGGGCGCGGGTGGCCGAGCAGGCGGTCGCGCCAGCCGCCTACATTCAGGCCGGTCAGCAAAATCGCCAGTGCGAGCAGTCCGGCCACGGCATAGCCGGCGAACAGCCCGGCTCTTTTCCTCATGTGGGCTGAAGGCTGGGGCGGTACCGGCTGGTTCGAAGAGGCTCCATCCAACCGCCGCAAATCGACCAGCATCTCTTTGGCGGACTGAAAGCGCCGTGAAGGATCTTTCTCGAGGCTCTTGAGGATGATGCGCTCGAGCTCCGGTGAAATGCGGGAATTAAGCGCCCGCGGAGGAACAGGCGTGTGGTGGAGAATGGCATCAATGACGCGCGACGGCAGTTCTTCCGGGAACGCCCTGCGATCCGTGGCCATTTCGTAAAGTACTGCACCAATGGTGTAGATGTCCGCGCGGTTATCCACCGGCTCGCCCTGCAGTTGTTCGGGCGGCATATAGGGCAGTGTGCCCGCACCAGCTTGCGTGTCGGTCAAAGTATCCGACGTCACATCGTTCGCCTGGGGCAGAAGCTTCGCCAGACCAAAGTCCAAGACCTTCGCTTGGCCGCGCGCTGTAATGGCGATATTCCGAGGTTTCAGATCGCGGTGAACGATCCCGCAACTGTGGGCCTCTTCCATTGCCGCAGCGATTTGCATTCCCAAGGCGACCACTTCTTTCTCCGGCAGGGCTCCGGCAGCAAGCCGCTCGGCAAGCGTACTCCCCGGCACATATTCCATCACGAGGAAGTCGATACCATCTTGTGTATCGAACTCGTAGACCGTTTCAATGTTGGGATGACTTAGTTTTGCGAGCGCCAGAGCCTCTTTGCGGAACTGACGGCGGGAGGCATCGTTACTGAGGGTGCCAGAGGGTAGGACCTTCACAGCAACATCTCGCTCAAGTTGCTCATCATGAGCACGATAGACCACCCCCATCCCTCCGGCGCCGACCTTTTCTAGGATGCGGTAGTGGCCGAGAGTTTGGCCTATCATGGGGTGGGACCAGCCTCGGCGACCATCTTAGGGTGCGTGGTAAGGCGAGTCAACGCGCGATCGAATTTGGGCCGGCCCTTTACGCCGTTGGGTGCCGGGCATCCTCGCGGGATGCAATTCTTTGAATGCCCCCAAACCGTCGCCCTCCGAAAGTCGTGCGAATGAAACGCGGGCGTAGGGCATACGTCTAACGACCCTAGGAATAGGGGAAGCGATGGAAAGCGTTTGGCAAGATTTGCGGCATGCATTCCGGTCGCTGCGGAAGAGTCCCGGATTCACGGCAGTCGCGGTCCTAACACTCGGCCTAGGCATCGGCGCAAACACGGCGATTTTCAGTGTGGTGGAAAACGTCCTGCTCCGTCCGCTTCCCTATCGTGATCCGGGAGCGCTCGTTCAGGTCTGGAACACCTACCTCCCCGCCTTTCCGAAGACTCCGATGTCATCCGGCGATCTTCAAGATTTTCAGCGTCAGGCAGGCAGTTTTTCTCAGATGGCGGCTTATGTGGATCCTCCAACCGGGTTCAATTTGACCGGTGACGGTCAAGCCGAGCGCCTAGAAGCGAGTCTTGCGACGTCCGGGCTGTTTCCGCTGCTCGGTGTCGGTCCGGTTGCTGGACGCACATTTCGCCCCGAAGAAGACAAACCCGGAAGTGCGCCGGTGGTTTTGATCAGCCACCGCTTGTGGCAAAGCCATTTTGGCTCAGACCCATCGGTGGTCGGACGCAGGCTCACCCTGGATGGAAGAGGCTTCACACTGGTTGGCATTCTCCCTGCCGAATTTCGTTTGGCCCCTACGACCGATCTCTGGATGCCGGTCAGTGAATACGGCGATGACCTCGCCAGCCACCTGCATCATGACTTCACCGTTTTCGCGCGACGGAAGCCCGGCATTGGCATTTCGCAAGCGCAAGCGGAACTGGCCGCACTGAATCGCCAGGAAGAGCAAGCCTTTCCAGACACGCACAAGAATTGGGGTGTGCTGGTGGCGCCGATGGAGGATCCCTCGGCGGGGAAGATGCGCGTGGCCTTGCTGGTGCTTTTTGGAGCCGTAGGACTGGTGCTGCTCGTGGCGTGCGCGAATATCGTGAATTTGCTGTTGGCGCGCAACGCTGTTCGGCAAAAGGAAATCGCTCTTCGCGTGGCACTGGGCGCGAGCCGCTTGCGGCTGTTGGCACAGCTTCTGACAGAGAGCATTCTGCTTTCGCTGCTTGGCGGCGCGTTGGGAGTTCTTCTCGCCGGCGTCGGCCTTCGCGTGCTCGGCGCGTTCGTTCCGGCGGATCTCGCCGGCGTGAAAGGGACTGGCCTCAACGCTGCGGTGCTGGGCTTCACGCTTGCCGTGAGTTCTCTCGCGGGAATCGTCTGCGGACTCATTCCGGCCCTCGAAACTCTGCGACAAGATTTGCAGAGCATTTTGAAAGAGGGAACGAGAACGGCGGGCGCGGCAGGCGGGCAAAGAATTAGGAGTCTCTTGGTTGTCTCCGAGATTGCGCTGGCGCTCATTCCACTTGTTGGCGCGGGGCTGCTGATTCGCAGCTTTCACCGGCTTGTCGAAGTCGATCCGGGTTTCCAACGCGATCACATTTTGGCGATGGAAGTGGACCAGCCCGAATTGCCACCCGCGGAACAGAACAAATTGACCGCTGAGCAGCAGCTTGCGCTGTCTCGCAAACAGGCGCTGCAGTTCGATGAGCTGGTCCAGCGACTTCAGGCATTGCCGGGAACGAAAGCTGCCGGGGGAATTAGCGTGCTGCCTCTGGGCTCGGCGATGCGGTCCGCGTCGAGATTTGTGGTGGAAGGGCAACCGCTTCCCGCGAATGGAGCGAGGCCCGTTGCGGAGACGCGCGGCGTGAGCTCAGGTTATTTTGCCGCCATGGAGATTCCTCTACGCATGGGCCGCCCGCTGGACGCGCACGACTATGGCGGCTATAACATTGCCGTGAATGAAGCAATCGTTCAGAGATTTTGGCCCGGGGGAGACCCCCTCGGGAAGCGGATCAATTTATGCTCGCTTGATCCCCATCCGTGCTGGTTCACGATCGTTAGCGTAGTGGGAAACGTTCACCAGTATGGGCTCGAAGCGGCGCCGACTCTGGACGTCTATTACACCGGGGGCTGGACGCGGTACACGGTGATTCGGACGGCATCCGATCCGAGTGCGCTGGCGCAGGCGGCGGTCGCCGAAGTTCACAAATTCGACTCGAATCTGCCGGTGACACACGTGATTACGCTGGACAATTTGTTCTCGGATTCGGTTTCGCCCCGGCGATTCTCGACCTTCCTTCTCGGGATATTCGCCGGCTTGGCGCTTCTGCTCGCCGCAATGGGAATTTACGGCGTGATGAGCTACGTCGTGAGCTTGCGGACGAATGAAATCGGCATCCGCATGGCACTGGGCGCGAAACCCGGCGACATCTGGCGTCTGGTGATTGGCCGCGGAGTGCAACTTGCATTGGCCGGGGTTGTGTTTGGAATCGTTGGCGCGTTTGCGCTGACGAAATTGATTTCGAGCCTGCTGTATGCCGTGAAACCCACGGACCCGGTGACATTTGGCGGGGTGGCACTTCTGCTTGTGAGCGTTGCGCTGCTCGCTTGCTATGTTCCCGCGCGGCGAGCGATGCGTGTCGACCCAATGGTCGCTCTGCGCTATGAATGATCCTTTGGAACCCGCGCCAATACTAACGAGCGGAGGACAATAAATTTGACGGTGGTATACTTGCGCGGCAGTTTTCCAGGCCTCGCACCACAGCCACCATGGAGAGTTACGATCTCATCGTCCTCGGCTCCGGTCCCGCGGGACAACGCGCGGCGATTCAAGCGGTGAAGTTCGGCAAGCACGCCGCTCTGGTCGAAAAACTAGAAGTGATTGGCGGGACGGCCATCAACACCGGGACAATTCCCAGCAAAACCATCCGCGAAGCCGTCCTGCATCTATCCGGCTTTCACTACCAGGGAATTTACGGCGTGAATTACCGCGTGAAAGAACAGATCACCATGGCGGACCTGGCGTTCCGCGCGCAGCATGTGATCAAGACCGAAATCGACGTGATCCGCGCGCAACTTTCGCGGAATGGGATCGAAGTATTTACCGGCACGGGAAGCTTTGTCGATCCGCATCACATTCGAGTCGTCGGGTTGCGCGGTCAAGCCGACTACGAAGCGGCAAACATCATCATCGCCACGGGAACCAAACCGGCCTCGACCTCTCTCGTGCCCTTCAACAACCGCACGATCATCAACAGCGATCAAATTCTGCAGATGCCGGTGATTCCCAAAACGATGATCGTAGTGGGTGGCGGAGTGATCGGTGTCGAGTACACCTGCATGTTTGCCACGCTGGGTGTACGCGTGACGCTGATTGAAAAGCGGCCGCGCCTGCTCGAGTTCGCGGACTCCGAAATGGTCGAAGCGCTTTGTTATCACCTGCGGGACCGGCGCGTCACGCTGCGGCTGAACGAGGAAGTAGAAAGCGTGGAAGACACACCCGAAGCGGGCGTGGTCGCAAACCTCAAAAGCAAAAAGAAAGTGTCGGGCGAAGCATTGCTATACGCCATCGGAAGACAAGGAAACGTCGACGAACTAAACCTCGCCGCAGCCGGACTCGAAGCAGATTCGCGCGGACGCATTCTCGTGGATGCGGATTACCGCACGAAGCAACCTCATATTTTTGCAGTGGGCGACGTGATCGGTTTTCCGAGTCTCGGCAGCGTTTCCATGGAACAGGGCCGCATTGCAGCGGCAAACGCTTTCGGCATGCCGATTAAATCGAATAAGGCGCTGTACCCCTACGGAATCTACACCATTCCCGAAATTTCGTTTATCGGCAAAACGGAAGAGCAACTTACCGACGAGGGCGTGCCTTACGAAGTAGGGATCGCGTATTTCCGGGAGATCCCGCGCGGCCAGATTCGCGGCGACACCACGGGGCGGCTGAAACTGATCTTCGATCCCGATTCGAAAGCCCTGCTTGGCGTGCATATCATCGGAGAAGGTGCTTCGGAATTGCTCCACATCGGGCAAGCGGTCTTTGCGTTGAAGGGGACCATCGAATATTTTGTCGATAGCGTATTCAACTATCCGACTCTCGCGGAATGTTATAAAACGGCGGCGTTCAACGGTCTGAACAAATTGAGCAAAACTTAGTGTGCCCGAACGGGAAGCTCGAACAGCAAGATGCAAGACCGCTGATGACCGCCATGTAAAGACAGGCAGGTAGACCATGCGCAGGACAGCTGGTGTATTGGTGATGGAACACATTGCGGTGGGCCTGGTGGAAGGCGACAAGGTCATCGGTCCGCTTCGCGTGTATCCGGAAAAAGCGGACTCCGTGGATGCGCTCCAATCCATGCCTGCAGACGGAATTGCGGAGTGCATCCGGCAGCAGCTCGAGTCCCTCGCTAAGGGCGAAAAGATTCACGCTATCGGACTGGGATTCCCGGGCGTGATTCGGGATGGCATCGTCGAGGATTCTCCGAATCTGCAGCAGGTGAAAGGATTCAACCTGCAAGGTGCGCTCGGCGGCGCGCTGCGATTGGATGGCAAAGAAGTTCCCGTCCGTGTTTTCAATGACGCCGACGCCATGGCCGCAGGAATCGCCGCGACGCGTGGCAAACTTCACAAACTGAATCGCGTTTGGACGCTGGGAAATGGCATTGGCTTTGGCCGCTATCCCTGGAGCGAAGGCGTGTGGGAAGGCGGACATTCGGTTGTGACGCTGGATGCCAAGGAAAATTTTTGCGGCTGTGGCGGGCGCGGACACCTGGAAGGCATTTTGGGCTACCGCTCGATGCGACTCCGTTTTCTAGACATGGAGCCGGAAGAGGTTTTTGCAACCGCCAAAACGGGCGACACGCGGTGCGCTGAGTTTGTGACTCTGTGCCATCGTGCGCTGGCCGCAGCGACAGCGACAAGCATCCACATGGAAGGTCCAGGCCAGTTCTACATGACGGGACCAAACGCGAAATTCATCGACGTTGGACTGCTGGACAGAATCGTCCATGAAATGGTCAAGATGAGCCCGCTGCAAGGCAGCCGCTTTGAAGTGATTCCCTCGAACGATGAGCTGGGAGTTATCGGAGCGGCCGTAAACGCAGAGCGCGCGGCTCTTGCTGCTTGAACTAATCCCACACTCGGGAGTTCGCTCGTTCCGAGCCTGTTGCCTTCTAACTAAGAACTACAGTGGCTGTTGCACATAGGGCGGCATGGGAGTAGTCTGGCCGGCCACCACCTTCCAACCGTTTCCGCCGTTCACATAAATGTGCATCACGCGCATCTGGGTATTGACGTTCTGCCCTTTCACGACGCCGCGGGAGGACCACAGGCAGGTCGCGACAGCGGTGTCGCGGAAAATGTGAATCTTGATGTCCGAGGCGTTGAAGGCTAGGTATTTAATTGCGGTGGACTGCACCGCGTTGATAAAGCCTGTCTTGGTCACCGATTCGCCGCGGGAAAGCGTGCCCGCAAAGTCATCGCTATAAACGCGCCGGAAAAACGTCCCATCGCTCAACTGAATGGCGCGCGCCGCCTCTCGTTCCAGGTTGAAAATCTCCTGCCGCTCCGTTTCCGGGTCTGTCGGCGGCGCCAGGCAGCGTTTGTAGCATTCCCCTAGATAGTCACCCTGGGGGCTCCACGAGGGGGAGAGCGCCAAGCAGAACGTGAGCAAGGCTGCGAACTTGTACATGCGGGCAAACCTCCTCGGCAGCGTCGCAAGGTTGCGCCGCGGTCAATCTTTATACGGTATATCGATGCGGTAGTTCTTGAGGGGGAGATCGCCACGTATGTGATGTAATCGTGACGGCATGCGCAGGCGTGTTTCTGTAAGCAGTAATTGCTGGTTGGGAAACGACTTAGCTGCGGAGCGGGGCGGCGGGATCGCGCCGGGAGATTTCGAGAGCCACCCCGCGCGCCTCCTCATGGATCAACCCGTTTGTAGCGAGGATGACAGGGCCACCCAGCTGGTAGGGTTGCCCGGAGAAGTCCCCGACCTTGCCGCCAGCTTCCTCGATCAGCAATACCCCGGCGGCGGTATCCCAGGGCTTAAGCCCGAATTCCCAAAAGCCATCGAAGCGGCCCGCGGCAACGCTGGCCAGATCCAAGGCAGCCGAGCCATCGCGGCGCACGCCGTGCGAGCGCAAAGTAAAATCCCAGTAGTAGTGAATGTTCGGGTTGGCCAGGCGTTTGTGCACCGGGAAGCCCGTGCAGAGAAGACTGGTCGCGAGCTTGTCCACTTTCGAAACAAAAATTCTCTTGCCGTTCAGCGTGGCCCCTGCGCCGCGGGCGGCGGCGAACAGCTCGTCATAGAACGGATTGTAGACCACGCCGGCGAGAAGAGCGCCGCGCTGTGCAAGCGCGATCGATACGGAAAAACAAGGATAGCCGTGCGCGAAATTGGTCGTGCCGTCCAGCGGATCCACGTGCCAGCGAAATTCCGAGTTGCTTTCATGGCCGGTTCCTTCTTCCGCGGCGATGGAGTGCTCCGGAAAATATTTGGTCAGCCGCGTGACAATGGCCTGCTCGGAGCGCTTATCCGCTTGCGTGACCAAATCAACTTCGCCCTTGTAGGTAATTTGCGCTGGGTGATCGAACTCTTCGCACAGAATTCTGCCGGCTTCCTGGGCGGTTTCTATAGCGGCTTCGAGATAGTCTTTTTTCATGGAAAAATTACGCAACGGAGTGCCTGCCGAGTGTAAGACTCCGCACCCCGGCGCGCTCTCCACTCTACCACCAGCGCCGGAGCAAAAGTCGTGTCACTACCAGAGCTCTCCTTGAAGCTGCTGTTTTTTGGAGCCATTTCCAGTGCATCCGAGTTAAAATAAACTCCCGCCCCTGAATGCGAGGCGACATGATGTTCAAAATAGGTAAGCTCCAGTTCGCGGCCAGCCTGCTTGGGCTGTTTTCGCTTGCGCTCGGCACAGGGGAGGTGTGCGCACAGAGCAGCCAAGTCATGGGGGAAGTGCGGTTTGAAGGCAACACGCAGTTGGACAGAGATTCTGGCGTGTGGATCGACGGCAATTATGTTGGGTATGTGAAGGAGCTCAAAGGCAAGAAGAAGGTTCTCTTGTTGCCTGGCAAGCACCAGATCGTCGTCCGACAAGCAGGGTACAGCGAGTTCGCGCGAGAGCTGGTTGTCGAGCCCGCCCAGGTACAGGAAGTGCAAGTGGCCATGCAACTGCTCCCTGGCGCGAAGACTCCGGATGTTACTTCTGAGCTAAAGCTTACAATTCACCCAAAACGCGCAGCTGTCTTTCTCGATGGCAACTATGTCGGCCATGCCAGCGAGTTGGGCGGGAAGTTTCATTCCTTGGAGGTCAGCCCTGGCAAGCACCGGATTAAGGTCGAGCTGCCCGGGTATCGGACCTATGAAACCGACGTCAACGTGCTGGTAGGACAAAAGTCCGAAATGAAAACCGAACTGGTCAAAGGCAGCATTGAACAGGCCGATACGGAAATCAAGAAACCGCAATAGCGAATGCGCCCAGAAGACTTCACAAACCTGGAAGGCAACCTGGGGCTAAGCGCATCTTGCATGGGAACCTATCGAGTTTCACTGCGCGCCAGTGAGGTAGGTTTTGCGCGAGCGCACGTGGTAATCTCCGTTTAGCACTCTGACTTCGACCCTGCGATACGTATCGGCAGGACCGCGCGGCGTGGGATAGTAAGCCAGCCGGTATTGCGTGCGCAACTCGCGGTCGATGAGATCGAAGATCACATCAAGCTCCTGTGGCGTATCCGGAAAAAACATGTCACCGCCGGTAGTTTCCGTGATGGTGGTGAGCGCGTGCTCTCCAGCGGTGTTACGCCCACTCTCGTTTTTCACCGGACGAATCACGATGGTATAGAGCAGCACGTCCGAGCGGACGGCCTCTTTGCGCGCGGCATCAAAGTCGGCGGTGCTGGTGGTTTCGCCGGCGTCGGTAACCAAAATGATAACCCGCCGGCGATCCTCTCCGCGGCGTTCCAGTGCCTTCGCTCCAAGAAGCACAGCGTCATAGATCGAAGTTCCCGCGCCAGGCGGAATCTTTCTCACGGCAGCTTGCAGCATCGCCACATTGTCCGAAAATGCGGCTATCTGCGTGACATTTTCGTCAAAGCCAAAAACCGATAGGCGGTCGCCCGGCCGCAACACTTGGCGAATGAAGTGTGCGGCGGCTTCTTTTTCGAAGCCTATTTCCTTGTTTGCGCTAAGGCTTGAATCGATCATCAGCGCGAGGTCTAGAGGCAGCTGCGTTTCGGATTCAAACACCTCGATTCTCTGCAGCACGCCTTCTTCATAAACTTGAAACGCCTCGACCGGCAGATCCGGCGAGGGGCGGTTGTGGTCGTCCAGAACGCTGGCCAAAATACTGACCAGATCCACTTTCACTTTTATTTTGCCGCGCTGAGCATCGGCGTCTTCCGGCGGCCTAAGTGGCTGCTCCGGCGTTGGTACAATGCTGCCGGGCGGCGGAGGCGAAGGCAGAGACGACGGTAATGGAGCCGTCGCATCGGCGGAAGAGGACTTGGCAGGCAGCTTGGGCTTCGGCTGGGCCCAAGGCGGGCGGTCAGGCTTGTCTTGAGACAAAGCGACGCCCGCCACAAAAAGTGTGGCGAGAAAAGCGACGGCCGCAGCCAGGGCGCGAGGAGGTCTCGAGATCATTGATTCACGAGGTCATGGAACTACTAAGATGCAGGTTTCGCCGCCCGTGTCTCCAGCGGAGCAGGAGGTATTTCGCCGTCCGCCCACACAGCTCCATCCTCGAAATACTCCTTCTTCCAGATCGGAACCGTGCGCTTGAGCGTGTCGATGGCGAACCGGCAAGCATCGAAAGCAGCTGGCCGATGGGCAGAACTGACGGCGATGAACACACTGGTTTCCCCGATTTCGAGCCGCCCCAGTCGATGCGCCATGGCGACGAGGTGAACAGGAAATTTTTCGTGGATTTGCGCGGCGATTTCGCGGATTTTTCCGAGCGCCATGGATTCGTAAGCTTCGTAGTCCAGATAAAGTGTCCGCCGGCCCTGTGAATGATCGCGCACGCAGCCGTCGAAAGTTACAACGGCGCCGTCTTCAGCAGCGCGAACGTGCTGGATCAGCGCATCCTGGTCGATGGGATCGCGCACCAGAGCAAGAAGATCGGGTTGTATCGAATCGGTCATGGAGATCAGCGCTAGCCCCCGCTGACGGGCGGAAGAAAGGCAACCTCATCGCCCGAATGCAGCGGCGTGCTCCACGCGGCAAATTCCTGATTGCGCGATGCGACCAGCGAGGCACGGAAGCGCGCGAGTTCGGGATGGCTAGCACCATAATGCGAGAAAAGGGCTTCAATCGGCGCGCCGTCGGGCAGGTCAACAGAGTCTTCCGCGTGACCCACGATTTCCTTGAGGCGTCCAAAGAAAAGAACCTTTACGCGCGCGGTTTGTGATGAGAGGCTCACGAGAGAATTGTAACCCGCAGAAGGGTAACGGGCCATAGCCTGCGCGGTTTAGCGCCAACAGCCGGTCGAATCATTGAGGAGTTCGAGAATTTCATAACAGAAAACCATTCCGAAGCTTTCTATGGCTTGACCCATGAACCCTGTTTGAGTAGCGTTTGGAGATCGCCCATTGCAGCCTTTTTCCAAAAGAAGCGAGCGGAATCGCGATGAAGATTCTTGTGACAGGTTCGAGTGGTCTGGTTGGAAGCGCGCTGGTGCCCGCGCTGGTAAAGGCTGGGCACACGGTCTGCCGGCTAGTGAGACCAGGAAGCGTTCGGAACAATGAAGCGCATGACGGGTTTCAAGTTGCCTGGAACCCAGCGACGGGAGAATTGGGAGGCGCGGCGGTTGGCGCAGACGCCGTGGTGAACCTAGCTGGAGCGTCGATCGCCGATGGCCGGTGGAGCGACAAGCGCAAGTCGGAGTTGCACTCGAGCCGTATCGATACGACACGCGCGCTGATCGCCGCTCTCGTCAAGATGAACGCGCGCCCGAGAGTGCTAGTGTCCGCATCCGCAACGGGCTTCTACGGGAATCGTGGAGATGAACTGCTGACGGAAGAAAGCGAGCCGGGAAATGATTTCCTCTCTGGCCTGGCCAAAGACTGGGAAGCGGAAGCACGGAAAGCCGAAGCGATGGGAATTCGCGTCGTGCTCGCGCGATTTGGAATTATTCTAGCCCGCCATGGAGGCGCCCTGCCGCAAATGATGCTTCCCTTCCGGTTTTTCGCGGGTGGAAAAATTGGCTCGGGCCAACAATGGATGTCCTGGATTTCGCTCGATGACGTAATTGAGGTGTTGCTTCTCGCAATGGAGAAAGCACAGGTCAGAGGCCCCCTCAACGTGATCTCTCCCGAACCATTGCAGAACGCGGAGTTCACAAAAACGCTAGCGAGCGCCATGCACCGCCCTGCCCTCTTCCCTGCTCCGGCGTTCGCGCTGCGCCTGGTACTAGGCGAAATGGCTGACGCGCTGCTTCTATCCAGCCAGCGCGTCTTGCCACAAGGTCTAGAAAAGCTCGGCTACCACTTCCAATACCCAGACTTGCCCGCCGCGCTAAAAAATATCCTCAAGCAAAACTCAGAACCGTAAAGAACTATTTCACGACGGCAAAACTGATTTCAACTTTCAGCACCCTGCCGCTGATGGGATCTGTCGCCATATTGCTTTCGACGGGCTGGCCCTCGCGCAATTTCAAATCCAGCTCCGATTTGAAACCGCGCACGATGGGTTCTTGAAAATGACCGCCCGAAGGATCCGATGGAGAGCTATCCGATTTCGTCATGGGAACAGAAACCTCACCTTCCACCCAGGAACGCTCAAGCGTCATTTGAAGCAGTACGTGGCCATCCCCCGTGTAGGCGGAGCGAGCGTCGACGTTCGTGCCCACATCCATGTACTGCATTTCATTTTTGCCTACATAAATAGGCAGGCGGCTTCCGATGCGAAACTTTACCCAGCCGGCTCTAAGATCTCTAAGCTGATCTCTAAGCTCGCTTGAGTCGGGTGCGTTCATGTACATCACATAGGGAAGACTCTTGATCTTCTTATCGCCCTCAAATTCCGTGAAAACGATCTGCACTTTTATGGGAGTCGTTTGTACTTCGACTCTCGTCTTGTCGTCAGCCTTCGGTTTGTCTTGCGCCAGAACGATTGGCGAAAGAATACCGAGCAGCAGAAGCGACGCTATTTGAACTGAACCAGTTCTCATTCCATCCTCCATGTAGACGTGATTTTGATCGACCGTTCGCTACTGCTCTTCATCCGTTCCATCCGGTAGTTCGCTTGCAAGTGCTTCGAGCGGCCTAACCTCAAGCTCGGCGATCTCCAACGGCTCCAGGCTCAGTCGCTTGTCTTTGTCATCTGGAGCCGCAGCCACGACAGCGATGACCACGCCGCTTCGCCCTGACTGCGAGCTGATAAACCGGGCGAACGCTTCGCGTTCCTCCGGCGGCACGAGGACGTCCATCACATTCAACGAAGCGGAGTTTGCTGGAGCGGCATTTCTCTGGTGCGGCATGCGGTAGGAACGGGAGGAAGCCACGATCGCTGGTGTCCCGGTCGCTTCACCACGAGCGCTTGCTTCGGCCTTTTCGCGAGGTGATGCCGAAAAAATCTGCTTGGCCTGATTATCCTTTATGGTGTGACGGGGGCGTGCAGTGATGAAAACCGTCAGCACCATAGCCACAGCCGCGGCTGCAAAAATCAGAAAAGGTCTCCAGCCCCGCCCAGAGGCCGAATCGTCTAGAAGACTGGCGCGGACGCCAGGAAAAAAAGAAGGCGGCACTTCGGCGTTGGCGGCGGTTCGCAACCCTGTGTCGATGGCGGCAAAGAGCTGCATCTCCTCGACAAAGGCGGCGCGGCAAGAGGTGCAAGCATCCAAGTGCGAACGCAATTTTGGTGACAGCCGAGCATCCAAGGCAGCGGCCTCGATCAACGCTTCTCGATAGTTTTCACATGGCATCGCAATTTCTCCGCTAACTGCTTTCTGGCAAAAAACAATCTCGATTTCACCGTTCCAACCGGCAGGTCGAGCATCTCCGCAACTTCTTCGAGCGAGTGCCCTTCGATCGCCCCCAGCAGAAGCACAAGCCGGTGTTTTTCCGGAAGTTCTTCCATAGCGCGGTCGAGATGCGCCTGAAACTCGCTGGTAGCAGCCAGATCTTCTGTTGAAGGTCGAGGCGACGTCTCGGACCAAAGCGTTTCGCGAACTTCGCGGCGCCTCGATGAGCGGACCCGGTCAATCGCAAGACGAAACGCTATGCGTACAAGCCAGGCGCGAAATCGTCCCCGATCGCGCAAGCGTTCAAAGCGCCGATAAGCCCGCAGAAGCGCTTCCTGGGCCACGTCTTCGGCATCCGCGTTGTTACGCAGCACGCCGCGCGCGACGCGATAGGCTAGCGGCCCGCATTCCGCGAGCCGCTCCTCAAATTCCCGGCGTAAAGCCGCCTGGGCAGCTTCCTGCGCGAATTCTTTCTCGGCGGCACGCACTGGCTGGATCAGAACCAGCTCCTGCATTGGGTCTCTTCCGCGAGCCGAAAGCACTCGCCCTCCCCGTACAGCTGCTAGACGCCACCTCTGGCCATTTGGTTCATGGCCACATTTTTAACATGGCCTCGTATGTAACCAACAAGTTAAAGACCATATCCCTGCCAACCTGCATCACGCCGCCGTCCAGCTCTCCTATTCTGAACCAGCGGCTGGCTGGCTCAGTTTCAAATTGGGTGGCCATAACCGGATTGTCGAAACGGCGAAGATCTGGAGAGCT
>Ga0210410_10002500_pt1 | contig 16445 bp, 12 predicted proteins | sample IncBWC4MmetaG_FD_161058 | JGI IMG/M metagenome (GOLD analysis project Ga0210410, IMG submission 161058) | Forest soil microbial communities from Barre Woods Harvard Forest LTER site, Petersham, Massachusetts, United States - Inc-BW-C-4-M | ecosystem: Environmental > Terrestrial > Soil >... | reverse complement strand
GAGTTTCGAAGACATAGCGTGCTCCTTGTCTTTGGCGCCCCTTGCCAGCGTAACTTGCTGGCGGGGCAGGAGCACGGCCGGACCATTCCATTACCGGACATAAGGATTCGCCGAATGGAATTTATGGAACCAGAGGATGGACTTACTGCACCCTGATGTTGGCCGCCCGGATCACCTTGCCCCATTTCTCGGTTTCATCGGCGATGAGCTTGCCGAAGTCGGCGGGCGAGCCCGGAAGCACGGTGCCGCCCAAGTCGGCCAGGCGCGCTTTCAGCTTGGGATCGGCGAGGGCGTGGTTGATTTCCCTGTTGAGCTTGTCGATGATCTCAATAGGCGTATTCCTCGGTGCGCCAACGCCATTCCACCCGCTTGCCTCGAAGCCCGGTACGAACTCGCCCACGGTCGGGAGGTCCGGGAGTGCCGGGAGGCGTGTCGCTGTGGTCACCGCCAGCGGACGCAGCGTGCCCGCCCTTATATATTCGAGCGACTCGGAAATATTGTCGAACATGACCTGGACCTGTCCACCGAGGAGATCGGCAATCGCTGGAGCTCCGCCACGATACGGCACATGGACGAGATTAACGCCAGCCATCATCTTGAACAGCTCGCCGGCTAGGTGTTGCGAGGTTCCTATCCCGCCGGACCCCATGTTGAGCTTGCCGGGATTTGCCTTGGCATAGGCGATGAACTCGGGGACCGTTTTCGCCGGGACCGATGGATTCACATCAAGGACCTGGGGCACGCTCATGACGTTCGCGACCGTCGCTATGTCGCGGATGAAATTGAAATTGAGATTGTCGTAGAGCATGCCGTTGATTGCGTTTGGCGGCAATATGACCATGAGAAGCGTGTAGCCATCAGGAGGAGCTCTAACAACCGTTTCGGTGCCAATATTGCTGCTGGCGCCGGGCCGGTTTTCGATGACGAATGGCTGGCCGAGACGCTCTGACAGCCACTGACCAAGTAGGCGGGCGACGATATCACCCCCGCCTCCGGCTGGGAAACCGACGACAATGCGCACCGGTCGCGTCGGATAGGCTTGCGCCCTCGCAATCCGCGCCACGGCAGGTAGCGCGGCAGCACCCGCGATTAGATGAAAGAATTTGCGGCGGGGAAGTTTCATGGTGCCCTCCCAGGAGCCGTTTAGATGCGCCAGCCTACCAGTGCGTTGCACCTATCGCGAGTGCTTTTCCCTCGCGCAACGCCCGCTGTTGATGTGGTGGACGGCGCCCGCTCCCGCCAACGAATTGCCATAAGGTGATCGTTGCAACCGAATCACATTCTGCGGCGTATTCTTGTGGTCGGGGCGCATTCCGTGCTGCGGCGGGCCAAGCAGCTGGCACGGCGGCCGTTCAAGGTGGTGGCCGTTGCGCTTGCCAACAAGAGGCTCGCGTCGCATGGGCTTTGTTGGCTAGCGGAGCCAAGTATCGGGCACCGCGGCTCGCGGCGGCGAAAGCGCAAGAAGGGCTTGGCATTGACCAAACATGCTTTGGGCGAAGCGGCGGCTTTGCGCCCGATAGTTTACCCTTGTCCCAGGGCATGCGCTGTGAGGTAATGAGCGAGTGGTTTTCGTCTTCCATGGTCCGAACCTCCCTTACTGAGGACGGCCATGGTGGTCCTCGGACCAACGATTAAGGAATGTCGGCTTTGGCGCGGTCCGGCCGTAGTTTGACCGGCGAGGCCAAGCGGTCAGGGCTCAGATTGACCCCCGTTGCAGACTTTTGATGTGCAGTGCAACGGGCTATCCGGTGCAGAATGGCCGTGCGTGTCCGCTGACTGACCGCCGCGAAATGGGTATCCTTCAATCCTGCCCAGACCGGCGGGAACCGAATGCAGTTTGATCGACTGGAACGCCGCGAGTTCATCTCGCTTGCCAGTGGCGCGGTCGCGTCCGGGCCGCTCGGCGCCACGCTGGCGCAGCCGGTCGCTATCGAGCCGCACGAAGGAGAAGCCGATCGGGCCGCTGCTCGCCAGCACCGGCCTGGTGATCGCACTGATTATGGGATTCTTGGGTTGATCTGGTTCGGGCTGTGCACGCCGACTGAGGGCGCCGGCATCGGCGCCGTCGGCGGATTGATTCGCGCCTTGATCAAGGGCATCAGCCTGCGCGACGCCCGGCGGGTGATCCTCGATTTCGGCCGCACCGCCGGCCCGCTGCTGCTGTTGTTCTGCGCGCAGCTCTATTCGCGCGTGGACGGATCCTCCTGGTTCGTAGGTGATGGGGGATGGTAGCGTTGGAAGAAGCGTTATGGGTGGACGACGAACGTGTCGTCTACAGGACAGCGCGCGTTTGTGCTGATGGCGGCCGGCAGCCCGTTCTGGCCCTGCTTCCGACCGCAGAGAACCCGACGCCTGACAACCTCAACCGTCTCACACACGAGTATGGGCTGAGGGATGACCTGGACGATGCGTGGGCGGCGCGACCGCTGGCGCTTGTGCGCGAACGCGGGCGAACCATGCTGCTGTTTGAGGATCCCGGGGGCGGGCCGCTTGACCGCCTTATCGGCCCTCCCATGAAGATCGCAACATTCCTGCGCCTTGCGGCCGCATTATCGGCCGCGCTTAGCAGGTTACACGAACGTGGTCTCGTTCACAAAGACATCAAGCCGACCAATATCCTTGTCAATTCCGCGACCGGCCAGGCTTGGCTGACGGGCTTTGGTATTGCTTCGCGCGTGCCGCGTGAGCGCCAGTCGCCCAAGGCGCCCGAGTTTCTCGAAGGGACCCTCGCTTACATGGCGCCGGAACAGACCGGCCGGATGAACCGCTCGATCGATTCCCGGAGTGACCTCTATTCACTTGGGGTCACGCTCTACCAAATGCTAACCGGCAGTCTTCCGTTTACGGCTTCCGATCCCATGGAGTGGGTTCACTGCCATATCGCCAGAAAGCCGGTGCCGCCAGGCGAGCGGCTAGAAAATGTCCCAGCCCCGGTTTCTGCGATCATTATGAAGCTGCTCGCCAAGACGGCCGAGGAACGCTATCAGACCGCCGCCGGCGTCGAGAATGATCTGCGACGCTGTCTTGCGGAATGGGAAACCCGGTGCCGTATCGATGATTTCCCGCTGGGCGAACACGACACGCCCGATCGGCTGCTGATCCCCGAGAAATTGTACGGGCGTGCGCGAGAGGTCGACACCCTGCTCGCTTCCTTCGACCGCGTCGTGGCAGGCGGCAGGCCAGAGTTGGTGCTTGTCTCTGGTTATTCCGGTATCGGCAAGTCCTCAGTCGTCAATGACCTGCACAAGGTGCTCGTTCCGCCGCGCGGCCTCTTTGCCTCGGGCAAGTTCGACCAATACAAGCGTAACATCCCTTATGCGACTCTGGCGCAAGCGTTTCAGAGTCTTGTCCGTCCGCTTCTGAGCAAGGGCGAAGCGGAGCTGCGCATGTGGCGTGATGCCATTCAAGAGGCACTCGGCCCGAACGCCCTGCTTATTGTCGACTTGGTTTCTGAACTTAAACTGATCATAGGAGAACAGCCGCCCGTCCCCGTTCTTCCGCCACTCGACGCGCAGCGCCGGTTCCAGTTGGTCTTCCGGCGATTCATCGGCGTATTCGCACGGCCGGAGCATCCGCTCGCCCTCTTCCTGGATGATCTGCAATGGCTCGATGCATCAACCCTCGATTTACTCGAGGACCTGCTGGCTCAGCCGGATGTGCGACACCTGATGTTGATCGGTGCCTATCGAGACAACGAGGTCGATTCCAGCCATCCGCTAATGCGCAAGCTCGAAGTGATCCGCGAAGGCGGGGGGAGAGTGCAGGAAATCGCGCTCACGCCGCTGACCCGTGAAGACCTGGAACAGTTGATTGGGGATTCTCTTCGCTGCGGGCCGGAGCGCATTGCCTCGCTGGCGCGCCTGCTGCACGAGAAGACTGCGGGCAATCCATTTTTCGCCATTCAGTTCCTGTCCTCACTTGCCGAAGAGGGGCTACTCAACTTCGAGCATCGCGAAGCGCGATGGTCCTGGGATCTCAAACGGATTTACGCCAAGCGCTACACGGATAACGTGGTCGACCTGATTGTCGGGAAGCTCAACCGCCTACCGCTCGAAACTCAGAAAGTATTGCAGCAGCTTGCCTGTCTCGGCGACAGCGTGGACTTCGCAAGACTCAGGATGGTTTATGAGGAGTCAGAGGATGACATCCACAGCGAGCTGTGGGACGCAGTCGAAGCAGGGCTCGTTTTACGGTCGGAAGGTGCCTATAGATTTCTGCACGACCGGGTCCAGGAGGCAGCATACGCCTTGACTCCAGAAAACGTGCGCGCCGAGACGCATCTCCGAATCGGAAGGGAGTTCGTGGCGCACACTCCTCCAGAGAAGCGGGAGGAGATGATCTTCGAAATCGTGAGCCAGTTCAACCGCGGCTCTGCCCTCATCACCTCAGCCGCGGAACGGGAGCAGGTCGCCGAACTTAACCTGATCGCGGGCAAGCGCGCCAAGCAGTCGACGGCCTACAACTCGGCGCTGACGTATATTATCGCTGGGGAGGCACTGTTGCCTGACGACTGTTGGGAGCGTCGGCGCGAGCTCACCTTCGCCCTGCAACTGCACCGAGCCGAATGCGAGTTCCTGACTGGCGAGCTGACGGCCGCCGAGGAGCGCTTAGCCGCACTTTCTTCTCACGCTGCAGCTCCTGTTGAGCAAGCTAGAGTCGCGTGCTTGCGCGTGGACGTCTATACGACTCTCGCACGCAGCGACTCCTCAGTCGCCGTCTGCCTCGACTACCTGCGAGGTTCCGGCATCGAATGCTCGCCCCATCCGACGGAAGAGGAAGGGCGACGTGAATACGAGCGGATCTGGTCACTGCTCGGGAGCCGCGCGATCGAGGAGCTCGTCGAGTTGCCGTTGATGACCGACCCACCTTCGCTTGCGACTCTGGATGTTCTCACTAAACTTTCACCGCCGGCATTGTATACCGATGCGAACCTTCTTTCACTGGCCATCTGCAAGGCAGTCAATTTCAGCCTCGAGCACGGCAACAGCGACGGTTCGTGCGTCGCCTATGTCATGCTCGGGATGATCGCCGGACCGCGTTTCGGCAACTACGCGGCCGGATTTCAATTCGGTCGGCTTGCCTACGAACTGGTCGAACGACGCGGCTTGCAGCGTTTCCGAGCCAGGACCTATATGTACTTTGCAAACATGGTCATGCCCTGGACGAAGCACGTCAAGGCTGCCCGTGATTTGGTGAGGCGCGCCTTCGACGCTGCGAATAAGAGCGGCGATCTTCCCTATGCAGCCTATGGCTGCAACAATCTAAATACCAATCTTCTTGCGGCGGGAGATCCGCTTGTTGAAGTGCAACGTGAAGCCGAGAATGGCCTTGAGTTTGCGGAGAAAACGCGGTCCCATCACGCGATTGACCACATCACCGTGCAGCTCGGGCTTATCCGGACGCTCCGTGGGTTGACGACGAAGTTCGGCTTCTTCAACAACGAACAGTTCGATGAGCTTCGGTTCGAGCGCCATTTGTCGAGTAATCCGCTCTTGGCGCTTCCCGAGTGCTGGTATTGGATTAGAAAGCTGCAGGCTCGATTCTTAGCCGGAGACTACATTTCGGCAATCCAAGCATCAGGGCATGCACAACCGCTACTCTGGACATCGCCATCACGTATTGAATTTGCTGAGTATCAGTTTTATAGCGCGCTGGCCCATGCAGCATCCTATGATTCTGCAGCGGCTGACCGACGACAGCAGCATTACGATGCTCTGACCGCTCACTACAAGTATCTGGAAATATGGGCAGACAACTGCCCAGAGAACTTTGAAAACCGCGCCGCGCTGGTCGCCGCCGAGATCGCGCGGCTCGAAGGCCGGGAGCTCGACGCCGAGCGTCTTTACGAGCAGGCCATCCGCTCTGCACGCGAGAACGGCTTCGTGCACAACGAGGCCCTCGCCAACGAGCTGGCTGCGCGCTTCTACACGGCGCGCGGCTTCGAGACAATCGCAAACACATATCTGCGGAACGCCCGCGACTGCTATTTGCAATGGGGGGCCGATGGGAAGGTGCGACAACTCGACAACCTGTATCCGCACCTCAGACATGAAAAGTCGCTGCCCGATCCAACGAGCACGATCCTGACATCCGTCGAGCACCTGGACCTTGCTACCGTAATAAAGCTCTCACAAGCCGTATCGGGTGAGATCGTTCTGGAGAAATTGATCGACACGCTGATGCGTACAGCAGTTGAGCACGCGGGCGCTGACCGAGGCCTGTTGGTTCTTGCGCGAGGTGACGAGCATCGGATAGTGGCGGAGGTCACGACACGAGGTGATTCGGTCAATGTCGGTCCGCGGCAGGCGAGCGTAACCACTTCCGATCTTCCGGTGTCGGTGCTCCACTATGTCGTCCGGACGAAAGAGAGCGTTCTTCTGCACGATGCCTCGGGCGAGAAGCAGTTTTCCGCCGATGATTACATTCGCCGGCATCACGCACGCTCAATTCTCTGCCTGCCATTGCTCAAGGAAGCCAGACTGGTTGGAGCGCTTTACCTCGAGAACAGCTTGGCCCTGCACGTCTTCACGCCCGATCGCATCGTCGTTCTCAAGCTTCTGGCGTCCGAGGCCGCGATCTCATTGGAGAACATCCGTCTCTATAATGAATTACAGGATCGGGAAGCAAAGATACGGCGCCTGGTCGACGCCAATATTATTGGAATTTTTACGTGGAATGTTGATGGCCGGATCATCGACCCCAACGAAGCCTTTCTGCACATCGTGGGGTACGATCGCGACGATCTAAGCTCCGGTCGCCTGCGCTGGACCGACTTGACGCCCCCCGAATGGCGGGCGGTGACCGAGCAAAGTCTGGCAGAGGTGAAGGCTAAGGGAACCGTTCAACCCTATGAGAAGGAGTATTTACGGAAGGATGGCAGGCGCGTGCCGGTCCTCATCGGCGGCGCTGGGTTCGAGGGGAAGTCGGATGAGGGCGTCAGTTTCGTGCTCGACCTGACCGACCAGAAGAGAGCCGAACGGGCATACACTCAGGTACAGACGGAGCTCGCGCACGCCAACCGCGTCGCAACGATGGGCCACTTGACCGCTTCAATTGCCCACGAAATCAACCAGCCGATCGGAGCGGCAATCACCTACGCCAATGCCGCGTTGAATTGGCTCGGGCGAGAGTCGCCAAATCTGGAGGAGGTCCGGCGGGCGCTGGGTCGTATTGTGGAGGCTGGCGTTCGAGCCGGCGATGTCATCGACCGCATACGCGCCTTGGTCAAGAAGGCGCCCCCGCGGAAAGACAGAGTGGAGATCAATGAGGCTATCCTGGAAGTGGTAGAGTTGACTCGACGCGAAATGGCGAAGAACGCCATCTCGATCGAGATGCAGCTTGCGGAGAACCTGCCGGCCGTACAGGGCGATCGGGTGCAAGTACAACAAGTCATTCTGAACTTGGTGATCAACGCTATCGAGGCGATGAGCGCAACAAGCGACGGGCCACTGGAATTGCTGATCAGCACCCAGAAAAGCGAATCGGATGGCGTGGTTGTTGCGGTGCGGGATTCGGGTCCAGGCTTATCTGCCGAGACCGCCGACCGGTTGTTTGAGTCCTTCTACACGACAAAGCCTGCCGGCTTGGGAATGGGACTGTCGATCTGCCGTTCGATCATCGAAGCTCACGGCGGGCGATTGTGGGCGACCGCAAACACTCCCCGGGGTGCCGCTTTTCAGTTCACCTTACCCACATATCCATTTGCTGAGTAAGCCATACATCTCCTATTGGCTAACAACTGCCATGAATCTGTCCGCAGCTTGCGCACTTGAACGACCAATGCGACAATGTGGCCAGCGCATTACGTCAGGCCATCCCGATGGGCTCACGGAAGGCCAAGGGCGGCGCCCGCAACTAGGCCCTGCGAACCTGAGTGGGATCTGCGCATGCTCTTTGTGCTAGATTCATGGTACGTCGCACGGGGCAGAACCGACGCGCGCCAACAGGAGACCAGTATGTAACTTAAGGACAAGCGTGACGGTAAAATAGTCTCTGCGCGGATACCGGACACGAGATCAGCTACAAATGATTCGTTTGAAGCCCAAGTCGAAGAAGAAGACGCGGACGGTAATCGGACGCTCAAATGCAACGCGCCAAAAGGGGCGATATTCCAAGAATAAGATTGCGGTCGATGATCGGCGCGATGATACCTCTAAACTGAGCGAACGGCAGAGTCGAGGAGAGGCCTTGGGCCAAAGCAGCCTCACGCCCGAGCGGATCCGCAGCGTAAAGAAAAACATTATGGCTCAACGACAAGCCCAACGTCGTCGCATGGGCGAGCTTAGAACGACTTCGGAAGCCGTTTCAGACGAAATAGCCCAGTATAAACAAGTGCTGGATCGATCGCGACTGCACCTCGAGATCCTGCATAAATTGCCCGCGGTCGCATGGACAATCACCCCTGATGGCAACTGTGACTTTGTCAATCAATTCTATCTGGATGCGACCGGCCTGTCGGCGGATTATTGCACGGCGCCACTCAAAACGTGGAGAAAGAATCCCGGCGATCTTCCGCCCGCTCTTTCCGTTTTGCATCCGGACCATAAGGAACGTGTGTCCCATATATTCTGGGACGGAGTCCGATCAGGCGGAGGCTGGACGTTTGAGGCACCATTTCTTCATGCAGACGGTTCCTATCGTTGGCACTTTGACCGCGCGGTCCCGGTGCGAGACGCCCAGGGCAAGGTTCTCCGGTTCGTCGGCTCTAGTTCCGATATCCAGGAGCTGAGGTCGGCGAGGGACTCGCTGGGGGACAGGGAGAGACGCCTTCTCGCGATCATCGATGGTAGCCCCAACCCGATCTTTCTTAAGGATCCTGATGGTCGCTTTTTGCTGGTCAACAGAGAATTTGAAAGAATGACCGGCGTCTCCCGTGATCAGATTATTGGTAAAACTGACGATGACCTATCTAAATTGCGCGAAGCGGGCGCGCTCCGAACAAACGATCGAGAAGTGCTCCGGTCGGGCGAGGTGATGGCATTCGAGGAGCTTGCTACAACCGATATAGGTCCACGCTGGGGCCCTGTTCAGAAGTTCCCAATCCTCGACAGGGATGGTCAAATCTATGCGACCGCCCACATCACGACGGACGTCACAGCACGCAAAAGGGCGGAGGAACAGCTCCGTCTGGCCGAGGTCCGAACGCGGTTGATCTTGGATTCCTCCCTCGACGCTGTCATCACGATTGACGCGAGTGATACAATTACCGGCTGGAGCAAAAGCGCCGAAGACATATTTGGATGGTCCTGCGAGGAAGCGGTGGGCAAGCGCATCATGGATACGATCATCCCCATGCAGTATCGCGAGGCTCATCTGCGAGGGTGTGAGCATTTTCTCGCTACCGGCGAAGGCCCGATACTAAACAGACGCATCGAAATAACGGCGCTCCATAGGGCTGGACATGAATTCCCCGTCGAGCTGACTGTCACTGGTATTCGGCTGGAATCAAATTGGCACTTCACCGCATTTGTGCGCGACTTGACGGATAAGAGACGAGTAGAGGAGGCGCTACGCGAAGCGCGGGAAGAGCTGACCCGGGTGACCCGTCTCACCGCGATGGAGCAGCTGTCTGCCTCGATCGCTCACGAGATCAACCAACCTCTGACGGCCGTTGCAGCCAATAGCGATACGTGCATGTACTGGTTGAGCAGGGAAGAGCCGGATCTCGCCAAGGCAAGGGCGGCTGCCCAGCGGTTGGGTAAGGACGCGCGACGTGCAAGCGAAATAATCGCTCGTATCAAGGCGCTGATGAACAAAACCCCGGTTGAAAGGGTTCTGCTCGATATTAACGAGATGATTCGTGATGTCATGAAGCTAACGCAAGGGGAATTGCGAAAGCACCGCATTACGACGCTTGCGGATCTGCATGAGTCGGTTCCGCGGATCAAAGGCGACCGTGTCCAATTGCAACAAGTCATTCTAAATCTCGTATTGAACAGTATCGAATCAATGACGCTCGTGGAGGATCGTCCAAGGACGCTTTCGATAAGGTCTCGGGTGCTGGATGACAGAATGGTTGAGGTCTCATTCCACGACACTGGCGTTGGGCTCGATTCGACTGTGGTTGATCGGCTCTTCGATGCGTTCTTCACGACGAAACGCAATGGAACGGGTATGGGCTTGGCAATTTGTCGTTCGATAATCGAAGCCCACGACGGACACATTTCGGCAGCCCCGGGTGCTCCGTTTGGAGCAGTTTTTCAATTCAGCCTGCCCGTCGCAGATCGATCATGAGTGAGAGCGATCAGCCCGTCGTTGTTGTGATAGACGATGACGAATCCGTTCGCGAAAGTTTGCGTGGACTTCTGGAAACCATCTCGTTAAAGGTCGCGCTCTTCAGGTCAGTTGAGGCATTCTTGGACGCCAACCCTCTAGTACTGCCGAGCTGCGTAGTTCTGGATGTGAGGCTTCCAGGAGCAAGCGGCTTCGAGCTGCAAAAACAACTGGTCGAGGCTGACGTCGATACGCCGATTGTATTCATTACCGGCCACGGCGATATCCCGATGTCGGTGCGGGCCATGAAAGCAGGCGCAATAGAGTTCTTGTCAAAACCTTTCCGGGAGCAAGAGCTGCTCGATGCGGTACGTCAAGGGATCGAACGCCACCATGCGCACGCAGCGCAACGGCGCGCCTGGGTGCAAATCCGCGAGCGATTTGCTGGCTTGACCGATCGCGAAAAGGAAATCATGACCTTGCTTGCACGGGGACGCGTGAGCAAGCAGATTGCCGGACAACTTGGCGTCAGCGAGGTGACCGTCCGCGTTCATCGTAGCCAGATCATGCAAAAAATGGGCGCACGCTCGCTGGCGGATTTGGTACGTATTGCCGACCGGCTCAAGACGAATGACGAAAACGCCTTGGACCCGGTCGCTGAAGGCCCCTACGATGGGCCTCCTCGCACGAGCCGCACCGCGAAGCGCGTCAAAAGGAAACAGAAAGGTGGCGGCAATCTCGCGAAGTAACTTTCTAAGCGTCCCCCGGTAACCCATTGATGTGATTGCGGTGCGTTCCTCTCCGGCGCCCCGTCACAAGACTCAGATGGCTCCTCCATCTGGCGACACATTTGCCCGGATTGCCTCGGCGCCGCATCGCGCTCCAATTAGTCCGCTGCCAGGCCCCATAAGGCGGCGCCAGCTGTGGATGAACTGAGCCCGGCGTTTATTGCGGATAAGCGAGGAGGCGCAGGTTCTGAACTCGATCGTAGTTTGCCTAAACGATACGAAAGGACTTCCCTTTCATTGTTTCTTCGCGATTACAAAACGTATGTAACGAGAGCCGGCCGTGCGAGTTAAGTTAGTGAGCGCGAACATGGAGAGCTCCGTTGAATACACCGGAACTGATAGCAATCGTAGACGACGACGAGGACGTCCTGATAGCGATGCAGGGACTCGTAGAAACTTTCGGTTACCGAACTGCTGGCTTCAGCTCAGCGAGCAAATTTTTGACATCGGACGCGGTAAACGTAGCCCGCTGTCTGATCGCCGATGTGCAAATGCCTCAAATGAGCGGGATCGAGCTTTTCCACACGCTCATCGCGACCAGCGATCCGATGCCTGCGATTTTCATCGCGGCCAATCCCAATCCCAAGACTGAAAAGCGACTGCTCGAAGAAGGAGCGATCGCCTATTTGGCTAAACCTGTTCGAACGGAGGCCCTGCGCGCAAGCCTCCATATGACGTTGCATCCACTGCCAGGGAGTGACAGTCATGACCACGATCGGCGAAACTGCTCAATCCACAAGCCGCATTAGGACCGGTACAGTCCCTGTTGAATCGAAGCTCGAGACTCCGAGTCCAGCTTGTGTGGTTTCCTTGGAGTCAATCCTCTGCACGGAAGAGTTGCTTAACCGCCCATGGCGCCCACCTGATTATGAGAAGGAGAACTCCGCACTCGCGGCACTGGTCTGCGCGCTAACCGACTCCCCGCAGACTATTCTGCAAACGCTGGCTGATAAAGTCCTTGAGCTATTACATGCCGATTCAGCCGGCCTAAGTCTGCTGACGAAAGACGAAAAGAGGTTCTACTGGGCAGCTATTGCCGGCGCCTGGTCGCCACACATCGGCGGCGGCACCCCGCGGGATTTCGGCCCATGCGGTGATGTGCTTGACCACAATATTCCGATGCTGTTCACACATTGGCAACGGCGTTATCCGTATTTGCAGACGGCGATTCCGCGTGCGGAAGAGGGACTACTTGCTCCTTTTTACGTCAACGGCAAAGCGGTCGGCACGATTTGGGCGATCGCCCACAGTAATTGTCGCAAATTTGACGCCGAGGACCTGAGACTGCTCGAAAGCATGGGTAGGTTCGCGTCAGCGGCTTATCAAGCCGCGGAGTCCACTGAGGACCTTAGACTGGAAATCGCCGCGCGCGAAACGGCGGAAACGGCGCTGCGGGAGCTGGCCAATGGGTTGGAAGGCAAGATCCGGCGGCTGGTCGACTCGAACATCATAGGGATCTTCATGTGGTGTGCTGATGGTCGGATCACTGATGCCAACGAGGCCTATCTCCGCATCATAGGGTGTGACCGCGGCGATCTCGTCGCTGGCCGTTTGAGCTGGCGGGACTTGACACCTCCCGAATGGCGTAGCGCAGACGACCGCCGGGCAGCACAACTAGAAGCGGGTGGAACTGCGCAACCCTATGAGAAGGAATATCTTCGATCGGATGGCAGCCGGGTGCCGGTGCTGGTCGGCGCAACTGCGTTCGAGGGAACGCCGCATGAAGGCGTCGGTTTCGTGCTTGACCTGACCGATCGGAAGAGAGTCGAACGGGCCTACACTCAGGTACAGACCGAGCTTGCGCATGCGAACCGCGTCGCAACGATGGGGCACCTGACAGCTTCGATTGCCCACGAAATCAACCAGCCGATCGGAGCGGCAATCACTTACGCCAACGCTGCCTTGAATTGGCTCGGTCGCCAATCGCCAAATCTGGAGGAAGTCCGGCGGGCGCTCGGCCTAATCGTGGAGGCCGACATTCGAGCCGGCGATGTCATCGACCGCATACGCGCCCTGGTCAAGAAGGCGCCCGCGCGAAAGGACAGAGTGGAGATCAACGAGGCCATCCTGGAAATCGTAGAGTTGACCCGACGCGAAATGGTGAAGAACGCCATTTCGATGCATATGCAGCTGGCGGAGAGCCTGCCGGCCGTTCAGGGAGATCGAGTGCAACTGCAACAGGTGATTCTCAATTTGTTGATCAACGCCATCGACGCGATGAGTGAAATGAGCGAGGGGCCCCGAGAATTGCTGATCAGCACCCAGAGCACCGAATTGGAAGGTGTGCTCCTCGCGGTGTGCGATACGGGTCCAGGGCTGGCTCCCGAGAGTGCCGACCGGTTGTTCGAGTCCTTTTACACCACCAAGCCCGGCGGCTTGGGAATGGGACTGTCGATCTGCCGTTCGATTATCGAAGCTCATCAGGGACGATTGTGGGCAACCGCAAACATTCCCAGGGGTGCAGTATTTCAATTCACCCTGCCGACAGTCTCATATGCTGCGCAAAGCAATGACTGGAACTGTACATGTGCAGCCCTTACGCCGAAAGTGGAGCTCGACGATCCAGGTAGCTGCCGGGCTGCAGCCCACTGTCTGGGTTCGGAATGTCGATCTAGGTCAGCAGGGTCCTCGTGCCTACCTCCAGCGGTTCCGCGATCCCTGTCACCTTGAGTGGACGTTGATCGATGCAGTGAAGCATGAAGGAAGTCTTGCGGTCGGTTTCGCTGAGGACTTTCGGAACCGATCCGGCAACTTTACCAGCATGTCGTGCTAGCCGATCGGATTGCGCAGCCAGAGAACTAAGTGCGCGCCGACTGCCCAGATCGGGCCAAGCTCTTGCGGTGATGACCCGACCTCTGAATCGAGCCAGCAACTGGTCGAGAGTAAGCATTTCCCGTCACTGAACTTCCGGCACCGGAACCCAAGACGACCTCACCTGAGATTTGCTTCTCGATGAAGCTCGTAAAGAACGCGCTTTGGCGCTAGCCTGCCGACCGGTCGGAAACACGGCCCAGAGGTCGATTGGCGGCAACCACCAGTCGTCCAGGACGGACCTGACCGCGCCGGATTTCAGCTCCGGCGCGAACATCCATTCCGAAGCGACCGCAAGCCCGAAGCCCGCGAACACCGCGCATTGTTGGGGTACGGCCGCAACTCGCTAACACGGGTATATTGGATTTCCATCGCAATTCTCCTTCAATACAGGTTCTTCTCCGCCGTCCAGCAGCGGCCGGCATGGATTTCGTTTCGATCAGCGCGGCGAGCCGCCAGGGTTTGCACCGTCTTCGATAGGGTGCGTGCTCCTTGGCACGTCTTCTTGCTTTCCATTCCCAAGTCGCAAGGCCGAAGCTTACCCGTGACTTTAGCCCGCGCAGGACGTGTTCGAGAACCAACGACGTGCCTCTCATGAGCGTACCACTGAGTCACGGGCATTCCGCTGGCCATGCGTCGCATTGCTTTCCTCGTCGAATTTGCATCCGGCCACGCACGGTCGGGTGAGACTGCTGAAGCGCACGCTGCGATCGATGAAGCTCTCGAGCGATGCCAGCGCAACGAAGAAATTCTGGTACCTGCCGGAACTGCTGCGCATCAAGGGCGGGATTCTGTTGCGGGAAGGAGCGCCAAACGCCGCGATGGCGGCTGAGACACAATATCTGCAGTCGCTCGAGTGGGCGCGCCGGCAACGGGTCCTCTCCTGGGCACTGCGGGCGGCCACAGACCTCGCAAGTTTGTGCATGATCATCAGTACTACATCTCCGGGCGAGGCGCCTGTGTTTTGCCGGGCGTCTTCTGCCCAGGGTCAGTCGGACTCTGGCCCGGCCAGTGTCGGTCGATTGATTTCTCGAATGGCCCGCCAAAGACCAGAATGATGAGAGCGAGTGCAGCACCCAGTACAACGATCTGCCACTCGGCGCATGCGCAAGCCGCACCGATACAGGCGGTCACCCAGACACAGGCTGCCGTCGTTAGCCCATGCACGTGATGACCCTTGCCATTTCGGACGATAACGCCTGCACCCAGGAAACCGACTCCGGTCATGATACCCTGGATAACACGGCTCGCGTCGGTGCCGTCGACCGCGTGGATAGACAGAACGGCGAGCGTCGATCCGAGGGAAACGAGGGCAAGTGTGCGCACACCTGTTGCCTTGCCGTGAAGATCGCGATTGAGGCCCAGCACGGCGCCAACCACAGTCGCAGCGCCGAGCCTAAGGGCGATGTCAAGGATGTCCATAGCGGCAGAATTTGGCGGCAGCGGAAACCGGAACGACCAAGCAGAAAGAAACTTCAGCGAGCCTGCGAGCGCGCGAGCTCAGCGGCGGAGTGGACCTCTGCATAAACGATGGAGGAGCTCTCACGTCGGTCAGCGGGGCTGCAGCCTCATTGCTCGACCGTGCGGCGGCAAGAGACGACGCGGCGTGCAACGGTGTTGCTGGAAACGCAGGGGCGAGGATTCGTCATAATGTGCCTCCATTTTCCGATGGGTCATTGCGGCTGGCAACTTGCTTTGGCGCGCGATTTGTATTGGCGCAAAACCATGCGCATGTCGATCAGGTTCGCTCGCAATCCCGCAAAACTGACAAAATCGCATCAAGCGATGTAGCGCGGTCACCCGTCAACTGGACTACCTCCATATCATGATTTGCCTGCTGCATTGTCATGCCCAGCAGAGATATCGTGCGGACCGCGCGCCGGATTTGCGGAACTGCAAATTCCGGAGAACGAGCCAGGTTCGTCCATCATGCCAGGCAAGGTCAATCCGACCCAGTGCGAGGCGCTGGCTATGATCGCCGTGCAAGTCATGGCCGATGACGTCGCGGTGGGATTCGGCGGTGCCGGCGGCTACCTGGAAATGAATGTCTACAAGCCGCTAATTATCTTCAACGTCACCCACTCGATCACGATCATGATCGACGGCTGCGTGAACTTCCGCAAGTTCCTGATCGAGGGAACCAAACCCAATCTGAAGAAGATCAAGGAATACCTGGAACGCTCGCTCATGCTCGTGACCGCGCTGTCCCCCGTCATCGGTTACGACAAGGCATCCAAGATCGCTCACTACGCCATGGACAACGATCTCACGTTGAAGGCCGCCGCGTTGAAATTGGGCTTTGTCAGCGAGGCCGAATTCGATCGTGTCGTTGATCCAAGGAAAATGGTGATGCCCTACGTGGCAGTTGCATAGACGAATGCAAATGCAGCGTGAGCAATAGGATTAACTAACTTGAACCAAAAGGAGAATGAAATGACTGCCAGCAGGCGCGGAATGGACCTGCTTCAGGACCCTTCGCTTAACAAATCAACCGCCTTTACCGAGGCGGAAAAGCAGGCACTCGGAATCGTCGGCTTGGTGCCCGACGTCACCGAGAGTCCGGACGTACAATTGAGCCGCGTGATGATGCAGCTCGGCCACAAGAACACCGACCTTGATCGATACATCTATCTG
>Ga0210410_10002499_pt1 | contig 16445 bp, 19 predicted proteins | sample IncBWC4MmetaG_FD_161058 | JGI IMG/M metagenome (GOLD analysis project Ga0210410, IMG submission 161058) | Forest soil microbial communities from Barre Woods Harvard Forest LTER site, Petersham, Massachusetts, United States - Inc-BW-C-4-M | ecosystem: Environmental > Terrestrial > Soil >... | reverse complement strand
CGTCCACGGCATAGCGAGTATGCTGCCTCCGCTCCACCATTCCCTCCAGGGCAACCAGCCGCCTCTCCGGCCCGTTGTATTCCTCCTCCTCTACACTCAGCTCACGCTCATCCATCCCAGTCACCTCGCACCGACACCGGCCTATCTCGTCATCGGCACAAACCGCAAAAGCTTAAGGCCAAAATCCTCCCTCAGCGCTTTCACGCGACCGTCCCACCCATGTATCTTCGACGTGCAAAGGACAAATCACCATGATCAACTCGCTCCCCGCGATCTCCCGCCGCCGTTTCCTCGCCATCGGCGCAGCTGCAACCGCAGCCCCTCTCATCCCCCGCATCCTCCGCGCCCAGCAGCCACAGGACTTCCTCACCAAAGCCCGCGCCGCCAACGCCAACAACAAAATCACCTCCACTCCCCTCCGCCGCAACGTCACCTTCCTCGGCGGAGCCGGCGGCAACATCGCCGTCCTCGCCGCCAAAGAAGGCAAGCTCCTCGTCGACTCCGGCTACGCCTCCTGCCAGCCCCAGCTCACCGCCGCCCTCGCCGCCATCAACGCCGACCCCATCCGCGTCCTCATCAACACCCACTGGCACTTCGACCACACCGACGGCAACGAGTGGATGCACTCCGCCGGCGCCACCATCTGGGCCCACGAGAACACCCGTTACCGCATGACCTCCACCCAGAACATCGTCGCCTACAACGCCATCATTCCGCCCGTTCCCACCGGCGCTCTCCCCACCATCCTCTTCAACACCTACCGCGACCTGTCCGACGGCACCGACACCCTCAAACTCACCCACTACGACCCCGCCCACACCGACACCGACCTCTCCGTCCACTTCACCGAGGCCGACATCCTCCACTGCGGCGACACCTTCTGGAACGGCTTCTACCCCTTCATCGACTACTCCAGCGGAGGCAACATCAACGGCATGATCGTCGCCAGCGAACAAAACCTCGCCACCGCCGGCGCCGACACAATCGTCATCCCCGGCCACGGCCCCCTCGGCAACAAAGCCCAGCTCACCGAATTCCGCGACATGCTCGTCGGCGCCCGCGACAACGTAGCCAAACTAAAAAAAGAAGGCAAGTCCCTCGACGAGACCATAGCCGCCAAACCCACCGCCGCCTACGACGAAAAGTGGGGCAAAAAACCCGCAGCCTTCATCGGCTACGTCTATCAGGGCGTCTGAGAAAATACGACGATGAAGTTCCTTCGAATCCTTCTGTCAACTTTCATGCTCAGCGCGGCAGCTTTTGCACAACCGCATGATGGACGCTGGTGGCAAAGTACATTAGAGGACCAGCGAAACGAATACTTGAACGGGTATATGGATTGTGCTGTCTACGACGGAGGGCGACGAGACCTTCCATCCGTTGGGACAGTTGAGATTGCACAGGCAATTCAAGCTTTCTACGACTCAAACCCGAAAATGGCTAATGCGTCGGTGGTCACCGTTCTCAAGCAAGTCTCGAAACAAAAAGGCATGCACCGCAAACCTTTGCCAGGTGGGGAAGTCTGGACAAACAAGCACGCCTATTATGACGGCGAATATTGGCCTATCTCGGATATGGAACGAACAGGTTTTGTGCAGGGTCTTCGCGAGTGCTATGCGTCGCTTCCCTCAGAACCTCGCTTCTCAAAAGGCGACGCTTTTTATGTCGGTAAAATCACAGCTTGGTACAGCAACCCAAAGCGTAGCCACAGATTGCATACAAGCATTGCCAATGTCCTTGCGCTCTATGCCGACAGAAAACAAGAATCCGAGCCATCAAAGGAATAAAGAGCGGCAGTAATAGGGCCGAGCAATCAAGCTCAACTCTGTTCTTTACGCCGAAAGCGCTCCCCGGCCTACGCGTAGCACTTACACCGTCATAATCTCCTTTTCCTTCGCCTTGCACATATCCTCAATCCGCTTGATCTCCGCATCAGTCAGCTGCTGCACCTCATCGCTCGCCCGCTTCTCGTCATCGGCGGAGATCAGCTTATCCTTCGCCGCCTTCTTGATCTGATCGTTCCCGTCCCGCCGGATATTCCGAATCGCCGTCTTGTGGTCCTCAAGCGTCTTGTTCAACTGCTTCACCACTTCCTTGCGCCGCTCCTCGGTCATCGGCGGCACCGGCACGCGAATCACCTTCCCATCGCTCATCGGGTTCAGCCCCACGTTCGACGTGCGGATCGCCTTCTCGATCGCCGACACCATCCCCATGTCATACGGCTGCACCAGGATCAGCGTCGGCTCCGGCGTGCTCACCTGCCCCATCTGCGCCACCGGCGTATCCGTGCCGTAGTAGTCCACGTTGATGTGGTCGAGCATATGCACATTCGCCCGCCCCGTCCGCGCCGACAGCAGATGCCCACGGAAGTCCTCCACCGTGCTGTCCATCTTCGCCTTCATCTGCTGATGTGTCGCCTTCAACGCCGGATTACCGCCCATAAACGATGCCATTACAATCTCCTCTGGTGCAACCGATATTTTACAGAGACGTTTCGCAGCGTGCGAGGAAAGCCCGGCAAAATTCCCGCCCCTAAGACTCGTCTTCCTCCAACTCAGTCTCCATCGGTCCCAAACCCAGCCCGCGGTTCGGCTTCTTCTTGCGAACCGGATACACCTTCGCCGCCACCGGCGGCGCAAGCGTCTCCTTCACCAGAGCCTCCACCCCACTCCAGTACTTCAGATCCGCAGGCCGCGCAGAAGGCACCGCCTGCCGCATCCGGCAGTACCAGAGCGACCACTCCAGCTCTTTCGCATTCTTGTTTTTGATCGCAGCTTCAATCCGTCTGACCTCAGAGAACCCGCTCACGCTCCAGACCCCATCTCCCGCAGCCTCCGGCAAGCCTCCGCCAGATCCTTATCCTTCTTCGCAAAACAAAACCGCAGCAAATCCTCACCCTTCCCCGGCCTGAAAAACGCCGACCCCGCCACCGAAGCCACCCCCGTCTTCGCCAGCAGCGCCCTCGCCTTCTCCGCCGCCGTCGCCCCCGGCAGATTCTCCGCCGAAGCCAGCACATAGTACGCCCCATCCGGCACATGCGGCCGCATCCCTGCATCGCGCAGCGCATCGACGATCATCGTGCGCTTCACCTCATGTTCGGTCGCCAGTCCTTCATAAAACTCCGCCCCCAGCTTCTCCACTCCATCCGCGCATCCCTGCTGCAGCGGAGCCGGCGCGCACACATACGTCAGATCGTGAAAGTACCCAATCGACGGCACCCACTTCGCATCGGCAATCAGATACCCCACCCTCCACCCCGTCACCGAAAACGTCTTCGAAAACCCCGACATCAAAATCGTCCGCTCCCGCATTCCGGGAATCACCGCCGGACTCACGTGTTTCGCCCCGCCATAAATAAAGTGCTCATAGATCTCATCCGTAAACACGAACAGATCGAACTCCTCAGCAATCTCCGCCAACGCCTCCAGCTCGCTCCGCGTAAACACCTTCCCCGCCGGGTTCGACGGCGTATTGATCACCATCGCCCGCGTCCTCGGCGTCACCGCCGCCCGCACCGCCGCCACATCCAGCGTCCAGTCCGGATCGGCCAGCGCCACCGGCACCGGCACCGCCCGTATCGACCGCAGCGTACTCGCGTGGTACCCATAGAACGGCTCAAACAGCAGCACCTCGTCGCCCGGATTCAACAACGCCATCACGCCCGCCTGAAACGCCCCGGTCACGCCATTCGTAATGAACACCTCGCGCTCCGGATCCACTGCGATCCCCAGCGTCCGTTCCACCTTCCCCGCAATCGCCAGCCGCAGCCTTTGGATACCATCCATCCGCGTATAGATATTCAGCCCATCGCGAATCGCGCGAATCGCGCCCTCGGCCACCACCTCCGGCACCTCGGTATCGCATACTCCCTGCGCCAGGTTCACCCCACCCATGCGATCGCACTCCTGCGTCATCGCGCGAATCTCCGACTGCACCACACCCGGAGCCAGTTCGCTCAACCCCAGTCCCAACCCCAGTCCCCGTCCCAAGGCCACATCAATCTGTCCCATAAACCCACACTCCTTCACCGGCGTCTAGGTAATCTTACGTCCAGACCCACCCGCCGCTCCACCACGCTGCGATGTCCATGCAAATTCGCTCAAACAAAAAAAGGGCACAGCCTAAGCCGCGCCCTTGATTGCGCTCTCGTTGACACATCCTCGTGAAAAAATCGTCCGCCTAGTCGCTTCACTCCAGCCGCTTCACTGATGCTGGGGAGTCTCCGGTGCCTTCTGTTTCGCCTTCTCCTTGTCCTTATCCTTCACAAAGCCGTCCTTGCAGGGTCCGATATGCATGTTCTGCATGTCGAAGCTCTTCATCATCGCCTTAACCTTGGCCTGAAGTTCCTGATTGTTCACCAAAGCGCTCTGCGCCAACTCGCGCTGCACCGCCTCCATCTTTTCTCTGAACTCAGGTGCGTCGAACGTGTCCTTCATCTTGAGCTCTGCCATCTCCCGCTGCAAATCAGCCATGTGCCTGGCGAAATCGCCGTTCTTGAACTGCTCCATCGCCTGATCAAACTGTTCCTTCTCCTCCGGCGTCAGCACGCGCACATTCCCGTTGATGCTCACAACCTCTTCGCCATCCGGGCCCATGCGATACACATAACTGCTTTTCTTTTTGCTCTTCTCCTTATCGGCGGGAGCCGCAGGCCCAACTGCCGGAGCCGCAGGCGCAACCGGAGCAACCGCAGGCGCTGCCGGTGTCGCAGGAGCAAGCGCAGGCGCCGGCGCTGTCGCAACCGGTGCTGCGGGAGCAACCGCAGCAGGTCGCGCAGGCGCTGCAACCGGTGAAGGCGGAGCCATCGCAGGCACACTCTGCGGTGCCTGCAAAGCCGCAACCGGTGCAGCATACGGCGCTCGCAAAGCAACGGCGGCCGGGGCAACGACAGGCCTTGCCTTTACAGGAACAGCCGGCGCAACCGCAGGCTTCGCCGCTCTGTGCACACAAACCAGCGGCGCCACCACGGGAGCATCCGCAGAACCCACCACCGTCGCACGCAGCACCGCCGTCTGCACCCCAGGCAAATCCGCCCCGCCCTCCGCCGCCAGCGTCGGAACCACATGGAACGAAGTCGCCATCAGCGTTGCCGCCGCCATCGCCGTCGCCCCCGTCGCCAGCCGGACCAGCTTCGCCCGCGCACTCAGCACCGTCTTCGTCTCCATCAGTCGCATCACTCGCTCCTCCAGTACGTTATTGCTGAACAGGCCCACATACTCCGGCCGCTCCGCCAGTCCGCCGCCAAGCATCCTGCGCGCCATCGTCACCAGGCATCGCGCATAGCCAAGCTCGGAGCGCATCTCGCGCGCCGCCATCTCGTCGCAGGCCATCTCGCGCGTCCGGCATATCCTCCGCTGCACGCCATACGCCACCGGATGCCAGTTCACCGGCAGCGTCGCCAGCTGGCAAACGCCATTGGTCAGATAGTCCCGCCGCTTCACATGCGCCAGCTCATGCAGCAGCGCCGCCCTCACCTCATCCTCCGCATGTCCCGCAAAACCCTCCGGCAGCAACACCACCGGCGACACCGCGCCCACCACCATCGGGCTCGTCACCGCGGCGCACTCCCGCACCTCCGGCAGCCTCACGTCGAAGCTCCTGCCAAAGTCCCGCAGCACCGCCTCCGCAGACGAGCACAGCGCCACCTCCCGCGAAGTCTCCACCAGCCTCCGTGCGCTGCGCCATGCCCTCAGGACACGCACCAGCCCAAACAGCACCGAACCCACATACACGCCCATCACCCAGTGCGTCGCCGTCGCCGACAGGTGCACCCGCTGCACACGGGATGGCAGCCACATCCCCTTTGCAGCCTCCTCTTCCTGCGGCTGCGCACTATCCGCCATCACAGGAGCCGCCGTGTCCACCGCAAGCACGCCAGCCGATCTCTGAACAATCCGCGCCGTCGCCAACTCATCGAAGCGCGCGCCAGAGGCCGCGTTGGCCGCGTTGAGCTCGTTGGAAACCGCAGAAACCTCTCCCCCGCGTATCCCCCACGCCGGCAGCAGCACCGCAAACCCCAGCACCGCCAGCCACACTCTGTACTGCGTCCGCGGACCCGGCTTCATCAACCAGAGCAGAGCCCACCCCCCGGCGGCCAGTACAGGAAGTTGCCACAAAGCATTCGCAAGATACTCCAGCATCGCTCGTTCCATCACCGCTCCTCCTTGCCCGACTAATGGCCCGACTAACTGCCCGACTCTCCACCTGACTGACCTTCTGACCCTCCACCCGCCTCACGTTCCGCCGCCGCCAGCCTCTCCGCCACCCGCGCCAGTTCCTCCGCGCTGATCTGCCGCGCATCCACCATCGCCATCAGCAGCGCCTCGCTCGAGCCCCCGAACACGCGCGTCACCATATCCCTCACCGCATGTCCCGTCGCCCGCTCCCGGCTCACCGCCGCCCGGTACCGGAACGCCCGGCCCTCCTGCACCCGCTTCACCTTGTTCTTGCGCAGCAGAACATTCAGCATCGTCTGGACGGTCGTATAAGCAAGCTGCGCCTTCAACCGCGGCTGCACCTCAGAGACCGTGCTGGGGCCCGCCTCCCACAGCACCTGCATAATCTCCAGCTCCAGAGGCGTAAGTGCCTGATCCACCTTCCGTTGCGTGCTCATGTAACCTTATCTCCTAAGAACTTAGGAGATTATGACGAAGCAAAATTTGTTTTGTCAACTAAACCCTTAGGACTTTTACAAAATTTAGACATTTGGCCATCGCGCGTCCGCCATCCGCGATGATTGCCCAATAAATCCCTATAGATAAGAATTTTGATCCTGCCTCCGAGCTCGGTACCCTAAGCCAACCCGGTAGACTCCGCCTGCTCCTGCGCATGATAGCTGCTCCGCACCAGCGGCCCGCTCTCCACATGCTTGAAGCCCATCCCCAGCGCCTCATGCTTCAGGAAAGCAAACTCTTCCGGCGTGTAATACCGCGCCATCGGCAGATGATCCCGTGAAGGCCGCAGATACTGCCCGATGGTCAAGATATTGACGCGACGGTCCGCCAGATCACGAAACACCGCCAGCAACTCGTGCATCTCCTCGCCCATCCCCACGATGATGCCCGTCTTCGTCACAATCTGGTCGCCATCCCGATCCGAGAACATCTCCGCCGCAATCGCCTTCGCACCAGCCAGAAACCCAAGCGACCGCTCATACCGCCCGCCACTCTTCGCCACGCGATATAGCCGAGGCACCGTCTCAATATTGTGGTTCAGGATCTCCGGCCGCGCCGCCACCACCAGCCGTAGCGCCTCCTCCACCCCTTGAAAGTCCGGCGTCAGTACCTCCACCCGGCATCCCGGCGCCTGCATCCGGATCTCTTCGATCACACTCACAAACGCCCGCGCCGCCCCCACATTATCGTCGTCGCGATTCACGCTCGTAATCACGGCATGCGCCAACCCAAGCTGCGCCACCGCATACGCCACCCGCCGAGGCTCATCAAAATCAATCGGCTCCGGCCTCCCCTTCGGCACCGCGCAAAACCCGCACCGCCGCGTGCACAGATTCCCCAGCATCATGAACGTAGCCGACTTCTGATTCCAGCATTCGCCAATATTCGGGCACTGCGCGCTCTCGCACACCGTATGCAGGTTCAGCTCCCGCGCCATCTTCTTCAGATTGTGAAAGGTCTCCCCCATCGGGGCCTTGGCCTTCAGCCACGCCGGTTTAGCGGCGGGCTTCCTTGGCGCCAGATCAATCTGCACCAGCTCAGCGTTCAGTTGGATTTCCGAGGAAGCGACCGGAGGAGTCATCCCCTCCATTGTATCCAACTGAATCCAACGAGAACCGCTGCATGGGCGCCAGGCACCCGCCAAAACACCGCCGCACGGCCAACCTCGTACCCGCACGGCCAAATCAGAAGATCGGACCTCCGTGACCCTAGTGCACACCCAGTAAACCCCCGAAAGTCGTAGATTTACGCGCAAGAATGTTGCGAATCAATTCCGGATTGCCGATATCCTCCCGATAGTGACTCTAGCGACCATCTGCCCGGGCTCAGAGAGCACGCGGGGCTGACAAAAACAGAGGATAGAACCAATGACACGGACGATGACTGGACCACTCTCTGGTTTGCTTGGCTTAGCTTTAGTGTTCACCTCAACTGGGCGCATGCGAGCACAGGAGCCGCAGTCCGCGGCCTCCTCCCTCCCAAAAACCGCTCTCCCGATGGAAGACGGGAAGGCAGCAAAAGATGCGCCCCCTCCGACCCTGACGCAATCCGCCGCAGCACCGGTTATCAAGAACAAGAAGGGGAAGCAGGAGTACACAGGTCCAAACACGGTGATCGAGTTGCCGCCCACTCCCATGCTCGACGAAGAAGGAAAACAGCGGCAGGATCCCGATGGCAAGCTGATGTTCAACCCGCCTGTCAGGCAGCAGCGCGACAAAAAAGGACACCCGGTCTTCGACGAACTGGGCAAACCCCTAATGCAAACCAAAGACAACCTCGGATACGACGAGAACGGAAAGAAGCTGCATGCCCCGAAAGAGAAGCCGCCCAGAACCGTAGCGGTTTCGATCAGCCGTGGGACCCTGACGGTCGACGGGATGACAGGCAAGGCCGCGCTGAACTACGAGATCAAGGACCTCAAATACATTTACTTTTACGTGCCGGGAATCGGTACAACCGTCGTCTCGAACGATCCGTTTCCAGGCGCAGTCGAACAAAAGCATGCCTTCGACGATAAGACGCTCACTGTGACAGTAGGCGAACATGTCTTGCAGTTGTCCTCGGACAATCGCCTGTTGGGCAAGGCCCCGGAGTCTGCTTTCGTCCTAGTCGATAAATATTTCACGGTGCCAGCCAAGTTCCCGGTCATGGGTTATGGGCCAATTCGCGTGGCGCCTTACGCATGGCCCGGCTCGAAGAGCAACGGGGCAGTGAAGAGTGGCGACGAAGTGAAGAGCGCAGTCGAAGCCCCTCCCCTGCCGGTGGATTTACGCCCTACGCTGCTTCTCGAACCATGTCCTGCCGGCCAGATGCGAGCCGCAGGACCGCCGTCGCTGCCTGGGCAGACTGCCGCGCCGCATCCCTGTGTGCCCATCGCGCTGGGTGTTGCAACTTCGGGTGCGAATCGCGCCGTTCCTCCTGCCGCGAACACGCAAGCAACGAAGTAAGCAGGCACGCTGAGCGGCAGCTCAGAGTCTCCCGCGAGCGTAAGCCAGCGACTCAACCGGCCCAGGCCTGCAAAGCCTCCTCGCGAGCGTGCCGCAGCGTCTCCACCACATCCCCGGTCGGATAGAACTCCATCGCAATCACGCCCCGGTATCGCAACTCCGCCAGCTTCTTGTAGACATTCGAATAACCAATCTCACCCGTCCCCGGTTCATGCCGCCCCGGAACATCCGCCACATGAATCAACCCAACCTCATCGATGTTCTTCTCCAACTTCTCGATCAGGTTCCCCATCCCGCGCTGCTCGTGATACAGGTCATACAACACCTTCACCTTCGGACTCCCCACCGCACGAACAATCTCGAATGCCTCGCTGACGCCATCAAGATAGATCGACGGATTCTCCAGCCGGTCGATCGGCTCAATCACTCCCGTTACACCCACCGCACCCAAAATATCCGACGCCCGTTTCAGCGCCTCAACCGACGCCGCCCGCTGCACTCCCGGCGCAGCGCCCTCAATCCGCTTCCCGGACAAAAGAATGATCTGCCCACATCCCAGCCGCTGCACCGCAGGAATGAAACCCTTCAACTCCGCAAGAAACGCATCGCCCCCAGCGGGATCCGAAAACCCCGCCTTGACCCCCGACGTAGCATCCACGGTAATCTTCAGCGCCCGCATCCGAGCGAGGATGCGCCGCCAATCCTCCGCAGACCACCCCGCAAACTCACCCACCAGCTCCACATGCCGGTATCCCGCCTGCGCAACGCGCTCCAGATTCTCCTCAAAGCTGCCCCATTTTTTCAGCGCCCACATCATCACAGAAAACTGCGGACTCGCCTCCGCAAACCCCGACGCCTGTGCCATCAGCCCATCCGGCACCATCACCCGCGCAGCAAGCGTCGCTCCCAGCATCCGTCCGAATCCCCTACGACTCAGCATGCGCCATCCTAACAAACCGCGCACAACACGCCTGCCGCGCGATCAACAACTCACCCCGTACCACCCCGCAACTTCGTCCTCTCCGCATGCGCCGCCTTCGTCGCGCAATAGATCACCCGCTCCACCACCGCAACCACCCCACCCCCTTCATCCTTTATCTCCACCAAAAACCGCGCGTCGTACCGCCCTTCCGCCGCCACAGCCGCGCGAATCTCCGCCAGCCTCTCCTCGCTCAACCGGAACTCCGCCCGCACCCGTCCCTTCCCAGGTTTTTTGTAACGTATCGAAGCCACCTTGTCCCACACTACATACTCGCTTCCCAGATTCGTCGCCACCATGATCATGTAAAACGGATCGGTCATCGCAAACAGCGACCCGCCAAAGTGCACGCCCATATAGTTTTTATTCCACGGCCTCAGCGGCATCTCCACGTCCACCGCGCGCAGATCCTTATCCAGTCTCGTCACCTTCACACCCGTCCCCAACAACGGCGGCCACCACCCGATATGCCGCAGCCACCAGCTCATCGCAGCCGTTCTCTGACCTCAGGTCGCACTAAATACAGAAAAAAACACAATGTTAATCCCGCCATTACCAGCATTCCCGGGTTATGCAAAGCCCGCGACATGAATAAATATCCCAGGGATAGCATCAGCGTGCCACCCAACACTAGCGCCCAACCCCATCTTTTAAGACGCAGTAGACCGAAAACACCTACTACGATCATCGTGCACACCGGTAATACACCGTAACGCGCGCCTGTTCCCGAAAACTGTCCAGTAAACACCCCGATTACTCCCACAAGTGATACCACCAGCATGAACATGCAGATGCCCGCCACTCCCGGCAACATTCCATGCGCGCTGGCTTCCAGCCTTTTCTCGTCCAACCCAACCCTCATTCAGCGCAACCCACAACAGCGCCTGTCTTTTGCCGCCTTTGTTCGCTACTCTTTACTCCCTATTCCCTACACCCTGCTTTTTCACAACGTATGCAGATACGCCAGCAGATCATCGAGATCCTGCTGATCCATCGTATTCCCCATCGCCGGCATCAGCCCATGCCCATGCAGAATCGTCGCCGTCACCCGCTCATCGTTGGCCGGTGCTCCACTCGGCAGCGAAGGCCGCTTGAACACCCCAACCATCGTCGGCCCATGCAGCGGCTTATCCTTGCGATCGTAATGACAAGTCACGCAACGTGCCTGAAACACCGCATGCCCATGCATCTGCTGCACATTCAACTGCTCCAGCGGCATGGGCGGCGGCCCCGACTTGCACCCGACCAGCGCAACCGCAGCAGCACCCATCAACAAAAATCTAAATTTCCTCACTCCATTATTCTCGCATCACAAGCGCACTGGCCCGCCCCGCTACACACCCTACTCCCTACTCCCTATTCCCTGTTTTTCAATTCACCGCCGCAATCGCCGCCACAATCTTATCCATAGCCTCCCGGTCCTTACTCGTCTGCGGCATATGGTTCCCCACCATGATCGAGAAGATCACCGTCTTCCCGCTCGCACCCTCCAGATATCCACTCAGCGCCCGCGCCTCCCCCAGCGTCCCCGTCTTGGCAAACACATGGCCGGCGAGCGGAGCCTTGCCAAACCGCTCCGCCAGCGACCCATCCTCCCCACCCACCGGCAGACTCTTCTTCCAATCCGCAAACCAAGGCTGCGTCGACGCATACTGCAGCAACCGCGCCGTAGCCCGCGGTGTCACCAGATCATGCCCACTCAACCCCGACCCATCAAAGAAAACAAAATCATCCTTATCAATTCCAGCATTTTCCAAAAACGCCCGTACCAGTCGCGCTCCCTCGACGGTAGACCCTTTGCTACAAAAGGTCCTTCTCCCAAGGTGATGCAGCCACAACTCCGCATGCAGATTCTGACTCACCTTGTTCGTCACAACCACATCCTCCAACAACGGAGACGAGAGATGCGTCGCCAGAGTCCTCTCACTCCCAGCTACCGGTGGCGGTTCCATCAAGCACGGTCCGCTCTGGAATCCGCCTGTCACCACAGCGTTCTCCTGGCCCGGCGCCTTCATCCCCTCCAGAAAACCCTCCGCATCCTCTGAAATCCGGTGCTCCGCCCGCGCCTTCCCCGTAACCACAATCCCCCGTCTCTCCAGCATTCCCTTCAGCGCCACCGCCGCATACTCCGCAGGATCAGAGATCGCGACCTCCTCCTCATCCGGCTGCGCATCCACCCCAATCGACCCATACACCCGCAGCACCTTCGACCCGAGAGCCCGCTCCATCTGCACATGGCTCCCACTCTTCTTCTCCTCGGTCGTCACCGACACATCCAGCGTGTAATACGAAGGCACCGCCGGATCGACCACCACCGTAGCAGGCTGACCAACAATCGCAGCGGGCGTCACCGTCACCTTGATCTGGTTGTCATTAATCGTCAACGCCGACACCGGCGCTCCATACCCCCACACCGTGTCATCGATCGACCAGTCCTGCGGATACGGCTCCCACGGAAACAACCTGTCATCCCCCACCACATCGCCGTTCACCACCTTCAACCCCGTCGCCGCCACCTGGTCCGCCATCGCCTCCAGATACCGCAGCGGATTCACCTCCGGCAAAGGCGTAGCGCCCGTCTCAACCTTCGGCCTCAAAGCCGGAGCAACATAAGGAATCTCCCGCCCTGAAAGATTCGCATCTCCGGCGCCCACCAGCACCAGATCACCCGTCAGTGTCTCTGTTCCACCAAACACACCCTTCGCCACAATCTTCGTCTTAAACGTAGTCCCCGGCCTCAGCAACGCCATCGCCGCCGCCGTCGTATACAACTTCGCATTGCTCGCCGGCTGAAACAGCTGTCCCTCATTCAGCAAATAGATCGGCGCCCCATCCATCGCCGTCACGGCAATGCCCCAGTGGTCCCGCGCCACCGCCGGGTCCGCCAGCAGCGCACCAATCTCCCGCCCCAGCATCTTCCCCCGGTCCGCCCCCCGATCGACCCTGCGCGGCCCCTTCGCCTCCGCACCCGACAAACTCATCATCCCCATCAGCCCGCAGGCCGCCATCCACAACACAAAGCTTCGCATCCGCGCAGTCTAGCATCCGCGCACAATCCGGGAGCAACGAAACCGGGTGGCCCATCCTTTGCGGCTATATCGCAAAGGGTGGGTTATTCGCGCGAAGGCGCGAACCGTACCCCGCCCGGGCCACTAGAATCTCCTCATGCCCTTCACCCCCCGCAGCCATCACGAATGGCATCTCCGCACCCGCACCCTAGCCCTCGGCCGGCGAACCCTCATCATGGGCATCCTCAACGTCACCCCCGACTCCTTCTCCGACGGCGGTCACTTCTACTCCCCCGAGCACGCCCCCGAACGAGCCCTCGCCCAGGCCATCACCATGCTCGACCAGGGCGCCGATATCCTCGACATCGGCGGCGAATCCACCCGCCCCAACGCCACCCCGCTCACCGCCGAAGAAGAACAATCCCGCATCCTCCCCGTCATCCAATCCATCCTGCAGCAACGCCCCGAGACCATCCTCTCCATCGACACCTTCCACGCCTCCACCGCCCGCTGCACCATCGAAGCCGGAGCCGAGATCGTCAACGACGTCAGCGGCCACCTCTGGGACCCCGTCATGTCCGCCACCTGCGCCGAACTAAACTGCGGCACCATCCTCATGCACACCCGAGGCCGCCCGCAGAACTGGCCCACTCTCCCCCCTCTCGCGCCAACCGAAGTCCTCCCCCTCGTCCTCACCGAATTAGCCCAGCGCGTCAAAGCCGCAACCACCGCCGGCATTGCCCGCAACAAGATCGTCCTCGACCCCGGCTTCGGCTTCGGCAAACGCCTCGACGAAAACTACCCTCTCCTCGCTCACTTCGACCAACTCCGCCAACTCACCCTGCCTCTCCTCGCCGGCGTCTCCCGCAAGGGCTTCCTCGCCCACACCCTCACCCAGCACCCATCGCTCGCCGTCCTGCTCAATTGCGCCACACCCTCGATGGAAGACCGTCTCCACGCCACCACCGCCGCCAACACAGCCGCCATCCTCGCCGGCGCCCACATCGTCCGCACCCACGACGTCCGTCCCGCAGTCGAAGCCGCCGCCATCGCCGACCGCATCGTAGAAACCCTCTAGAAAAAAGATACCCAACACAGCAGTCCATCCTTATTTCGACCAACGGGAGAACCCACACACCTCATCCCGCCACGACAAGGTACACCCGCCACGAAGTGGCCGCCCCGCGCGCAGCGGGCCCGTCCGGCAGGACAAGTCATTTAAGAATCAACTAAACCGGATTCCCCACCGAATCCGTACTCCAACTCTCCGTCTGAAACGCGATAAACACCGCCGTCCAGGTCCCCTTCGAAGGCAGATGAATCAAAAGCGCCCCATCCTGCCAAACCCCATTGTCCTTATTAAACCCGCCAGCCGAAGGATTCCCCTGGTTCATATGGATATCGTGAATCCCGTCCACTCTCCCCTTATCGGAAAACGCACTCCCAAACGCATAGATCACGCCATCCATATCCGCGATCGTCATATTCAGCAGCGTCACCACAGCATTCTCCAAAGCCCTGGCCTTTGCACGTTGAATCGCCTCTGCCTCTACGCTTAAACCCTTCGCCTTCGCGCCCTGATTCGGCAGCAGCGTCATCTGCGCCCTAGTAATCATCGGCGCACCACCCACCGTGCTCCGCACATAATCCAGAGCCAACCCACCCGCCACACTCTTCAGCGCAGTCATCCCCATCGGCAACGCCAGCAACGCCGCAAGGTCCGGCGGCGCAAACCCCTCTTCAATCGCATACAGCACCTCCGACCCATCCACCGACTGAATATTCACCGCAACCGTAAACGGCCCACCCGCAGCCTGCATCGTGATCTGATAATGCGCACTCGCCCCACTCACAACCTTCCCCGCCGTCGGCCTCCCCGCCAGCACGCTGTAGTTCGCAATCGGCATCGTCGCTCCTTCGGTAAGGCCCTACTTTTCACGATCCGTCATCAGCCGACGCAAAATCTCCTGCCGTTCCGGTCCTAGTACACGGACTACAGGGTCACAGTCATACTTCTTGGTTGTCTGGTACGAAAACGCCCTAACATATTGATCCGATTTTTGATCAAAGCGCCACGCCTGTACTGTGAAATAGTGTGGGGAAAAGTGGACTTCACCATCGCTCCAGATAAAGTCCGCGGTAGCCAGAATCGGGTACGTAGAAGCACTAGGCACTGTCCACATCGCCCGGTCGCTTAAATTCGACACTCCGATAAATGGCAACAAATTGATAATTCTTCCGCTGTCGCTGTAACGCAGCACAGCCAACCGCTCAAGGTGCCGCTTCCTCCTGCAGAAAACATTGCCGAAAAGAAGACCCATGAGCCTCCATTCGCGAGTGGCAACCGTTCCGAACGAGGTTCAAGTCCGAATTCATAAATCACTTTACTGGACCCTGATGAGGCCTCGGGTTGCATTTGGTAGCAGAGGTTTTGTCGTCCAACAATGCAGAGCTTTGCGCCAGATGTGGGGGCGCCGTCACCGGATTCTTGTTGTCCTTTCGCAAGAGTGAATCGAGGAAAAGTAGTACCTGAAGAAGCCGTTGTTTGTCCCCAGGCCATTACTCCCAGCATTCCGAACAACATTGCTATCCACTTTCGCGACATATTCATCACTTTCAAAATGTTACCAACAATCGAAGACACCACCCATCTCAATCCTAGACGCCGGCCTCGTCTTCGACATCCTCCTCTTCATCCAACTCGTCGTCCTCCTCCAATGCAGCGGCATCATCATCTTCCTCTTCGAGCTCCGCATCCCTGCCATTGACAGCCGTCGCCGCATTCGTCGCCTCACTGTTCGCAAACTCAGTCGAATCACCTACCGAGCTATCAAACGTCGCCATAACATCCGGCCCAATTTCGTCAAAAAACTCATCCACATTCTGATCCTTCGACTTACCCGGCATACACACCTCCGTCTCCCGTTGGATGCGGATTACTCTTCATGCCATCCCGAAAAATCCGCAGGACGCCTTCTTTTCATCGGTGCTATTCTTAGGCGAAGGAAAAACGAAATGGCTACTATGATCGTCCTTCTTGCCGCGCTGCAGATCATTACGCTGGTCGTCGTGTTCGTTCTGTTGCGTAGAACTTCCGTGCCCGCACTGGACCCCCGTCTCAATCAGTTAGCCGACATGCTGCCAGCGCAGCTCACCCGTCTGGACGCCCGCTTCGAAGGCTTGGATCATCATCTGCGTAGCGAGCTCGCTCAACTCCGCACCGACACCGCCGCAGAGGCTCGCCGCACCCGCGAATCCGCTGCCACCGACTTCACCAACCTCCGCACCGAGATCACCAGCAACATAGCCGAACTCAGCAATCTCCTCAACACCGGCC
>Ga0210410_10002496_pt1 | contig 16462 bp, 11 predicted proteins | sample IncBWC4MmetaG_FD_161058 | JGI IMG/M metagenome (GOLD analysis project Ga0210410, IMG submission 161058) | Forest soil microbial communities from Barre Woods Harvard Forest LTER site, Petersham, Massachusetts, United States - Inc-BW-C-4-M | ecosystem: Environmental > Terrestrial > Soil >... | reverse complement strand
GGAGAGGCCGCTAGCGGAATTGTCATTCGGTCGGGAGAGAACAACCTCCCCATGGCAGCACAACTCGAAAAGGCTCTCTCTGATGTTGGCGTTCCGGCTCGGCAAGAGAAGGAAACCGACCCCACTGATTGGATTGAAATCTACGTCGGCCCAAAGCCATGAGGAGTTGTGAGCTAATATTTGGGCGATGCTCTCACACGCCCCCATCGAGTGGAATGACCCGGCTACGTGGCCATGGATGTTCTACGTATGGGCGGTGTTCGCCCTGGCGGGCTTGGCGAAGCCCGCGTGGAATTGGCTCCGACGCCAGAGAGCAGGTGGTTGGCCCACCGCCGAGGGGCGAATTGAATCGGTCGAGATAACCAAACCAAGCTTTTCATTTACAACCAAACGCGGATACTACGTTGTGGAACTCGGATATTCCTATTCGGTCGCGGGGACGCCGTATTCAGGGCGCTACAAACGGGATTTCCCGACTGAACCGGAAGCTGAGGAGTTCGTTCGTGACCTCAAAGGCAAGCCCGTAGCGATCCACTTCAACTCGACCAGTCCCACCATTTCTGCGTTGCTCGAACCCGATATCGAGGGCTTGCAGCAAAACCGTGCTCCCTCCTCGGTCGCTGACTATCCCTCAGCGGCGAACTCCGTTTCAGATTGGATCAGACCCTTCCTTTGGTTTTTCGTTTTCCTTTCTGCGATTGGTCTCCTCGTCAGTCTGTGGATTCATCTCGGAGCGGTGATGGGACGCCGCGTGGCACCGGAAGCTTTTTTCTGGATGTTGGGTGTCGGAATCTTCATCGTGTGGCTCCCAGCCGTCCTGGTGGCGCAGCGGCTCGTTGGTAGCACCAATCGCAGAGATTTCTGGAAGGTCGTTCTGAAGGGTTCGCCGGACTGGATGCGTTACATGGTGTACGCCTTTTTCGGCTATGCCTTTGTGAATTTCCTGCTCTTCATGGGCAAAGCCCCTAGTGGAGACAATGGGGCAAATCCGCCAGCGGTGGTTTGGAGAGGATTCTCCGGCCACTGGATGGCGTTTTACTCCGCCTCGCTCGCCATCCTTTATTCTGCGGCTCGTACCGAGGAGAGAAGCCTACGATGTGCCAATGGACATGCGGCATCCTCGAACGCGACCTACTGCACGCGCTGCGGTCAACCTGTGCTACGAGTTCGATAAGAATTGGAGAGAATCCGGGATGGCAAACTCGTGCCCCGTGCGCAATCGCGTCATCGTCGCATTTCTTTTTCTGTGCATCGCTCTTCTCCCAACCACGGTCGCGTATGCCGCGCCCACCGCTCGCACTGACAGCTACCAGATCGTTCATGTCTATCCGCACGACCCTAACGCCTTTACTCAAGGTCTCGCCTACTTGAATGGTAAGTTGTACGAAAGCACAGGACTCAATGGACGATCATCGCTGCGTATGGTCGATCTTTCCAGTGGGCGGATTTTGCAGAGGTACGACCTGCCAATGGAATACTTTGGCGAAGGGCTGACGGATTGGGGCAGCAACTTGATTCAGGTGACGTGGAAAACAGGAACAGCCTTCGTTTATGACCAATTCAGCTTTGCGTTGATGCGTACTTTTCACTATGAGGGTGAGGGTTGGGGACTGACTCATGATGAAAAGGCACTCATTCTAAGCGATGGCACCTCGATTATCCGATTTCTCGAACCAAAATCGTTTCGCGAGATCAAACGGATTTCCGTCAATGACCGGAGTGGGCATCCAGTCGTAAATTTGAATGAACTTGAATACATTCATGGAGAGATTTATGCCAACATCTGGCGGACGGACAAGATCGCCCGGATTTCTCCTCACACGGGAAGAATTCTAGGCTGGATTGATCTGTCGGGTTTGATGGACAAACGTCAACTCGCGGCGTCGGATGCTGTTCTTAACGGTATTGCTTACGACTCGACGGGAGATCGTCTGTTCGTTACCGGGAAGTTGTGGCCGAAACTGTTCGAGATTAGGGTGGTTCGGCACTAAGGCGACCAGTTTGGACGAGGCATTCCGACGGGGTTCTCGGGCCGATGTCTTAGTCTCACGCGGAAACTCCCGGATTTCGGTAGCCGACTGGCCGATGGAGCCTCTGCTTCGGCCCATCTTCGCGACTGGGTGAAGCCTTCTCAGACCCGTCGAAGAACTTCAAGAAATACACTCTAGATTTTGGCCTGGCTCCTCTGACAGGTAGGATAAGACTGCTCCGGTAACTAGGACCGAGCCTCCTGTTCGAATGTGGTTACTCTGGGGGAGTGGTGACAGAGCCTTCGTCTCATCTGCGCTAGGCCCGGAATTCCTCTACCGCTGTGTCTCTGCGATAACCCTAGGTGGGTCACCTCTGTGCCATTCACATTCGCGCGGATCGTCCGTATCATCTGGCGAGCATCAGAACAGCGTCGCAAGAGCGACCAACCGACGTTTTGGAGAGCGCAGGCAGGCATTCTGAGCCGCACCATCCCATAACTTCCGGCTCAATTCCGTCAATACGAAATGTCAAACACGCAGATCATCGGGTTTTACGGCGGCACCGAGCCAGATCATCAAGGTCGTTACGTCCACGAGATTCTGAATTTGCCGGATGACCAGCTGGAAGCCGTTCACGACTACATACAATGGCTCTTCCCTCTGTCCGAGAGAAGTGGCTTCAACGTCGCAGCGCCTGCCCTGACCCAAGAGTCCATTCAGGAATTTCGAAATCGTCCTGACCTCCAAGGCAGACTACGAGTCTCTTTCCTGCGGATGATGAACTTCTATGGGTTTGAGACTCGTTTCGGCAAGCAAATCACAGTCACTCGCGCTCCCAATTTTGGGATTAAATCAATTGGTTGGCTCTCCCCGAGCAATCACAATCATCTGAGGATCACGAGAATTCTGAGGTGCTTGACCATCCTTGGACTGGAAGCGGAGGCGAAAGCGTTCTTCGGCTGTCTGTCTGAGATTTACGAAGACGAGCAGAACAAAACACTACCCGCAATCAGCGACGAAACGACGGTTTTCTGGAGAGAAGCCGTAGGTGGTGTTGGGCAGAAGTGAGCAGCCGGGATAATCGTCCCCGATTTTCCTGCCCCACTCCGCGCTCAGCGAGGATCAGACTTCTAAATCGACACAGAACTCGGGGACACGGTGGATTCCAATTCGAACGTCCGGAATGGCGCAACCTTTTGCCTGCGGCAGATAGCTTCACATCGCTTTGGCTCCGTCCTCGTTGACAGAGCGAATGAATGACCATTCCTGTAAGCCCATCCATGCAAGGTAGCGTGCCGCCTCCTTGCCATTGCCATGCTTCCGCTCCGAATCGGCGGCATCCAGTCCACAAAGATCGTGATCCAAAAACACTACATCGAACTCACCACCCTAGGGAGAGGTTTTTGGGAATTTGCGAGCGTCGCGAAGCTGTATTACCACGGAAAACTGTTCCCAATCGTTGGCACCGCAGTAGGCGATAGACAAGGATGTGCAGGACGGAATTAACGGCCGGTTTACTTCAATGGTGATTTACGACGAGGCCGGCAATGGGAAGCTGGAGTTACGAGAAGAAATGAACACCGGGAAACATCCGTTTGTTTTCCACTTGCCGAGTTGGTCACACGGTAACTGTTGTACCATCGCCATTTCACCAACTGCCGGGTCAGTCGCTCATCGGCCTCGCTTTTAACCTGCCGCCTGCATGGCGAAACGGAATCTACGAGTGGTCAAATGGATTATGCGAGACTGGCGCTTAATTGGTCGCTATCAAGTCCTCACTTCGTCTTCGGATTATTGCTCCCGTGACCGGGAAGTACTTCACTCTTGTCAACCGACCGCACTTCATCACTGTCGACGTCTACGGTCACATCTTCGTAGCTCACCACTGTGGAACCATGTGGAACCACGACCGCCCCATCCTTCGGCACCGTCATCCCCAGGTTCGCCAAGCCCGTTAGACTCTTCGCCAGCGCGCGCAGTTCCTTTATGGTTTCCCTCGTCTTCACCAGCGCGTTGGTGTAGTCCTCCATTTCCAAGTAGCCGCTTATGAGCTGCAAATGGCTCGTCATTCTGTGAACCGATTCCTTCACAGTTTTCAGCATGTCGGTTTCTCCTTCCGGTTCCACGGAGTATCAGACAGCACTTAAGCCAAGAAGTCCGCCGTCTTTATCGGTGAGCCACAAAGTAAATAGCTTCCCTGCCATTCGGGCACTAACTCCCAACAAACTCAAGAAATTAGCCGGTGAAGGCAATCGTACCCACCAAGTGCTAACTCGTCTAGATGTTCAAAATTGATCACTCCCGAGACGATGCTGGACGAGTGATCGGCAACTCGGAAACTATCCACTGGTTGACGTAACAGGTGCGCCGTGAAAGGCACTCGACTTCAGCGGGTGAAACTCCCGCCCGGGAACTGGTTCGCTCCACCCGGTCGGCAGCGGAGGCAACGAAGCTGTCGGAGCTTTCGATGTAAAGGGTCGCTAGGCGACTCCGCGAGCGTGCAGGCCGTAACGTGAGTGAACGCTGAGCAGGCACCGAAACAATAATTGCAGGAGCCGACCTTACTTTTTCACGGGGAAGGCCGCTGGCGATGGGGACAGACGAGCGAACCAGCTCCATGGAACCTGCGGGGTAATCGCGACGGCATGTACGCTGAAAGAGAAATTCCTCTGTTTCAGTGACCTGTCTGCGACGGACGGAGTCTCAAGTCTGAACCCGCCAAGAGCGCTACGGATTCCGTCGACTCGCAAGTTTCACTCCCATCACTCAGGTCAATCATAACTGTCAATCCTCCACTTCCTGGTCGGTCTTGTTGCGCAGGATTGGTTTTGGAACTCGTGAACTGCGGAGATGCCGCTCCCAGTTCCGCGTACTTCGGCGCCCCACATGCCGTTCACATGCCGCTTGCACTGCTTGCCATGTACAAAGATCGTTAAAATTGCCTACCACTGCTCAGCATGTTGTTGAATGTACGTTTAGGCGCGGACTCAAATCCTACAGCGCCCACCATATCTTTTCTCGGGCTTGCAGGGGAATCAACGCCGAGAGCCCAACCCACAACTTAGCCCACAATCCACCGGCGTGCATGAGGGGCTAGACAGGACTACCTGGCGTCCTCTATATAATCACGATCATGTCTGCGCTTGATCCTTCTGCAATGTTGGCGGTGGCATTGGCGGAAGCTCATAAAGGACTGGCCGAAGGAGGCATCCCGATCGGAGCTGCGATCTTTGATGCCATGGGCAACCTCGTCGGCTCGGGTCATAACCGTCGAGTACAGAACAACGACCCTTCCATGCATGGCGAGACCGATGCCTTCCGCAATGCGGGACGCCAACGCAGCTATCGAAGCCTGACCATGGTTACCACGCTTGCGCCGTGCTGGTACTGCAGTGGACTGGTCCGTCAGTTTGGCTTCGGTTCGCTGGTCGTCGGAGAGAGCCGCAATTTTCAGGGCGGCGTGGAGTGGCTGCGCTCCCTTGGCATACGAGTCGTTGATCTCGATTCTTCGGAGTGCGCCTCGTTGCTGAGTGAGTATATCCGCAGAAATCCCGAGGTGTGGAATGAAGATATTGGAGAAGGATGACGGGTCGAGTGGTTGCGCAAACCGACCGGTGTAAGGTCTATTTCAACTAGAAGGTGAGACTCAGAGACATCTGGATCTGCCTCGGGCTGCTGATGGTCTTGTTGGTGATGCCTATACCACTGGAACTCGGGCATTGATACAAGGCCGTAAAGCTAGTGTCGCAGGGAGTCGTGGTTGAAGGCTGACCCACGTAAGGAAAGCCGTTGAAGTTGATGTTCTGGGTGATGTCTTCGATCGGAATATCGAAGCTGGCTGTGTTAGTCAGGTTGAAGACGTCCAACTTGAACTTGAGAGAGTAACGCTCAGTGATCTGCGTCGCCTTCAGGATTTCGATGTCGGCCCGCCTCTGCCAGGGTTGCCGGAAAATATTGCGCTGGCCATGATCGATGAAGTTGGTCTCGTACGGGTCATTCGTGGGAATAGCGCCGTTCAATGCGCCTTCCGCTAGCAGAGGAAGGCCAAAACATTTGGGATCGAGGGCTGGGGTGCCAGGATACACTCCCGAGGCCCCGGTGAGCGCCTGCTGGGGCGCGCAACCGGAGAGAGGAACGACGGGATTCGTGATGCCGTCGTTCACCCCGTAGAATACGCTTCCGACCGCGCCAGTGTAATCAATAACGCTGTACGGCTGACCACTCTCGATGATGGTCAAACCCGAAACGGCCCATCCATCGGCCACCTTGCCCTTCCATGAAGATGCCGGGAAGAATTTTGGCAGTTCGTAGGTATAGGTGAAATTGATCACGTGTTTGCGGTCGTAGTCGGATAGCCCGTAGCCGGAGCGCAGATTCTGAGGATTGTTGCCGTTATAAAAGAGGCCCATTGCGCTTTGTTCGTCGGTCGCGTGAGAGTAGGTGTAGGAGAAGCCAACTTGGAAGCCATGACTCATGCGCTTTTCAACGTGAGTCTGCAGCGCGTTGTATGCGGAGATGCCCGCCGCCGTATAGGACTCCGATTCGGCGGAATAGCCGATGTAAGGGACTCGGAGGTCAACATTTCCGCCTTCAAAGGTTTGCAGGTACGGCGTGCCGCTGTCCGGGAGGTTGCTGATGGGAAGAGTGGCGGGGTTGAAGGTTCCCGCCGTAGTCACAATCGAATAGCCGTATGTGTGATCCTGCTCAAACTGGGTTCCCTTGAGGATCGGGCTGGAGGGCGATGCAATCCGGGCCTGGTTGAAAGGCAGAGGCACGATTTCATGACGTCCGAGATTGCCCACGTAGCCAATTTCGATCGCGAGGTCCTTACGCGGCTGCCATTGAATGTTGAGCGTCTGGTTGAGGGTATAAGGGAGCTTGTTGGCGCGGTTGTAATCGGCGAATGAGAACAGCGGTATCGAAGTTTCGATTTGGCTCGCATTCGGCAGAAACAGACCCTGGGGGTTGCCGCTGGGAGGCGGATTTAGGGATGGCCCCCACGGGTTTTCGAAAGTGCATGATGTGTCGTATGCGTACGGGCTACAAGCCGTCGTACCCACCCACGGCGGAGTCTGGTTTACTCCGAACGGACCGCCCGCGATCAAACCTGAGGCAAACCCCGGAGAAAGGTAAGTGAAGAGTTCTCCGCGATCGTAGTACATTCCCCAACCGGCGCGCACCACGACCTTGTCATTAAACATCCTGGGGCTCCACGCCACCCCAAGTCGCGGTGCGAGGCCCCACTGGCGTCCTGTTAGGGTCGAGTCGCTGACGCCTTTCGTCGGAAAGAGATGATTGTTGCCCGCGACAATGAATCCGTTCGAAGTGATCTTGTCGATCGTCGGGTCATAGCTATAACGCGAAGGATCAAAATTGAAGAGTTTTCCGTACTTTTCAGTCAGCCCTCCGTGATAGTCGAAGCGCAGGCCGGCGCTGATGCTGAGATTGGGCCGGATCTGAAACTTGTCCTGCACATAGGCGCCGTTTTCTTTCGAGCGGTAGTAACGATTGGCATCGCCCTGCAAGAACTGCGTAGCAATAAATCCATCCGCGGTATAGGTGATGGGCGTGCCCGTGAGGAAGCTGGCGAAGTTGGTGAAGCCGATGATCCCCGAATTCGTTCTTTGATCGCGCGCGTTGAGCTGGGTGTAGGAAAAACTCCCGCCGAACGTGATCGTATGCTTGCCATGGATCCAAATAGTGTTGACGGAAGGCATCCAGCGGTTTTGAAACACTCCGGTGAAAGCGCCCTGCGAAGCTGCCGTCGATCCGATACCCAGCCCGGCGTTAAAAACGAAGTTTGGATTGTTCGGAGAGGCGTTCCCTAAATCATCCACAATTGTAATTCCCGGGAAAACTGAAGAGCCGAAAGCATTGATGCCCATGGTTTGGGGAGTGAATGCCTGACCAATCGTGCTGTATGCCTTCTCGCGAATGAACCCGAATACTTCCGTGATGCTGAAGTTCGGCGTAATGGTCTGCGTGTTCGTAATACTCGCAACCTGACTGCCAGCGTCTAAATGTTGCGGAAATCCTTTGACCGAGGAATACCCGAAGGGCGCGGTCGTTGGGTCGTGCTGGTAGTAATACTTCAACGCGAGCGTGTCTTTGGAACTTAACAGGTAATCGAGATCGGATACTGCCTGGTCGGTGATGAAATAAGCCGGCTGCGTTATAAAGGCATTTTCCGGGAAGTTAAGGGTTGGCGTGAAAGACGGATTCGCTGACGGTATCATGTACTGGCCGTTCGGTAACTTGTAGTTCAACATGGCGTAAGTGACCGGATCGATATTGAGTGTCCCGGTTGCGCCCGGCGGATTAGGAGCTACCACCGGATTCACAACCGTCCCCCAGTTGTTGAGGACGACGGCCGCCAGCGCCGCGGGACTGCGATCGTCGCTCAGCCCGGGAGGCACCGCCGTCCGCGAAGTTCCAATCTCCAGATCGGAAACGTGAGTGTGCTGGTAGCTTACAAAACCAAAAAGCTTGTTCTTGATGACGGGTCCGCCGAGAGTTCCGCCCGCTATGTATCGGTGTAATTGGGGAACTTTTTCATTGCTGGGGATGTTGGCGTCCTCGTTGTAGAAAAAGGGAGCGCTGTTGAGCCAGTCCGTTCCGCGGTGAACGTAAGCGCTGCCGTGAATGGCATTGGTGCCGGAGGCGGTGCTCATGTCGATGTGCGCGCCGCTGGTGGATCCCTGCTGCGCATCGTACATCGAGGTATTGACGCGGAATTCCTGAACCGTCTCCGGTGCCGGAGTCGGCAATGCCTGCCCGATGGCCAGATACGGCGACGCCGAGGTCTGAACTATTTCCGCGGTAGTGTTGGCGGCATTCGCAACGCCGGTATTGTTCACGATGCGCGCGGAACCCACCGAACTCGTGGTCTTGCCATTAAACAGATTGCTGGCGTCGACGCCATTGAGCAGAAAAGTGTTGCTGGTATCGCGCTGGCCGTTGGCCCAGATCGGCTGATTACCGAGTCCGGCGTTGGCGCCGGTGCCTTCGGGCAGTTCCGCATTGACTCCGGGAGAAAGAATGGCGAGGCCCGTGAAGCTGCCGGTCGGCAGTGGGACGTCCTCAATCTGATTTTGTTCGAGGATGTAGCCGTTCGTCGTGTCGACCGCATTCATCAACGGGTCGGCCTGCACTTCGATGACCGTGCCTACCTGGCCGACCGGCAGCGCCACGTTGATGGTTGCCGTGCGATTCGCCTGCACGGTAATCGACGGTATCTTCTGGGTTTGGAATCCGTCATGAGTGAACGTCAGCGTATACGTGCCGATCGGAAGATTGACGAAGTCGTAGCTGCCGTTGGCGTTGGTCTTGAGGCTGCGGGTCAGCTTGGTCTGGTCGGCGACGATAGTCACGTCGGTATCCGGCAGCACGCCTCCGGTCTTGTCAGAGACAGAACCAGTGATGCCGCCGAGTGTCTGCTGCGCGTGAGCATGGGGCGCAACCGCAAACTGCATTCCTAAGGAAAACCCGGCGAGGAGAACGAGCAACGCAACTCTTTTAGTCATCCATGGCCTCGGAGAAGTTTTGAAGACACTCGTACCACAGCGCTTGCCAGCAGTTCGGACTGCCGCTGTCTTGCTGGACCGATATTCGCGGCAAGGCTGGGTTGCTCGCGTTGGTTCGCAAAAAAGACGGACTAAATTTACTCGCGTTGGGAGCGGAATGAAAGCCTTCCCTTAGTGATAATTTCTTTGGCACAGATCAGATATTTTTATGGCAGTGGTTGCGCGTGGGAGTCCGACCTCAGCTCTCGGTGGGCGCTGCCTCCTTGCGACGTCCGCGAAATGCGAACCACAGAAGTCCAGCCGTCAGGTAGGCAAGATAAACGTAGGGAAGCTTGCCATACGGTCCCTCGGGTACAGGATAAAGATTTCCAACCAGTGCAAGCAGCATGGCGGCACCGGCCAGCCAGGGCACGATTTGGGCTCCGGGGCGGAAAACCTTGTGGTCGCGCAAGTAGCGTGGCAGGGCAAGGCAAACCAAGGCGTAGGCGACGATAAAACCGTAGGTCGCCAGTGAACCCAGCCAGCCGTAGACATCCAAACCGCTGGCGCCGCGGGCAGCAAGCACCGCTACCGGCAGCAACGCGGCTGCGCCCGTGATGATGACAGCGCGGCTAGGCGTTTGATTTTTCGCATGCGTGGCTTGCAAAGAGTCGTGGGCAAGCCCGTGGTGTGCCATCAACATCAACACGCGCGCCGCTGCTGTAATACATGCCAGAGTTCCCGCAAACATACTCACGAGCACGCCGATATCGATCAGGAGTCCGAGCACGGGGATGCCTCCCACCTGGGCCAGCACGTACATCGGAGCCTGGCTTGCGCCCAAATCCTGACCCACCGTGTGGAAACCCAGAACTTCCGCATAGGCACAGACGGTAAAGAAAGCTCCGGCGAGAACGGCGCTTTGGATAACCGCGCGCGGAATTGTCTTCAGCGGGTTGCGCGCCTCCGATCCCAAGGTGGTCGCGCTCTCGAACCCAACGAAGCTAAATAGCGCGAGCACCAGTCCCAGCCGTAACCCGCTGCCGGTCATACCGTGGAGATGGACTTGTTCCACATCCCAGTGCCAGCCATGGCGCAGCAGAAGCAGCGCGACCACGATCACAATCACCGTGACGGATGTGGCTTCAATCCACAGCATGAGGCGTGCCGAGATTTTTACGTCGCGGTAGGCAATCCAAATCGAAACGCCCGTGACCAGCGTGGCCAACAATACGGTGGAGTACACATGTCCTGTAGCGTCATGCAGCAGTAAGTTTGCGTAGTGGTAAAAGCCGCCAATTACGCTGGAACCGGTCGCCACGTAAGCTAGCAACAAACTCCATGCGACCGTCGCGCTCAACCATAGAGGCAGGGTCATCGAAGCGTAGGCGTACAACGAACCAGGCGATGCGGAATGCCGAGCATAGCGGCCGATGCACAAGGCAACGAGCAGCACGGCGGCGGTCGCCAACGCATAGGCCAGCCACGTCGCATTGCCGGCGAGCGCGCAAACTAACGGGATCGTGGCCGCAGGCGTGGTCGTCGGAGCCATGGTGGAGACGGACTGAGCCAACGTCTCCATGGGAGAGAGAATCTCGTGACGCAAACCATAGTCCGTGGTCGGGGGATTCTTTGAGTCGGCTGGAGTCATGTGGGGGGTTGTTCCTCAGGTTGCATTGGGGTCGGATTGTACATCAGCGCTCGGACCCACTCTGGAAAGACAATCGAATGCGAAATGCGGTGTATTATCTTGCAACGCTTCATCCACGGCGTTCGATCGCGCCGCTGGGAGAAGGAACAGTCGATGAAACTTGAAAGAAAGTTAGTGCAGAGTCTTCCCAAGGTCCTTTTGCACGAGCATTTGGATGGTGTGCTGCGGCCGCAAACCGTGATTGAGTTGGCCAAAGAAGTGGGCTACGCGGAACTTCCGACAACCGATCCCCGGGCGTTGGCGGAATGGTTTCAGCAAGGCGCACATCACGGAAGTCTCGCCAAGTACCTCCAGGGTTTCGCCCACACCATCGCGGTCATGCAAACCGAGGAGGCTCTGGAGCGTGTCGCCTACGAACAGGTCGAGGATTTGAGCAGAGATGGAGTGGTGTACTTTGAAACCCGGTTTGCGCCCATCTTTCATGCTAAGAAAGGATTGACCCACCAACAGGTCGTCTCGGCCGTCTTGAAGGGCCTGGAGCGAGGGCGCAAGGATTTTGGGATTGCTTCGGGCTTAATCATCTGCGCCATGCGCAACATGGATGTATCGCTCGAGATGGCGGAACTCGCTGTGGATTTTCGCGAGCGCGGAGTTGTCGGCTTCGATCTTGCCGGGGAAGAAGGCGGTTATCCTCCCAAAAAGCACGTTGATGCCTTTCACTACATTCAGCGGGAGAATTTCAATATTACGATTCACGCCGGAGAAGGCTACGGCAAGGAGTCGATCTGGCAGGCGATTCAGTATTGCGGGGCGCATCGGATCGGACACGGAACGCGGCTGATCGACGACATCGCGGTCGTCGACGGGAGAGCCGTGAAGCTGGGCGATCTGGCTCAATACGTTCTCGACAAACGCATTCCGTTGGAGATTTGCCTCATCAGCAACGTCCATACCGGGGCTACGCCCAGCTTAGCCGAGCATCCTTTCAAGATTCTTTATGAGGAAAAGTTTCGCGTGACCCTCAACACCGACAACCGGTTGATGAGCAGCACCAGCATGACTCGGGAGTTCGAGGCTGCGGCGGAGACTTTTGGTTTGTCCATGGATGACTTCGAGAAGATCACGATCAATGCGATGAAGAGCGCGTTTCTGCCTTACAAGCAGCGCTGCGATTTTATCTACGCAATCATCAAGCCCGGTTATGCCAGACTTCGAGAGTCGGCGGCCACGCCGACTTATTCCGAGCGATAAGCGTTACTGGGAGAGCGCCGCCAGAGTTTCCGCGAGCACCAATGTTCCCCGCGCAATATCTTCCGGGGAAGCATATTCATCGGGTCGATGACTATATCCGTTGCGGCAGGGGATAAAAAGCATGGCGGTGGGAGCGATGCGCGACATGAACAGCGAGTCATGGTAGGCGCGACTCACGATGGGAACAAACTTAAGATGGTGTTTTTTGCAGGATTCCGAGAGAGCTTTTACCACTGCGGGCGCACAATTGGCAGGAGCATCGGCGTTCAGGACCTCGGTGCGAATCGGAACGAGCCGTTTCGCCGAGATCGCCTGACTTGCAGCCTCTATCTGCTGCATCACGTCATCCCGCCGTTCGAGATCGGTATCGCGAATGTCGGCGCTGAGACGAACGCGGCTGGGAATGCTGTTGACGGCGCCGGGAAACACTTCGCAGATGCCGACCGTCGCTACTGTGTCGATGGCTCCGCTGTTTCGCGCAGCATTCTCGATCGCCAGAATCAGTTCGGCTGCGGCGCAGAGCGCGTCGCGCCGGTCTGGCATCAGAACTCCGCCCGCATGCCCGCCTGAACCCTCGATGGAGATACGAAGACTCGCCGGCGCCGCGATGCTGGTCACGACTCCCAGCGGGATTCCCTGTGCCTCGAGCCGAGGGCCCTGCTCTATGTGCAGCTCAATGAAAGCGCTGTAATAGCCGCTCGGCAGTTTGACCGGTTCAAGATCTCCGCGGACGCCGGCTCTTTCGCGAACTTCATCGAGCGATGCGCCCTCGCTGTCTTTGAATTGCCGCGCGGCAGCGGCGGAAAGAGTCCCCGAAAGCATTCGGCTTCCGAGGCATCCGATCCCAAAACGCGTGGGCTCTTCCGCAGTGAACACCAGCAATTCTATGGACTGCCGGGGACGGAATCCGCTGCGTTGCAACGCTCGAATCGCCTCCAGACCTCCGAGAACTCCGACCACTCCGTCGTATTTTCCTGCGTTCGGAATCGCATCGATGTGAGAACCGGTGCCGACTGGCGGCAGCGTGGAATCAGAACCGATCCAGCGCGCGAACGTGTTTCCGATCGCATCGTGGCGGACAGCAAGGCCAGCTTCTTCGCAGCGGGCCTCGAGCCACGCGCGCGCCTTCAGATCGGCGGGCGTAAAAACAATTCTCGTAACCGCGGGCGGCTCCGCATCGGAAATCAAGCCAAGGGCTTCGATCTCCGATATCAGCCGGTGCCGGTCAACTTCGATTTTCATTCTTGTGCGTCTGCCAACGGATGCCGGTTCCAATTCTTATAGATGAGATATTTGGCGGGAACTTTTCCGATCGCTGCAAACCACTGTGGACACCACGGGGCCATCCAGATGAAATCGCCGGCTGTGACTGGATACCACGAATCTCCGAGCCGGTAGATTCCTCCTCCTTCCAGCATGATGAGGCCGTGCTCCATCACATGCATTTCCACCATGCTGAGCGCGACGCCCGGTTGGAAGACCATGGTGTTGACTGCAAAATCGAAGCTTATCTCGTCGGGCAAAAGACATTTGACCTGCAAGCCGGAATCGTCTCCGAGCGGATGCGACGCAACTTTGTCTTCGTGCGACACGATTAAGTGTGGGGGCGCGACCCCTGGAAGCGACTCATACGATTTTTCGATCACAGCTACGCGGCTCTTCTCGGTCGCCGTGATTCGGTGCGGTAAGCCCGCCGGCGCATGGGCATAACCGCGCGCGACAAGTTTGCTTTGCTTGTCCGGCGTCTCCAGTTTGACCGCGCCTTCCCTGACGAAAATAAAGCGTTGCGCCATCGTGCCGCCCAGTTCGCCGCCGGGTTCAAATTCCGCCGTGTACTGCGTAAAGCCCGCGCCCAATGCCGGCCCTATGTGCACAATCGCCGCGCACCCTCTCATGCCCGGTAGCGTGGTGCGCACAAATGTGTCCGGGGTCAGGAGCAGATGGTTCGGCTGTTGTGCGCTTCGTGTACGGCCGAGATTATGCATGTTGTGTCTTTCTTTGAAACTGAGATGACGACGCCAACTGATCGAGCAGGTGCAATCCGCAAGCGATAGCCTTCGTCACGTCGCCGGCTTCCACCGATTCCGCCGGATCGTGGCTGATGCCGCCCGGCGTACGCAGAAAAATCATGGCGGCGGAAACTTTTTCCGCCAATATCATGGCGTCGTGGCCCGCGCCGCTCACCATGCGGTATGGCTCGCATCCCGCTTTGCTGACGGCTTGTTCGACCTCGCTTACGAGAAATGGATCCATGGGTACAGCCCGCTGGTCCATCAGCACTTTGCATTGCACCCTTAGCCCGCGACGCGTGGCAATATCTTCGGCCAGCTGAACCAAATAGTCCACGGCTGCTTTTCGCGTTTCGTCATGCCGGTGACGCGCATCCAGACTCAGTCGCGTCTCCCCTGCGATGACGTTCGTCGCGCCTGGTTTCGCTTGAATCGCGCCCACCGTAGCCACGAGTCCGGAAGTACTCACAGCCCGGCGTTCGACCGCACCGATCCACTCGGCAGCGGCGGCCAGCGCATCATGACGGAGATTCATCGGCGTCGTTCCAGCATGATTGGCGTGCCCCACGAATGCGAGCTCCACCCGGCTTTGGCCGGCGATCGCTTCGACGACTCCGAGCGGCCGGTTGACGTTCTCGAGCACCGGCCCCTGCTCAATGTGAAATTCCACATAGCCCAAAACATTGTCTTGCTCTTGCATTGCGGCCTGCGCAATTTCTGCTGGATTCAAACCAAATTCCTCAATCGCCTTGCCTATCGAGATTCCTTGCGCATCCCGGCGGCGGAGCAAATCCTCATCCAGGCTGCCCACAAGCGCGCGGCTCCCGATAAACGGCGTACTGAAGCGAACGCCCTCCTCTTCCGAGAAACCGACGATTTCGATGGCAAAGGGAAGCTTCCGGCCGTTCAAAGCGCCAAGCAGCGCAATGGGAAGAACCACTCCGAGAACGCCGTCGTACGCACCGGCGTTGGGTACGGTATCAAGATGCGAGCCCATCATCAAGCGCGGCGCATCCGGATTCGCCCCCGGGTACCCCATCCGCAAATTTCCTACGGCATCGACCCTTGATGAGACTCCGAGAGGAGCAACCCATCCGGCAATTTCGCGATGGCACTCCCGCATGGGCGGGGATAGAAATGTGCGGCGGATGCTGCCGGTATCTTCACTGAACCGGGCGAGAGTCTGGCAACGAGCAATGACCTCGCTGGCGCAATCTCTATTGTCACGGCTTGCCTGCACTCGATTCACCCTTACCGGCGACTGTGAGCTCTCCGCTGCGTCTAGGCTTGGCGAATGACTTTTGCCGCCGCCCAGCCGGTCAGGACGAGAGCGGTCAGGATCTCCCAGCCATACCTGTTTCCGTAGGTTGCTACAGGAAAATGATTGCTGATCATGAGAAAGACTACGGGCACTGCCATGAAAGTATTGTGCTTGGAGCGCAACTTGGCCTGGGCGCCAAGGGCCGGATCAAACTCGGCGCCGGCAGCAGCGGCGGCGATCATCTTGCGCTGAGCGGGAAGAATTCGAAACCAAACATTGGCCGTCATAATGGTCCCGAACATCGCCCCCACGTGGATAAAAGCGGCGCGCCCACTGAGAACATGCATCAGGCCCCAGGAGATCGCGGCAGTCATCACCAGCGAAAATGTCGCGAACGCCCATACCGAGTTGCCAAGATACGACCGAACCGCCAGATCATAGATGTGCCAACCGGCGGCCAGAACCGCTAGCCCGATGGCAATGCCGGTAAGCTGAGAAATGTTGGCCACGTCGGGATCAAGGAGTCCGCCGGTGAAGTAATAGACGAGGACAAGCAGCACCATGCCGCTGACCCACGTCATGAAAGCTTCCCAACGAAACCAATGGACCAACTCGGGCAAGACTCCAAGGGAGCTCTGTTTTTCGACAGCGTAAAACCCGCCGCTATGAACCATCCACACCGCCGGAGGCATTTTTGCTGCCGCGGCTTCCTTCTCGAGTTTTCCGAATTGGCCGTCCAGCCAGGTGAAGTAATAGGTTTGGCCGACCCACATAATTCCCGCAAAAACATGGAACCACCGCACCGCGAGGTGGATCCA
>Ga0210410_10002494_pt1 | contig 16464 bp, 16 predicted proteins | sample IncBWC4MmetaG_FD_161058 | JGI IMG/M metagenome (GOLD analysis project Ga0210410, IMG submission 161058) | Forest soil microbial communities from Barre Woods Harvard Forest LTER site, Petersham, Massachusetts, United States - Inc-BW-C-4-M | ecosystem: Environmental > Terrestrial > Soil >... | reverse complement strand
CTCAAGGATCGGATCATGGCTGCCATGGACTATTTCAATCAGGAGCCCGTCGTTCACACCTGGGCCTATAAGCTCGACAAGGCGGCCTGATATGATTCGAACTTCGAAAACGCTGGTCTAGTCGTCTCGGCGACTGTCGAGAATAACGGCACCCTCGGCGGTTCTGGCTCGGGACTTGCCGTGTTCGGCATCGCCAGCCGCACCTTAGTGGGTACTGACGGCCAGGAAGGCGTTTTCTCGGGCGGTACCGACATCCGCGGCACGGTACTAGCAGGCGGCCGGGAGTTCATCCTCTCGGGCGGCATTGGCATTTCCGCGACGCTTGCCGGCAACGACGCGGACCCTGCGACCTTCGCGGCCGAGATTGTCACCAGTGGCGGCCGTGTCTCCCGTACAGTGGTCTCAAGTGGCGGTGTTCTGGTCGTTTCCGCCGGCGGGCTCGCTGTTTCAACGACTGTCAACAGCACGGGTATCGGCTTCAATCGGCACGCACTGGCCCTCTCGGGTGGGACCGCCAGCAGTACAACGATCAACAGCGGTGGCCAGGAAGGCATTTTCGCCGGCGGCACCAACATCGGTGCCACGGTTAGCTCCGGCGGCGGATTGTTCGTTCACAGCGGCCTCGCCAGCACCGTCAAGGTTCTGTCTGGTGGCTTGGTCAGTGGTGGGACCGCCGTGTTGCGCAATGTGGTGACGGCGCTGAACGGTGGAATCGTCAGCAATCTCAGCGTCAGCAGCGGTGGCGGGGTGGTCGTCTCTTCCGGCGGCATAGCCAGCGGATCGACAATCTTGAGCGGTGGCACGGAACTCATCGCCTCGGGCGGCACCGATCTCGGCGTGACGTCGGTTGCATCAGGCGGGCTGCTGGAAACCTTGATCGGCGGCACGGCTATACTGAGCGGTACCGTGGTCATTTCCGGCACGCTGTTCGCCAGCGGCGCTCGCAGCCTCATCGATATCGTTGGCGGGGCGACCGTCACTGGCGGCGGCATCGCCAAGATCGCCAATGGCATCCTCAATATCGAGGGCTCCGGCGACAATCAGAACGTCGTATTCCAGTCCGCCGGCACCGGCACGCTGGAAATCTCCGATGCGCTGGGCAACACATCCGCCTTCGGCGGCACGGTGTCCGGCTTCGGCCAGAACGTCCACCAGTTCATCAATCTCACTGGCGTCCACTTCGTTTCTGGCGTGGGCAAGGTATAGTTCCAGCACCGCGAACAGCGGTGTGCTCACAGTAACCAGTGGCGGCTCGGCGAACGTGGTGGCGGTGATCGATTTCAGCGGTCATTATGTGACCTGGAATTTTCACCTTACTTCCGGCAGCAGCGGCACGGTGGAGATTTTCGATCCGCCGGTGGGCGTGCAACAAACAACCTTCGGCTCTCATCAAACGCTTGGTTACATAGAAAAAAATTGCCGAAACCGCCATCGGCGATATCTTGGCCGGCAAGTTTGCGCTGCTCTGCAATTACATGGCATCGGAATTTACCAACACGGTCGGTGGCCATGCCGGCACGTTGCCCACGGAGCCGCAGCAAATGGAGCAACCGGTCCTGACTCACCCGCATGCACGATGAGCGACTATACCCACCGCGCGGCGGGGAGAGGTAGAGCAGCGCGAGCGGCGCGGAGAGGTACAGCGGCGCCAGAGCGTGCCGGCGCGGCCGCCGCGCTTGCCGGCAGCGATTGGTTTCTTCTTTACCTTAACGCAATGTCGCCACGGCGTTAGCGATGCGCGCTCAGCCAATCTCCAGTATCACGCTCCACGGGTCTCCATCCTTATCAGTGCATGTTGTGACACGGGCGACGACATTGACGGCGTTTCGGGATGCGGCTCCGGCCGCGGACGTGGTGCTGCCGGCGGCGGCGGCGCGCCGCGAGGCCGGGCGCCACGCGCCGCACGATCTCAACCTCCGCATTCACGGCGATCTGGCAAATGTCGAGGCCGAGTGGAGGCGGTTCCTCGAGATCTGGCGCGAGCTGCGGCTGCGGCTGCGGCTGCAGCAGGATCCGCTCTTCCGCCACGACTGGATCGATCTGGAAAAGATGCCGCAGACGCTCGGCGCCCAGCGCAATCCGTTCACCTATCTCGACGTTTCGCCCAACGCCAGCGGCGCGCATCTCACGCAGCTCGGCGGCGACTGGGAAGAGTTTTATACCGCGAAGCGCTCGTCGGCGACGCGCCGGCGCGACCGCGCCAAGCGCCGGCACATGTCCGAACACGGCGACGTCCAGTTCGCGACGGCCGCGGAAGCGGCCGACGCCCGGCGCACGCTCGAGATTCTGATGGAGCAGAAAAGCCGGGCGCTCGTGCGCAAGGGAGTCGCCGACATGTTCGCGCGTCCCGGCTGGCGCGAGTTCTTTCTCGATCTGGCGACCAATCCGCGGACGCGGCAGCTCGTTCATGTCGCGCGCCTGCAGGTCGGCGCCGATGCGGTGGCGGCCAATTTCGGCGTCGTGTTCGGCGGCTGCTACTATCACGTGTTGGCGAGCTATTGCGAAGACAGCCGCGCCGCCCACTTCGGGCCGGGCGCGCTGCATCTGCGCGAGCTTCTCAAATACGCGATCGAGCGCGGCCTGCAGCGCTTCGACTTCACCATCGGCGACGAGCGCTACAAGCTGGAATGGTGCGACAGCAGCCTGAAACTGTACGACCATGCCGCCGCCGCGACCTGGCGGGGCTGGCCGGCCGCGCGCGCCGCGGCCGCGCGGCGCCGCCTCAAGCGCCTGATCAAGCAGACGCCCTGGGTGTGGAACGCGGTCTCCGCCGCCCGCACTGCGCTCGGCTCATTCTCGCGCCCGGCCCGGCCGTGAACCGGGCGGCATCCGGCCGCCGTCGCGAACACCCGCCGGGCGCTCGCCAGTGGAGCGGATTTGACATTCGCTGCCCGCCGAGCCGCTAGCGCGTGAAGGGAACGTCAAATCCAAAGCTCCACTGAGACTGATATTTGCCAGTGGTCCGTGCTCCCGTGACCGGCAGGGCCGGATGAATACCGCGCGCTGACCGGTGTATGCTCGACCCGATTGTCGAACACGAGGGTCCGATGACCGGGAATTCCCGTTGGCCGGAACTGCCGCTTTCGGCGTGGAGCGAGACCTGCGAGACGCTCCACCGCTTTACGCAGATCGCGGGCAAGACGCGCCTCGCCACGACGCCGCTGGTCAATCACTGGTGGAATGTCACCTTCCAGGTGAATTCGCGCGGGCTCGCCGCCCCGGCGAATATTTGCGCCGCGGGCACGTTCGATATCGTTTTCGATTTCGTCGATCACCGGCTTGGCATCGCCACCAGCGACGGCCGCACCGAGAGCTTCCCGCTGCGGCCGATGGCGGTCGCCGATTTCTACGCCGAATTCATGGACCGGCTGCGCCGCCTCAGCATCGGCGTGCATATCTGGACGATGCCGAGCGAGATCGCGAATGCGGTCCCGTTCGAGCAGGATCGCACGCACGCGCAGTACGATCGGGAATATGCCGCGCGCTTCCAGCAGGTGCTGGTGCAGGCGGCGCGGGTGCTGAATGAATTTCGCGCCCGCTTCATCAGCAAGGTCAGTCCGGTGCACTTTTTCTGGGGCAGCTTCGATCTCGCGGTCACGCGCTTTTCCGGCCGCACCGCGCCGCCGCCCACGGGCGTCACGCCCAACGTCGCCAGCTGGGTGATGGCGGAAGCCTATTCGCACGAGGTCTCGAGCTGCGGCTTCTGGCCGGGGAACGGCGGCTACGGCCGCGCCGCGTTCTACGTCTACGCCTATCCGGAGCCGGCGGGCTACGGCGACGCGCCGCTGCGCACGCCGGGGGCCTTCTACGACAAGAACGTCGGCCAGTTCATCCTGCCGTACGACGCGGTACGCGCGGCGCGCGACCCCGATGCGCTGCTGCTCGGCTTCCTGCAGGAAACCTACGCCGCCGCCGCCGATCTCGCGAAATGGGACCGCAAGGCGCTCGAACGCAGCGGCTGAAAAATCGGCGTGAACGAGCGGCGCCGCCGGCGGCCGCTTCCGCGGTGGCGGACGCGCCGCTATGCTTCGCACCGCGGAGGAGGCTCAACCGGACATGCGCATCAGGATTCGCCTGGCGATCTCCGGTCTCGTTCTCGCATCGATCATCGTCAGCGCCGTCGGTGTCCACGTATTGTGGTGGCGGACCGCCGAAACCAACAGCCAAACGCTTGCGGCGACGATCAACGAGCAGATCGTCGCCGCTGTGGGGAAGGAACTCGAGACCATCACCACCCAGGCGCGCGCGGCGCATACCGCCATACGCACCCTGTTCGTGCAAAACGTCCTCGGCACGCGCGAGGCCGACAAGCGCGAATTCGTCTTTCTCTCGCAGCTGCAGTCGCAACCGGGCATCTCCTGGGTGGCGTTCGGCTGGCCGAACGGCGACTTCTTCGCCGCGCACAAGCTCGGCGATCTGGGCCTGGAGATGATGGAGATCGCGCCGGTCGACGGCGTGGTGAAGCGGCGCGTCGACACCTACCAGGTGGTCGTCGGCGACATCCAGTTCGAGAAGCGCGGCTTCGAAGGCACGGATTTCGTCGTCACCGATCAGGAATGGTACAAGAAAGGCATCGCGAGCGACGAGCCGAGCTGGTTCGAGGTCACCGCGCACCCTGTCGGCCTGCGTCCTTCGATCGCCTTTGTCGGCCCTATCGATGTCTACCAGAAACGCCAGGGCGTCCTTGCCGTCATCATCGAAAACACGCGGCTCGCGCAGTTTTTGTCGCAGCTTTCGGTCGGCAAGACCGGCGCTGCGTTCATCCTCGGCCGCGGCGGAAGCACGGTCGCCGCGCCCGATCCCGACGCCGACGAGACCAACATGCAGCGCTCGGATCAGCCGCTGCTGCCGGTCGCGCAGGGCGCCTTCAAGGCGGCCGGCAGCGCCGACGAAAGCGACAAGAAGACCGCTCGCCACGTGAGGTTCGTCGCCGGCGCCGAGGCCTATGCGGTCACCCTGACCCCGCTGGCCTTTCCCGGCTGGACGCTCGCCACCGTCATTCCGGAGGCGGAGTTTCTCGGCCCGATCGAAACGACGATACGGCGTCTGCTCGTCGGGCTCGCGATTCTTATCCTCGCGGCTGGCGCGCTTTCCGCGTGGCTGGCGCGACGGATTATCGCCGCACCGCTGATCGCAGTGACCGACGAGCTCAAGCACGTCGAGCGCTTCGAGCTCGATCAGGTGCGGCGCCGGCCCTCGCGCATCGCCGAGCTGGAAAACCTGTCGAACGCCATCGCCGATATGGCGGGCGGGCTGGCGGCGTTTCGCAAATACATCCCCGCGGACCTGGTGAAGACGCTGCTGAGCGAGGGCGTCGAGCCGCGCCCCGGCGGCACAATCCGCACCGTAACGATCCTGTTCGCGGATATCGCCGGCTTCACCGGGCTCTCCGAACGGCTCGGCGACCAGATCGTGCCGCTGCTGTCGGGCTATCTCGATCTGATGTCGCGCGAGGTGAGCGGCCACGCCGGCACCATCGACAAATTCATCGGCGACGCGGTGATGGCGTTCTGGGGCGCGCCGGCGGCAAACGCCGATCACGCCGTCGATGCCTGCCGCGCCGCGCTCGCCTCACAGCAGGCGCTGCGCCAATCGGGACTGTCCGACGACGCCGGCCGGCCGCTCAAGGTGCGCATCGGCATCAATTCCGGCGCGGTGCTGGTCGGCAATATCGGCTCGGAGTTCCGCCTGAACTACACCGTGATCGGCGACGCCGTGAACGTGGCGAGCCGCCTCGAAGGCGCCAACAAGGAGTACGGCACCGACATCATCATCGGCGAGGAAACGCGCCGCCTCGCCGGCGACCGCATCGAGGTGCGCGAGCTCGACCGGCTCACGGTCTATGGGCGCGAGGGCGGGCTGGCGATCTACGAATTGCTCGGTATCGCCGAAGGCGCAGCCAACCCGCCGGTCTGGGCTGCACTCTACGAGCGCGGCCTCGCCGCCTACCGCGCGCGCGACTTCGCCGGGGCGACGAATTTGTTCCAGCAGGTCCTGGCCGCGCGGCCGGCGGATGAGCCCGCGCGCATCCTGCTCGCCCGCTGCCGCGAGTTTCTCCACTCGCCTCCCGGAAAAGACTGGGAAGCGGCGAACGCGATGAAGGTGAAATAGTCACGGCGTGTTGATTGGGGTGAGCCATCCGTCACCGGCACGTGATTCGGCTCCGCTGTGCTTTCAACCCGATTTGCCGAGAAAGGCTTTAACCAATTGTGCTATGCAGGCCGCCTGCAGCCGGATGTTCCGGCCCGCCGCGGCCGCTTCGGCGCTTGGGCGCCCTGCCCGCTCAGGGTTTGGAAAGGATCGCCTCATGAACCCGAAAAGCAACATTGCCAATGCCACTATCGCCGGCTCCTTCGTCGCCGCCCTCGCCATGATCGCGGCGCCGGCATTCGCCGCCCCGAAACCACCGCAGGCCACGATGGACAAGTGCTTCGGCATCGCCCTGAAGGGTGAGAACGACTGCGCCGCGGGCGCGGGCACCACCTGCGCCGGCACTTCGAGCGCCGATTACCAGGGCAATGCCTGGAAGTACGTCCCGAAGGGAACGTGCGCGAACATAAAGACTCCGAACGGCACGGGCTCGCTGGAGCCGACCAAGTCCTGACTGGCCAGCGCGGCGCACGCGCCGTACGCGGCACTACCGTTCACTCCCTGGCGAATAGGGGAGCCGCATGTCGATCACGTCCCGTCTCCCGGCGCGCGCCGGCGTCGGTTTCAAGCCGGCGCATTTTCGCGACATCCTCGCAACGCTGCAGCCGCTCGGCTTCTTCGAGGTGCACGCTGAAAATTATATGGGCGCCGGCGGGCCGCCGCATGCGCAGCTCGGCGCGTTGCGCGAACGCTATGCGCTGTCGATTCACGGCGTCGGCCTGTCGATCGGCTCGACCGCGCCACTCGATCGCGAGCATCTCGCGCGGCTCAAGATCCTCTGCGCGCGGTACGAGCCGGAGAGCTTCTCCGAGCATCTCGCCTGGTCGTCGCACGGCGGCGTCTATTTCAACGATCTTCTGCCGCTGCCATATATGCCCGAGACTTTGGCGCGGGTCGCCGAGCACATCGACGCGGTGCAGACGGCGCTCGGCCGCATGATGCTGCTGGAAAATCCGTCCACCTATGTGCGGCTCGCCGAAAGCGCGATCCCCGAGGTCGACTTCCTCGCCGAGCTCGCGCGGCGGACCGGCTGCGGATTGTTGCTCGACGTCAACAACGTGTTCGTCTCGGCCAAGAACAACGGCACCGATCCTCGGTCCTATCTGGACGCGTTCCCTCTCGACCGGGTGAAGGAAATCCATCTCGGCGGCCATGACCGCGAAACCGACGATGCCGACGGCGCGCTTCTCATCGACGCGCACGGATCGCCGGTCGCTGACGAGGTCTGGGCGCTCTACGCCGATGTCATCGCCCATACCGGGCCGATCGCGACTCTCCTCGAGTGGGACAACGACATTCCCGACTGGCCGACGCTCCTCGCGCAGGCGGTCGCGGCGGACGATATTCTTGCGCGCGCCGCGCGCGCGTCGGCGGCGGCGTAGGACCGGCCGTGGCGGCGGCGTTCGAAGCCTCGTTCGCCCGCGCGCTGCTCGACGCCGCGGCGCCCATTCCCGATGCCGTCGCCGCGGCGGATGCGCCAACGGCAACGCGGCGCTTTGCCGTCTACCGCAACAACGTCGTGGCCGGCCTGGCGAACACGCTCAGGAGCCGCTTTCCCGCGACCGAGAAGATCGTCGGCAAAGAGTTTTTCGCGGCGATGGCACGCGCCTTCGTGACAGAGAAGCCGCCGCGCACGCCGCTGCTGGCGGGCTACGGCGACGAATTTCCTTCCTTCATTGCCGGTTTCGCGCCGGCCCGCGAGCTTCCCTATCTTGCCGATGTCGCAGAACTCGAGGCGGCGCGCACGCGTGCCTATCACGCTGAAGACGCCGTGCAGGTCGACGCGGGTGCCTTCGCGGCGCTCGACCCTGGCGCCGCCGGCGGGCTCCGCATCGCGCTGCACCCTTCCACCGAAATCATCCGCTCGCCCCATCCCATCGTCACCATCTGGGCGATGAATTCAGGCGAACAACCGCTCGCCGCGATCGAGGACTGGCGCGGCGAGGATGCGCTGGTCATCCGCCCGCATCTCGATGTCGAGGTGCGCTTGCTGCTGCGCGGCGGCGCCGCGTTCCTGCTCGCGCTCGCCACCGGGCGGACGCTCGCCGACGCGGCCGAGACCGCACGCGCCGATCATTCAGAGTTCGACCTCGCCGGGAATTTGGCCGGACTTATCGGCTGGGGCGTCGCCGGCAAGGTGATCCTGCCAGCGCCGCGGGAAACGGACTAGCCGCGCCGTTGTTCGCCCAGAGCGTGCCTGTGACAAGCCGACACCTGCCGTTACAATGCCCGCATGCGCCTGGCCTTGCGGCTCCATCCGAACTCGCTTTCCTTCGCGGCGACCCAGCTGGAAGTGGAAGTCTCGCGCCCGCGCAACAGCACCCTGCTGTTGTCCTACGCCGTGACCGGCAGGATGCGTGACCTGCAGCTGCCGCCGGTCGTGGCGACGACGCGGGCCGACGAGCTGTGGCGGCACACCTGCTTCGAGGCCTTCCTGCGCACGCTGCCGGGCGCCGCGTACTACGAATTCAACTTTGCGCCGTCGACGCAATGGGCGGCCTATCGCTTCAGCAGCTACCGCAGCCGGATACGCGCGGCGAGCGCGCTGCGCACACCTCTGATCGAGGTGCAATCGAGCCCCGACCGCTTCGCATTGGAGGCCGCGCTGGAGCTCGACGAGCTGTCGAACCTGCCGCCCAATGCCATCTTGCGCCTCGGCCTCGCGGCGGTGATCGAGGAGACGAGCGGGCACAAATCCTACTGGGCGCTGGCGCATCCGCCGGGCAAGCCGGACTTCCATCATTCCGATGGCTTCGCCTATCAACTTCCCCCGGTCTAGCACGATGCCTGCGCGGCCTGATGCACAAGCGCGGGACACGCGTCCCCTCCCCACCCTCCCCCACAAAGGGGGAGGGAGCACAGAAAGCTTGGTCCGCTGAATTCGTGTCGCTGAACTCTGGCTTGGCTAGATGATGAAATTCGGCATCGATCGGTTGATTGGCGAACCCGCGCTGCGCGCGCCGCTCGCTGGCCGGCGCGTTGCTCTGCTGGCGCATCCGGCTTCGGTGACAGCAGACCTGACGCATTCGCTCGATGCCCTTGCCGCCTGCGGCGACATCAAGCTTGCCGCCGCCTTCGGTCCGCAGCACGGGCTACGCGGCGACAAGCAGGACAACATGATCGAGTCGCCCGACTTTCACGATCCGGTGCACGGCATCCCGGTCTTCAGCTTGTACGGCGAAGTGCGCAAGCCGACTGATGCAATGATGGGCGCCTTCGACGTCATCTTTGTCGATCTGCAGGATCTCGGTTGCCGCATCTATACGTTCGTCACGACGCTGCGTTACGTGCTCGAAGCGGCGGCACAACGTCGGAAAGCGGTGTGGGTGCTGGACCGGCCCAATCCGGTCGGCCGGCCGGTCGAAGGGCTGGCGCTGCGCGAAGGCTGGGAGAGCTTTGTCGGCGCCGGGCCGCTGCCGATGCGCCATGGGCTCACCCTCGGCGAGCTGGGTTCGTGGTTCGTCAAAAAACTCAAGCTCGATGTGGAGTACCGCGTCATCGAGATGCAGGGCTGGCAGCCCGACGCCGCTCCGGGCTTCGGCTGGCCGCTCGGCGAGCGCGCCTGGGTCAATCCCAGTCCCAACGCTCCGAATCTGTTCATGGCGCGCGCCTATGCCGGCACGGTGATGGTCGAGGGCACGACGCTCTCGGAAGGGCGCGGCACCACGCGGCCGCTCGAACTGTTCGGCGCGCCCGACATCGACGCGCGCGCGGTGATCAAGGAAATGCACGCGCTCGCGCCGCACTGGCTCCGCGGCTGCCGCCTGCGCGACTGCTGGTTCGAGCCGACATTCCACAAGCACGCCGGCAAGCTCAACAGCGGCGTGCAGATCCACACCGAGGGTCCCGACTACGGCCACGCGGCGTTCAAGCCCTGGCGCGTCCAGGCGCTAGCCTTCAAGGCGATCCGCCGCCTCAATCCCGACTATCTGCTGTGGCGCGACTTTGCTTACGAGTACGAACACGGCAAGCGCGCGATCGACGTCATCAACGGCGGCCCGATGCTGCGCGAATGGGTCGACGATGCGCACGCGACGCCGGCGGATTTGGATGCGCTGGCCGTGCCGGATGAGCAGGGGTGGGTGCGGGACCGGGAGGGGTTGCTGCGGTACTAAACAAACGTAGCCCGGATGAGCGAAGCGAAATCCGGGATATGCTCGGCGCATGGTCCGGTATCGACGCAACCGCCTTGAAGTTGGCAAGTTCTTCTTCACGCTAACGCTCGCGGATCACCGATCGACAGTTCTGGTCGATCAAATAAGCGCGCTTCGTGCGGCGTTTCGCGCCACTCGGCAGGAACGACCCTTCGGCCTCAACGCGGTCGTGATTCTGCCCGATCATTTGCATGCGATATTGACGCTCCCTGACGGGGACGCGGATTTCCCCGGACGCTGGCGTCGCATCAAGGGGCATTTCAGCACCAACCTGCTGGTTGCAGGTATCGAAATCAGACGCCATCCCTACGGCGAGCGTCGGAGTTGAGTCAGCAAAGCCGTTCGCGGAACAACGCGCGGGAATCGGCCCCGGACATTGCATGGGCTGAGACGGGCGGAACGGCTGTCCCGGATATCGCTTCGCTCATCCGGGCTACACAACGGCGATTTTTATCAACCCGCGATCTCCCGCCGCACCAGCGCGGCGCCGTCGGCCATCGCCTGCATCTTGGCGAAGGCGACCGGCCGCGGCAGGTATTTCATGCCGCAATCGGGCGCGATCACGAGGCGTTCCGCCGGCACAAAGTCGAGTGCGCGGCGGATGCGGCCGGCGACGGTCGCCGGCGTCTCCACCTTCATGTCGGCGAGGTCGATCACGCCGACGATGATGGTCTTCGACGGCAGCGTCTGCAGAATCCGGCAGTCGAGGCCGGGCTGCGCCGCCTCGATGGAGACCTGCTGCGCTTTCGAGCTTTCCAGCTCGGGCAGGAACGAGTAGCCCGACGGCTTGTCGTGCACCAGGGCCGCGTAGCCGAAGCACAGATGCACGGCGACCGTGCCGGTCACGCCGGCGAGCGCCCGGTCGAGCGCCTTGAGGCCGTAGCGCCGTGCGTCCGCGGGATGCTGCTGCATCCACGGCTCGTCGATCTGCACGATGTCGGCGCCGGCAGCGAACAAATCCTTGATCTCGGCATTGAGGGCGGCGGCATAGTCGAGCGCCATCGCCTCGGCGTCGCCGTAAAAATCGTCCTGCGCCTGTTTGCTCAGGGTGAACGGGCCCGGCACCGTCGCCTTGACCGCGCCGCCGGTGTTGGCGCGCAGCACCGCAAGATCGCGCACGCCGACGGGCCGCAACCGGCGGATCGGGCCGACCACGCGCGGCACCGCAATGGGCTTGCCGGTCCGGCTCAGCGTCGTACCCGGCCGTTCCACGTCGACGCCGTCGAGCGCCGTGGCGAAACGGTTGGAGTAGCTTTCACGCCGCTGCTCGCCGTCGGTGATGATGTCAAGCCCGGCGCGCTCCTGGTCGCGGATCGCGAGGATGGTGGCGTCGTCCTGCGCGGCTTCGAGATGCTCGGGCGCAACGCGCCAGAGATCGTCGGCGCGCACGCGCGGCACCTGCGTCGACAGCCTCGCGCGGTCGATCAGCCACTCGGGCTGCGGGTAGGAGCCGACGAGGGAGGTTGGCAGCAGCATAGGCTTTCAGGTGTGCGCCGGGCGCGCCGGCAAGAGCCGGCGCCCCGGAATGGCGTCAATCCAAAAGCTACTTCGCCTTCGCGTACGGATAGATGACGTCGCCGGTCTTCTGATCGGCCGGGGTCAGCACCGTCTGATAGTCCATGCCCCGCCAGGTCTCGAGGTTCGCGGCTTCGGTGACGCCGTGATACTGCACCGTCAGCATGGCGGACTTGGTCCACTCGCCGTCCTTGCCGAAGCGGAAGTCGCCCATGATGGTCTTGAACTCGTTGTTGTGCAGGTAGTCGGCGAGCTTGTCGTCGTTGATGCTTTTCGCGCCCTCGACCGCTTCGCCGAGCACCTGCAGATAGGCGTAGCCCCAGCCGCCGAGATAGTAGCCGAGCGGATCGACGCCTTCGGACTTCGCCCGCGCCTGGTAGGTCTTGAAGAACGCCTCGGCCGGCGCCATCAGGTTCGGCGACGGCACCCAGGTCTCGTAGTTGATGATGCCGTTGAGCTTCGATTTCAGCCGGTCCTTGAACACGGTCGCCTGCAGCCCGACCATGGCGCCGCCGAACATTTTCGGCGTGAAGTTGAGCTCGTTCGCCGACTGCAGGATGCCGACCGAGCTCAGCGGATAGGAGCACGCAATCACGAGGTCGGCGTTGGCGGCCTGCAGCGCGCGAATGATCGGCGAGAAGTCGGTCGTGCCCGGCGGATAGGTCTTGTCGTAGACGATCTTGAAGCCGTACTCCTTGGCGCTGTCGCGCGCGCCCTCGCAGGCGTTGCGCGCGAACTCGGCATCCTCGGCGGTGAGCGCGACGGTCTGCGGCTTGGGATTCTGCGCCGCGGCGATCTGGAAGAAGCCGTCGCTGAAGGATTGCTTCGGCGTCGGGCCGGACGGCAGCATCGAGAAATACTTCGCATAGTGGAATTCGCTGTTCAACCCGAGCGCGAACAGGCTGATGTAGGTCTTGCCCTTCTGCATGACGACCGGCATCGCCGGCGCGTTCATGTTGGTCGCATAGGGCCCGACCACGAGATCGACCTTATCGACATCGAGGAGCTTGGTGTAGATTCCCGGCACCGTCGCCGGGTTGGATTGGTCGTCATAGTTGATGAGCTGGACCTTGCGGCCGAGCAGGCCGCCCTTGGCGTTGATTTCCTCTTCCCAGATTTTCGCCCCGAGCAGCGCCTGCTTGCCGTTGGGAGCCAGCGGCCCGGTGAGCGCCATGCTGAAGCCGATCTTGATCGGCTCGCCGCTTTGCGCCGAAGCCGGAAGCGGCGCAACGGCAAGAGCGCCTACGACCAGAGCGGCGGCGATCCCGCCGCTGATGTTGCGCAGAGTAGCCCCGCGCCCGACATTGCCGCGCCCAGCGACGTCGCGCCGCACGAGCGGCCATGCAAGGTGATGACCCATAAAGTTCCTCCCTCTACGGCTTTTCGTTCGCGCTTCCCGGCGGGCCGGGTTCGCCCCTGACGCGACAGTCTCCCCACAATGCCCCGGTTCACTCGGCGTGAAAAGACCGCGCGGCAATCGGTCCGCGCGCTGCGGGCCATGGCCCGTCGCAAGGAGGCCCGGCAAACGTCGGGCAAAACTCCTATTGCCGGCCCGTTCTTTTCCCCTTACTTTGCAGTCATGCGAAGGCGGAACTGGCCTAGCCGGTGGGACCTCGCGCATAAAGAGAAGGAAACGACCATGTCCTGGACAACTCCTACCCTCGTTGAGATCTGCATCGGCCTCGAAATCAACGGCTATCTTCCGGCCGAGTTCTGATCTGCATTTCTGTATCTTCCGACGATCCCCGTGAATGGGGCGTCTAACCGCCATCGTGCTCGGTGCAGCGGCGGGTGGCGGGTTTCCACAGTGGAATTGTCGGTGTCCGGTGTGTCGGCTCGCTTGGGCGGGCGACACACGGGTCGAGCCGCTCACACAGGCCAGCCTCGCCGTCTCCACTGACGGCGAGCGCTGGGTCCTCCTCAATGCTTCGCCCGATCTGCGCGCCCAGGTGCAGGCGACGCCTGCGTTGCAGCCGCGCGCCGGCACACGCGACACGCCGATCGCCGCCGTCGTCCTGACCGGCGCAGAGGTCGATCAGGTCGCCGGCCTCCTCGTCCTGCGCGAACGCCAGAATTTCACCGTGCTTGCCACCTCCGAAACGCTTGCCGCGCTCGACGCCAATCCGATCTTCCGGGTGCTCGCCGGCGACGTGGTGACCCGCAAGGCCGTCGCGCGCAACGTGCCATTTGCGCTGCCAGGCGACCTTGAGGTCGAGCTGTTTTCCGTCCCCGGCAAGGTGGCGCTCTATCTCGAGGACGACGATCCCGCGCTCGCCGCGGAGACCGGGGCCAATGTCGGCGTCGAGGTCGCCTGCGGCGACCGCCGGCTGCTCTACGTCCCGGGCGCCGCCGCCGTGAACGGCGACTTGCGCCAGCGGCTCGACCGCGCCGACGTCGTGCTGTTCGACGCCACCCTCTTCGTCGACGACGAGATGATCTTAACCGGCACCGGCGACAAGACTGGCCGGCGCATGGGCCACATGCCGCTCGACGGCGCCGACGGCACGCTCGCGGCGCTCGGCGGGCTGCGCGGCCGGCGCATCTTGACCCACATCAACAACACCAATCCGATCCTGATCAAGGGTTCGGCCGAACGCCGCAAGGTCGAGGCCGCGGGCTTCGAGGTCGCCGAGGACGGAATGGAGATCGTGCTGTGAACGACAAACCGGTCCTTGAAGCCGCGAAAGATGCGATCGGCCTTCTCACGCCCGAGGAGCTGGAAGCGCGCCTGCGCGACATCGGGGCGCGCCGCTATCACCGGCTGCACCCGTTCCACAAGCTCTTGCATGGCGGCAAATGCAGCAAGGGCCAGGTCCAGGCGTGGGCGCTCAACCGTTACTATTACCAGGCGATGATCCCGATCAAGGACGCGAGCCTGATCGCCCGCTGCGAGGATTCGGCGACGCGCCGCGAGTGGCGCAGCCGGCTCGTCGACCACGACGGCGCGCGCGCGGGCGAAGGCGGCATTGCCCGGTGGCTCAAGCTCACCGACGGGCTTGGCCTCGACCGCGACTACGTCGCCTCGCTGCGCGGGCTGTTGCCGGCGACGCGGTTTGCCGTCGATGCCTATGTGCGTTTCGTGCGCGAGAAGTCGCTGCTGGAGGCAGTCGCCTCCTCGCTCACCGAGCTGTTCTCGCCGCAAATCATCGGCGAGCGCATGGAGGGCATGCTCAAGAGCTACGACTTCGTGACCGCGGAGACCCTCGCCTATTTCTCGCAGCGCCCGCCGCAGGCCGAGCGCGATTCGCGCTTCGCCCTCGACTACGTCAAGCAGCACGCACGCACCGCCGAGACGCAGCAGCGAGTGCTTGCGGCGCTGGAATTCAAGTGCGACGTGCTGTGGGCAATGCTCGATGCGCTCTCTCATGCCTACGTCGCGCCCCGGCAGGTGCCCCCCGGCGCGTTCTTGCCACAGGATCAGGAGCGCGCGTGAACGAGCCGGCCGCTCCGATCGCCGACGACGCGCGCCCGCGCCTGCCGCGCGGGGTGCGGCTCGTGCACAACGAGGCCCAGGGCGGCTGGGTGCTGCTGGCGCCGGAGCGCGTGTTCAAGGCCGACGCCATCGCCGTCGAGGTGGTCAAACGCTGCACCGGCGAAGCGACATTCGCCGCAATCGTCGACGAGCTGGCCACAACCTATTCGGCACCGCGCGAACGCGTGCTCGCCGACGTGACGGTGCTGCTGCGCGGCCTTGCCGACAAGCGGCTCCTGGAATTGTGACAACGCGGCCGCGCGGCCGGCCTTGTGCCGGGTGCGCGCGCCCAATAGCTCCCTGGGCGGCAGGGACTTTTTGGACGGCCGGCACCGTACAGCGCAAGCCGGCCGCGATGGGAAGAGAAAACGCCAAATGGCAGGAAATGGCGCAGAGAGCGGTGCGGCAGGGAACGGCGCAGCAGGAAACGGCGCCGCGCTCCACAAGCCCCTTGGGCTTCTCGCCGAGCTGACGCACCGCTGTCCGCTCGGCTGTCCCTATTGCTCCAATCCGATCGCGCTCGATCGGCGCGGCGACGAACTCGATACCGAGACCTGGGCGCGGGTGTTCACGGAGGCCGCGGCGCTCGGCGTGCTGCAGGTGCATCTGTCCGGCGGCGAGCCGGGGGCGCGGCGCGACCTCGTCGCCATCACGGCGGCGGCGCGCGCCGCCGGCCTCTACACCAATCTCATCACGTCGGCGGTCGGCATCACGGCCGAGACTTTGCGCAAGCTCGCCGATGCCGGCCTCGACCATGTGCAGATCTCGATCCAGGACAGCGAGCGCGCCTCCGCCGACCATATCGCGGGCTACGAAGGCGCCTTCGTCCGCAAGCGCGCGCTCGCAGCCGAGGTGGTGCAGCTGAAGATTCCACTTACCGTCAATGCGGTGATGCACCGCGCCAACATCGACCGCATCGGCGCCATGGTTGACCTCGCACTGGCGCTCGGCGCCAGCCGCGTCGAGATCGCGCACGTGCAGTACTACGGCTGGGCCCTGAAGAACCGCACCGCCCTGATGCCGACCGCCGAGCAGGTTGAGCGCGCCGCGGTAGAGGTCGAGGAATTGCGCCGGCGCCATCACGGCAAGATCGTGATCGACGCCGTGGTGCCCGACTACTACGCCCGGCTGCCGAAACCTTGCGTCGGCGGCTGGGGCCGGCGTTCGCTCAAC